>Ga0335074_10000435_pt1 | contig 60688 bp, 64 predicted proteins | sample Lox_Sample_23_FD_206715 | JGI IMG/M metagenome (GOLD analysis project Ga0335074, IMG submission 206715) | Soil microbial communities from Loxahatchee National Wildlife Refuge, Florida, United States - Lox_Sample_2.3 | ecosystem: Environmental > Terrestrial > Soil > Wetlands | place: USA...
CGAGAAAGGGTCCGCCCGGGGCTGCCTTCTGATGTGCGTCGCGCCGCTTGTGAACGACGCCGAGGTCCAGCGGTTTCTGCAGAGCACTGTCGCGGGCGGCGCGGCGCTTCTGGAGAACCGTTTCCGGCACGGGATCAGTGCGGGAGACATTCCGCCTGACTTTCCGGCAGCCGCGCGCGCGATCCAAGTCACGGACTTTGCTCGTGGTCTTACCATGCGTGCGCAGATAGGCACGCCGCGCAACACGCTCCTCAAAGATGCTGAGGAAGCGACCGACCTGGTGCTCCAGCCCCGGCGCGTCTGAACGGCAGCGCCCTAGCCGAAAAGGAAACAACATGCCTCAACTGAAAAACAAGATCGCCGTCGTCACCGGGGCAGCAGCGGCATCGGCCCGCGACCAGCAAGAGATTCGCTGAAGAAAGCGCCTTTGTGTTTATCGCCGGGCCGCGGCCAGGCCGAGATCGACAAGGCCGTCGAAGAGATCGGCTCGAATGCCACCGGCGTAAAGACCGATACTCCAAGCTCGACGACCTCGACCGCCTCTACGCAGATTCCACTTTGCCGTAAGACGCGTATTGCTGAGATTTGGCAGGGTCCGCCCGGGATTACCCGTGTGTAACGGCGCAGTATATACGAAAATCATCTCGATCCTTGACAAGTCTTTTTGTCGGAAAGTGACCGCGAAAAAGGTCGCAGCTATCCGTTTTGCTTTAGAGCCCCTTGGGATTAGAAGGCCTCAAGCGGCTTGCATCGTTAGGTGTGAAAGGCATGCAGCGCACGGATGTTTTCTGGATTAGCGCACCGTATTTTATTCCAAGTCAACTTGGTTTTGACTCTCGGGAACCGTGTGCCTTAGCTCATATGAGATCAAGACGAACTGGCTGGAGCAGGAGAAACTGAGCCCTAAACCCTCGCCCGGATCGCTCAACCCGGCTGTTTGCGCAGCCCAGAGGAGCGAACCAAAGGTGAGCCATTCATCACAGCAAAAGATCATCGGATTTGAGAGAGCGGCGACCTTCTTAAGCGCAGCCGTCCTGAGCTGCTGATTTCGAAACAGAAACTTCGCCAGGCCGAGGCGATCCAGCTAGTTCGGCTTAATCGCGAAAACTGCAATCAGAATCTCGGCTTTGCGTCCCGGCCCTTCGTGCTTTGCGGCCTGCCGATCAAGCGTCCCGCGAAAGGGGTGCTCTTACATGAACGCCGCAACGGTCAGTTCCTGCTTCAAGTCACAGGTCATCCCACGTATGAGTGCCGTGGGGACAGGACCGGCTGGTGCCCATTTTCCTGGCGACACTTGCCGTTCGACAGCAGAAGCAGACGATTACATTTCGCAGCGCGGCGGAAATGCTCGATGTGTTCGGGATGCAGCAGGGCGGTTCGCAATACTTGCGGCTCGTCGCGGCGTTCCAAAGAGTGTTCGGTGCCACGATTTTCTTCGGCACCGATACGCAGAGCGGAATAGCAACGGTCATGCACGACGCGCGATTCAATTTCATGCGTGAAGCGCGAATCTGGTATTCGCGTGATCCGAGTCAGGAGATGCTGCCAGGCGGCTTTGAAAATGAGATCGTGCTGAGCGATGAGTTCTTTCGCGAAGCGACGACGCATTCCATTCCAACCGACTTAGAAGCGGCCAAAGCTCTGTCTTCTGCGCCCGCAGCGCTGGATCTGTTTATGTGGTTGTCCTACGTCAGAGGAGATCGACAATTTTCTGGATTACCTCCTCCGTGAAGGCAACCTCGAACAATCAGTGCCACGTCTCCGGCCCAGTTTGCGCGATCCTGATGACGAGCGTATCCTCGAATTGGCAGTACAATGCGGCGCAACAATCGTGACGCACAATTCACGTGACTTCGACGGTGCAGGTGGTTTGGTGTCCGCGTATATGCTCCATCCGACATTCTGATAATGCTGGAGAATAGAACATGAGTGTGAGCATCAATATCCCTGAAGAGCTATACGACCAGGCTCGCGCTATCGCTGAGACCCAGAACATCGCAATCGAAGACGTGTTTGCATCAGCATTCGCTGACCACTTTGCGGCTTGGCAGCGGCTCCAGGAAAGAGCTGCGCGCGGCGATCGCGAGAAGTTTCTTGCTGTCCTCAAGCGCGTGCCGGACATTGAGCCGGAAAACTACGATCGACTCAAGCTGAGCTAGGGAGATTATCCGACTTCCTCTGATATTGAGGCCCGAGCGCGTGGCCAAAAAGCGATTAAATGGCTTATTGCAGCGACACAACAGCAGCAAAGAGTGGCGTCACGGAATAACGCACCTGCTTTGCAGATCCTCAGTGCTCGCCTCTCGCAGCAATTCGCAAAGGGGAAATTCGTATTGTTTCAGCGTTTGTACGATCCTGTAGCTTTCCGGGTCTGGCATTTTTCTGATGGTCGCGCTGAAAATACCTCGAAGAAGCTTTCCCTGGCTTTCACCGATTTGCTCACGGCACTCGCCACACGCTAGGACATATGAATGGAGTGAGCCTCCAAGTTCGGTCCAAAATCCGGACGGATCTCTCCGAAGCACTTGCTTCAGGAAAATGAGGACTCCAAACGCGTTTGCATCTGACCCGCTCGGAATTGAGCTACCTTCGGGCCACCGAAGCCAAGCTGCTCCTGCCCATTGACTGGGAAAAGCCAACCGCCTGAGCACTTCGGCGCCCTCCGGGCGATTGAGACCAAATCTGGGAGTGGTAGTACCGTCCGGTCCGTAAACTAATGCGTCGGTGACGTGAGCCCCGTAAACCGTCCGAAACGAAGTACGATTTAGGACGAAAGAAAGGGGAACTGGAATGGGCAGAGGGAAGCATACGGAGGCGCAGATCATCGAAGCGCTGAAGCAGGTGGAGGCTGGCCGGAAAGTGGAAGAGGTAAGCCGGCAATATGGGGTCTCGAAACATACGATGTATGGCTGGAAGGCGAAGTACGGCGGTCTGGAGGTCAGCGAGGCGCAGGAGGTCAAGCAACTGCGGGACGAGAACTCGCGATTGAAACGCCTGGTGGCAGAGCTGAGTTTGGACAAGGACGCGCTGCAATCGGTGATTCGAAAAAACTCTCTGACGCTCGTAGTAAAGAGAGCGGAAGTGCAGCGGCTGAGAGCAGACTTTGCATTCAGCGAGCGGCATGCCTTCGAGCTCATGAGTATTCCGCGATCGAGCTGCCGCTATCGGAGCCGAAGAGACGATAGCGTACTTCGACAACGGCTGATCGAACTGGCCCAGGAAAAGCCGCGGTTCGGCTATCGGCGTCTTCACGTTCTGCTGCGCCGGGCGGGAGAACAGATCAACCCCAAGAGAGTGCAGCGGGTGTACCGAGAGGCTGGGTTGTGTGTTCGACGTATCCGGCGGAAGCGACTAACGCGCAGTTATACACCGCGGCCGACGCTCTCGGCGCCCAACCAGGAGTGGGCCATTGATCTCGCCAGCGATGTGACTGCGAGCGGCCGTCGGCTGAGGGTGTTCAGTGTGGTGGATGCCTTCACGCGCGAATGTCTGGCACTTGAGACCGATACGAGCATGCCAAGCCAACGCGTCACGAGGATCTTACAAAGCATCGTCGATCGACGCGGCCGGCCGGAGTTTCTAAAATCCGATAACGGGCCGGAGCTTAGCAGTCGGCACTATCTGGCCTGGTGTGTCGAGCGAAGCATCGGCACGATTCACATCCAGCCGGGAAAACCCACGCAGAACGGTCACGTCGAGAGCTTTCCCGGACGCTTACGCGACGAGTGTCTGAATGCCAGCTGGTTCTGGAATCTCTGGGATGCGCGCTGCAAGATCGCCAGCTGGCGAAACGAATACAACCAGCAGCGGCCGCATTCCGCCCTCGCGTATCGAATGCCGGACGACTTCGCGAGGCAGTGGGCACATGCCGCATCGCCTTCTGCATTTCCCAATACCACTCCGCCGGAAGCGGATCAAGGCCAAGCCCTCCGGGCGCCTGCGGCGGCCTTGACCCAGCCCCGGCTGCGTGGTCAAACCTTCCATCAAGAAGGCGATGCGCATACCTATGCTGCGAGATTTCGTATAACTTAGTGGACGGAAACTGGGGTCACGTCATGATCACGACCCGCCGTTGGTCGCGCGCGTTCCACATTTACCGAAGCTGACTGAGAACGAGCCAAGAAAAGGATTTTTGAAGGCTGAAGTCTATCAGAAACTTCTCTTTGAATTGCCTGAGGAACTTCGGCTATTGTTTGTGATTGCCTACCACGTTGGCTTGCGGAAAGGCGCATTGCTTCGAATCAGGTGGTCGCAAGTGGATCTGCCGGGCAACACGATTCGGATGGAAGGACGAAAAAGTAATCGGAAACCAGAGCCGGTGGCCGTGCCCATTTATGGCGACATGGCAAAGTTCATCGAGATGCAGCCTCGAACCAGCGAGTATCTATTCGCGCGGGGCTCAAGACCTATCAGGGACTTCCGAGAGAGCTGGGACTTGGCGTGTCAGCGGGCCGGCGTTCCGGACCTGTTGTTCCCTGATTTGCGTCGAACCGCCGTTCGGAATCTGCGTCGCGCTGGTGTCGCTGAGACGGTCATTATGAAGATCACTGGTCACCGGACCCGCAGCGTCTTCGAACGGTACAACATCACTGATCACTCCGACACAATCGAAGCTGGACGCAAAGCAGAAGAGTTCCTGGCAAGGGAACAGGAAGTTGTGGCACAAATGACGTCACAACAAGTTAGAAACCCAAATTGAAAGGAGGAGGTTAAGCTATTTGTTTTGTGTATGGTGCGGAGAGGGGGACTTGAACCCCCACGGTGTTACCCGCTAGCACCTCAAGCCAATATAGCCGGTTTCTCAGGGTATCGCCGAGGGGGTAAAGCAGTGATTTCACTTAAGCGGCGGTATCCTCCGGTTTCGCCGTTTTTCCCTTGGCGGTTACAGTTTTGGTTACAGTCGCGGCGGCCTTTATGCGCTGTTCCATCAGAGCCTTGGCGATGGTCAAGTCCTCGCCATCGACGATATTGTAGCGGCGCTCCATGCTGTCGGTCTTGTGGCCGCTGATTTTCATCCTTATTACCTGCGGGACGCCCGAGCGGCGCATATTGCGCACGGCCGTGCGGCGCAGATCGTGAAATTTGAAGCCGGCTATGCCCGCGCGCCCGCAGGCTTTGTCCCAGGCGGCCCGGAAATCCTTGATGGGCTCACCGTTTCGGTGGAACACCCAGGGTGACTGCGGCCAATGCGCGTCGCGCTCGGCTTTGGCCGTAAGCAGCAGCTCCCGCATATCGCCCTCCAGGATGGGGACGGTGCGGGCGTCGTCGTTTTTCGTCTCGCCTTTCTCCAGCGTGATTGATCCCGACTCAAAGTCCACCTGCGGCCATTCGATTACTAGGAGCTCGCCCTTCCTAATGCCCGTGAGATAGCCGGTGACGAAGAGCGCCTTGAGTTCGGCCGGCAGCTCCGAAAGCAGCGCGGCATACTGCTCATCCGACAGGAAGCCCTTTCGGATGGTAGTCTCCTGCACCATCGGAAAATACGGCACGGTCACCACCTTGGGAGGAGTGCGCTTGCGCGCGTTATGAAAGGCGGTGCGCAGGATCGATAGCTCGCGGTTGACGGTCGCGTGCGAGCGGCCCTGGGCCGTGCGGAGCGCCCGGTATTCATCCATCTTGTCCGTTGAGAGCCGCTGGGCCTTCAGGTTCCCGAAAAACGGGCGGATGTTTCTAGTAACCACTTTGTTCCACACGTAGCGGGTGCTTTCCTTGATGTCGCTCTTAAGCACGTCGTCGAGCAATTCGCCGATGAGCACCCGGTCGGGCGCGCCGCCCGAAAGCTCGCCGCGATGGCGTTGCGCGAGAAGCTTGTCGCGAAGCTTAACCGCGTCCGTCTTCTTCGGAGACTTGCTCGATTCATACACCGGGCGGCCGTTAACACGAATTTTTACCCACCAGATATCGCCGCGCCGATAGATGGTGCCGGAGTTCTTGGTAGCCATGCTGATCGGATCGTAACCCGAAACGCGGGACTACGATCCTGTTTTAATATTTGTTTTTTTCGATCCAGGCGTCGAGATCGCGCCGGTCGAGATGCACGCGCCGACCCTTGCGCACGACCGGCAATTCCTTTTCAAAAATCAAATGCTGGACGGCCTGCTCGCTGCGGCCGATATAAAGGGCCGCCTGCTTTACGGTGAGAAGGACCGGCTGAATCTGAGGAGAGGCAATCCTGGCGAGCTCCGTCTTCAGCAGGGACGCGATTTCAATTGCCATGCTCTTGATGAGAATCGAGAAATCGGGATTCGTCATATCGGTTCCCCTTCAGCTGCCGGTCGCGGCAAACATCTCCGCCTGGCGGTAAGCATCCGTGATGCGCCGCAGTGCCAGCTTGAAATACCTTGGCTCTTTCTCGATGCCGATGAAGCGTCGCCCGAGTTTCGCGCAGGCGACGCCGGTCGTGCCGCTGCCCATGAAGGGATCAAGCACCGTCTCGCCGGCATCGGTGAATTTAGCGACCCAGTCCATGACCAGATTCAGCGGCTTTTGTGTCGGATGCTCGCCATGTTCTACATTGCAGGCCCAGACCGCGTGGTGGCCGCCACCGTTCCATCGCTTTCTTCCTTCGCGGTGAAGAATGGCAATCGCTTCCCAGCCGACTCCTGGTCGGTCGCCCGTAAACTGAGGCGCGGCGTTTTTCTTCGTCCATACGCCAAGCCGGACCAAAGGCACGCCCGCTTTTTCAAGCTCGGCCGCATATTGCCAGGCGCACGACATGATCACCCAGCGCCGCGCCTGCGCGACGGCGTTGCCGCAGAATTCAATGAACTGCTCTTCCGTCAGGCTGTCGAAATGAATCTGTGAAGTCCTAAGAGACTTTGCCGAGCGCGCGCCTTTATGTGTTTTCGGGTTATAGGGCGGATCGGTGATGATGGCGTCGATTTCGCCGACGCGCGGCATGACAGAGAAGGCGTTGCCCAGGTAAAGGGCAGCGTTGCCAATCTGCTCAAAATTGGCTGCGGGCGCAAGACTGGGGCAATCACGCGATACCGTTTCAGTTGGTCGGAAAAACGTTGTTCTTGCTTTGGTAGGACTGCGCCGCATTTCGCAGCCATTGTCGGTCTAACCTGACCGGCGTTGCCGATAAAAATTGCTAAAGAATGCAGGTTCACTTTAGGGATGATATTCAGTGAGGCATAGCACGATGGAGATCACGGACGCCGAGCGTCAGGCCGTGGAAGCTCAACTTAAACAGGTGCTTGGAAGCGGTACGTTTAAACGGTCCCGTAGCTTGCGCCTTCTCCTCCAAGCTTTGATTGAAGACGGTCTTAGCGGAAGAGCACGAAGCGATGGTGACATTCTCAAAGCACTTCGTTATCCCGACGGTGCGCAAGTTAGCGAGAGCATTTTGCGTACGAAAAAGGTGCAGCTAAGAGGCCTTCTCAAGGCGTATTACCAAGGTGAGGGAAGAGGAGAGGACCTGATCTTAGAGGTTCCCAAGTGGGACCAAATCGCACGATGGAATTCTAAGAAGACACATAAATTATTTCCGCCAACTCCCTTCGAGCCACAATTCCTCACATCGCTGGAACGATTCTTCAGGGAAGAGGGCGATCACGGCTTGCGTTGTGTGATCACCGAGGAACCCGCCTCTTGGCACTTGCTGGACAACCGAATGGCTCCCGGTTTTGGAAATTTGCTGCCGCTTTGCGACCGGCTCCGTAGCCATGTTAAGCGCATATACAGCGGCAACGCAAAAGCTCGTCCGCCGGAGCTCGATCCTTCGTATTTAGCCGATGAGCTGGCGCCGAATTATTACCGGAGCTGGAAGGTCTCGCGGGCTTACGCCTGTGCCCATCTCGCCTTCCACATGGGAGGCACTAGCACCTACGCTGAGTCCCGTGATAGAAGGATTGAGCGTTTATGCGCCGCGTTTTTCTACGTCCGCCATCGATTCAGTAGCGAAGTAGTAGCATTCACCCTGCGAAACGATGTTTGGCCTATTCTGCGGAGTGCCGACAGAATCGATCCTGTTTGCGCATACCGGCTATGTCTTGAATTCGCCGCTCTATGCACTGACCTCAATTACATTGATCTTGCGCAGAGCTGGCTGGACCTCGTGGATCGCCGGATCAGCCGAAAGTTCAGAGCGCTCCTCGCCGGACGCCAAGTCAGTCGCTTTTCTCATTACCGCAGAAGAGCTCAGGCAGTAATTGAGACGAACCCCTACGATCGCGCTGCTATACCTTTATTGGCGCAAGCTGATGAGAATAGAAACGGAAATCTTAGCGGCTTGATGATTCTCAAGACTCTCAATGCGTATCGCTGTCTCAAGCAAAACTCATACACTGCATCCGTGATTGCATTTGAGGAACTTGCTCCATTGATTTGCGAGTACAAGAAGTCCTTGGCGCTGGAAAACGATTGGCTCAAGCTCAGTCATGTAGATCTGACTCCGCTAGCAGACCTCTTCCTCATCGGTAGCGTGGCCGCCGCTCGAGTTCAGCCGAGTGGTTGGAAAGATTTTGTGGTACAGAATCTTACAGCCGGCACGGAACTCATGGACAAGGGCAAATACCGGATGCTGTCTACGACGTGGGGCAATCTGTTGAAAGGAACCGATGCCCTTGATGCACCGACCCGAAAACTTCTCCGGCTTTTTCCGCGCCATATTCGGCCACTGCCCGATGACGGACTTCGGGAAGATATCGAGAGTATTCTGAAATGCTTGCTAAAGATTCGCATCTGCACTGTAACGCTTAGCTAAACCACAAATTCGGAACATTTACGACAGCGTTCTGAAGACTCTTAACGGTCCCTCTTGTCCTGTAAGCGAGTGCGAACGGAACGGCTTCCCGCGGAGTGCTTTTGCACTCGACTGGCGAAAGATTCATCAAATGCCGTTTTTAGCTCGGTGGCAATTTCTTCGTCGGTTTTGCCAGGCACCGCAACGACACCGTCGAGCGCATCGCCCCACACAAGGGTGTAGCGGACCATCGCGTCCGCTGCTTCTTGAGGTGAGATCTTACCGGTCGCGTAATCGTTAACCAGCGATGTCGCCTGCTCAAGACGTATTCGGGTCGCAGTGGTAACATCCCGGACTTCCTGCAGCAACCAGCGCTGCATATCATTCACGGAAAGAATGTCGTCCGAGGTTTTGGTAGGCAATTTCTTCGACACGGAGCGCCTATGAGAAATACTTTGCGTCGAATTTAGCCGTTCCTTAAGAAGTGGTCAAGTGTGACTCCAACAGGCTGCATCCTCGCCCCCTTTCCTAATTGAGATCGTGACCATTCGAAATTTGTCGAACCGTTTTAACGCTTTTTAACGCTTCAAAAAAGGGGCCTGGCTCTACATTGCGGGATGTGAGCCCACTCCGCGACTACGATCTCGATACTCCGATTCTGCCGTTCTCCGAATCCGATTTCCTCTCCGCGCGGGACAGTTTCGAAGGCGCGTTTATCGCGGCGGCTCCAGGCGGCGGGAAAACGGCCAATATCGGAAAGAATTTCGCTTACAGCTTCCTCAGAGAAGGCTGGGGAGGCCTCGTGCTGGTTGCCAAGCCCGAGGAAACGCGCAACTGGATTGCCTATGCCGAGGCCTGCGGACGCGCGGGCGACGTGATCCTTTTCAACGAGAAGAGCGGCCATTGTTTCGACCCGCTCTATTACGAATGGAACCGGCCTGGACGTGGCGCCGGGGACCAGGAAACGATCATCGATCTCTTCTCGACGTTGCAGTCAATCGGCAAGAAAGAGGTCGGTCACGGTCACGATCCGTTCTGGGAACGCGGCAACGAGCAGCTGATGCGCAATGTCATCAAGCTCCTCGATCTTTCGGAGGAGCGCCTGTCGATCGCCAATATCGATCGGGTCATCAAATCGCTGCCGTCGCGGCCGGGCGAATTCACGGAGGAGGGATGGCAGCGGGACTCGTTTTGCGCGTCGCTGATTAACGCCATTCGGGCGCGCAAAGACACGCTGACCGCCGCGCAATGGAGCGATCTCGACATTGCCACGCAGTACGCCTTGAAGAAGTGGCCGGCCTTTGACGAACGCCCGCGTAGCTCGCTGGAGATGACCTGGTCGGGCATGGCGGATAAATTTCTGTTCAATCCGCTGAGCCGCGTCTTTTGCGGAGGCAAATGCACCTTCGTGCCGGAAATGACGACGCATCAAGGCAAGGTTGTGATCGTCGACTGGCCGATGCTCGAATACGGTCACGAAACCGGGCGCCTCATCAACGTTCTGATGAAGCTCGCGTTTCAGCGCGCCTGGCTCAGACGCGACGTGAGTCAGGCTCCTTCTCCGGTCTTTCTGTGGCAGGACGAGTTTCAGTACTTCATCACGCGGCGCGATAACTTCTTCCAGCAGACTTGTCGCAGCGCGCGCTCCGCGGTTGTATGCATCACGCAGAACATCCTGAACCTGTCGGAGGAGCTGGGCGAGCAGCAGCCGGGGTCAAAGACCAAGGCGTTCCTCGGTAATCTGGCGCTCAAGATCTTCGGGCAGCAGAACGATCCGGACACAAATCTATACGCCGCCGACTTGATCGGCAAGCACTGGCGATTCATCCCGAGCTACGGCTCCGGCAATGCCGATGGCCCGAGTGTCGGCGGCTCCAGCCAGCTCGTCCACAAGATCGAGCCCGACATTTTCACGCGCCTGCTCAAGCCCGACGGCAGGCAGCCTTTCTGTGCCGCCATCGTTTATCAGGGCGGCAAGATCTTCAACGCAAGCAAAACGCGTCAAGCGCCCGACGGGAGCAACCATCTCACGGTGCATTTTTCGCGGGATATCACCTAAACCTCAACAAACAAGAAAGGACGCAATTACATGTCTACAGATCAAGCGCAAACACCCCAGCAAAGCATTTTGGGCGGCGGCAACCTGTCCGTCCAGCAGACATATGAGCTAGGCCTCAAAGTCGTGCAGGGCATTTGCAGTATCATCGCGCTGCCGATTGAATATGCCCTCAGGCCGCTCTTTGGCAGCCGCTATTTCAACCCGATCACCACCTTCTTCAGCTGCGTGCTGATGTTTGTGCTGGCGGGGGCGGGGGCGCTGGGCTCGTTTATGCCGTCGCGTTTTGGCGGCCCGCCCGCCGGTGTCGTTCACCGTGGCCTAATCGGGCTTGCCACCCTGTCAGCCCTTTTCTTCCTGGGCAATATCATCCACGGCGTGCGCGTCTATCGGCGCATGCTTCACCCCGAGCGGGAAGCGCATAGCGAATTCGAGGGACCGGCGCTGCCGTTTCTCGCCGCGCTGTTTGCACGGCTTCCGCACGGCCATCGCTTCTGGCCCGTGCGCATCGTCTATGAGCCGTTGGCCATCATCATCGCCACTGTGACGCTGTCTGTCCTGGGCGTGCTGAACCGCCCGGCGGCCATGTACCTGCTCACCGCCGCGGTGCTTCTGTCTATTAAATGCGCGATGGAGTGGTATCGCGCCTGGCTCCATATACGCATCCTGCTCGACGGGCAGGCCGCGGCGCCCATCATCGCCGCCGCCATTAAGGGAACCGCCACCGAAGATGATATGGCGCGCATCCATCTCGCTGGATTCCCCAAGAGCCTTTCGCCCGAGCTAAAGGCCGCGGCCATCGCGCAGCGGACCGGTGTGCTGCCGCCTCACATCGCAAGCCTCGTCTCGCCTGTGGACGAGCGGGAAGCGGCTTAACAAAGAACCTGATGCAATCTCGCGGGCGGCTGGTCGAAAGGCTGATGCCGCCCGTGACGATCTCAGGGCCAGTAACTGCAATTGACGAGAAACGAGAAGCTCATGGCACTTTTCGGGTTCGGGAAGAAAAAGAGTGAAGAGCGCTGGCATGCGGCGCAACTGAAGGCAAACGAGCTGAGCGTCAAGGCGGCGGACTCGCAACGCCATGCCGAAAGCACGCTCAACGCCGCTCGCCGCGAGGGCGATAAAGAGCGCTCGGCCGAGTTCGGCGGCAACGGCGATGCGGCAGCCCGCGCGAGGGAGAAAAGGGTTGACCTGGAGCGCAAAGGCGATGCGCTGCGGAGCGAGGAAAAGAAGTTCGAGGCGGGCGCGAAGAAAGAGCACGATAAGGCTCAGCGAGAGGAAGCAAAAGTCCAAAGCGCCACCCATAAGTTGGACTTGGCGACGGCGCATATCGCCGGGAGCGAAAAGGCTCCGCTTCCGGGAAGCGTCAGTGAACGCAAGCAGCGCCTCGAGCAGTCAGAAGCTCGAGAGCTTCATAATCGTCCACTCTCCGACGAAGTGAAAACGCAAGCCAGGCTTGCCGCCAATTCCGGGTTGCTCTACGAGGCGACTCAGCACCGCGTCGCAGATAAAGGTTATGCCGATAGCGCCGAAGATTCCACGAGTGACGGCTCGCCGAGGGCTCAACGATCCATGGGAAGAAACAAGGATGTAGCTCAGTCGGCAGGTAGTCCAACGACACCGGAGAAGGAAGCTACGGCATTGGAAGGCAAAGTGAATCTCGATACGAGCGATAGGCAGTCAGCGGCTACGCCGAGGGATAAGAATGCGGAAAAGAGCGCGCCGCTTCCGCAAAGGAAAGGGCGATCAGGATGGGATCGCTAACTCCGGCGGACACACTGGAGCGGGCCTGTCGTCTTGCGCCGCTTCGACCGCGTCAAGAAGGTAGTCGAGCCTTAGCTCAATCACCCTTCTATCCTCCGCGCCTAAACGACGCTTTTCGGCTTCGGGCAGGCTGTCCCAGCGCTCAAGCAGACGGTTCAGATGCTTCACCAGCGCGAGACATTGGCCGGTCGTTAGCGGAGCATCCGATAGATAGGCGGAAGTGATGGGAAGAATAGTTTCCGTGCTCATTAAGCGCCTGCCAAAAGCGAGGATCATTTCGAAAGAACAGTACTTAAACACCGAGGAAAAAGCAAGCGGAATCGACTTTTCGCACGAACATTGTAAACCCGTCAGGGAGGTTAAGAATGCCCGCTGGTGAAGGAAGTTATAAAGACCGGATTATAAAACTCCTTTCCGCCGCAACGGGTGCCCTGAGCCGCAAAACGTCAGTGAACCCGCCCCAGGGAATTGAGCCCGAAGACGAGCCGGTCGAACCTCTACACTACACGAAAAACGGCAATCCGATAGAGTCCTGGTTTCATTCGGGATGGCATTCCGACCCTACCGGCAGATACGAGTTCCGCGAGCATGTCGGCAGGAGCGTTGAAGGCTATCACGGAGGCCTGGAGATCTCGCCGGGAGGAGGTGAGGGACCGTTTTATTGGAGCGATGGATTTGCAAAGGAAGAGAAAGCACACCTAGCGGCTTTGGAGATGGCCGTGAATTGCCTGGATGGCGCTGCAGTCGAGTCGGCCCGCGATGGTGAGACGAAGACTTCTTCGATCGATCAGGGTGCACTGCCATTCCGGTTCCGCAAACCCTGGGCGCACGTGGAGTTCGTGATGACCGAAGAGGAGCGCAACACCGTCAACGGCCTCGAGGCGCGCTGGCGCGAGCGTTATGAATGCTTCAAGGATTATGCGCCCGTCGCAGAGCATCAGGTGCATCAGCGCACGGTCTTTCGGACGATCGACCGTCTGTATGAGGCGCTCGATGCCAGGGAGCACGCCCCCTTTGCGGATTGGAATCGCTTAGAGGCGGATGTTGAAAAGGCGTTTCGCGGCGTTCGTGAAGCCTTCTCCTGGCAGCGCGAATCGGCAGCGATGGAGTTCAGCGAAATCGATCGATGGCAGCAAGAAGACTTGGCCGACGTTTCCAAAAAAGGTGGCCGGCGCCGGGACCGTTAAACCTGCCTAAAGCAGAGCTTAGGGGAGACGCATGCAGAGGTTTATGGGTAACACAACTTTCCTGATGACACTTACAAGAATTTGTGTTTGTTTAGCCGCTGTAACTACTAGGGGTTGTAACAACGCCGAGAACATCCGCTGATGCTGAGAGTCACGCCAAGCACGCATAGCGAGGCCGCCAAGAAGTACTTTGGCGAAAACCTCACGCGCTCCGATTACTACATGGACGGTCAAGAGGTAACGGGCTTATGGGGTGGCAAAGCCGCGATGCGCTTGGGCCTGGATGGACAGGTGGATCAGAAGAGTTACTTTGCGCTCTGCGACAACCTGCATCCGCAGACCGGCACGTCGCTTACGCCGCGCACGAAACACAACCGCCGCGTCGGTTTCGATTTCACCTTCTCGGCTCCCAAATCCGTATCGGCCGTTTATGAACTATCCGGCGATGAGCGTATCCTCGCGGCCGTCCGCGATTCGGTCAGGGAAACGATGGAGGAAATCGAGCGCGAGATGAAGACGCGCGTGCGCAAAAACGGCAAGGACGCCGATCGGCTCACGGGCAATATGGTCTGGGCGGAGTTCGTTCACTTTACCTCGCGCCCGGTGAATGGAATGCCGGACCCGCATCTGCACGTGCATTGCTTCGCCTTCAACACGACGTTCGATGAAGCGGAGGCGCGGTTCAAGGCGGGGCAGTTCGGCGATCTGAAACGCGACGCCTCCTATTACGAAGCGGCATTCGACGCGCGGCTCTCGCACCGGCTCGAAGCGCTCGGCTATGCGACGCAAAAGACCGGCTACAGCTTCGAGATCGCGGGAGTCCCAATCTCCATCATCGACAAGTTTTCGCGTCGGCGCGACGCGATTGAGCACAAAGCCGCGGAGCTGGGCATCACGTCGGCCGAAGGAAAGCATGCGATCGGCTATTACGGCCGCGAGCATAAGAACGTCGATCTCGCCAAAGCGGAGCTGCGCCGCCGCTGGCGTGAGCGTTTGAAACCCGATGAATCGGCCGCGATGAATGCGGTCATCGCGGGTGAGTCATCCGGGGATCGCCGTTATACGGCCGCTGAAGCCAAGGAATACGCGCTTGCGCACTCCTTCGAGAAGGCCTCGACCGTTTCGGAAAAGCGCCTGAAGGCCGAGGCGCTGAAGTTTGCCGTCGGCTCCGTGCTTCCCGAGGATGTCGCCGATATCGCGCGGCATCCCGAGGTCATTGCGGAAATGAAGGACGGCCAGCTCATGACGACGACGCGGACCGTGCTGCGCGATGAAGTCTCGATGCTGCAATTCGCCAAGGACGGCCAGCGGCAATGCCGGCCTCTGCTCCATGCGGAGGATCTGCCGGAAGATGCGCTGCACGGCCTTTCCGACGAACAGCGAAAAGCCGCGCTTCACGTGCTGACGAGCCGCGATACGGTGACCGGCATTGTCGGCAAGGCGGGCACCGGCAAAACGCGCATGATGCGCGCGACCGTCGATGTCATTGAAGGTCAGGCCGGGAAAAAGGTATTCGCCTTCGCGCCGTCCGCGCAGGCCTCGCGCGGCGTGCTGGCGAAGGAGGGATTTAAGGATGCGACGACGCTCGAAACGCTGCTCAAGAGCGAGAAGCTGCAGGACCGGGTGAAAGGCCAGATTATCTGGGTCGATGAGGCGGGCCTTGTCTCGAGCCGCGATATGAAACGGCTCATGGATGTCGTCATGCGCTCGGGCAGCCGCGTGATTCTTTCGGGCGATTATACGCAGCATGCGAGCGTCGAGGCCGGTGATGCTTTTCGCCTCTTAGAGCAGGAGGCCGGCGTGCGGATGGCGCGTCTGACGGAAGTGCGCCGGCAAACCCAGCCCGGTTACAAAAAGGCCGTCGAGGCCATCGCGAAAGGCTCCGGGCAAGCCGCGCAAAAAGGCTTTGACGCTCTGAACAGGATGGGCTGGATCGTCGAAGCCACGGGCGAGGATCGGCACGGCATGCTGGTCGGCGATTACCTCACGGCCGTCGATGAGGGCAAGTCCGCATTAATCGTTTCACCAACCCATGCCGAGGCCGCAAGGCTCACAGCCGAACTGCGCGATACGCTGCGCGCCCGTGGTGCTTTAGGTAAGGACCGCGATTTTAAAATCCGCAAACACATCGATTGGTCGGAAGCGCAGAAAGGCGATGGCCGCAACTATGAACCCGGCATGATCGTCGAGTTCCATCAAAACGCGAAAGGCATCACCAAGGGTGATAAGGCCGTGGTCATTCAAGGACCGGCCGGCCCGCTGCTGCAAAAGGAGGATGGCGCGCGGGCGCCGCTGCCGCTCGATACGACGGATCGGTTTGAAGTCTATCGGCCTTTTGATGTTGCAATCGCCCAGGGCGACCGCATCCGCATCACCAAGAACGGCGAGGCCAGGATCGAAGGCAAGCCCAAAGCCACCGCCCTCAATAACGGCGATATCTACACTGTCCAAGGCTTCGACCGGGACGGCAATATCCGCATTGGGGACGGCAAGCTGCTGCCGAAGACTTTCGGGCATTTCGCGCTGGGCTATGTCGATACGAGTTATGCCGCCCAGGGCAAGACCGTCGATCGCGTATTCATTGCCGCGGGCGGGCAGTCGCTGCCGGCCATGGGTCAGCAGGCCTGGTATGTGAGCACGACGCGCGGACGGGAAATGGCCAAGGTCTATGTCGATTCCAAGGAAGAGATGCGCGATGCGATCGCCCGCAAGGGCGAGCGGCTGTCCGCCGTGGAACTCACGCGGACCAAGCTACGCTCGTCCTGGCGCAGGCGGTTCCAGGAATCTTTCGAGCGCATCCGCGTCGGAAGCTTCCTTCGCAGGCACGCCGAGGCATTAGCCGATCAGTTGCGCGGCAGAAGAAAAGGGCAGGAGGGCATGAGCTATGGCTGAGCGGTTCGCGGAGCGCATACTCGCGGGCACGAGAGGTCCTTTGGACGACTCCAGGAGCAGCGTATCAGGGGAGCGCCAGTTGGGGGCGCTTTCCTTTAATGTGCAAGTCATATTCAAGGACGGAAGGCGGGCACGGGGTTTCGCCATGTCCCATTACTCCGACTATGAATGGACGGACGAAGGGGACAAGGAGAGACTCGTCATTCTTTTCGGGATGCGCGCGCTCACCATCGAAGGCGAATTGCTGGCGGGAACGGTGGACCTGCTGAATGAAGGCAGGCTCACCCACATTGAGGAGATGACGCACAGCAAGGTGCAGGAGCTCAAACGCGATAATCCCCACCGCCTGCCCATCATCAGCCGCGTGACGGTCGATCCGGATTTTCAGACGATACTAAGCGCCATCAAAGGAGAGGAAGAGGATGAGATTCGATACCCTCGACGGGTTAAATGACGACGAGCTGCGGATAGTTATCGCCCGCGCGCAGGAGCTGCTGAAGCTCAGGGACGAAGAGCGGAAGGCCAAGGCGGTAAATGATGCGCGCGCCCTGCTTGCATCCGTGGGGCTGAACTGGAAGGACATAGCGCAGGGTAAAGGTAGAGCGGCAAAAGCGCCGACTTACAAAGCCGGGCATCTCTATCAGCATCCGGGGAACGAAACGCTTGTCTGGAACGCCAAAGGCCAAAAGCCCAACTGGCTGCGCGATCTCGAAGGGCAGGGCGTGAAAGCCGTAGAAATCACCCCCGGCGACAATTCGCGGTCTCGCGCCGCCGATGGCGCGGCGATCTCAAAAAGCGCTTAAAAACGCCGCGAAATGCAAGGGCATTTCGCGGGCGGGAGGCTCTGCCTCCCGAACCCTCCGGGATTTCGCTTTCATGCCGGATCTGGTTGGTTTATGATGCGCCTGGGCCAGCCGGAGGATAGGGCTCTGTGGGAACAACCCGAGCGCCGCGCTGGAGGCCGGGTCTGGTCGGGAGTAGAAATACTCCCGCCAACCTCTTCTTTTTTATCCGTCCGCATCATGCGGCCACCGCTGCCATGGGATTTCGTGACAGGCGCTTGCTCGCAATCGCGTGATAGCGTGTATCGAGTTCCATGCCGATGTAACTCCGTCCGAGCTGCTTTGCCGCAAGCAGGGATGAGCCGCTGCCGGCGAACGGGTCAAGCACCGTGTCTCCGGCTTTCGAGAAGGCCTCAATCAGGGGCTTCAGAACCGCAAGCGATTTCTGCGTGGGATGGTACGCGTTACCGGTGTATCGCCATTCGATAACGTCTCCAATGGGTTTCTCAGGCGGTCTGGGATTACCTTTAGCAAGTAAGTGCGCGCATTCATGCTGGTAGCGCAGAAAGCGCGTGCTCGATGCGTAGCGCTTCGGAAATATCACGTGGCCCACGACGCGGAATCCCGCGGCTTTATAGGCCGCGATGAACCGATCCGCCTGCGGCCATCCGTAAAAGCTGACGCAGAAGCTGTCCGGCGCGAGAACGCGGTGCATTTCGGCAAAGGCAGGCTTCAGCCATGCGCCGTTATCATCATTGGCGATGCTGCGGCCGTCCCGCGACTTATAGCGCGTGATATAGGGCGGGTCGGTCAATATGAACTGCACGCTTGAATCCGGCAGCATCTTCATGGCCTTCACGCAATCGGCGCGAAGGATGGTATTGGCGAGGATCGTCATAGCGGAACTCCTTTATTGCGGGTTGGATTTGAAGGTGAATTCGGCAACGGTGCCGGAATGGGCGCATTGCGAGCAGCGGATCGTGCTTTGCTCCTCCCAATAGAAATCCCCGTTTGCTGCCTCAGCCCCGTCATCGCTGACAACGGCCAGTACGGAGGCTTCGATATAAAATTCGTCTTCGCTTAAACATTCCGGACAACGGATGTTCGCTAAACAGTTGGTATTGGTCATAGGTCAATTCCTTGCGTGCAGGATGGGAAGAGAAGGGGCGGCAGAGTGCCGCCCCTTAAGCGAGTGGTTAGTCACGGCCGCGCGGGCGGTCCCAGATCAGCTTGTAGCTATGGTCGCTGCCGTTCTTGACCAGGCTGCATTGAATCGGCGCGGCGAAGCTCGGATCGTCGATATTTACCGATTGATACTCGGCGCCCTCACGGCTGGTCTTGTTCCAGGCGGCTCCGATCTCGATGCCGCTATCGGCTGTGCGAAAGCGGAAGTTGGGCGATTTATCGCTCTTCCTGTCGGCTATGGGCTCGACGGCCACCGCGACGTTGAGCGTCAGTGTCGTGATGATGCCCGTATAGGAATCGCCGTTCTTCGTGAATGTTCCGATGGTTGCCATGGTAGTTCTCCTTTTCAAACAAGTTGTTAACGGTTTCTATGAGTCGCTTCCGAGGCTCTTGCCCGAGGAGGCGCGCTCATAAAACCGATGGAGGCGGTTCGGACGCGGCCTCGCGGCAGTCAAGGAACTGAGGTGCTTGCACCTTTTTGGGGGCACCGCGTCTTTTTGCGCCTCAAAAGAGAAAGGCTTTGCGTTCGCCTGCGAACGCGCCATCTGCAAAAAGATGTGGGGGAGCCGAAACCCGATCAGGGCAGTTCCCGTCTTGACTTCCGCGACGGGCGTGGCCCACTCAAGAAAAGCGGGGGCGTTGCGGGGCGGCGGCAGCCAAAGCCCCGCTGGGATAGGTAGCGGAAAGCCGCAGGCTTGCAGCGAGGGAAGGGGCTCCTTCCCTTTGCGGGTTCATCTTGGCCGCCGAACATCCGATGTATCGCTACTGCTTGGGGAAGTAGGTCTCTGATACGCGACAAAACTTTGGCAGTCCGCGGAAATGTTGGGCCGTCCGCATGGTTGCCGTCTCAGGCGCCGCGGATAATTGAAAAGATATAACGCATGTCAAATTTGCGCAGCAATGATACGAGTGGTGTAAGACGCTTTGTCACCAAGCACGAAACGGCCTTCACGCTACTAGGCGCATTCATCGTTTTTTGGGGATTCTTCGTTAAGGAAGGCATTCGTGAAACAAGCCACGATTTGGCAGTCTCCCTGGACGCGGCTCAAACCTCTTACTTGGTTCTCGCAGATCTGAAGCAAATTACTACCCATTTCGAAAGGGAAAGAACAAATGTGCGCAACGCAAAGCTACAAAGGACCAGCCCTGGAACGTTGGATGACCTGTTCAACGACGAGAGCACTATTCAGCGAACTTTCGACGAGCAAAAGGGAACGTTTTATCTCACTGAACGGCTCTTCGCAAAGCTTCCAGTGAAGCCACAGAAGTTTCTGGCGGACGATCGGAAGATAAGAGACGAAGTTCAAAAGTTCGAGAGCGTTGGAGAAGATACGAGTCACAAAATGGATGCATTGGATTGGGATGATCCCGGTTATGACAAAACAGTCGAGGATATGGAGCGCAGACTCGTCTCGGTGCGACAGCATCAAATCGTCCAGGTCGTCGGCGATGTCTTCGATTTCAACGAGGAAATAGTCGATCTCGCCGAGAAAGAACAGGAACAACAAGAGCGGCGAGAGGCTTGGGCCAGCATTGGCAGCTATGGGTTATTCGCATTCGGCTGGGCGCTTGGGTTAACAGCCAAATTGCTTAGGCTCCCGGTTCTTGCGCCGATAGGGGGAGAGTAACGTCGGTTGCTCCCACAGCCTCTTCGAACTCGGACGCGGCAATGCGCCAAGTATATTTGATCTGGCCGCCATCGATTCAGCCGGCGACGGCGCAGAAAACAAATGGGCTAATCGTCGGCCGCGAAATTTCCGTCCAGCCTGCCTGCGGAAGCCCTACCGCGCCCTTTTGAAAGCGCGGGCTTCCTTCGGCAGGCGCATCGACTCTGCTTAAGAGGCGACTTGCAAGGCGGGCTGAAAACGGTGCAGGAAATCCGTCGCCTTCTGCGCGTGGCTCGCGGCCGTGAATACGGCGCGCTTGTCGTCCTTCAGCACCTTGAGCCAGCTTGCGATATACGATGCATGGTCCTCGCGCACTTCCGGCGTGATGCCGAGATCGGCGCAGAGGAAAGCGGCTCCCATTTCGGCTACCAGTTCCTCCTGCGCATAGAATTCGTCGCCAAAGCGCTTGCGGCCGAATTCGCGATTGAGGCGGGCAGGGTGTTTTGTCCAGTGCGTCGCCTCATGCGCAAGGGTTGCGCTGTAGCTCTCGGCATCCCTGAAGGCCTCGAAAGGCGGCATCTGGATATGATCCGAGCCTTGAGCGTAATAGGCGCGGTCGCCTCCGTGACGGATATGCGCGCCCGTATTGGCAAAGAACCGCTCGGCCGCCTCGATGCGCTGGGCAATCGGTTCGGCCGGTGATTCCGGTTTGCGGTAATACTGCTCGGGCAATCCTTGAATCTGGGCCACGTTAAACACGGTGTAGCCTTTCAGGAAAGGAATCGCGCGCTCCTCGTCGTAGCCTTCCTCGTTCGCCTCGGTCTTGATGATGCGATCGGCGTACACGACCAGCGCGCCTTTTTCGCCTCCGCGCACCTGGCCTTTGAGTTCCTGCGCCTGCCGGTAGCTCATCCAGGTCGGGTACTTATAGCCGCGCTCGATGCTCTCCGCCCACAGCATCACTATGTTGATGCCGCGGTAGGGCACGCCATTATGACGCAACGGACGCAGGATTCGCGCTCCCGCCTTCTCGCTGTTCCAGGGCTGCATCCAGGGCCGGACGCCTTGCTCCAGGTCGGTGATGATGCGGTTCGTGATGCGGGTGTAAACGTCTGCTTTCTCGTAGGTCATGGGTTTTCCTTTGTAGAAATGGGGTTCATGCTCGCGCATGACCCCTGCCTGACCGGCGAGGGCTGGGGGTAGCGTTGGACAAGGGTTAGCGTTCCTGCTTGCAGGAATTTTGGGGGGACCGCGAGCGGGGGAACCAAAAGCCCTTGAGGCCGCGCCCTTGCAGGCGCGAGGGGCAACGCCCCTTCAGCAGAGGCGTCACGGCGTCGGTTCACCGCTCGAAGTTAAGCGAGAAGTTGATGTCAGTATTTCGCGTTGGCTGATTAGCACCACATCCGGTGGTTCTTGGGCAGGTAAGCCGTTGTTGGGGAGGAGAAAACCAACTGAATGCAAAGAGTTGGAAATGGGCTCCCGCGTGCATGAATAAAGATGCATCAGCGTGAGTTTTTATTCATCCAATTAAATTCTTTCTCGCGACGGGAGGTTTGTGTGCTTTCTGTTTTCAAAGGCGGTTTGGCGCTTCTTCTCGCCGTTTCTCTTTTGAGTGTGCAAGCACAGGACTGGAACTGTCCCGTTCAAGGCTCGACTCCGTCATCACCGGCAAATTCTCACGGAGGCCAGTTGGGACATTGGCTAAACAGGGCGCAAGGCGCACTCAATCAAGGCGTCAAGATTGATCCCGGTAAAGCCATAAAACAGGGGGCGCATGCGGCAGAGAATTACGGCCTGGAGGAGGTGCTTAAGCCCGTTTTCGGCGACTTACCCCTCAACATAGACGCCAAATCGCAAACTTACCCAACGGTCTGCCGTCTGCCCGGTGGACCCTTTCATCCCAAACCGCTTCCCCTGACCATCGGAAATCTGGTCGAGCCGCCTCCGCCCGGTGATTACTGGCTTCCCGTCCTCGCCTTCTGCACCGAGTACACCATTCACCGACGAGCTCCGGGCGTGCGCTATAAGCTTGAACCCGTCGAAGGCCGAGCCGCAGGCGCGATCAGCACTCTACTCTGGCGCGGTGTGATGAGCGGCAAGTACAGTGAGCCGCATCTGCAGGCAACTTCCTGGGGTATCCAGTCAGGGCTGCTTTACAACAGCATGCCCGACTCGCTCAAGCGCACGATTGCCGAATTACTTCCCGAAGACGAATACCGCAAACAACTCCAGGGCAACTTCTTTCAGAGCCTGAAAGATAAATACCAGGGCTACGCAAAGACGCATCCCGGCACACCGCCGCTCGACGACGTTCTGCGCAGGATGGACAAGCCGGGCGAATTGGCGCTCGACGCGGAAAAGCAGGAAGACATTCTGCAGCAAAAGAATACCCGTGACGAAATTAAAGAGCAAACTCTAATAGACCGGCAGGGGCCCGACGACGCGCGCGGGTTAACACCCGAAGATACTCCGTGGACGGTTTTCATCCCTGACGTCGCTTATATGCGTTTTATCGTCGGCGGAGGCAATATGGCGAGGGATAATCGGCTGGAAATCCGCATCCTTTCTCAGTCACAGCCACGCGCGATGCTGCCGGGCGGCGGCTATCTGCTCAGCGTACAGAATCCCGCGCTCCGTTCGGCCGACTTAACTCCTTCGATCTTCCAAATTATGGGCGTTCAACTGGCTCGTTTGTCTCCGGCTGCGGCGGCAGCCGCAGAAGCATGCGCCGCCGGACCGGTTGCCGTAGCTGGATGCGCCGCAGTAGTAGGAGCTATTACCGTCCGGGCGCTGATAGCTTATCCGAATGCGGCCACACAATCGCTGATTGTAGTCCTCGCTCTGCCGCTTACCGCTGAGCAGTTGCTTCTGCAATCGCTTGTAAGTTATATGAAGGGAGGCGGTAATGGCGACGGAGAAGGGATTTCTAAGCCCAATCCCAAAAATGAGGAATTCCGAAGCATGACCGCTCGACAAATCATTACAACTTGGCTTAAAGGATCTATTAAGTCTGTGTTTCCTGGTGAACTTCTCGATGACACATTCGCGGAAATCGATAATTTGGCACAACAAGGCAATCCAGCAGCTCAAACAGCTCGTAAACTATTGCTTGATGGCAGGTTTAGAAGATGAATGAAAACGCGTTCTCGATGGCTTCGATCCAAGGACGCACGTGGTTCGGCGTCAAACTTCGGTTCGCCATCTCAATCGACAACTACGATTTTAGAGAGTTTGAGGATCGCGTATTTATCTTTTCTTGCTCCGACATTAGCGCTGCGCTGGAGCACGCATTGGGTATAGGCAAAAGCCGTGAACACGAGTATGCGAACGCGGATGGAAATCTCGTGAGGCATCAATTAGTCGAAGTCGTAGGATTGAAGACAATTTTCTTGGACCGTGGTGACAAAGACGAATTTGAGGTATATTATGAAGCGATTCCGGCGGACTCTAGTTTCGTCTATCACGACAGTCTCGAGGTGAAGATTTCGGAAGAAATCAAGAAGGCGTTGTGAAGCCTTTATACTTCATTGAGGGTTTGGATTATGTGATGCGAACGGAACAAGTCATGAATGCAAAGTTAGCGCAGATGTACAGACCACTCAGGGCCCTTTTTGCGTTGAAGGAGCAGTATCTTATGAAGTTTGGCCCGGCGTATACGGCGGTATATCTGTCTTGTTCGCTCCATCATTTGCTTGTAAACATAAGCTAAAATTATCCGGCCTCTCGCTTTGCTTACAGCCGCCGCCCGTAAATGAAAGCAAACGAGAATTAAGAGAATAAGTTACCGACTCGCTTAAGCGTGTAGCGCGGAATGTGCATGGATCTGAGAAGCCTCACGAGCGAGGCGAAGGGCAGGGCGGTGAGAGCGGTTATAGTAAGCAGGCCCAACAGGACATAGAAGGCAGGCTGATATTCCGCCCGGCCTATGAAATCGTCAATTTTGACAACTTCGCCCCATGCAATCCGAAACCGATATAAAGCGAGGGCGGAGACGGCCGCAAGGAGTGAGGATGCTGCACGATTCACCCAGCCGGGAAAGAGCGACACGACGAAACCGGCTAGAAGCGCCGCGAAAACGACCGTAGCATAGGGATCGGGTGCAAGGCGGAGCGTTTCATTATGACCGTTGGAGTAGGTGACCGTGGCGATGCGCCCAAACAGCAGGTCGCGGGCGGTCAGCGTTATCAGGTTGTCTTCAAAGAAAGGAAACCGGATGAGCGGCAGGGAAGCGCAGCCGAGAGCGGCGGTAAGCAGCGCGAGGTTCAGGCGGTTGGGGTGAGCGTCCATAGGTGGACATGCCATGAGGCCACTCAGAACAGCGGCGGGACGTAGTAATCCGGAGGGTTGGAAGGCATGTTCCTGAGCGGCTTCCACGCTGCGGCGAGACGTTGCCCTTCCTGCTTCTGGCTGTCGCTGAGTGAGGCGAAGTAGGCAGGTCCGGTACGGCCGATCAGTGTGGTTGCATCCGTCCCCCGGTTGTACTTGATGACCTGGACGGCATCGCAAAGCGGGTTGGCCTTGTCGTGCATACAGGTCCGCACATATTCCAGCGCTAGGCCGCCGCTGCCCGCGTCCATGTAGCGGTAGAGGGCGGCCTTGATGTCATCAGGGCTGGCTCCCCATTTGATGCCGTTGTCGAGCAACTGCCCGGTTGCGAAGCCGCCGGGAAACATCGCATTGGAGTCGGCGGCGGCGAGAAAGTATTTGGCGGCGAGTTTCCCCGAGTCGGGTTTCTGCGCGCTTTCACCGGCGAAGGCCATGGCCGCGATTAGACTCGCGATAGGGTCGCCCGCATCGGCGGCGCTGGTCAGCATCTCCTTGTTGCGCGCCTCGTCGGCGGCTGTCATCTGCTGGTTGGGATTTGCCTGCATCATCATGAGCAGATATTTGGCCTGGGGGTCGCCCTGGCTGGAGGCTTCCTGCAGCAGTTGCGTTGCCTTTGCCGCATCTTTATTAACGCCGCGGCCCTGGCTATAGGCGCCGGCGAGAAACACCTTGGCGCGGACGTAGCCCGCATCGGCAGCGTCCTTGTAATAACGGAAAGCCGTACGCGGGTCGGGCGTCACGCCCCAACCGTTGTTATACATGCACCCCAGATAGAACTTCGCCTCGGGAGTGTTTGAGCTCTGTGCGAGTTGCAGGGCCTTCGCATAATCGGCGCGGGAGAGCGCGGCATCGATCGGGTTATCGGGCTTGCGGACGCTGACCTTATCGGACTTGCGGCAGGAGAGAAGCGCTGCGACTAACACAAAGCTCGTCAGGGCAGCGCGCGAGGGCGTCAATGCAGCACCCCGGATCGAGGCATCGGCTTGCCGTCCTCAGTCAGCCATGAGCCGTCCTGCTGCCGGAAGAGCGGAGTGACGGTTGCATTGTCGGTGCCGACAATGATGAAGGCCTTGCTGGCATCGTCGCTATTGACCCAGAAATTGATTTCGTCGAACTGTGTGTGAACGACGGTGATATGAACAGGCTCGCCGCCCTCCGGGGTCATCACGAGCTTGCCGCCCTTCTGATTGGCGGCAAGGCCGTGTTCCGGGTCATGCGCATGCTGCTGGCGCAGCGCGTCGTTAATCTGCTCGGGATAGGGCATGAAGCTGTAGCTGTAGTTAACCTTCGGCGGATCGACCTCGCGCGGCGAGCCGTCGAGATTGGTAAGCCCCTGCGGCAGCGTGGCAAGGCTGCGCAATGTCACCCGGTTGCCGTTCACTTCGGCCACGACATAGCCGTTTCCGGTACCGCTGCTCAGGTAGTATTTATCGCCTTTCCTGCCGAAGAAGCTCATGTCGGTATCGCCCTTGCCGGTGCGCCATCCGACGTTCGGCGCGGTTTCGACGCTACGCGTGTAGGTCCAATAGAGAATCGCGTTGCCGCTAAGCTGCACATAGCCGGTGTAGCCTTTTGCGCCTGCGGGCCGGCCGAGGAACGTGCCGGTAAAGGTACCGCTGCCGATAACGGCGCCTTCCGGCGCATTGCCCGCGGCGGCGGTTGCCGTCGTGGGGCTGCTGTTTGAAGCGGCGGTCGCATTGCAGTTCGGGTTCGCCGACGCGTTCGGATTGCGCGCGCGATTGAGCAAACCGGCAATTCTCTGCGTCCTGGTCGGTGGCGGGCAATCGCTCGATTGCTGCGCCAGCAGCGGCAGCGCTCCCAAGAGCGCCGTCGCGATTTTCACTCCGTTCATTTTTTGGCCTTTCCGCGGCTCTTCGGCCGCTTGTCTTTGTTGTGCAGTTCCTCGCGCATCTGGCGGAGCTTGAGCATGATGTCCACGGGATCGCCCTCCGGGTCGATGCCGAGGCGCACCAGGCGGCGGTCTTCAAAGATTTCGTGCGCCAGGAGTTCTTCGTCGCTTTCTTCGTTGCGGTCGTCCATGACGGAAGTCTCGCCGCTCTGGATCAGATCCTGCCACAAGTGATATCGCAAATACCAGTATCCATATAAAAGATATCGTAACTGCTTGCAAATGCTAGAGTTCCCTTTGATCACGGGAAGGCAACTGAAAGCAGCGCGCGCACTTATAGGATGGGAGCAAACGGAGCTGGCCAGAAAATCGGACGTTGGTATCGCAACGATTCGCCGAATGGAATCCTTTGACGGCGAAGTAGGCGCCCGGACGTCCACGCTTTCACGCGTCAAGCGGGCCCTTGAAAAGGCAGGCGTCGAGTTTCTGGATGATGAGCGCCCCGGCGTGCGGCTCAGGAAAGCAGGCCGCTGACGCGGAAGAGATAGATAGCATCCCGGCAGGCCGCCGCCGTGCTTCAGCGTTCCTCACATGCTGCGGAGCGGATTGTCCGGGCACCCGTTTTCTAACACGCCAAAAAACTCCGGCCGCTCATGACGGCGCGCGTGTCCTAACGAGCCGTAGCGCACGAAGCTTTTTGCTACTCAAGGCTGAGGCGAACCTGTAAGCTCGTTCCCATGGCAATTATGACGGCGCAATTCGTCGAGCCCATGCTCTTGCTTCGCACGGAGAAGCTGCCGGAGGGCAAGGAGTGGCTCTACGAGATAAAGCTCGACGGCTACCGGGCGCTTGCTATTAAGAGTGGCGGCAAGGTTGATCTGCGCTCCCGCAACGACAAGGATTTCAATGGCCGTTATCCGGGCATCGCACAGGCGCTCGGAGCGATGCCGGACAACACCGTCATTGACGGTGAGATCGTGGCGCTGGGGGAGGATGGCAGGCCCTCGTTCAACGCGCTGCAGAATTACGGCTCAACCGACGCGCCTCTTCATTTCTATGTCTTTGACGTTCTGCTGCTCAAAGGCCGCGATGTCATGGGCGAGGCCCTGACAAAGCGGCGTGAATTACTGGAGAAGCACGTTCTGCCGAAACTTTCGGAGCCGATCCGCTATTCGCTGGAGCTTACGGCAAGCCTGCCGGATCTCGTGCGATCGGTGAAGACGCAAGGGCTTGAAGGACTGGTCGCCAAACGCCGCGACAGCAAGTATGAGCCCGGCCTGCGATCCGGCGCGTGGCGGAAAATGCGGGTCAATCGCGGCCAGGAATTCGTCATCGGGGGTTACACGCCGAGCCCAAATAACTTCGATGCGCTGGTCATCGGCTACTACGAGGGCTCGCGGTTGATCTACGCCGCGCGCACGCGCAACGGCTTCACGCCGGCCTCGCGCCGGGAGCTCTTCAAGAAGATCAAGCCCCTGGAGAGCGGCGAATGCCCCTTCGCGAACCTCCCGGAGAAGAAAGCCGGGCGGTGGGGCGCGGGGCTCACCGCCGCGAAAATGGCCGAGTGCCGGTGGCTGAGGCCGCAGTTGGTCGGTCAGTTCGAGTTTGTTGAGTGGACACCGGACGATCACCTCCGGCACACGAAGTTTGTAGCGCTTCGCGAGGACAAGAAGGCGAGGGATGTGGGGCGGGAATAGGCAATTAGAATGAGTCTATTTTGTGCCCCAACGCTTCAACAGTCGCTCGGTGTTTTTGAATAGGTGGTGATCGTTATATTGGCTTCTGAAGGCTTGTATCAGTGGCGAGAGCCGAAAAAAGTAACTCTCCATCGCTGGGCTTAGCCGTTCACGGATTGTCCGCTCGTCGGCGGACCCGTCAAGGACAGCGATTCCTATGCGCTCGCACGAATTAAGTAGGTCTATTATCTTCTGGCGAGCGACCGGGCTGCCTTGAAGGGACTCTGAGGCTCGGAACCCATCGTCTCTAAAGATTTCCGTGAGATGCGGTTCAACATCCAACCGTTCGGCATTCCACTGCTCGACAAATCGGAGCGCAAGTAATTTTCGGCTGGAAAGAGCATTGCGACGAAGGGTCTCAACCGCTACGAGGATCCCGGACACGGTGAAAAAGCCGATGAACAAATCTTTTGCAAGTATGATCGAGGGCCGGAGTGCTGTAAAGGTCTGGTTTACATAGACGAGGGCGCTTCCGCCAAGTAGAAAAACAGCGCCAATAATGATCAGAATTGCGATAAGACGCCGGTCCTCCGCTAATCCGATGCTGGGTGGCTCTTCCCTGAGAGGCATGAAGCCGATTTTAATGCTATGCTGAGCGATCCTTTGAGCGATCTATGCTTACCCGCGAGTCTTTCCTCAATTGCGCTGGATCGGATCCGCGGCGCTTTTGCGGTCACCCGGGCAGTCGATCGTCGCCCGGGAGGGCTTCGATGTCAGTTCGCGGTCGTGCTCAGCGACGGCGGCAAACGCGAATGGTGAAGGTTGCGATTGCGCATCCTATGACTACTTTCTGCTCTCTCCTTCGGAAGGCGGTTAATTATCTTTAAAAACACTTGGTAGAGGGCATTTCTAGTAAAGATACCTATGGGATTGGAAAGGCTGAATTTGATAATTTTATCCAATGTCTCAAATCACAGCCATCATACTCGCGGGCCTTTCTATCGGAGTAATGATGGGCATGAGCGCATCGCCGGTCGTCGAATCGGTCATCTCCGTGATCCTAGGCGTCGTGACCGCGGGCATCTCTTTGATAGCCGGAATTAAGCATCCAAAGTTAGGGGAGAACTTGTCAGTCCATATGTGGCCGGTTGCGACCCTGGTGATGGCTTTGCTCATAGGTGGATTTATAGGCGTCCGTATGCGGACCGCTAGAATTCTTGGCACGTCTCCTGACGTGAGCTTCCGGCGATGGACGGGCGATCCGTTCAATCTTGACAAACAGGCTGTGGCGAGTCGTCTATTTCAAATGGAATATCCAGTGGAGGGCTCGAAGGGAGAGAAAAAGGAATCAGGTGAGCAACAATCCGGAGGTTCGGCTGGAGCACAGCCATACTTTTATAGCGGCGATGCGGTTTCTGTGTGCACGAAACTTGAAGGAGCACCAAAAGGAGAAATGAGGCAGATCTTGGAGAAACAGAGGCCTCCGTTCTGGAAGCGCATCGCGGAACTGGCAAAGGAGCGTACAGACGACGACGTGAAGAGTATAGTGGAAGACATTTGTAGTTCTCAGGACGAGAGTAGTCCTCAAGGCAAGAAGAAATGAATTGCCGCTGGTTCATGTGCATCTCGATATGCGCTGTGTTGATGGCCGGCGCTGATGATCGAACCCGAAGTGACGAGGCTCCCTGGTCGAAGGGGATTTACCGTCTAGAGGCCACTCAATGCAAGGCCCAGGAAGGCCGCGTCTCGACTGCATTCAAGCTGGCCGGTGAGGCGGGCTTGATTTCTTCACTCCATGGCGTTGTTGGCTGTAACGCCTTTGAAGCGTTATCGGGCGACAATAAACACGCGATTAGAGGATCTCTACGATTGGATCGAGTCGACATCGCAAACGATCTGGCCTTCTTGCGTGCCGACGATCTAGTGTCAATGAAAGGCTACGGCTTGGAATTAGCCGAGACGCCAGTTATCACGCCGCGTCAGACGTTTACAGTTCCTGGTTACGCATATTCACTGACATCCACGATGGAGTCAATTCTCGTAGCGACTGACGCGAGCAAATTCAAAGAGCTAAGAGAAATCGTTCCTCCGTGGGTTCGCGAGATACTCAAAAGGCAAACGAGTCCTGCGCTTTCCGCGTCCGGAATTTATTTGCAAGGGCCGTTGGCTAAGGGTCAATCAGGTGCGCCAATATTGAATAACAAACTCCAGGTGATAGCCGTCGTGGATGGGGGAGCGGGCGAGAATGGCTCTGACTATGTGTGGGGCGTTGCCTTGAGACGAAAACAGGGCACGTCAATCACTGAGCAGGACGGATGGAAGGCCTATTCCACAAGTGATAGAGAGATTGTCCGTATTTTAGCTGCGCCGGCGGGCAAAGACCCTTACTATGCCTCACCCAACCGGATCGCTCAAGAAGTGGTGCTTGAGAACATTAGGCCAAAGGCGACTGGTAATCATCCCGATTGGGATCTGTTGGTGACTGTCGATGATAAGCCCGCTTTCTCTCTTATGCACAACCACGAACGGGCAAACAACATATTTGTGACAGGTAAACTGTCTTCTAAACAGATGAAATTACAGAAGGACGTGTCAAAAGCAAGTTTTACGGATTGCTCTCTCGGACATCATATCCAAATCACGGCGTCCGTGAAGAATAACCGGAGAAATGGGGAAACCATATCCGGCAGTGTTAATCTGAGCTGCAATGTCCCCGGTGGCGATGCACGTGGAAACATTGATCTTCTGAGTCACACAGGTCCTCTTAAGAAGGAAAAATTTACGCTGGAGTTCGCTAGTCACGGCCTAGTACCTCCGGATAGTAATTGATCCTGTGTTTTGGAGATTGACGTGCCTTCACGTTACACAAAGATAATTACTGTAGTTCCCTTACGACACGACATGTGTTACGCGCGAGTCGGACATTGGTCCAGTCGATGAGGGCGCGCATTCTCAGACATTGACTAGAGTGGGACGAGAAAATGCCATAACATGCCGTTTAGGTCGGCTCACTCAACCCTGGGCTTTTTGTCCTAACCCTAATGCGATAAAAGCGATTATCGCGTTCACTCGTCCCTGATTAGCGCCCGTGTTTCTTGACCGTTAAGATACCGCCGGAGTCCACATAACGATGCTCGTAGAGCATCATTTTCACCCTCCATTTGGTGTGGTCTTTCACCTCATCGACCAACCCTTCCACGAAAATTTTGCGGAGAGCCGTGGTGAGTGTAAAGAGACCCGATTCCAGCATGAGCTCCGCCCCGTAATAGTCCTCGTAATTGATGCGTTCGCCCTCCGTGCTGAGGAGATCATACGTTTGCCGAAAGAACTGTTTGGGTACTTCTTGCCCGTGTGCCAGGATGTTGCGGAATTCGTAAAGATGGCTGAGTACATCGCGAACCAGCGTCCTGGGCTGCCGATGGACAAGCGAGGTGGCCGGAAATACATATGAATCAAGCCCAAGGAATCCGCCGACGCGCTTCATGAAGGTGTTTGTGTCGCCCGCCATGAAGAGGACGTCCAACCCCATGACGAACATTAGCGCGCCGAGATTCACGTTGCCGATCTGAGAGCCGTGGCCCAGGAGCAGGATGGGGTTCTGGAGCCGCACGATCTTCTCAATGAACGCGCGGCGCACGCCCGCGTAGACGGCCTCGAAGTCTCGCTCAAGGCCTTGCCGCTCCAAAGAGGCGATGCGCCCCAGAAGCGTATTACACAGTTCCTTGGGCCGAAGGTCGCCGATATTCTCATATCCCTGTTCGGCGCGGAGGAACTTAAGGAAGATGTTCTTTGCGCCGGACGGGCAGATGATCTGTAGGGCGGACATAGCGTGTTGCGCCTTCTCATACAGGTCCTTGTCTGGGCCGCCATAAGGGTACTCCACCTCTTTAGCGACACAGAGCCAATACTTTACTTTGGCAAGCTCACCACGCTCATGTTCGGAAACGTATATCTTCGCGATGGAAGTATCCCACAATATCGGAGATAGTTCGCGGATGGAAATACCATCGCTGAACGTGTAGGGACGTGAGACGTCGGAATATTTTAGGGGCGTCGCGACAAGCACATCAGGCACAAGGAGTCAGCAAGGCGGCAGCTTGAGCCGCGCTATTTGTCCCTTTTCTGACGGCAAGAAACACGTCGTGAAAAACTATGCCATCGGGCAACCTGCTCGCAATGTAGTCGGCAAGGGCCACATGGTCGGGCGCGTTGTCCGCTGGGTCCACGACTCCGACCTCGTCCACAGCGACAACGTGGCCTCGATTCAGATGTGGAATATCCATGCCAAGCAAGCCCACGACAGCCCCGGTATAGTTACGCAGAGCGTAAAGACCATTGAACCGGCAGTAACATGCATCGAATCCTTCCTCGACGAGATATGTTTCCCACCATGCCGGAAACTTCCCCTCGACAGAGGTTTTCGGGTATTTGTCGCTGTCTGCCGCGACGCGCTCGTATGAGTAGGGCGGCCCCATGACCATGGCAACGGCGCAGATGACGCAGTCGTCCAGCCGGCGTTGGGGAATGCGGATAATCATCGGCGGTTCGGAATAGCAAGCTGAGGAGGTGGGGGAAGGACGCGCTCAAAGAGCTGGCGCCCGAGCGCTTCTACGATCGCTATCCCCGCTACGACCTCCTCGCGGCTGATCGTGATCTTGCGCCCGGCGATTGCTCCTGGATCATTTGCCTTTTGAACGTACTCGTCGTCCATGACGCCCATCTTATGGGCCAGCACATGGCGCTTTTGAAAGATGCGGCAAGCATGCTCCCATTGATCGCCTTCAAGGCCGTCGCCGAGATCGAATCCAAACGTCTCGCGAACCTTTCGTCGCGCAGCAGGAAGATTCTGAAACCGTATGTCGGCGCCCTTTTGCAAACAGATCTCGCGCCCGAAACCGTCGAAGGCGGATACGACATTCTCAAGCGCATCACCAATGAGATGATCCGCCAGTTCCCTATCGACGGATTCGGCGAGGGTGAGTTCCTTGTTGGCCAGCTCAAGATTCTTCTTCAATATTTGAATGGAGTTGTGTATTCCGCAGTCGGGGCACCACCCAAAGACGCCATAAATGGCGTAGCGCAGCGTGCAGCTGTCGCAGACAACCTCGGTTTCGAGTTCTTTTTCCCGGTAGTACCGGACCGGATGGGGTGCGCCCCGAGTCACCTTCATACTGACGCCGATGCCAAAGCCGCCACGGGGCCGGTGGTCGAATTCCATCGACTTCAAATCCTTGTGAATCGCGTCCGTGACTTGCCGGATGACCACCGATTTGGCGTACTCGATTTGCTCCTGGGTCGTGAAGGTATTGTTTTCGCCGCTGTGCCCGCAATAGGGGCAATGGCACGGCGCGGGGCCTTTGACGCCGGTTCCGGGAGTGATCTTGAAGTATCCTAAACAGGCTTCAACCGGACACTCGCGCCCCAGATAGCCGTCTTCATCCGGTTTGATGGAAATGCTGAACTGATTGCCGAGCCTCCGAAGATTGTCCATGCAGGTGCGTTGCGACGGGAAGGGCCGCGTCGAACAAATTCATTATAAAATGTTCGGTGCCCCCCAAACGCAGGCCAGGGCTGATTCCGACTGAACAGGGCTTGTCTTGACCATGCCTTGCAATCCGGATAGTGGTTGGTGCATGCGGTATATCGGCTCCTGCCTTACGTGTGAGGAAGAAAAAGTCCGGGCAATGGTCAGGAGATCTCGCGCGATAAGCTACGCCGCTGCGCGCCGATCGATAGGCCTGGTGGGCCTGGATGACTGCGTATCCTCGATTCAGGCGGCAGCTGAGCCTGGGTCGGCAGGCATAGATCTCAAGGACGAGGCCTGCGTCACGTACCATCGTAGCCGATACGATGGCAGGCCGTGTGTCTACCTAACGCACGAACGTATCCGGCACATCTTCATGTGAGTTCGATCCAGTTGCGGGGGTTTTCGCTTTACGGCCGTCAGTCTTCCTTACCCAGACGGAAGCCGATCCTGCGCTTCGTCACCGGCGGCAGTGCCTTCATTTCTCTCACCTCGTGAGCGAGGCGGTCGATGTCCTCCGCCAATACCTCGATGACGGACGCCGTGCGATCGTGGGAGCGTTCGAGCTTTTCCACGCGGACGGCGATGTCCTGGTTGCTCTCAATCAGCTGGCGCATACGGACGAACGCACGAATGACCGCGATATTCATCTGGATGGCGCGCTCGCTGTTTAACACGGAAGAAAGCATGGCAACGCCGTGCTCGGTGAACGCGTGCGGGAGATAGCGGCGGCCGCCCTTTGAGGTCACAATTTGTGATCTCAAAGCTCTAACCTCCTCCTGTGTAAGAGAAAACATGAAGTCTTCGGGGAATCTTCGCAGGTTGCGCTTAACGGCTTGGTTCAATACGCGTGTCGGTACGCCATAGAGCGCCGCTAAGTCGGCATCGAGCATGGCTTTCTCGCCACGAATAATGTGGATGAGCTTCTCGATCGGCTGTGTGACAGCGATGGTTTTGGCGGGCGGCTTCTTCGGGTGGACCATGACCCGGATCTATCGGGTTCCGGCGCGAGGGTCAACACGACGTTTTCCGGCGCTGCTGACGTTGGGAGTTGCGAGAACGGCTCCGCGGGCTAGGTCAACTTCTTTTATTTGTCCCGCGTCAATTGGCCAGCCGCCTGTGGGCTTACCGTCACAGTAAGTGGCTTGTTACTGGCCTTCCCTTTTAACGCATGATAAAGGACATTATTAGGCGTTAGGCGATTGACGGGAAGGCGGCGATCCGGTAAGGTGGCAAGACGCTTTTGGAGACAATAAGGACGAGGACGCCATGACCATTGAAATCCACCAGCCGGAAATTGAAGCCCTGATCCAGCAGCGATTGCAAACCGGCGCGTTCCACGACGTGGAAGATGTCCTGCTGCATGCGCTCAGAACGTCAAAGCCGCCAGCTGCCAGACCTGCCGCGTCCGACGCAAAGAACCTCGTGGAACTTTTCGAGCCTGTCCGCGGTTTGCTTACCGATGAAGAAATTGACGTGATGTTCAGCCGTAACCCCTCGGCCGGCCGTCCGGTGGACCTGGAGTGAGCGGTTTTCTCCTCGACACCAATGTCCCGTCGGAGATGCTGCGGTTCCGTCCCGACGCGAACGTAGCCGCATGGCTGAAAAGCCAGGTTAAGAGCGATTTGTTTCTGAGCGTGGTCACTCTGGGCGAGCTTCGCAAGGGAGTGATGATTCTTCCTCCCGGCGCAAAGCGTAGCCAGATCGAACAATTCATGGAGAGCTTTATTCCCTCGTGGTTCTCCGGCCGCATTCTTCCGATGACCCAAGCCATTGCTGAGCGCTGGGGTATCTTGGACGCTCAGCGGCAACTTGCAGGAAAGCCGCTTGGCGTTGCTGATGGCATGATCGCAGCGACGGCGTTGGAAAATGATCTCACGCTGGTTACGCGCAACGTGAAGGATTTCGCGGGCCTCGGCGTGAGCGTGCTTAATCCCTGGGAGACCGCTTGATGCAACCTCTCATTCCGCTCAAGCCATGACCCGCGGGCCCCCTGCTCTACCCTCGCCTTCGGGGAAGGTTCCCTCCGCAATGTGCGCTGATCTGCCCGACATCATTCATCGTGCCGGCTCGAACGCCCTTTTCGCCGCGCAGGAATTCTTTTTCGGCACGCTACGTAACGAGCACACGCAGCGTGCCTATCTTCATGCGGTCAAGCTATTCCTGGCCTGGGCCGAGAAGCACGGCGCCGGGGACCTGACGCAAATCGCTCCCTGGCATGTGGGGAGGTATTTCAAGAGCGTCGCGAAAACGACGAGCATCGCCACGCGCAACCTGCGCCTCTCGGCGCTGCGGCATTTTTTCGACGGGCTCGTCACGCGTCACGCGATTGTACTGAACCCCGCCCTCTCCGTCCGTGGCGAGCGCTACAGCGTCCTCGAAGGCAAGACACCGGAGATCCCGATTCCCGACGCCAGAAAGCTTCTGAACTCCGTGGATACTTCCCACGTCGTGGGCTTGCGCGACCGGGCGATCCTGGCGGTGTTGGTCTATACCGGGTCGCGCGCAGGCGCCGTCGCGAAGCTGAAGCTCGGCGACTTCTATCACGCCGGGCAACAGTGGATGCTGCATTTCGAGGAGAAAGGCGGCAAGTCGCGCGAGATCCCCGTGCGGCAGGACCTGCAGGCCATCATCGCCGCCTATCTCGATGCCGCGGGCCTGGGTGACGCGCCAAAGGCTATGCCGCTGTTTCAAAGCGCGCTGAAGAAAAAACGGCAGCTCACCGGCCGGGCCATCCATATCAACGATATCTGCCGCATGATGAAGCGGCGGCTGAAGGACTTCGGGCTCCCCCTGCTCTACTCGCCGCATTCCTTCCGCGTCACGACGATAACCGACCTGCTGGAGCAGAATGTACCCAGGGAAGACGTGCAGCACCTTGCCGGCCACGCCGATCCGCGCACGACGAATCTCTACGATCGCCGGGAGCGCAAGGTGAAAAAGAACATCGTGGACAGGATTTCGGTTTAGAGTGATTCAAGGTATGCTGCTGTGCGGACGCGCGGCGGCCATGTCCACGAAGATATGCAACAGACGAATTCTATGCCCTCCTTCTCCTTGAGGAAGCATACAGGTATGCAGCGATAATGCCAAAGGGTGCCCGCCGTTTGGATGGAGCCTTGCATCGTCTCCATACGCGCTGCGGACGCGGGAATCAATATTATTAACTAAGTCTCGATAGGGAACCTGAAGAACGTAGCCAAGCATGATGCCCCAATGGTGCCCCAATGCATACTTTCCAGTTACAAAACGGGCAACGCCTTGCGTAATGTATCGTTGATTTAGAGTATTATTACCTGGCGAAACGCGTTTACACTCTACACCAAGATAGGCTTCTTCATCTCCGAATTGATGAAGGAATTGGAGAATGATGTCGATACGTCCGAGCACGTCCGGATCATCGCTCTGGAGGTCGAGAAGCTCGTATTCCCCAACAATCTGAAGATTTGTAAGGCTACGTCTCTTTTTCAGTTTCAACATAGCCTTTCTAACTTGAATTGTGATTGGGACTTCAAGCATTCCTGGCGTCACGAGTTTTCGGGCTTCTGTTGCTCCAGAGCAGAGGAGATCAATGACGGTTGCAAGCTGATCTTGGGAAAGCTCGAACGCTGGACGGCCGACCGGGTAGTCAGTTGACAGATACATGTCGTCCCTTAATCCAGTGATCTGCCAGAATACTGTCGGCATCGTTCAGTCCGCTAGTGCGCGTCCAATATCGAGACTCAGCGGGCTTCAGTATAAAGAGGTCGTGATCACCGTAAATACGCAACAAACGACGCTCGTTTAGATAAGGCGGCGCATTCGGTACTGCTTGACCTTGAAAAAGTGCGGCAAGTCGATCGATATCTGAATCGTTACCCTGACGAACGGGTTGCTTGGCTGGTAATCCTGGGGAGACGACAAATCTGACAACCGCGATGCCCGGCACCGCTAGAGCTTGCTTGGCATGCGGAATGCTATCAGCGTACACAATTGCCTCTAAATGGCGCTCTCCTCGTGCGTGCAGATAAGCGTTGACCACTTGCAAAACTTCATCGGCATAAGCGTTGAGAGTTTCTGCTCCTGGGGGGCGAAGAAAGATCTGCTGCTCGGCCCGGCTGTCAAAAAGAAACATTCGCGCACGAGTAACGCTTTCTTCGGCGATGACGACCTCATCACGTTCGAGACCGTAAAGCTCAAACACCGCCCGGTCAAGATTCTGGAGGTGATCCCGTGACGGTGCTTCCGCCGCTCGTCTCTCCGCATCAAGAACGGCCTCAAGCAGATTTGGATCAACAGATTGCAAATCGGGCAATCGGAGGGAAAGTAAGTCCTTTGGCTCAACGGTCGGGCGTTCTAATCCCCATGCCCCACCGCCGAACGAGAACTGGAAAGAGGCCAAGCTGGAATTGAGAATCGCGGCTAAGACGTTCGCCCAGCGACCGTCACGTCCGGAAAAGGATATGCCGTAAAAGCTTTCCGTGTACAGCACATCCTGTTCACTGACAGCAGCGCTGTACCGACCTGGTTCTGCAGCACTCCTGAAGCTCGCTTTGGGGCAAATTAGAAGCGGTCCACGAAAAATTGAAGCCTCGCGAGGTCGATGCAGCGTTAAATGCTGAAATCGTTCCAGGCGGCTGTGATCAATGCGAAATGGTGTGTACTGATCGGGCGTGAGGACTGAGAGAACATAATAATTTTCTGGCGGCGGATTCTCGTCTCCCTCTACCTGAAATCCCTGTCCTCGTGTCTCCAGCGGCCGGAAACCTGCACTCCCAAGCACATCATCCAGTGTTGGAAAACTTCGTTCGAGTTTCTCGATAAGCCAGCCATCACGAGCAGTTCCGAAAGTAAAAGCTTTCAGCATCGCTGGCGTCTGCAAGACCCGGTCCAAAGAGACCGTGCGTAGCTCACCCGGACCCACGTGAAAAACGCCCGTCCGGGCAAAATCGGGAGTCCTTGGAATCGACCCTACGAGTAAGCGGTTTTTTTTGCCGATAAGCGCACACCGTGCAAAAAACAGCAATGCAGGCCCTGTAGCATCGGGAAAGAGATGTTCTTTGCGTAGTGCGGAGAGATTGACGAGCGCAGCCGGTGAAAGTCTCTTCAAGGCGGCCGTTCTAGCTTCGATAGCATATTGGTCCTTAGAGAAGAATGGCGAGGCTTTCATAATCATGCCTATCCGTCCGGTGTCACCAGCTAAATCGCCTGCTGCAGCTAAGAACTTCTGATCAGGGCTACGCCGTGGACGTATTGTCGTCTGTCGCTGCGTTCTGGATCGGGATTTGGCGCGTCGCACGAACGTCCACGGCGGGTTGCCAACGACCGCGTCAAACGAACGCTCCGTCACTTCCGGCGGCAACTCGTCGCTGACGGAATCCGCTTCAAATAGGGTCTTGCCGATAAGGCGGTCAAACTTTAGATCCAGGACGTCGTTGATAGGTTCTTCATCGAGTTCCAAGGCTGCAAGATAAAGACTAAAAGCGGCCATGCCGAGTGCCGATCGATTGATATCGATGCCGAACAATTGGCTATACAGAATCTGGCGTACTACTCTGCGGCTTACCGTGTGGCCCCGGCTTTTTTTCCACACAAGCCGGCGGAAAGCTTCAACCAGAAAGGCTCCCGAGCCACAGGTCGGATCGAGGATGCGTGCATTCGCTGACAATCCATCGAAGACAGGATCGAGCGTGAGGTGAACGAGCTCGACGGGCGTGTAATGAAGACCCTGAACGTGCGCTTCTTCAGCAGCACTCGACCTCGCGAATTGCTGATATATCGAACTGATAAGATCTATCGGAATCGCATCGAATCTGAAACGGAATAGTCTACCCTGTCCGCGGTTTCCTGGCACCAAACTCCATCCTTCAACAAAGTCCCTGATCAGAGCTAAGTGGGCCTCCCCGAGCCGCTGATGCTCGGCGCCAGGATCGTCCATGGGGAACAAATCGCCGTTGAACTTATCGCGCAGCCATTCAAAGAGCGAGAATGCATCATTAACGGTGCCAAACATTTGCACTACATTTGTTGGAAAATCGTTCGGTAGAAAAGGCTGTGCGATTCCACGATCAATGAGGTACGAAGTAAAGATGCAGCGTCCGATTAGGCGCTGGGCAAAGTCACGGGAAGCCCGAATCTCCTCTTTTGGGTTTTGCAACGCCTGCATGTGGGCCGGAGGCAGCAGCGTGAGGCGTTCCTCAAGAGCGTTGATCTCTCCTAGCAATTCTCGGTCGACACGGTGGCGACGATCGATTCTTTGACCGATCGGACTCGACCAAAACGCTCCCGTCTCAGTCGCAAAACGACCGCACATCGCGTCGAGAGCCCTCAGACGTTCATCGATCTCAAGCGGAAAGCTATCGAGCGGCGGGGCAGAGATCTGGCCTGTTTGCCTGAGCGGCGAGTCATAACAATCGTAGAGGCGGATGTCTATTGGTGTAACAATCCATAGCAATGGAGCCAAACCGACGTTCCACGCCGCTTCATGCCAGCCACGAATCTCCTGCTCTGTGGGTTGTGCGCCGCCCGAGTCTTTAAAGATCGCCGTAGGCGTGTTTTGTGCAAAAAATACGGCATCAGCATGTAGACCAACCCGGGTGTCCGAAAAAATCGGCCGTAGGCGCGAGCTCGTTCTGTCATCCGCGCTGGTCAGCCCAGGTACAGCGCTACCATCTGACTGGAGATAACCCGTTATGGTTAAAGCCTTCCTGAATGCCGAGCTGCTCATACCGGCCCTCGCAAGTGGAGGCAGGCGATCCCGATGGCTCTATTCTGCTCCCCGCAAAGCAGTAGTGATGTTCCTGCGGACTGTGGAACCGCGAGGTTCATCCTATTCGCCCTTTGTTCGCCACATGTTCATTAGAAACCGAATCAATAAGGCTCGTCAAGCGGGCTTTCCCTCATAACGAGTCTCGAAGCCAAGATCCTTAAGAATCGCCACCGCCTGATGCGAATTTGTCGCATCGTTTGGTGCGACTCCCGCTGCATGGAGAATGAGCGGTCGCGCAGGTAACTCCTTTCCGTCGATGACAGTCGACCACTTGGTCATACGTTTGGACCATGCAAGGGTGCGTGCAGCCTTGATCACATCCTGCCGTGTCAGCGCTGCGACTTTAGCACTCGCCATGGGCGTTTTACCCCCTAGTCTTCATCATCATACACGAATAATTATTATTCATCATGATGTGTAGAATCGCGTGAAGGTCATGTTTGGATTCTTTCTACGTCTACTGTCGCCTATTTGATTGCTTCGGCTTGTCAGGGAGGGCAAGATGGACGTGCAACGACCCCTCCCTCGCCCCGTTCGCGGAATCTTTCGATTACATTCCAGCAGCTTGCCTTGCGGCAAATCCAGCCTTCCCAACTTCATGCGGAGAATGTCGATAGTGATGAGTCTGTGGAGACTATGTATCCACCGCAATAAATGGAGCTTGCGTACTGTGTTGAGAATCGCTAGTCTCCATCGCCATGAACATCACGCTCCTGGCAAAAAAAGGCGGTGTCGGGAAAAGCACCGTTTCCATCCTGCTCCACGAAGCCTTTCGCCAAGCAGGAAAGTCGGTCTCGATAAAGGATTGGGACGCCCAGGGCACCAGTAGCAAATCGCTCGAGCTCATCCACGGAGCGCGGCCGAAAGAGCCGGAGAGAACCAACATCGTCATCTACGACACTCCTCCGAACCTGCAGCACACCGCGACCGCCACTGCGGTTCGCAACGCCGATATTGTCATTGTGGTCACCTCCCCCTCCCCTGCCGATATTTGGGAGGCCGAAGCCGCAGTCGGATTTGCGAGGGAGAAAAACGCCAAGGCTTCGGTGCGCGTCGTATTCAACAAAGTTCGCAGAGCAACGAGGCTCGGCAGGCTGGTTGAAGAGAGCGCGAAGCAGGTGAGTGTCCCTGCCCTGCCCGTCACATTGAGTGCGCGCGAGTGTTACCAGCACGCCGTGGCGCAAGGCTGGAAAGCTCTGGACAGCGAGGCACGCCAGGAAATTCTGCAACTTATCGTCGCGCTCATATCGCAACAGTAGAGACTATGTACTCTCAACAGACAATGCAGTCTCCACAGTATGAGTAAATCGAAAGGCAATGTCGATACGCTGCTTGCCGCTATAAAGCGGCAGCCGATTGTTGCGCCGGCGACGGGGGCCCCGACAGCAGAGGCATCGCAGGAGCGGCGTGAGCCGGCACCTCGGCATTCGGCAAAAAAGAAAATCGAAAAACCGGGCGCCCTCGAGCCCGCAATCAAAAGCAAACTCGGGAAACCCTCGCAATTCTGGATGCACGACGAGGACCGTAAATTGATTCGGGAACTGTCCGCGTGGCTGGCGGGGCAGGGCCTGCGTCCGAGCGACAGCATGGTAATCCGGGCGGCATTGCGTTTTGCAAAGACCAACAGCGAATTTCTCGAAGCCTATTGGCATGCCTCGCGTCTGGACGGACGTCTGAAGCGCGATTGAGACTGTGTACTCTCATCAGACTAATGAGTGTCGTCAGACTCCGCAGTATTTATAGAATCGTTGCGGCGTCCCGTGGCCGGCAATAACAAAAACGTTAGCGGGAGCCGGATTTAGCGCCCCTAGGCATAGCAGAGGCTTGTGGTTTCGGTTTAAGAGCCTTTGCCTCGGTCTCGCTTCTGTCGATCGGAGCGATGCCTCTTCTGCCGAGCCTGCTTTGTGCAACGCGCTCGTTGTGGGGCAATGGTTAGGCAGGGATAGTCAAGGAAGGGATGGCCTATTTAGAATCCCTTCCTTGGGAAGCGAAAGGCCTCGATGGCCTTGAGCTTCCAGCATGGAACTTGGACCAACTTTGGAAACTGAGTCACAAAAAATACCTAGCGCCATAAGTGTTAAATAATTTTGTTAGAAACGTGTTAAGTGGTGGATGAGTATCTGGAACCGTTTGGAGTAACTCACTAAATAGTCATCAGGGCGTCAACGAAACCACGAAGAACCGTCAGCGGAACCCATCATTTGCGTCAACAAAACCACGAAATCAGACGGTTGTCAGCGAAACCACGAATATGTGTGTCCTGTCAATGAAACCACGAAGATTTCGCTTGCGTCAACGAAACCACGTTTGTATGTTACCTGTCAACGAAACCACGACGCGTCAGCGAAACCCAGATGGCAGAGAGCGCGGAAATCGAGACGGAGGAAACACGGGCAGGCGGCAAGCTGTCATTGCTGCCGCAGCGTCATCCGAACCATGATTTGTTCATCTGCGACGTGCTGGACGCGATTCCGAAAGACGACATGGCGAGCATGGAGCATCCGATTTTCTCTCTCGCCACCAAGCCGGATACGCGGGTTTTGCGCTACGAGCACAAGAACGTCGTGGTTGAGATCGCGCCGAGTGTGCGCGGGCTCGCCACCATTTACGACAAGGACATTCTGATCTATTGCATCTCGCAGCTGATGGCGAAAAAGAATGCCGGAGAGCCGCTCGCGCAGACGCTTCACGTCAATGCCCACGATTTGCTCATCTGGACTAACCGAGAGACGAGCGGCGACGCATACCGGAGACTGAAAGATGCGTTTGAACGGTTACGAGGCACGACGATCACTACCAACATCAAGACGAACGGAGAGGATGACGTCCAGGGCTTTGGCCTCATCGAGAGCTTCAGAATAATCCGCGAGACACGATCGGGAAGGATGAGCGAGCTGCAGGTCAAGCTGTCCGATTGGGTCTACCGAATTATCCAGGGTTCGGAAGTATTGACGTTGAGCAGAGATTACTTCCGGCTGCGAAAGCCTACCGATCGCCGGATATATGAACTGGCGCGCAAGCACTGCGGCGAGCAGGACGAGTGGAAGATTTCCCTGGAACTGCTGCATAAAAAAACCGGGGCGAGCAGCCATTACCGCGAATTCAAATCCATGGTGCGCGAACTGGCCGAGCAAGATCATTTGCCCGATTACCGGATAGCGTTGCAAGACGACATGGTGATCTTCCGCAATCGAATGAATTGGCAGCCCAAGATAGCGGTCAATTATCCGATTCTCGATCCCGAGGCGTACCACGATGCAAAGCTCGTCGCTCCGGGCTACGACGTGTACTTTCTGGAGCAGGAATGGCGTGACTGGTGGGTAGAGAGCGGGATGCCTGAATTAGGATTCCCCGGGAAGGCATTCGTCGGCTTCTGCAAAAAGCGCTATCTGCGTAATCCGAATCCCTGACCGTCCATATACAGAGAGAGACGCCTGAGAAGGGCAGGGGGGTAGAACGAGTCAGTCTTTCGCGCCCAGGCTCTGACTTTTTGCCGCTTCATAATCCCGGCGAGTCCGTCCTTAACGGTAGGCTCGGCCCATTTGGCGACCTGGCTGAGCCGGAGTCGATGCTGAGTCGGGTTGCGGTAAACGGCAACCGTGAACTCGGTCATTGCTCCCGGCATGAACTTATGAGCTCGACCTAGCGGAACTCGGCCACGGCCAGCGCGACGGCTTCATATAAGAATTCGGCTTCGACATCGATGGCATGCGCAAGTCCTTCCGAATCGGTATAGCTCACCCCGGCACCGGGCCATATCGGGATTGTAACCCAAGATATTCGCCTTTTATTCGCCATGCGGGCGGAGACAATGGTAGGGTCATGTCTTACTGGTTCGTAAATCCGAACGGATCTATTGTGGTGTTTGGGCCGGGCGCTCATCTGCGAATATGGCGAAACTGGGCTGGCGTCGCACACGACGTCTTGGCTGCTTACCTATTCCGCTGCTTTCATTCGCCCGGGCCTGGGCAATGCTTCAGAGAAGATGATTTGGCTTCGCTTCTTGCAGGGGCTTTTATCGTCGAGGTGGTCAGCCATTCCTTAACTGTCGAGGAAATCAACGCACGCATTCGTCGGGCACGTGGCATTCAGGGGCTTCCCTGGGATTTCCTCTCCAGCAATTGCCAGGACACGATGAGCTGGATCGTTACCGGCAAGGGCGGCAGTTTTCAGCGCGACGCCCTTATCGGATTTGGTCTCGCGCTGGGCGTCCCATGGGCGATTCGAGAGCCCGCGAAGCGATGACGCGGTTAGTTTCTTCCAGCGCTCTTATCTTTAAGCCTCAAGCTGCTCGCCCTGCTCGTTGTAGGCCTTGATGAGCATGCGAGCGGCTGAGATGCTGTCGCCGTGAGCTTCATGGAATCGATGGACCCGCTCAAAAACGTATTGGCGTTCCTTTTTGAATGCGGCGATATGGCCCTCGGGAATGTCAGGAAAAACCAAGTCTGCGGCCATTAGGATTGCGAGATGTGCATCGCACAGCCAAAAGAGCGTTTTGGGAAGATCCCGGTTTATGTCTTTCGGTTGAAAATCCTGATATGAAAATCGGTGCGGCTTGGGATTATCCCTACTGAGGTGCCGCAAGAACGAAGTGAGATTGGTATGGGACAACTCGGAAGCAGTATCGTAGAACTCCTTTAGAAGAGCTAGTTTTGGAATCGTTTTGGGAAAGATAACATGTGATTTGAATGCATTCCTTGCCGCGCGCCTCCTGGGCTCTGTTCCGTCGTCTTCTGCGAAAATCTTAAATTTCTCTGGGTCGTCCCGAATGGCATACGCAATGCCCGCAGCCTCAACGGCAGCTCGTGTTTCGCGAAATGTCTGCGCAGAATAGACCCGGAACAAGGCGGTTGCGCCCAATGCCAAATGCTTTCGGCAGACAAAATATAGAGCGCCGGAATATCGTTGCGATTTTGGGGCAGTAGCGAGATACGGCGCAACAGCGCCCGCATGCATCTCGTACAGGTTCAGCACATCATCGGGCAAGAGGGTCGCTGCTCCCAAGCCTTTCTTGATCTGCTCAAAGTTGAAATTATCGAACTCGTTAATGGCATCGATCGGGGATTTCTTGCTGCTCACGTGGCCCTCTTGAACGCGAGTGTTACAAAAACGGTTACACTCGCCAACATAATGGGCCGCTCCGTTCATTCCGGGCGGCCCTTTACTGCTTAAGAATCTGTATGGTGCGGAGAGGGGGACTTGAACCCCCACGGTGTTACCCGCTAGCACCTCAAGCTAATCGTACGGCGTGATCGCACGCGATTGCAACCACTTACGGGGATAAACCGTGTGGGATCGCGTGGGATCACTAGGCCTCAATGACACATTAGCGGCACAAAGCAACGATCGCGCCCGCGATCATGTTCGACGGAATTGTTTGTAAACGAAGCGGTCAGAACCGCCGTTTTTCCGGAGGGCTGGACTGGTACAAACCACAGTCTAGCTTTGGCCGATGAAGCACGTTTCCAGCGTGGTTCCGGCATTGGCCGAGATCGGCCAGCTTGAATTCCAGCTCACGACGCACGAGAGGAAAAGAATCGAATCTTGCGAGCTGGTCCGTGAACTGCGTGATGAGCAACGGCAGGATCTGGCCTTCCACTCTCGCCCTTTTGTGCTTTGCGGCCTTCCGATCCGCCGGCCGGAAGCCGGAACGCTGAAATACACGCGGCGAAACGGCCGGTTTGTTTTGGAAATTGTCGCTCATCCCGATTTCGGATTGCCATTTGGGCAGGATCGTTTGATTCCGCTGTGGGTGGCGACACTGGCTGTAAGACAAAAGAGCAAAACGATTCTTTTCCGGTCTGCGGCCGAAATTCTGGAAGAATTCGACCTGCCGAGAGACGGTCCGCATTATCGGCGTTTGGTTGACGGCTTCAAGAGGATCTTCACGAGCACCATCTACTTCGGTACGCAGACGGAGACAACTCGAAATCAGCTCTGGGATTATAGACGCTTCCATTTCTTTGACCGGCTGAAGGTCTGGTACGCGAAAGAGTACTCCGACAATGGCGAGGCCGAGCCTGCGGAGCGGGGCAATATCATCAGCCTGAGCGAATCATTCTGGCAGGAAATTCAGGCGCATCCGATTCCAGTCGATCTCAACGTCGTTCGCGGATTGACGAACAATCCTGGATGTCTCGACCTGTACATGTGGCTGGTGTGGCGCTGCTTCAGTGCGAAGCGAACGGAAAGCATTCCGCTGTTCGGTGCTCTCGGGTTGGCGGCTCAGTTGGGCGTCTTCGAATATACACGCGACCGGAACTTTCGCAAGCGATTGAAGGAGTGGTTGCATACTGTGGCGCTTTACTGGCCGGATTGCCCGGCGAAGTTGTCGGATGATGGCAGCGGCTTGCTCGTGGGTCCGGCGCGCGCCATCTGTTCAGCGGATGCCTTGATCAGGAAGGGAGCTTGAAATGGCCGCCATCGCTTTTCGTCATCCGCTCGCGATTCGTAGGATCTCAATGTTAGAGATTGATGCCGTGGTCTCGGCCAAACTGGGGGAAACGCGCGGGCGCGGACGCTCACAGCCCGTTGTGTTCAACCGCCAGGTCGCAATGTATCTGGCGAGTCGTGTCGGTCGATGGTCGACGACAGTGATTGGCCGCTTCTACAATCATCGAGATCACTCGACCGTTTGCCACTCCATACAGAAGATCGAAAAACTGCGCCTTGGGGACTCAGCAATTGCCGGACTTCTCAGCGATCTTGAGCAAGAGATCGAAGAGCAACATTCAAGGTCCCAAGTGCAGTCAAATGGGATGGCTTCGCTCGGACCAGTGATTTCGGAATCACAAATTGAGCTGGTGGCGAGATCTGCGGCTGAACAATTCTATAGGGACTTCAAGCAAGCGCTGAAACGATCCATTATCCACTTGCAGCAGAGCGGCTCTGCGACGATTCAAGATCCACCGCCGCTTCGTTCTGCGGACATTCAGATTCCGACGCAGAACCGTCTCCCTCAGACGATTCCCAACGAATGACGAATCGACGGAAGCATGGTGCGCAAGTTCCCTCGACTTCTTCTGTTTGGATCTCCCGTCCGCAGACGCACTCGATAGCAAACACGGCTCAACGCTGAAGCTGGATAAGAGGCCGCTTACGCGGCCTCCTCCGGTTCGTCCTCTTTTGAGCTGCGATCAAGCGGCTTGATGGAATGAACAATTACTTCCGTTACCGGCCATTGCACTTGGACCGGTCCAGAACTGGTCTCAATCGTACGCTCATATTCCCGGTAAGCGAGTTCGCCTTCAATCGCCAAGTGTGCACCTTTACCGATGTTTGCAGCAAAATCAGCCGAAGCTCCGTATACGACGCAATCGTGCCATTGCGTTTTGTCCTTCCACTGTTCGTCTTCCTTGTACCGCTTCGTCGTAGCTAAAGAGAGTCGAGTGACGTGGCGACCGCCGGGCAGTTTGGAGTGCTTTGCCTCCTTCCCTGTGAAGCCGATGAGAATAACGCGATTCATAAACATGGCGTTGGTTCCTTTTCTTAGAAATGGTGCGTTGGGTGTTGCGCCAACACCCTCGAGGCCCTCGCCGGCGAGAGCGGGGTAGCGAAGCGTCAAAGGTCTCTGAGCGAAGCTTTTTGTGAGGGTGCCCGCTCCAGCGGGAGGAACCAAAATCAGCAGGACAGACGGCCTTGCGCGCTGCGAGGGTGAAACCCTTAAGAACTTTGGGGGTCACGCAACCGAAGTTGCGCATTTCACTTTGGTATCGAATGGCGCTTGTTACCCGAAGGTAACTCGTTTGTCGCTTAGTTTTTTGTGGCGTAACCATCAATTCTGCTCGCGTTTTTCGGATCCAGGATCTAGGCTGTATTAACTGCGGCGGCCTTACTCGTTCTGCCTATTGCACTCGCACCTCTACGGTCGATTCCACCAGTCCCTCTTCTCATCTGGACACCCCTGAACACCGGACTCGGGCGACTAGCATGCATCCCTAAGACCACAGTACGCTGGAATGAATGGCTGTTAATGGGTTCCGAGCTCAACGGGAGAAAAGAGACGCTTACGAAGCCGCGAGTAGATTGTCGAGGTTGGGCGACGATGCTTCTCTGCGTTACGCTGCGCTCGAGTTGCGGCGATGTCTTGAAGCGATTGTTTACGACAAGCTGACGACCTACGGAGAACTCCTTCCGGAGGCGTCAGTGTACAGGTGGCAGCCTTCGAAAGCCTTCGACGCGCTTATCCAAATGGAACCAGAAGCCCAAGAAACGTTCACTTACGCGGTCGGCCCACAGAAGGATTTGCTAACGCCATCCAACGGACCGTTTCAGCAGATTGGATTGGACGAGCGCCCCCGTGCGAAATGGGTGAAGGACACGTGGAATAAGCTCGGCTTCTATCTGCACGCAGAATGGCCTTTCGCCAAAAGAAAGAAGGCACCAGCCTCTCTTAGTGAATTCCTTGAGAAAACTTTAGATGAAATCGCGCCTTTAGTGGCAAACGCGTTCTCGGCCACGTTAATACCCACGATTGAGTTTTACTGTCAAGCTTGCAAGACGAAGGTCAAGGTCATGCAGAAATCTGTTGCCGCGAGTGGCGGAGCTGTTTGTTTGACCTGTGGCATGCAGTATCGGGCGGAGCGCACTGGAAACAGCATCACGTTCTTTCCGGATGCACCGCCCTTCGTATGCGATTGCGGTGAAAGTACATACCTGCCTTTTGATGAGGTAAGAGCTGGCTATGAATTCGGGTGCCGCGTCTGTTCAAGGAGATATGTCATCGCAGGACCACAATGGCTGTACAGGCTCGTCGGCGATGGCAATTTGGAATCGGACGCTGACACGCAACAGGGGCAAGTGGAACAGAGCGGGTGCTCGCAAGAATGAGGCACGGCAGACGGAGTTACCGTTTAGTAATCCCGGCCCACGCAGCCGGCTGCTAGTTTTCTAGACGATTCAAGGCCGATGTTGTCGGGTTCTATCCGTTGGGACGAAGGGCCGAAGCGCGTCAAGGCGGGTCAGTTAACATTGTGAACGGAACCAAGTTCTAGTGGATACGACAATTCAGAGCGCTGAGCAGGCCCTATCGGGCTCGCTGAGCACGACTCAAACTCTCAAACAATATGTTCGGCTGACGAAGCCCAGAATCGCCCTTCTAATTGTCATTTCCACGGCTGTCGGTTACTGCTACGGCATCGGCTCGACTTTCCACGTCATCACGTTTCTGCACGCTCTCGTGGGCACCACGCTATTAGCGTGCGGAGCTGCGACGCTTAATCAATGGTGGGAACGCACGTGGGACGCTCAGATGAACCGAACGAAGAACCGTCCGATTCCGGCTGGCCTAGTGACAGCTCGAGATGCTCTTTTATTTGGCCTTGTATTGACTGCTGTCGGTACAGCAGAGCTCTGGATCTTCTGCAATATTTTGGCGGCTGGGCTTGGAATCCTCACTTCCGTCGGTTACGTTCTTGCTTACACTCCACTCAAGCGGAAGCACCCCGTATGTACAACAGTCGGCGCGCTCCCCGGCGCGATGCCGCCGCTGATCGGTTTTGCCGCTGCCAGCTCACATCTTGGCATCGATGCATGGGTTTTGTTCAGCATCCTCTTTCTTTGGCAGTTCCCGCATTTTCACGCGATCGCATGGATGTATCGCGAGGATTACGAACGCGGCGGCGTGAAGATGTTGGCCGTAGCTCGGCCATTCGGCGTCGGCTTAACGATCGAAATCCTGAGTGCGCTGCTTTTGCTCGTTCCGATCACCCTCGCGCCGACGCTCTTGCACATGGCAGGCCACGTGTATTTTGTCGCGGCAGTGCTTCTGGACGCCGTCTTCGTCTATTTCGGCTGGCAACTCGCAAGAGAGCGTAACCGAAAGCGAGCGCGTGGTCTACTTCTTGCCTCCGTGCTGTACCTCCCGGTCCTGTTCGCCTTTCTCGTTTTCGACAACTTGCGATTCCTGAGCTGATGGAACAATCCCGGATACGAACGTCCTAATAAACCGCTCTGCGACAATATAGGGCGATGGCATCGAAGTCCTGGAGTAAAAAGGATGCCGCCGTTGCGGTCGAAACGGATAACGCCCCCGATAGAAGCCAATGTCCTCCGGACGAAAAAGTCCGGGCGCTCGCGAAGGGTGACATTGTTGGCGACAAAATGCTGGAGCGGCACGTGGAAGAGTGCGAGTGGTGCGCCCGCGAATATAGAGACCACGCCAAAGATCTGGAGTGGAATCGCTTCATCGGTCGATCCACAAAGGCTTCCTATCTTGTAATCCTCGCCATCGTACTCTTCGAAATCATTCGCCACGTCGCTAAGAAGTAGTTGCAGGAAGTAGGTTCCCAACAGCTATGAGGCTGAAAAGCATTTCACTCACGTCGGCTCTCGTCTTTTCTGCTGTATTGCCTCGTTGCAGCGCCAGCGAGTCCCCATCCGATTTGCTCAAAAACGCCCAGCATTTTGCCGATCTCTACAATTGGCGTGTGGCATCGCCGCTCTTCCAACGAGCTGAAGCGCAGCTCAGGCAGAAGGGCGACGAGCGAAATACGCTTTACGCGCACATTGGCGTGCTCCGATTGACATCAAGCGCCACCATAAACGAGCGATCGGATGAGATAGCTCAGCTTCTGAGCACCAATACACTTATTGCCCATGACAAGCAGCTTCGGCTTTTCGCCCTTACGGTAAAAGGCGATCTGGACGGCGAATTAGATCAAGCCGCTGCGAGACAGGACTGGACAGAAGTTAGCAGACTTGCCACTGAGATGGGAGAGACGAAGTGGGTCTACCGAGCAGAGGGTCAACTTGGCTTCGCCGATTATTACGATGGTGATCTCGAGTCTTGCCAACGCCGTGTGGCTGCCGCTCTAATAGCAGCGATGAAGGCACAGGATGTAGGGGCCCAGATCTTCTTCCTTTCAACGATTGCACATGGATATCAGATGCAGCGGTTATTGCTGCCCGTGGCAATTGATTACGCGAATAAGGCAATTGCTCTCGCTTCGGCGCATCCTGATGCTGGATCGCCGATGATTGCTCAGGCCTGCCTCATACGAGCGCTTGCCGAGTCAGGGCGAGTGGCAGAGGCAAAGCAACTTGTACGGTCATTACTCGCGAATCCCAACCTGGATTACGCAGAGCGAGTCAACTATCTCACTGCAGCGGCAGATGTCGCCATTGCGCAGCACGAATATACAGGCGGAATTGCAGATCTTCAGCAGGCGATTCGTATAGCGCTGGGTCGCGGCGCTGATCGCGAAGCTGCGGATCTGCAGAGTGAGCTTTCCGATCTTTACCTGAAGACGGGAAACCTTGTCGAAGCTGAACAGTGCGCGAGAAGCGCGGTCAATACTCTTGGGCACGCCGGCGCTGTGATGTTGCTACCAGCTAAGCTGGACGCTCTTGCTCAAGTTCTAATTGCGCGAAAGCTGTACTCTGCTGCTAGCAGCGCCTATAACCGTGCGGAAGCGCTGCAAGATACGCTCCTCGGCAGAGCCGATTCGGTGATCGTAAAGACAGCTTTGATCACCGGGGCAGATCAACTGTACGCACATCACTTCGCGTTGATTGCCGAACACTTCCATGATGCAGAGGCGGCTTATAACGTGGTGGAGCAAGCCCGGGGCCGTGCTGTTGCTGACCTACTCTTGTCAAAGGCAGCGGTATCACCGCAAGCCGTCGCGACTGAGCGGCGTATCTCGGAGTTACGTCTTCGGATGGCATCTGCCAAATCACCTGCTGATATAGCTAAGCTTCGAAATGCCATCTTCTTGGACGAGCAAGCGCGCGCGGTGAGCCCGGATTTGACTATCCTTCGCACCAGGCGTTTTCGAGCTGTTCCGCTGCAGAATCTTCAGGCTGTTCTGAACCCTTCGGAGGTCGTCCTAGAGTACGTTGTTGCTGAGCCGAATAGCTACGTGCTGGTGGTTACCCGAGGTGCCCGGCGAATCGTGAAGCTAACTGGAAGGAAGAATATTGACAAGCTGGTCGGGGCCTACACGGGAGCAGTGAAACAGTCCGTAAGCGCTAGACAAGAGGCTCGCCAGTTGTATGAAGCTCTGCTGGAGCCCATTTCAGAGATCCAGAGCAACTCCCACTACTTAGTTGTTCCCGATGGATCTCTCAATCTTGTCCCGCTCGATGCGCTAATCGATGAACACGACCAATTCGTTCTTGAAGGGCACGTGACTGCATATGAACCGTCGTGTACAACGTTGTACCTGTTAAGAACGACGCATTTGACTGGAAAGCCGTCAAGTGGACTGCTGTCTGTTGGCGGCGTTCCATATGAGTTGGCGGCAAACAGCGGAGAGACGTCGGCGCAGCCGTATTCATCCGATCAGAAGTTCGAAGATTTGCCCAACTCCGCGGCGGAAGCGGACATCGCGGCAACGGAATTGAAGATTTCTCACAGTAGACAGCTTGAGGGCGCCGCCGCAACTGAATCGAATCTAAAAAGCGCCCTAGCGGGAGGATACGAGTACGTCCATTTGGCTGTGCACGCGATTACGAGCGATGATCCGGATCGTGCGTCACTGATCGTGTTGAGTGATCCGTCTCGCGGCGAAGATGGATTTGTGGAAGCCTCAGAAATCGTTCAGATGCGCTTACGCGCTAAATTGGTCGTCTTGTCGGCTTGCGACACGAACGTGGGCCCGATTCAAGGAGAAGAAGGGATATCAGCTCTTTCAACCGCTTTCTTATTGGCTGGCGCGAAAACGGTTGTATCGACCCTGTGGCCCATTGAGGATAAATCATCCCTAATCCTGATGAAGCAGTTCTACCAGCATCTCGGAGCCGGGCAATCAGTTGCAGATGCGATGTCGTCTGCAAAACGAGATGTTTTGACGAAGTTCGGCGCAAACAGTTCTCCAATTCACTGGGCCGCTTACGTTGTTCAAGGAGCGGAGCCCAAGGAGTCCGCAAGTGGGGCAGGAACGCTCACTGCAGCGTCTTTGCCCACACGCTGAAGAGCAGTCGATCCGGTCGGAACCGATAAAGGACGTTAACAGATAACTCCGCCGCGCCTCTTTCTAAGGGATGCGATGGCCAGCCGCCGCTTCTGGGAGTTCTTCACCGCCAACATCCCCAAAGACAACACCCGCCGCGCCTATTACGCGGCTGCCTGCCAGTTCTCGACCTGGTGCGCCCGCTACGGCCTCGAGGACCTCAGCAAAGTGCAGCCGGTCCATGTCGCGGCTTGGGTGAAAGAATCCGGTACATTCCGCTCACGGCCAACTGTGAAACAGCATCTCGCCGCTATTCGCATGCTCCTCGACTGGCTGGTCACCGGCCAGGTCCTGCCGGTCAATCCGGCGAATGCCGTGCGCGGCCCCAAGCACACGGTGAACGCGGCAAGACGCCCGTTCTGGGGAGCGAAGAGATGCGTGATTTGCTCGACAGCATTCCAACCGGTGCGTGCTCGATCTGCGCGATCGCGCCTTACTCGCGTTAATGGCATACACGTTCGCCCGCATTGGCGCGGTCCTGAGCCTCAAAGTGGAAGACTACTACGTGCAGAAGCGGCGCGGTTGGATTCGGCTGCACGAAAAAGGCGGCAAGGTGAATGAGATCCCCTGTCACCCACAATCTGGAAAGTACTTGGAGGAATATTTGCAAGCGGCCGGCATCAGTGGCGACGCGGAAGAACCCGCTCTTTCGCGCTTGGCGCAACGGACTGCTCCTCCGAAAACGCTTGAATCAGTCGAACGTGCATAAAATGATCCGGCGCCGCTCGGCCCGAGCTGACATTCGAACGAAGATCGGCTGCCACAGCTTTCGCGCGACCGGGATCACGAATTACCTGAAGAACGGCGGCATTCTCGAAGACGCGCAACAAATGGCCGCACATTCGAGCCCGCGGACCGCCGCTCTTTATGATCGACGCAACGATGAAATCTCCCTAGACGAGATTGAGCGGATTTCCTATTAAATAGGCGTACTCGGATACGCGTATGTGCGATTAGTTGTACGATTTCTTCAAGGTGGTCCAAATGGCCGCTGCTTGCCTAATGGTTACTAGGTCGGGCCTTTGACAGTCGAATGGCGGGGTGGTCGGCAGCGGAGGACGCGCGTCGGTTAGACATCGTCGGATTTCGCTTCAACGTCAAACGGAAGTGCTATCGTATCGTTGTCGATGCGAGGCTGAATCGGCTGTAGGTCGAGCAATTCACGCAATCGTTTTGGCTTCCCCTGTGTCTCGCGCCGGATTTGTTGCCAGATGGAGAAGCAGGTCTCATCGATCTCCGCGAGCGTCTGAACGAGATAATTGTGGTCCTCGTTCGACTATACCGACCCGATTCTCGATTGGGAGTACGCCCGCAAATCGATGCTCATAGCACTTGAATATATGCGATTCGGTGCACGAGGTTCACACGATGCATCTGGTGCTGAATCTGCCGAGATGCTGCCGGAGATGCATCTCCATTTGTGACGCAACGCGTCACGAATTCGGGAAGTCTTTCTTCCGTGGGCAAGCCACGCTGAATTATTTGAAGAACGGCGGCGACTTGAGCAATAGATGCCCGGGCGCACCATCGGCCTATGCTCGTAGGGGCGATGAGATGAGAGGGAGCGCATTTCCTAGTAGAATACGCGCGTACTCACGTACCCGGCTTTGGTAAATAACCGCTCGACCGATTAAATCTCTTGCCGATAGGAAAGAGGTCCCTTAGCGGGGGACCTCGTCTCGAGTGTTGTATTCGTCTGCGTTCGCCTGCTCCGAACTGGTGGAGCGATCTAGTAGGCGGATGATGTCGGCCTTCAGTTCGACTACAAGCTGCTGAATCACATGTTCGATCAACTTCTTGCCAGCAGGCATTTGAACCGTGCGATCGTATTCACGAGTGGTGAGTTCACCCTGCACGAAAACGTGCGTACCTTTGGTTAGACGTGAGGCGATCTGCGCGAAGCCCTGTCCGTACGCGACGACAGTGTGCCACTGCGTCTTGTCTTTCCACTCGCCTTTGTCGTCTTTCCAAGAGCGCGTGGTAGCGACGGAGAACTTGGTGACAGGTGTTCCGTTTGGTAGTTGCTTGGTTTCGGCGTTCTTGCCGATGAAGCCGATAATTGTGAGCTGATTAAAGTTCATTGAGTGTTTTTCGCTTTCTGCCCGTTTGCCTGGGCACTTTGAAGCGAGTGGCGGCTGCTCCCAAGACCAGCGAGTGCTTTCTATGGGGGACCGTAAGAATTTCATCCGGCAGTCTCCGGCGAGCTTGCGAGCAATGAAAACGAAATTGTTACGGTGGCATCCATTGAAAGCAGAACGAGCGCCGGTGCCGGGCGCAGGGTTTTCGCCCGATGCTGTGCCAGGCAACTCGGCCGAAACGTAAGGACACCAAGAACATCAGCTACGGTTAGGAGTCCCGGAGGACAACGCGAATGCAAAGACTCGCTATTATCACGGGCCGCCGAGCAAATCGGACAGTATTAAGACGGCTGGGGCTGGAGCCGCTACTGCTTCCTGCGTTCAGCCAGGAAACGCTTTACAAACTGAGGGTAACTGAGACAAATTGCTCCCGTCAGTTTCGGAGGCCGACGATCAGCCATGACTTCTGCGACAAGCTGCAGGCTGGTTTTTACATCGAGAAGTGAGCCGAACGCTTCGAAACCGAGTGTGAACCACTGTTCATCATCGGGCATGGTTAAACGCGTTAGCTCAACGTTGCATCCATTCTGCGGTAAAGGCCCTTGGATCTGCTCGTACTCGTCAACTCTAATTTCTCGGGGTGAACCATTGCCAGTATTGAATTTGCGAAGCCAGCGCAGCTTGCGGATGGCAATCGTCAGCTCTGGGTCGATTGTTAGAGCCTCACTGGTCCATTTGGTCCAGATCTCAATGGGTCCAATGAACGGTTTGATCGAAAGGTTTGTCGGCTCCGATGAAACCAGACCTTTCACTTCGACTCCCGGCTTTTCACCGCGGCGCTTAATTCCTAGTTCATCTTGGTTGGGGTCACGGATATACTCATCCCGCCGTTCTTTGCCTCCGCCCGCCGGGATTCCGTCCGGATGTCGTCCGCGGAACCATTCTTCTAACCGGTCCGGTGCGCTTCCGCTCCAAAACCAACGCGATTCAGCTGAAAGCTGCATGGAACTGTGGCCCTTCCTCGCCACATTACCATCAGATCTCTGGGGCCGATCCATGCTATCCACCGCGAAAATGCGCTGACGATTTAAATGGTTACTAACTTACTCTTTTAGTTAATCCTCAACAGACGTCCTCATGCGGACTTCACATGCTTACATGCCTACAGGTAAACGCACTTATGGACTGAGGACGAGTTGATATTTTGTTACAGCCGCGCGATCGACGTCGTCGACCGCCTTTGCCAAGTATGTGAATCTCTGTACGAAGTCCTTGAGGGAGAGCTGATGCTCCGTGTGGAGTGGGGCGGACGGGAAGTATTCCCTGAATCTTTCGTCTACGATACCGTTGCGGTGCGAGTAGAGGTGCCGCACTTGCAAAATTTCCTCAATGCCGGCCTGCCGGGTGGCGTCTAGCACGTTCAATGCGTTGATGGCTGCATTCTTCTTGATGAAGCCTTCGACGCTTCCACGCTGAAGTCGCGACACCTTTTTCCTAGCGTGGTCACTGATGAACTCTTGCATGTCGCGGAACTCTAGGACCTCTCGCACAGTGACGGTCGAGTCTGATTTAAGAGTTTCTGGTCTTGCGAGATAGATCTCAAGAAGGAGGTCCGAGAGGTATGTTTCGAAGTTATCGGCACATGACGAAAAAAGAATGCGGGTGAGCATCTTTCCTTCCGGATTTGTTGTTGGCGTTTCAACGGACTGCGGGTAGATCAGGGTAGCAAGATCATCAAAGATGCTAAGCACGCTTTGATAGTGATCTAGGAATTTTGCCTTGGCTGCTGTCGAAGCGGACCGGTAACTCTGGAGCGTTGCTGCTGCGGCTTGGAGTTCTGGGTGTGGACTCGGCTTAGTGGTCTCTGCATAGCGCGGGCGTGACTCGGTACCCTCCCGGACGTATTCGCGGCCCGCTAAGGTGATAGTTGTTGTAGCTTTCTCGACGCGGATGGCGAAGACGCGCTTGTCTTGATGCGTTACGTACTGGTAGTGGACAGTCGGCTGGGGTGAGAGTAGGTCAATTGCTTTTCGCGTGATGGATGTTGCGCGGAATTCGTCGCTGAGACCGTTCACGTGTACCGTGCCGGTGACGTCACTCACACCGAGGATAATGTATCCGCCTTGTGTATTGGCGAAAGAACAGATAAGTCTCGCGATGGTTACTGCTGGAGGGAGCACTGCCTTGTACTCAAGACGCTCGTTTTCCGGCCGACCAACGATGCTGGTAACTTCGGAGGTGACGTCCATAAATCGACTAGATCGGGAACCGTCGAATTTCGGTGGTCTTGAGCATATGACCCATAGTCACGCGGCGCACGTTCTTGCCGTCGTCGATCCACAGTTCGCTGTCCTCATAATCTAAGACATCGCGTTCTGATCCGTAGTAGATGATGACCTCACCGTCGTATGCTGGGCGCGTGACAATCATAACCGACTGGCCGGCCTTTGTTATACCAGCGAGGATTGTGGGTGCGGTCTCGTCCATGTCGGTAAGGTCATACGTTTCGATGTTCCGAAGGTGTTCGATGATACGCTCTTTGGCTTTGACTATCAGGCTTTGTGCGTAGACGAACATGTCTGTAGTAGGAGTCGACTCGTGCGAGAACAGGGCTGCTAGGTCCTTGTCCTGCAGTGCTTCAGTCCATTCCTCGATGGAAGTAATTCCCATCCTTGCAATGATCTCTTGCGTGACAGGCAGCAGTTGTGCTGTTGCTGTCTTGCTGCTGATGATGTTTCGTAATTCTTGCACGTTCTTGACGTCGAATTCCTGGAGTAATTCGCCGAGCTGCTCTGAGCGCTCAATGCTGTCGAGTATCTCGTCATCGTCATATAGCAAGTACTTGTGCTGGTAAAGGGCGGGAAAGAGCCTGTTCGCACGGGCAGTGTCCTCTCGAAACCAGAGAAGGAGTTTCTTGAACGCTTCCCGGTGATTCTTGGCATGGGTGCGGTCGGTAGCTTTCTCATGCACTGCCGCTGTGATTTCCTTTACAACCCAAGCCTGGTCTCGTTCCTGGAGTTCGTCAATGTCGGTAGTGATGCCTGCAGCTATGAGTTGGTCCCTGATGTCGATCCCTAGGAGAGAGAGAACGTCCTTTAGCGCGTCGGGGATTTCACCGGCCTGTCGAAAGAGTTCTGCTCTTTTGCGGAAGGTGCCATTTTGGTTGGGGAAGATCGGTTGGTGGTTGATGAGCGTGTCGTATTCGCTCTCGTCGCTTTTCAGGAGTGCGTAGAACTCGTTGAGCCAATCATTCACCTTCTTATCAGTGAGGCGCTGGCCTAGTGTGACGATCGTTTTCATGTTCGCTACAAATTGGGCGAGTTGGGTGGTCGTAAGTTGGCCGCATTCTTCCCAGATGAGGTTGTGCCAGACTTCCACATCGGACTGCTGCGGCAAACAGTGTGGGAACCACCAACGGGCGCACTCCCATATGCCCGCTCGCAGCTCCTTCTTCGCTGCGGACGGGAACCAAATATATTTGTTGCCATCCGCAGAGAGGATGGCGGCACGTTCCCCGTTCTTTGCGGTGCGAACGACCGGAGCATAGAGAAGCGCTTGGCGAATCGGTGTGAGGATTTCGTTCTTGTACCAAGCCGCGTCGACCCAGGTTAGGTGCGACGGTATCGGATGGGCCGCGGCTAGCCGATGCAGGTTTTCCCAAGAGTGCTCTGCAGCGTGCTTGAGGAGCAACAGGTAGAGGCTGAGTGCTGCTTTGACGATTTGTTTGTTTTCGGTACTCTGCGGGTTCACACGAGCGGTGCTCGTGAGGAAGACTCCATCCCGGGCGTCTGTGGGATTGAAGTTTGGATCGTTGACGACGACGGGAAAGGGAAAGGTCTCTGTGCCCAGCAGCGGAAAGTCGCAGAACAATCGTGGTATTCCTGCGCCGAGTGGTTGGATGTCGATTGTCCCGTTTAGGCGCGCAACGGGAATGGCGACGGTGGTGAAGCCTTGGGTAAGGGTGGCCATCGATCGTGTGTGCTTCTGCCCTTCGCGCTCAAGGGTGACCTGGAGGATTTGCACTTCGCCTTCGGTGAGCGGAATGCGCGTCTGTAGCGCAAAGGTGCCCTGGGGCAGCGCGACGCTGTCTATTTCTCTCACAAAGCCCAGCGTGTAGCGTAAGCACGCATGAAGATCCTCCAATCCTGCTTTCGCGACGTTCCGGCCGGTATCGTCGGTGAGATCGTAACGAAAAGACGTATTGAAAGCGCCGGGCACGTAACTCTTGCAAGTTGGTCGCTGGTCGAGATCGAGTACTGAGCGTCTTGCTCCTTCAACGGCGGCCGCGATTTCATCCGGTTCAAATCCTCGACGGTCCAGCGTGAGCTGGAACTGTCTGGGAGTGAGATCGTCTTCTTTCGCTATACCCGTGACGGTCACAATCTCGGAGAGCAGGTGGGTGGTAAGAAATCCCGTCCCAAATTTGCCTGTGGTCTTTGGGCGCCCGCTTGAATCCTTTTTCCGGTCTTTTGAGGAGATTTGCTCGATCAAGAATCGTATGTTCTCCGCTGAGAAGGGCTGTCCAGTATGCCTAAAGGTCACGTGTGGCGTGGCGCTCTCGAGGTCGGCCTCTATCAGCACCTTTACCGTTCCGCCGATATTGACGTCCTTCGCGTTTTGGAGAAGTTCCCACACCCAGCGTTTGCGCGCGGTGGACGATGCTTCCACGCTCGCGCGAAGTGCTGATAATTCTCGAAGGATTTTGGTCGCGATGTTCTGGGTATGCGCCTTCTGCTCGGAATCCTCAAATCGTTCCTTGTATGTAGTCATCTCGTACTCTTCGGGGACAATGATGTCCGTACGCAGGATACTTCGCCAAACGCTCCTCAGTCCTAGCACTCTACTCCACGCACCGACTCTTTCAACGGCCCGGATGGTTCAAGATAAAATTCGTTATCTTCATCCGTCCCTGTGCTATCCTCCCCGTAATAGGCCGCAGCGAAGAACGGGCGAAGTCGTCCAGCCTTGTTTCGTTTTGCGGCTAAAGCAGCGAACGGAGAAAAAGTACGTCTCTGAAACCGATAAGCGGCCAGGCGAGCCGCAAGAACGTCGGGCCGGTCCGCCCGATCCCGTCCACCCCGGCTGCCACTGCAACTGCCCGGGCTTCCAAATCATCTCAACCTAACCGCCGCAAAGCCCAGCGCAAGAGAAGCGCGCCTGCTCGCGCGACGACCCCCTCGCTGCCTCCTGCCGTACTAGTGACCCGTCCCGGTGATACATACAGCGTGGAAGAAACGTCTAAGTGGAGTGGCAGATAATCGGGGATTGCTGCAGGTCAGCACGGAACAGAGAGAAGAGCTGGAACGGTGGGCGCAATCGAGAGCGCTACCTGCTGGCGATGTTTTTCGCGCGCGATTGATTCTTGCATTGGCCCA
>Ga0335074_10000436_pt1 | contig 60660 bp, 42 predicted proteins | sample Lox_Sample_23_FD_206715 | JGI IMG/M metagenome (GOLD analysis project Ga0335074, IMG submission 206715) | Soil microbial communities from Loxahatchee National Wildlife Refuge, Florida, United States - Lox_Sample_2.3 | ecosystem: Environmental > Terrestrial > Soil > Wetlands | place: USA...
CTGAAGACGCTGCGCTGATCGTTGAGCGAGTTGCCGTAGTCAGCCATCGGGTCGTAGTACAGAGGCGCGGTGGAACCCTCGGCCGAACCCGGCGAATCATCCAGGGTGTGCGACCAGGCGTACGAGCCCGTCGCCAGCAGGTCTGTGCCCTGGCGGTGCTGGTACTGCAGCTGCAGCCCGTTGTAGTTAGCGTCTCCGTCGTAGTTCTCGTAGGTGATGCTGCCATACGTCGGGAAGTTCTGCAGACCGGTTCCGAAGTGGTAGATGTTGTAGGGATAGTAGGTCGAGAGGTTATCCGACTTCGACCCGACATAAGCCACATCGATCACGTCGAACCGGCTGAGCTGCTGATCCACTTGCACGTTCCATTCCTGAATCCGCTGGTTCTTGTTGTTGCGGTTCACAGCCAGGGAGCTGAATCCGGACGGAGGAACAGCCGGGTTGAAGTTCGGGAAGCCGGGTGCCGGCAACGGAGTGGTCTGTTGCGCAGACGTTCCGTCGCAGCTGTACGGCGCTCCCGGAGCGGGCGTCTGCCCCGTGAACGTGACGCAGTAGCCGATGTTGGCGTTATAGCCGACGCTGCCGCCGAAGGGAATCTGCTGGCCCAGCTGGTTGCTGATGCCGCCGTAGTCCGGGAAGTAGAAGATCCCGTAACCGCCGCGAACGACCTGCTTGCCGTTGCCGCGCACGTCGTAGGCAAATCCCAGGCGCGGAGCAAAGTCGTCGTAGTTGTTGTTCATGATCGTCCGCGAGACGCCGTTTTGCCCCGCAAGCAATACCTGCCCGTAGGTGGAGCTGGACGAATCGATATCGAACGATGCCTGGCGGTTCTGCGCTTCATAGGGCCAGGTGATGATGTCATAGCGCAGGCCCAGTTGCAGGGTCAGCTTCTGGTTGACGCGCCACTCATCCTGCCCGAAGAAGCCGTCTTCCCAGGAGATGTTGCTGAAGAAGCCGTTCTGCGCCCCGATGGAGTAGCTGTCGGTGAATCCAATCAGCATTTCCGCCGTCGGGAATCCGGTGAAGTCGCCGTTGCCGAAATTGAAGTATCCCTTGCCGGAGATGGGACGGAAGTACTCCATGTTGCGCATAATGCCGCTCGCGCCGAATTTCAGCGAGTGGTGACCGTGTTCCCAGTCGAAGCTGTCGTTGAGTTCGTAGGTGTTCTGCGGAACGGCATACAGACCGTAATCGCCGGTGTAGTCGATGCCGGCGTTGCCGCCAATCAGAGCGCCCCCGCTGGTCTCCTGGTTGCGGTTCGCGTTCACGATGCCTAGGCCGGCCGACAGCGCATCCCCGTAAAACGGCGGCTGGTAACCGTAGTCGTCGCGGTTATAGCCGATCAACAGCTCGTTGACGAGAGACGGAGTAAAGGTGTGCGTGTAGCCCAGGCCCCATGCGCGCGCATGAGCATACGACGAGCCGGTACCGAAGCCGGAGGGCAGAGTGCCCAGTTCCGGAGTTTCAGTGAAGTTCGAGTTGTCGTAGCTGAAGCGCAGGAAGGCTTCGTCGCGCGAAGTCGGGTTGTAGTCGATGCGCGTGTCGAAGGTGTTGTAGTGTTCGTACTCGTGCTTGTGCGTGAGGAAATTGTTGACCACCCCGGAAACTGTCTGCGTCGGGTAAGCGTTGAAGTAATTGACCGCCGCTTTATTCTCGGGAACTCCCGCCGCTGCGACGTTGTTGCCGGGAATTGCGGTGCAGTTGATTGGGTTATAGAGCTGACCGTTATTGGTCGCCTGATAGGTCGAGTTCGGTACGCCCGCATTGATGAGGCACCGGGGCTCGCTGAACTGGCCGTCGACCTGGCTGTTATTGAGCAACTCGCTGAAGTCTCCCTGCCGCATCAGGGTCGTGGGTACGGTGACGAAATACGGGTTCTGCGGCAGATTCTCGCGGAAGGCCTGATAATCGCCGAAGCCGAAGAGTTTGTTCTTAATGAATGGCCCGCCGATCGAGAAGCCGGGCTGGTTGCGGTTGAAGGGTGGATTCGGGCTCGCCGGTGCGTCCAGGAAGCGGTAACCCTGGTTCGCGTCGAAGTTGCCGCTGCGATAGAACCAGAAGGCGGAGCCGTGGATGTCGTTGGTGCCGCTCTTGATCGAGCTGGCCACGATGGCGCCGCCGGCGCGGCCGTACTCGGCCGGGGCCACGCTGGTGTCCAGCTTGAACTCCTGGGTCGCGTCGATGTTGGGGAAGATCAGGATCGTATTGAGGAGCGAATCGTTGTCGTCCAGACCGTCGAGAAGGTAATTGTCCGCCTGCTGCCGCAGCCCGTTCACAGACAGGGCCGCGCCGCCGCTTCCGCTCTGGCGGAACGTCTCCGCATTACCGCTGACGCCGCTGGACTCATCGCCGTAAACGCCACGAGTGACGCCCGGAACCAGCAGCGCCAGGCCGGTGAAGTTGCGCCCGTTCAGAGGCAGCTCCGTTACCTGCTCGCCCTGCACCGTCTCTCCAATCGTCGCGTCACTCGTATCCACCAGCGGCGCTGCGCTGGAAACGGTCACGGTCGTGCTCACCGCACCCGGAACCAGCTTGAAGATCAGTGTCTGGGCCGTCGACACTTCCACGGCGAAGTTCACCTGCTGCGTCTGGAATCCCTGCGACTGAGCCTCCGCCTGGTAGTTGCCGGGAGGCACAGCGAAGATCTGGAACTCGCCTGCGCCGTTCGATGTGGCGTGGAACTTCAGCCCGGTCGCCACGTTGGTCACGTCGATCCCGGCGTTGGGGATGGCCGCGCCGGTCGGGTCGGTGACCGTACCCACGATGCTGCCGTTGTTGGATTGCGCGAACAGGCGTCCGTTCGTCAACACGAGGAACACTGCCATCAGCAGCAGCCCCGCCCAGCGAATCGCGCTTTTCTGTCTCTCTCTCAAATTCATGTTGCCTCCCAAAAAACCATTGGCAGCCACAGTTCTGTGGCGGATCATCATTTGAACTCTGCGGTGCCAGCGTGAACTAAACTCGCCTGCTGCAACGACCTGCAATGCACGGCAATTCTTTTTTCCTTCAAATGTTAATCAACAGGCAAACATCTTCAGTCCAATAACATACGAATTACTTTCATCTGCTGCATGGGTGGAAAACTCCGTTGACCGTCCTGTGTCATTCGCGTTAAAAAAGAATGTCCCTCCTCTCACGGACACGCCATGCCGGTTGAGCATCAGGAAAAGACGGCATCAAAGTTCCGCTTCGGTCTGTTCGAGGCCGACCCCGAATCAGGCGAATTGCGGAAGTCCGGAATTCGAGTCCGGCTTCAGGCACAGCCCTTCCGCGTTCTCGTCTGCTTGCTGGAACGCCCCGGCGAACTGGTCTCACGAGAAGAGATTCAGCAGCGGCTCTGGGGTAACGACACAATCGTCGATTTCGACCATAGTCTCGGCACCGCCATCAATAAACTGCGCGAGGCGCTGGGCGACTCGGCGGAGAACCCCCGCTTCATCGAGACGCTGGCGCGCCGGGGCTACCGCTTCCTGGCTCCGGTGACCACCGTTCCAGCGGCTGTTCACGAACCCTCCGGCCGTGTGATCGATCTGCCCGGATCGGCTCCGTCTTCCGACGCGGTGCCTGCTTCGATTCAGGCCGGCTCTCATGCTCTTCCCTCCGCCCCCGACCGGGCAAGATCCCGGACCCTCGTCTGGCTTCTTGCGGCGGCCCTGCTTTCCATTGCGGGCTTTCTGCTCGGCCTCGTCGTCCGGCCCACGTATACCGCTCCTCCCCGGATTACGCAGCTTACCTTCTCGGGTCGGGTATCGCCCGGCGATCCGCTCTTCGAGAGCTTTCCCGGGAGCGCCACCGACGGCACGCGTATCTATTTTCCCCAGATCGAGAACGGCCGCGCCATGCTCGCCCAGGCGCTCATCGCCGACGGCGAAACCAGCACGGTTCCGCTGCCGGACGAGCTGGCCGCACCCACGCTGTGCGACATTTCGCCCGACCGTTCGCGGCTTCTGCTGCGCAACCACCTCGCCACCGCCCCCGAGCAGGCGCTCTGGATCGTCTCCACCACCGGCGGCACCGCGCGGCGCATCCCCGGCATTCTCGCTCACGACGCGACCTGGACGCCCGACGGGCAGCGGATCGTCTACGCAAACGGCGACAACCTTTATATTGCGCGCGACAACGGCACCGACAGCCGCAGGTTTGCCACCCTGCCGGGCCGCGCCTTCTGGCTGCGCTGGTCCCCCGATGGCCGGCATCTGCGGCTCACCCTGCTGAACAGCGAGACGCATACCTCGACGCTGTGGGAACTGGACAGCGACGGCAGCAACGCGCACGTGTTCCTTGAAAACTGGACGAACGCTCCCCCCGCCGAATGTTGCGGCAGCTGGACCGACGACGGACGCTACTACGTCTTCCAGTCCGCCCGCGGAGGCGACAGCAACATCTGGGCCATCCCCGAGCATGGCGGCTTTTTCGGCGGCGCCGGCAAGCCCATCCCCATCACCAACGGCCCGCTCGACTATCAGGCTCCCATCACCGAGCGGGGAGGGCGGCGGACCTTCTTCATCGGCCTCAACAATCAGTCGGAGCTGCTGCGCTACGATCCCGCCACGAAGGTTTTCGAGCCTTACGGCGCGCCCCTCACCAACGCCCGGCGCGTGGAGTTCTCCCGCGACGGCCAGTGGGTGGCGTGGATCCGCCAGGATGACGATACGCTGTGGCGCAGCCGCGCTGACGGCTCCGGCCGCATGCAGCTGACCGCGCGCCCGATGCAGGTCTTCATGATGCACTGGTCGACCGACGCCCGGCGCATCGTCATCATGGCGCGTGTGCCCGGCAAACCATGGAAGCTCTACACCATGGACGCCGACGGCGGCCACATGCAGGAAGTTCTGAACGAGGAGCGCAGCGAGGCTGACCCCGACTGGTCTCCCGACGGCAAAATGCTGGTCTTCGGACGGCTGCCGGATCTGATGGCCGAGGCCTCACAGCCGAAAGCCATCTATGTCGTCAATCTCGCCACGCGGCAGTTCTCCAAGCTGCCCGGCTCCGATGGGCTCTTCAGCCCGCGCTGGTCGGCCAACGGCAAATACATCGCCGCTCTCTCCATCGATCAGCAGAAGCTGATGCTCTACGATGTCGGCACGCAAACCTGGCGCGTGCTTGCTGAGCAGAACATCGCGGATCCGGTCTGGGCGCACGACGACTCCGCCATCTACTTCCACGATTTCGCGCAGGCCGATCAGCCCATTTACCGGGCCGACATCGCAACCGGAAAAGTGGTGCGCGTCTCCGATCTCCACGATCTGCGCCCCGCCAACGTGGTCGACTATCGATTCGCCGGCCTGGCGCCGGGCGACGTTCCGCTGGTCAGCGCGCGCCTGTCCACCGCAAACATCTACGCAGCCGATCTGCCTGAATAGCTGCCGGCTCGCGGCTCGACAGCAGGCGGCTCAGCACCGAGGTGCGGTTCGGGTCATTGCGGCGTCGCAGGCGGCGCTTTTGCCTTCCGCTCTGCCTCGAGCTCCGCAATCAGAATCTCAATCTGTGCCAGCTTGCGCGCGGATACGCCGTGGAAGCGGAACGCCGCGCCCTTGTCGCTCCACGCCAGCAAATTGGCCGCCACTCGCAACGGCAGACCTTCGGCTTTCATGCAAATTTCTACAAGCGTGCCGCGCTCGAGGCGGCACTTCGTTCCGAGAAAGCAACCACCCGCGCTCAGATTCACAATCTGGGCCGCGAAGCGTAACCCGCAGCCCGGCGCCACAATCTCAGCGTCGCCGGCGCAGCCATAGCGAGGCAGTTTCCTTCTCTCCGCTCCAACCGGAGCTGGCTCGGCCCGGTCAGATCGCAGGTTCGTCCCTTCGCCGCTCATATTTCCGTTATCGGCGGCCGCGCGCGGGACCTGAATGCCTTCCGCCTGACGCAGGCCGCTCAAAACGATACAATCCCCTGTTCTGCCCTCTTATGACCCGATCCCCAATCCTCCTCGTTCACGGCGGCGCCTGGGATATCCCGGCCGATGCCCTTGAAGCCCACGAGCAGGGCGTTTTTGACGCGCTCCAGGAAGGCTGGCGCCGGCTGGAGCGCGGCGCTTCGGCGGTGGACGCCGTCGAGGCCGCCGTGACCGCCATGGAAGACGACCCCGCCTTCGACGCCGGACGCGGCAGTTTTCTCACCCGCGACGGCCGCGTCCAGCTCGACGCGCTCATGATGGATGGCTACGCGATGCGCGCCGGCGGCGTGGCCTGCGTGGAGCGCATCCGCAACCCGATTCAGGCCGCGCGCCTCGTTCTGGACAAGAGCCACCACGTCTATTTCGTCGGCGCCGGCGCCGAGGCCTTCGCCGCCGCGCACGGCATGCAGCTCATCGACAACTCCGAGCTGGTCCTCGACCGCGAACGGGAGCGGCTGGCGGAAGCGCAGAAGCGCGAGCGCGCGGGTGTTCCCGATCCCACTTTCTCGGGGGGGCCGAGCCAGGAATCGCACGATACGGTCGGCGCCGTTGCCCTCGACAGCCAGGGCCATCTGGCAGCAGCCACCTCGACCGGGGGCACCCTGAACAAAGCTCCAGGCCGCGTGGGCGATTCCTCCCTGATCGGCTGCGGCTGCTACGCCGACAACACCAGCGCCGCCGTCTCTCTCACCGGCTGGGGCGAGCCCATCATGAAGCTGGTTCTGGGCAAGTGGGCTACCGACCGTGTGCTCGCGGGCGGCAGCCCCGAGCAGGTTGCACCCGATGCCATCACCTATCTCCATCGGCGCCTCGGCGGACACGGCGGGATCATCCTGCTCGGTCCCGACGGACGCTACGGCCTGGCCCACAACACGCCGCGCATGGCGTGGGGCGTGCACACGGCCGAGGGTCCGCGTGTGGGCACGCTGCTCCGGGAAGACGCCCCTCAGCCCTGAGCCGCGGGGGCCGCGCGCATCGCCGTCCATCCCAGAACCGCGAGCGCCGCAATCACCAGCGGAGCCAGCAACGCAAAAGGCGCGCCGGACGCCATCAGCACCACCGGCGCCAGCACCATCGCAATCGCCAGCGGAACCAGCCATCGCGCGGGCATCGCTCCGCTTCTGCGGCAGAGGAAAAACGGCAGGAGGGCCAGGGTCAGGTCCTGGGGATTCATGTGGTAACTGGTGAGCAGCGCCGCCAGCAGTGCCGCGGAAAATCCAATTTCGAGGCTCACCCACGCACGCGCCGCCCACACCACGGTCGCCACGGACAGCACCAGCACCCACGCGAACGGATGATGCGCGAAGAGGCCGATCAGGCCGCGCCAGTTGGCCATGTTTCGCGGCTCCGAGCCAACCCCGCCTTCGCTCTGGCGCACAAAGGCGGGATAAGCCATCAGCGCCCGCGTCCCCGTCATCCACAGCGACAATCCCACGCACGCCGCCGCTCCACAGGCGAAGCCGGCCAGCTCTCGCCACTTCAGGCGCAGGAGCAGCACCGCAACGAGGCCCGCCACCAGCTGAATCTTCAGGGTCGCGATCGACAGCACCAGCCCGCCAAGAAATCGCCGGCCATCGCGCCACAGCAGATAGGCCACGACATACAACGCCAGGATCAGGATCGACACCTGCCCGTGCGCCAGGCATGCCGCCGTGGGCAGAAACGCCAGCGACAGCAACAGCGGCCAGTTGCCGTAGTGCACCCCCGACAGCCGCGTGAGCGTCTGCAGGCAGACGACGAGCAGGAGCAGTGAGAGCGCCGTCCAGAGCACGAACGCCGGCAGCATCGGCAGCCAGCTCACCAGCAGATAGGGAAGCACCGCCAGCGGCGGATAGTAGAAGAGCTGCGTGGCCGGCCTGTGGTAGCGCGCCTGCCACGCGTGCTGCGCGCTTAGGTCATACAGCTGATGGCGCGCGCCGCCCGTGACCATGTGGGCCGCGTAGTAGAACGTTCCGAAGTCATAATGCGCCTGCGCCGCCTGGTGGATGCCCACCACCACGGCCATCGCAATGAGCAGGAAAAACCACAGCCCCGCCTGTGCCCGCCAGCCTGCTCCCGCTGCGGCTTGATCGTTCTTCAACTCCGCGTCCACTTCGCGCATGCACCCTCCGCCGCGGGCTGGCTCCGATTGTATCCGGCCTGCGGCGGGCGGCCATCACGCGTCGGCCATGACTGCCCGAAGATGGCTCGGGCCTCGTGCGCCAAACGCCTGTTTGACCGATCGCATCTATAATTCCATTCCAAACTCCAGTCTGGGAGGGGTCCCGTGCTCAAAGGCTTTCGCAATTTCATCCTGCGCGGCAACGTCGTCGATCTTGCCGTCGCCGTCGTCATCGGCGCCGCCTTTACGGGGATCGTCAACTCGCTGGTCAAAGACCTCATCAACCCGCTCATCGCCGCCACCGTTCACAAGCCGGATTTCTCCTACATCGTTCTCACCATCCATGGCGGCAAGATCCAGATCGGCGATTTCATGAACGCTCTCATTTCGTTCCTGCTCATCTCCGGCACCGTCTACTTCTTCATCGTGCTGCCCATCCAGTCGCTGCTGAAGAAGGTCAACCCCTCCAAGGCCGCACCACCCACCACGCGTCCCTGCCCCGAGTGCCTGGGCGACATTCCACTGGGCGCGAAGCGATGCCAGCACTGCGCTCAGCCCGTGGAGCCGGTGGCTGCGCCGCCTGCGGCGTAGTTCACCCTCATCGCGCAGGCGCCCAATTCGGCCCGCCCGCAGTGATATGCTGGCGTACTTGCGGATCATTCCACGCCCCAGGAGCCCACGTTTGAACCGATTGCGTCTGCCCGTCCTCGCCGCTGCGCTGTTGCTGCCCGCCATCGCCATCCTCGCCGCCCAGTCCACTTCGCCCTCCGCCGTTTTCGGTTACGGAGACTTTGCGGCGGAACAGGCCAGGACCGACCAGAGCTTCCTCGCGGTGCCCGATCCCACGCTTGCCGGCCAGGAACTGAAGATCCTCACCGCGGAGCCCCACGTCGCCGGTTCGCCCTACGACCACAAAAACGCCGAGTACGTCGCCTCGAAGTTTCGCGAGGCCGGGCTCGAAACCGAGATCGTGCCGTACATGGCGTGGCTCAACACCCCCACGGAAACCCTGGTCCAGGCCTATGACGCAAACGGCAGGCTGCTGATGACCGGTCCCAGCAAAGAGCACGTCTCCCGCGATCCCTTCCAGAACAACCCCGGCGTCACCCCCATCTTCAACGGCTCGTCGCCCTCCGGAGATGTCACCGCTCAGGTGGTTTACGCCAACTACTGCCGCCCGCAGGACTACGATCAGCTCGCCGAGCTCGGCGTCGACGTGAAAGGCAAGATCGTTCTTTGCCGCTACGGCGGCAATTTTCGCGGAGTCAAGGTCTTCATCGCGCAGCAGCGCGGCGCCCTGGGTGTGCTTATCTATTCCGATCCCGCCGACGACGGCTACTACCGCGGCGATCCTTATCCGCACGGCCCTTGGGGCCCTGAGACGCACGTGCAGCGCGGATCGGTGCAGTACCTCTTCAAATATCCCGGCGACGCGCTCACGCCCGGCATCGCTTCGCGCCCCGATCTGCCGGCGTCGAAGCGCCTGAAACCCAGCGAAGCCGCCAATCTGCCGAAGATCCCCTCGGAGCCGCTCTCGTGGCATGATGCCTCGCCGATTCTCGCGCACCTGGGCGGACCCGACGCTCCGCGCGCGTGGCAGGGCGCGCTGCCCTTCACCTATCACATCGGCCCCGGCGTGAAAGTCCACCTGCTGCTGAAAATGGATTACAAATACCAACCGCTCTGGGACGTCATCGGCCGCATCCCCGGCTCTGACTATCCCGATGACTGGGTGGTCGCCGGCAATCATCGCGATGCATGGGTCTATGGCGCAGTCGATCCCAACAGCGGCACCGCGGCCATGCTCGAAGCCGTTCACGGCGTCGGTGTACTGCTCAAACAGGGCTGGCGCCCGAAGCGCACCATCGTCTTCTGCAGCTGGGATGGCGAAGAAGAGGGCCTGATCGGTTCCACCGAATGGGCTGAGGACCACCCCGAGCAGCTGGCGCACGCCGTTGCCTACTTCAACACCGACGTCGGCGTGGCCGGGCCGAATTTCGAAGCCTCAGCCGTGCCCTCGCTCAAGGAGTTCGTCCGCCAGGTCACGAAGGAAGTGCCCAGCCCCAAAGGCGGCACCGTCTATGAGGTGTGGAAAGGCGAGCAGTCTGAAGCGGCGGCGCACCACGCGCTCGGCGTGCAGGAGCATGCGCCCACCGAGGCCGCGGTCATCGGCAACGACGTGCGCATCGGCGACCTTGGCTCCGGCTCGGACTTCACCCCCTTCATCCAGCATCTCGGCGTGCCCTCCACCGACATCGGCTCCGGCGGGCCCTACGGCGTCTACCACTCCACCTTCGACGACTACACGTGGTTCGTGATGAATGCCGATCCGCACTTCCTCTACGAGCAGGAGATGGCCCGCGTCTTCGGGCTTGAAGTGCTGCACATGGCCGACACCGACGTGCTCCCCTACGACTACACCGTTTATGGCGAGGAGCTGACTGACTACCTCGAACAAGCGAAGAAGAAAGCCGAAGCGGAGGGCATCACCGATCTCGATTTCGGCCCTGCGGAAGAGGCGGCGAAGCAGTTCACCGAGTACGCGCGCGAGGTGAGGCAGAAGCAGGACAATCCCGGCAGCATCTCCGGCCCGGCTCTGGCTGCGTTCAACGACCAGTTGCGCGCCGTCGAAGGCGATTTCCTCTCCGAGGCCGGTCTGCCCGACCGCCCCTGGTTCAAACACACCATCTACGCGCCCGGCGAGTACACCGGCTACGCCGCGGTGGTGATTCCGGGGGTCAACGAGGCCATCGACGCGAAGAACTCGGCTGTCGCTCAGCAGCAGATGACCGTCCTCACCGACGCCATCCGCCGCGCGGCGCAAACCCTGGAGGATGCGGCGAAATAAGAATCGCCGCCGTCCGCAACAGCATCATGGAGGAGCATGACTGAGTTCTCAATCGAGCATTCCGTCGCGCTCCTCGCCCGAACGCCGGCCGCTCTGAATGCTCTGCTGCGCGGCCTGCCCGAACGATGGACGCTGGCGAACGAAGGCGAAGAGACCTGGACCGCGTTCGACGTGGTCGGCCACCTGAATCACTGCGAGCGCGCCGACTGGATGCCACGCGCCCGAATCATTCTCGACCACGGCGAATCCCGGCCCTTCGATCCCCTCGACCGCTTCGCACAGTTCGAAGAGAGCCGCGGCAAATCTCTCGACCAGCTCCTCGACGAGCTGGCGCAATTGCGCGCCGCGAATCTCGACGAGCTGCGCTCCTGGAACCTGACGCCTGAAAACCTTGAAAAACGCGGCCGCCATCCGGCGCTCGGCAGCGTGACCCTCGCTCAGCTGATCGCCGCGTGGGCCGTCCACGATCTCACCCACCTGCACCAGATCAGCCGCATCCTCGCTCATCAGGATCGCGACGCCGTCGGCCCATGGAGCCGCTTTCTCGGAGTGCTCCAGTGCACGGGACACAGCCAGCCGGCGTAGCGAACAGGCTCTTCGCTCCCCCATTTCCGCTAACCGCTTCTTCGCTGACCGGACTTCAGCTGACCGCTTCTCAGCTTCCTTCCGGCCAATCCAGCGCCTGCTCGTAATGCTCCACCAGCGCCGGCTCGGCGAAGAATCCGCCGATGATTTCCCGCCATTTCGCAAACGCCGGCGAGCCGCGGAAGCCCACGGTGTGCGCCTCCAGCGTTTCCCACCGCACCAGCAGCCGATAACGCCCCTGCGTCTCCACGCAGCGCTGCAGCTGGTGCCCGTGGTATCCCGCCGCGCCGGCAATCACCGGCGCCGCTTCCCGCATCGCCGCTTCAAACGCGGACTGCTCGCCCGCGCGCACCGTCAGCATCGCCACTTCGAGGATCATGTCGTCAGTGTAGCTGGCGGCCGGGGCTCAGCTTAGCCAGCCGCCGGACTTCGGTTCTCCCCCGGCGACGGTCTTCGGTTCTCCGGCGATCGTATGTTTGGGCGCGGCCGCCTCCTCGCGCCTGCGCGTTCGATACTCGCGCACCCGCCGCCGCCCGTCATCAATGGAAGCGGCGCCGCCGCCCACGATCAGCAGGAAAATCAGCCCCAGCACCATGCTGAAGTCGACGCGCGCCTCATGAAGCATCGGCCACACGCCCTGGTGGATCATGATTGGAACCTTCGTGGTCGCGATCGCCGTCCCGATCACCACCAGCAGCGGGATCGCCGCCAGCCGCGTGAAGAGGCCCAGAATGATCAGCACGCCGAAGACGATTTCCACGAATCCCACCAGCGGCGCCGTAAACTGCGGCAGCGGGATACGGATCTGCGCGAACCGCCCCGCGCCCAGCGTATCGGGAAAGAGGAATTTCTGGATGCCTTCCGATACGAAGACCCACCCGACCAGAATCCGAATCAGAATCACGGCTCGCATCGATCCTGCCCTCCGCAACCTGTATTTTTGGTTCTGCCCCGGAGCTCTTTGCCCTACTTCGTCTCTTCTTCCACGGCATCTCCCTCGCCGGGCGCCAGGAAGAGATTCTCCTCGAGGCCATGCTGCCGCGTGTAGAGGTCATAGTAACGCCCGCCCAGGGCGTACAGGCTGGCGTGGGTTCCGCGCTCCACGATGCGGCCGCCTTCCACCACCAGGATCTGATCGGCCCGCCGGATGGTCGACAGCCGGTGCGCGATGACGAACGTGGTCCGGCCCTGCATTAAGTAACTGAGGCCGTGCTGAATCATCGCCTCCGACTCGGAATCGAGCGACGAGGTCGCCTCGTCCAGGATCAGAATGCGCGGGCTGGCCAGAATCGCACGCGCAATCGACAGCCGCTGCCTCTGCCCGCCCGACAGCTTCACCCCCCGCTCGCCCACAACGGTGTCGTAGCCCTCCGGGAAGCGCTCCGCAAACTCGTCCACGCGCGCGATCCGGCACGACGACAGGAACTCCTCTTCGGTGGCCTCGGGATGCGAGAACATCACGTTCTCTTTAATGGTGCCGTCGAACAAAAACGACTCCTGGAGCACCACGCCGAGCTGGCTGCGGTAGCTGTCCAGCCGCACCGTAGAGAGATCGATGCCATCCACCAGCACCCGGCCGGCATCGGGCTTGTGGAAGGCGCAGATCAGGCTGATGATGGTGGACTTGCCCGAGCCCGACGATCCCACCAGCGCGGTGACCGTCCCCGGCTGCGACTCAAAGCTGATGCCGTGCAGCACCGGCTTCTGCGGATCGTAGGCAAAGCGCACATCGTCGAAGCGCACCTCGCCGACAATCTCATCGAGTGTGACCACGCGCGCGGGATCGGCGAACTCGTCCATTTCGGCAAGGATCTCCATGGTGCGGTCCAGCCCCGCGACCGCTTCGGTGAGTTGCGTTCCGATGTTCACCACCTGGATCACCGGCGCGATCATAAAGGCCAGAAACATCGTGTACTGGATGTAATCGCCGGGGCCCATCTGGCCGCGCATCGCCAGGTGGCCGCCCAGCAGCATCACCAGCCCGCCCACCACGCCGAGCACGGTGGTTGCCGCCATGGAGAGCAGCGAAGTCGCCGTCAGCGACCGCATCACGTTTTCCAGCAGGCGCAGCACCCCGACCGAAAATACGCCGGCCTCGCGCACCTCGGCGTGATAGCCCTTCACCACGCGCACCCCGCCCAGGCTCTCGGTCAGCCGCCCCGTTACTTCGCCGGAGATCTTCGCGCGCTCCCGGAAGATGGGGCGGATGGTCTTGAAGGCCTTCTGCAGGATGAAGACAAACGCCCCCACCACCGCGAAGACGATGAGGGTCATCCGCGGGCTGCGGTGCAGCAGGAATACGAAGGCCATCACGGCCGTCATCAGGCCGCCCACGAATTCCACCAGCCCCGTGCCCACCAGGTTGCGGATCCCTTCCACGTCGCTCATGATGCGCGACACCAGCAGGCCCGTGCGGTTGGCGTCGTAAAAGCTGACCGATAGGCGGCCCACATGCTGCTGCACCTGCTGGCGCAGCTCCGCGATCATGCGCTGCGCCGCCTTCGACAGCAGCTGGGTATTGGAAAAGGACGTGACCGCCTGGATCAGCGTCGCGAGGAACACCGCGATCACCAGCGGCATCAGCCGGTTCTCGTCGTGCTTCGTCAGCACGAGGGAGACGAAGGGCTTGGAGAGGTAAGGCAGCACCAGGCCGGCGACGCGGTTAATGGCCACCAGCGCCAGCCCCAGCACCAGCAGCCACCTGCGCGGGCGCACCAGCTTCCAGATCTCCGGCATCACCTTGCGGAGTTCCGGCTTCTTCTTCGCCATCTCGGCGCCGGCCCGCGCGCGGATGGCGCGGCTTCCGCCACGCTCCGCATTCACCGGCATGGACCCGAATCGCATAGAAAAATCAGAGCAGGAAATCGAGGCCGCAACTCAGGCCGGCTTCGCCCTTCTCGCTTTGATGAACGAGCGCACGCAGAGAAGCACAAAAACCAGCATCAGCACCGACATCGCCGCGGCATACTGCACCTTCGCCGCATCGCCCTGCATGGAGCCCTGTGTAATCCGCAGGTATTCCCAGGCGCTGCCCGCGGTCCAGATAAAGCCCGCCAGGCCGACCACGACGGCGATGTGCATGACGATCTTCCGCTGTTTGGCGCTGTTGGATCGCCCCGCGACACCCAGCACTCCCAGCAGGATACCGAAATATGCCGGAATCAGCGCGTGCGGATCCGAGCCTCCCGGCCCAAAGTGACCAACCATGCCGAGGAAGATCAGCACCACGCCAAAAATGATGGTGATATTTGCCATGCCCCCTCCCGCACTTCAGTCTACTGGAGAAGACTCGACCGGCAGGATCACACGTCCGGGGCAGATGGGAAGAGAATCATCCGGACTGAAGATCCCGCTGCGAGCCGCTCTTACCGCTGGATCCTGGCCGAACCGCCCTGCGCAAAGGCGCGCACCTGTTCGAGCGTGGCCATCGTCGTATCTCCGGGAAAAGTCGTCAGCAGCGCCCCATGCGCCCATCCCAGCTTCACGGCCTCCTGCGCCGGCTCGCCGCTGAGCAGCCCGTAAAAGAATCCCGCGGCGAAGCCATCCCCTCCGCCCACGCGGTCGTAGACATCCAGCTCAGCCGTCGGCGCAGTGTGCGTTTTGCCCTCCACCCAGGCCACCGCGCTCCAGCTGTGCCGGTTGGTCGAGTGCACCTCGCGGAGAGTCGTCGCCACTGCGCTCACCTTCGGATACTTCTCCACCACCTTGCCGATCATGGCCACGAACGCGCTCGGGGCGAGCTTCGATTTCGACTTCTCTCCGACCTTCGGACCCTCGATGCCCAGGCCCTTCTGCAGATCCTCCTCGTTGCCGACCAGCACGTCCACATGCTCCACGATCCGCGCAATGGTTTCAACCGCTTTGTCCGCTCCCCCGCTCACTTTCCACAGCTTCTCTCGGAAATTCAGGTCGAAGGAGGTCACCGCGCCCGCGTCTTTCGCCGCTTTCATCATCTCCACCGCGACCTCGGCCGTCGTCGGCGACAGCGCTGCAAAAATTCCCCCGCTGTGCGCCCAGCGCACCCCGCCGGCAAAAATCGTCTTCCAGTCGAAATCTCCCGGCTTCAGCTGGGCCGCGGCCTCGTTGCAGCGGTTGTAGAAGACCACCGGCGGACGCACCCCGTAGCCGCGATCGCTGTACACGGTCGCCATATTGGGTCCGCGCACGCCGTCGTGTTCGAAATGCCTGTAATACGAGCGCACCCCCATGGCCCGCACCCGCTCGGCAATCAGGTCGCCGATCGGGTAGTCGACCATGGCCGCGGCGATTCCTGTTTTCATACCGAAGCAGTCGGAGAGATTCGCCGCCACGTTGAATTCGCCGCCGCTCACGTGGATCGCGCACTCCGTCGCCTTGCGGAAGGGCACGATTCCCGGATCGAGGCGGTGCACCAGCGCCCCCAGCGACAGGAAATCCAGCTCACCCTCTTTGCGAATCTTCAACGCGCCGCTCATCTGTGTCAGCCTCCGTGGAAATCGTGCAGCCTGCGCACCGCAAAGGGCGTGGTCAGACCACTGATCGTACCCTAAGCATACCCGATCAGGCCTTTGCCGCCAGCGTCTCCACATCCGCCAGCATCTGCTGCGGCGTCCAGTCGTTTCCCGGATACCACTTGTACAGCTTCCCTTCCGGCGTGATCACCACCGTCGACAGCGAGTGGGTGATGGTGTGATTCGGCTCCGGCGTCGCTCCCACGTCGAAAAACTCCAGCACCTTCGGCAACTCCCCGACCGAAGGCGCCGCAAAATCCCAGTGCGTGAAGGTTTCCCTGGTGTAATTCCCCGTATACGCTCCGCCGTAGCTGCGCAGCACCGCCGGCGTGTCGTATTTCGGATCGAAGCTCACGCTGAGCAGGTGGGTTTTCGCGTAGAGCGCGGGATTTTTCTCGAGCGCCTTGTCGATGTCGGCGAAGTTGCGGCTCATGCGCACGCAGAAGTTCGGCAGCGGACACCGCGTGTAGATGAACGTCATCAGCAGTACCTTGCCGCGGAACTCTTTCAGGCTGATGGTCCGCCCGCTCTGGTTGAGGAAGCGGAAATCGGGGATCGCTTCGCCGGGCTCCAGATCGTTGTAGGTCACCGCCGGCTTGTAATTCACCTTCGCCTCGTCCACGATGTCGATCTGGTCCAGCAAATCCGCGTTGTCGGTGGGCGTCAGCACCGCTGTGATGGTGTCTCCGGGATGCAGTGCGGTCGCGATGTTCGGCTGCTTCAGCGTGTACGGCATGGTCATCGCCTGCATGTAGCCGGGGATCGCTTCGGTATCGACGGTCACGATCCCCGTCTTCGCGTCGCTGGACACCACGATGCCGCGGATGGGGTAGGTCTTCGCCGTGGCCTGCCCGGCAGCCGCTCCGCTCGCCTTCGGCCCGGAGTGGCAGCCCGACAAATACAAAACCGCTGCCAGAAGAGCAGCGGTGGAAATTCGCGCAGAGGGGAGAATCACAGGCCAGTTTACACTTGACTCGATCATTCCCGCATGCCACTCGCTCTGCCTATCGCCGATGCGCTGCGGCGCGGCGCTGCTGTCATCACCGCCACACCGCGAACGGCTCGCGCCCTGCAGCTTCAATACGCTGACGATCAGCGCGCCGCCGGCCACGCTGTCTGGACCACCCCCGCCATCCTCGACTGGGATTCGTGGCTGCGCGAGCTCTGGCACGATGTCGCCTTCTCCACACCCGACGCGCCCATGCTTCTCTCCCCGCTTCAGGAGCGCATGCTCTGGATGCGGCATCAGCGCAGCAGCGCGGGCCTTGTGCTGTGGCCGGATTCGCTGGCCACCCTCGCCATGGAGGCCTGGTCGCTGCTCTCCGCTTTTCGCGCGCACTCCGCGCGCCGCCAGGCCTGGGAAAAAGCCGATGCCGAGCAATTCCGCAACTGGGCCCAGGATTTCGACCGCGAATGCGCCGCCCGTGGATGGCTCAGTTCGGCCCAGCTTGAATCGCGGCTCGCCGCCTCCCCCGGCGGAATCCTCAGGCTGCCTGCGGAGCTGCTGCTGGTGGGCTTCGATCGCATCACGCCCGCGCAAAAGGATCTGCTCAGCGCGTTGCGCGTCCAGGGCGTCGCCGTATCCGAATACGCGCCCCCGGCGCGGGACTCGAAGCGCCGCTGGATCGCCGCCTCCGGCGCGCGGGAAGAAATCGCGGCCTGCGCCGCGTGGGCGCGGGAGCTGCTCGGCAGCCAGCCCCGCGCGCGCATCGCCGTGCTGGTTCCCCGCGTTGCCGAAGAGCGCGGCGAGATCGACCGCGCCTTCCGCCGTGCCCTGCTCCCCGGCGACGACATTCGCGGAGCCGCGCCGGCGCTGCCCTTCGAATTCGCGCTGGGCCATCCCCTCGCCGAGGTGCCCTGCATCCGCGCCGCGCTGCTGCTGCTGCGCTGGACCGCCGAGCCGCTCGCCGACGAAGAAATCTCGTGGCTGATGCTCTCGGGTTTCGCCGCTCACACGGTTTCCAGTCACCTGATCATCGCGCGCTACGATGCGGCTCGCCGCAGCGTCGGATCGCTCGTGCCCCGCCGCTCGCTGGAGGCATTTCACGACGCCCTCGAGCATGTTCCGGCGCTGCACGCCCTGCGCGACGATCTCGGGGGGCTGGCGCAGTTCGCCGCCGCCAATGCCCTGCTCACCCAGTCTCGTCCGCCGTCGGCCTTTGCGGAGCTGGTGCAGCTGCTGCTCGATCGCATCTCCTGGCCCGGCGAGCGCCCCGCCGATTCCGTCCAGTTCCAGGCCCTGCAGCGCTGGCAGCGCCTGCTCGACGACTGCGCGCTGCTGGATTTCGATGGCTCGCTCCTGATGTTCTCCGACTTCGTCGCGCTGCTGGAGCGTCAGGCGCGCGAGACCATCTTCGCGCCCGAGTCCCGCAACGCTCCCATTCAGGTGATGAGCCCGCTTGAATCCTCCGGCCAGCAGTTCGACGCCATCTGGTTCATGGGTGCCGACGACTCTGCGTGGCCACTGCGCGGGCGCCCGCATCCGCTGCTCCCGCCCGCCGTGCAGCGCCAGTTCTCCATGCCTCACGCTTCGCCGGACGGCGACTGGAATCTCGCCCACGCCGTCACCTCGCGCCTGCTGGGGAGCGCGCCGCAACTGGTCTTCAGTTACGCGCTGCGCAGAGAGGATGCCGAGCTGCGCCCCTCGCCGCTGATCTCGGCTCTTTTCCCCCGTCATACCGTGCCGGAGCCGGCGCGCAGCATTCAGCCCGCCCCGTCTCCCGCTGCGATGCCGCTGGAGCCCCTGCCTGACGACCCCACCGCGCTGCCGTGGCCACGGGAACGCGCCGCCGGCGGCGCCGACGTGCTGCGCAGCCAGGCCGCCTGTCCCTTCCAGGCTTTCGCGATGCGCCGTCTCGCCGCCGAGCCGCTCGAGGAGCGCGACTGGGGATTCACCTCCGCCGAACGCGGCACCCTGCTGCACAAGGTGCTCGAGCGCGTCTACTCGCAGCACTTCCGCAGCCGCGAGGATATCGTAACCGTGACGACGACGAATCGCCTGGCCGCGATACTCGACCCTCACATCGAAGCCGTGCTTGGCGAGCTCGTCCCCTCCGGAGCCTCCTCTGCCTGGCAGGAAGCCTACATCGCCGCGGAAAAGCGCCGCCTGCGGATGCGCCTGGCCGAGTGGCTGGCCTGCGAGGCGAAGCGCCAGCCCTTCGCCGTCGAGGCCTGCGAGCGGAGCCTGCGCGATGTCCGCGTCGGCGATCTCCGCCTCCAACTTCGCGCCGACCGCATCGACCGCCTCTCCGACGGTACGCGGCTCCTGATCGATTACAAAACCGGCAACATCTCTCCTGCGGCATGGCGCGGCGACCGCCCGGACGAGCCCCAGCTGCCGCTCTACGCCGTCTACGGCAATGTTGAGAACCTCGGAGGCGTGGTGCTGGGGCGCATCCGCGCCGGCGAAACCGGCTACGACGGACGCGTTCGCGACGCTCGCGCGCAGCTTCAGGCGGATATCAGTTCCCGCCGGGCGCTGGTCACCGATCCCTACAACGATGGCATGCGCGAGACGTGGGCGCGCGCGCTGGCCGCTCTCGCTCAGGAGTTCCTGCGCGGAGAATCCGCCGTTTCGCCCCGCGAGCCGGAAGTCTGCACCCGCTGCCCGCTGGCCGCGCTGTGCCGCAAGGCGGAGCTGTCCATCAGCTCCTCTGCCGACGCCGAGGAGCCCGATGCCTGACCTGTATAACAAGCCAGCGGACGCCGCGGCGCGCGAAGCGGCAGTGGACATCGGCCACTCCGTTATCGTCCAGGCGCCCGCCGGCTCCGGCAAAACCGATCTGCTCACCCGCCGCTTCCTCCGCCTGCTCTCTGCCGTCAACGAGCCGGAGGAGATCCTCGCCGTCACCTTCACGCGCGCGGCCACGGCGGAGATGCGCGCGCGCCTGCTTGGCGATCTGGAGGCCGCCGCTGCCCGCCGCAGTTTCCGCCCCGACGAGTTGCCGCGCATTCTGCTCGCCCAGCAGGCTCTGGCCAACGCAGAGAAGCGCGGCTGGCGGCTGCTGGACCACCCCGAGCGCCTCGCCGTCGAGACCATCGACTCCCTTTGCCTGCGCATTGCCCAGCAGCGTCCGCTGCTGGCAGGCCTGGGCGGCCGGCTGGAGCCGGCCGAAAACGCCGAGCCGCTGTATGCGCTGGCGGCGCGCCGCACCCTGCAGCACCTGGGCAGCGCCAACGCGGCGCTGGACGAAGCTCTCGCGCATTTTCTCGATCTCCGCGACAACCGCCTCGGGGACTGCGAAGCCCTCCTCGTACACATGCTCAGCGTCCGCGACCAGTGGCAGCATATTTTTCCGCTCTCCGGCGAAATGACCGAGGACGACTGGGAAAAGGCCCGCCTGCATCTGCAGGCGCCTTTCGCGCGCGAGATCCGCCGCGTTCTCGGGGATGCGTACCGGCTGATCGAAGCCGAGCCGCTGCTGCGCGATGAGATGCTTCCGCTCGCTCACTATGCCTGCGCCAACGGCAACGAGCGCCTCTCGCTGCTGGCCGGAGTGCACTCCATCTCAGCGTCGATGCCCCTCGAGCACTGGAAGTGCATCTGCGATCTCCTGCTCACCGAAGACAGGGAATGGCGCCGGACCGTGGACAAGCGTCACGGCTTTCCCCCGGAGCGCGCCGGACTCGACGCGAAGCAGCGCAAGGAGGCCATGACCTTCCTGCTGGGTCGGCTCCGGCAAATGCCTCAGCTCCACGCCAGTCTCTGCGCCATCCGCGATCTGCCGCCTCCCAGCTACAGCGCAGACCAGTGGCTCACCCTGCGTCACATCTGCACCGTCCTCCGCCACGCCATCGCCGAACTGCAGGTGGTCTTCTCTGAGCAGAATGCGGTGGACTTCACGCAAATCTCCATCGCCGCACTCCAGGTGCTGAAGGAGAGCCCGGAACGGGTTCTCGATCTCGGCGGCAACGTGCGCCACCTGCTGGTCGACGAGTTCCAGGATACCTCCCGCCGCCAGCACGAGCTGGTCTCGCAGCTGGTCTCCGCGTGGGAATCCGGCGAAGGCCGCACCTACTTCCTCGTCGGCGATCCAATGCAGTCCATCTACATGTTTCGCCAGGCCGAGGTGGAGCTTTTCGCGCACGTTCGCGATCACGGCATCGGCCTTCCCGGCGAATCTCCTGAGCAGCGCCACGGTTGCGACCTGGTTCAGCTCGCGGTCAATTTCCGCTCCCATGCCGGGCTTACCGAGCCCCTGAATCAGTATTTTCGGGCCATTGGCTCGGAACCAGCTCCGGCCGGCGCGGCCTCGGTTTCCTTCGCGCCCGCCACCGCGTCAACGGCCGCGCCCCCCGAGCCCGCCCTCCACGTTTACCCGCAGATCGTAGGCTCGCCCAGCCACCGGCCCACCGCCGAGGAAGGCCGCGAGGCGCGCCGCGACGAAGCACGCCAGGTGCTGAGCATCCTCGAGCGGCATCTGCCGCTCATCGCGCGGGCCAGGGCCGCGAACCTGGAATACCGGGTCGCGGTCCTGGTGCGTGCCCGCCCCCATCTCGCCGAGCTTCTCCCACTGCTGCGCGAGCACCGCATCCCGTTTCGGGCTGTCGAAATCGAGCATCTTTCCGATCGCCAGGAGCTCCTCGATCTGCTCTCGCTCACTCGCGCGCTGCTGCACCCCATGGACCGCGTCTCCTGGCTGGCGGTGCTGCGCGCTCCCTGGTGCGGGCTCACCCTCGGCGATCTGCACCGGCTCACCGGATCCGACGACATCGCCTCGAAGTCGCTCACCGTTCTCGAGCTGATTGAACGCAATCTCCCCTCGCTCTCGTCCGACGGCCAGCGCCGCCTCACCCGCACCGCGGACATTCTGCGCCGCGCTCTCGACCTCCGCTGGCGCCAGTCCGAATCTCCTGCGTTCAGCTCGTGGATCGAGCGCACCTGGCGCACGTTTGGAGGGCCCTCCTGCGTCGACGCCACCGGATACGAAAACGCGCAGGTATTCTTCTCGCTCCTCGATACCGTCGCGCCCGACGGCCTTGCGCCCGCCACAGCAACGTTCGACGCCGAGATGCACCGGCTGTTCGCCCAGCCCGACCCCGCGGTGAGCGAGCGATGCGGGATTCAGCTGATGACCATCCACAAAGCCAAAGGCCTGGGCTTCGATGCCGTCATCGTCCCCGGCCTCGATCGCCCGGGCGCAGCCGATCCGCACCCCCTCGTCTGCTCGCTCGAGCGCGTCAGCCCGCTCTGTCCGGGCGAACCCGAATTTCTCATCGCCCCCATCGGTTCCAAAGGCGAAGAGACCGATCCTCTCTATCAGTGGGTAAGCCGCCAGCGCCGCATCCGCTTCGATGAGGAGCGCAAGCGCCTGTTCTACGTCGCCTGCACTCGCGCCCGCAGCGAACTGCATCTTCTCGGCACCGCGGTGGCCTCGGATTCGGGCGTGCGGCCGGAAAAGTCGAGCCTGCTCCACAGCGCGTGGCCCGCGCTGCACGCCGAGTTCGAAGCCCTGCTCACCCAGCAGCCGGCTCCGGAGGTCGGGGCTCGTGTGCTGGCCTTCCCCGCTGCCCCCGGAGTTCTCGCCGAAGTGGCCGCGGCCGCCGAAGCTCCCGCCCGGCCCGGCCTGCGCCGCCTGCGCCTCGAGGGCGATTCGCGCCCCGTGGCTCAAAATGTCACCGTCGCGGTTCCAGTTCTCTCCGCCCAGGCAGAAACCCCGACTTTCCGCCGCCCTCAGGGGCCGCGCCAGGCGCGCGCCATCGGGTCCGCCGTACACGCCCTCCTGCAGCGTCTGGGACCGTCCCTGCCTCGGCACGGAGCCTCGCAGCTCCGCGCCCGCGCGGTCTCTCTGCTGCGCGCCGCCGCCCTCGGCGAGGAAGCGCTGAAATCCGCAACCGCGGCGGTGACAAATATGCTTCTCGGCTGCGCTGCCGATCCCGTCTGCCAGTGGATTCTGGCGGCGCATCCCGAGGCTCAGTCGGAGGTTGCGTGGACGGGATGGCTGCCCGGCGAATCCGGTTCGCGCCTGCGCACCCTCCGCGCCGACCGCGTCTTCCGCGCCGGCCCCGAGCCGCTCGCCGAAGGCTCCGGCTATCTCTGGGTCATCGATTACAAGACCAGCGCCGCGCCGCAAACCGGCCGCGAGGATTTCCTCCGCGCGGAGCGCGAACTTTACGCGCCGCAGCTGCGCGCCTATGCGGAAGCTCTCCGCGCGCTCCACGGCGGGCAGGTCGCCCTGCGTCTCGGTCTCTACTATCCCACCATCGCTACGCTGGACTGGTGGGCGGAGGAAGCCGGCTCCAGGCCTTCATGGTAGACATCTGTCCAGGGACAGAAATGCGCGTTCGCGCGGTCTGATTACTTCGCGTCGGCAGATTTGCTGTTCCCCGCCGCCGCGCCCATGTGATGCCGGACGTCGGCGCCGCGCACCCAGAAGATCACGTCTTCAGCGATATTGGTCGCGTGGTCGGCCACGCGCTCCAGCGCCCGCGAAATCATCAGCGCGTTCAGCGCCTGCGGCGCCACCACCGGGTCTTTCTTCATCAGGTTGAGCAGGGTGTAATGGGCCCCGCTGTTGAGCTTGTCCACGCTGTCGTCCATCGACAGCACCGACTCCGCCACCTCGGCGTCGCCTTCGATGAAGGCCTGCAGCGCCTTGCGCACCATGGCGCTGGCCAGGTTGGCGGTGCGCGGAATATCGATCGGCATCTCGGCCTCAGGAAACGCCTGCAATTCGCGCACCCGGTCGCTGATGGCCCGCGCCGAATCCCCCACTCGCTCCAGATCGGCGTTGATCTTGATCACCGCCAGGATAAACCGCAGGTCGATGGCCATGGGCTGCTCCATCGCCAGCAGATCCAGCGCCATCTGATCGATCTCGCGCTCCAGGCGATTGATTGCCATCTCGCCGCGGTCGACCAGATCGCAGATGGAGAGGTCGCGAACCCGGTAGGCTTCCACCGCCCGCTGGATCGACTGCTCGGCCATGCCGGCCATCACCAGCAGCTTCTCCTTCAAATCGTCCAGATTCTGCTGAAAGCGGATGCGTACCATTATCCGAACCTGCCTGTAATGTAATCTTCGGTCCGCTTGTCGCTCGGGTTAGTAAATATTTTGTGGGTGGAATCAAATTCAATCAGTTTCCCGTTGAGAAAGAACCCTGTGCGCTCTGCCACGCGGGCCGCCTGCTGCATGTTGTGGGTCACGATCACGATCGTGTACTGCGACTTCAGCTCGAAGATCAGATCCTCGATCTTGGCCGTCGACACCGGGTCGAGAGCCGAGGCCGGCTCATCCATCAGCAGCACCTCGGGGTCCACGGCCAACGCCCGCGCGATGCACAGCCGCTGCTGCTGGCCGCCGGAGAGGCTGGCTCCGGACTTCTTCTTCAGATCGTCCTTCACTTCCTCCCACAGCGCGGCGTGCACCAGCGATCGTTCCACCACATCGTCCAGCACGCGGCGATTGCGGAATCCGTTCAGCCGCAGCCCCGAAGCCACATTGTCGTAAATGGACATCGTCGGAAACGGGTTTGGCCGCTGGAACACCATTCCGATGCGCCGGCGCACTTCCACCGCCGACGTCTCGCTGTAGATGTCGACCCCGCCGACCTTCACTTCGCCGGTTACCCGGGCAATGGGATTGGTCTCGTGCATGCGGTTGAGGCAGCGCACGAAGGTCGATTTGCCGCAGCCCGACGGCCCGATCAGCGCCGTCGCCTCATTGGCCGGTATGTGCAGCGTGATGTCTTCGAGTGTGTGGTTCGCCCCGTACCACGCGTTGAGCCGGTTCACCTCGATGCCGACGCCCATGCTTAGCTTGCCCCTTTCAGCACTCCGCGCGTCGTCACAAAACGCACCAGCGCTACCGCGACCACAATCAGCACAATCAGCACCAGCGATCCCGCCCACGCCAGCCGGTGCCACTCATCATAGGGGGAAAGCGCGTACACATAAATCTGCAGCGGCAACGCCTCAATCGGCTGGTTGAGGGCGGTGCTCACGAACGGGTTCCCGAAGGCCGTGAAGAGCAGCGGCGCGGTTTCTCCCGCCACCCGGGCGAAGGCCAGCATGCACCCCGTAATCACGCCCGGCAGCGCCGTCTTGAGCGTGATCGACAGCACCGACCGCCAGTTCGGCACGCCCAGCCCCAGAGCCGCCTCGCGAATGGAGTGCGGGACCATGAGCAGCATCTCTTCGGTCGTGCGGGCCACCGTGGGAATCATCATGATGCCCAGGGCAACGCCGCCGGCGAAGGCCGAGAAGGTCTTTTCCGGCGCAACGATCAGAGAGTACGCCGCAATACCCATCACGATCGACGGCACCCCGTTCAGCACGTCCGCCGTGAACCGCACCAGGTTGGAGAGTTTCGTCCCCCGCCCGAATTCGGAAAGATAAATGCCCGCTGCAATGCCCACCGGCACGCCCATGGCGCTGGCCAGCATCAGCAGCACGCCCGAGCCCACGATGGCGTTCACCATGCCGCCGCCCATTTCGCCCACCGGCGCCGGCGTCTTGGTAAAGAAATCCAGGTTCAGCGAGCTGGCGCCCTTGTACACGAGGTCCAGAAAGATCGCCACCAGGGGCGCGATCACCAGGATCGTGGCGCCTACGGCCGCTGCGGTCGCCATGTGGTTCGCAAACCACCGCCATCGCCGGTTGGTCGTGCTCGACTTGAGCTGGCTCGCCATGGTTCTCAGGCCGTCCTCGCCGGAGCCCCGCGCGTGACCGCCCATACCAGCAGCCGCGCGAGAATATTCACCAGAATCGTTACGATAAACAGCGCCAGCCCGATCTCGATCAGCGCGCTCCGGTAGGTGTCATCCGCCGCTTCCGCGAATTCGTTGGCGATCACGCTCGCCATCGTGGCCGCCGGCGCCAGCAGCGACTTCGAAATCGTTGGGCTGCTTCCGATCACCATGGCTACCGCCATGGTTTCGCCCAGCGCCCGGCCCAGCCCCAGAATGATCGAGCCGACGATGCCGATGCGGGCGTTGCGCAGCACCCCCATGCGGATCATCTCCCACCGCGTCGCGCCCAGCGCCAGCACCGCTTCCCGCTGCGTGTGCGGCACTGCGCTCATCACTTCCCGCGTCAGCGAGGAGATGATGGGCAGGATCATGATGGCCAGAATCACCCCGGCGGCAAACAGCCCCAGCCCGAAGTCCGGACCCGTAAACAGCCCCGTCCATCCCAGCACTTTCATCAGCAACGGATCCACGTAATTCCGCAGCAGCGGCACCAGCACAAAGATCGCCCACAGCCCATAGACCACGCTGGGAATCGCCGCGAGCAGCTCGGTCAGGAACGAAAATATTCCCCGCAGCGCCTTGGGGCACATCTCGGTGAGGAAGATCGCCACCCCCACCGCCAGCGGCACCGCCAGAACCAGCGCCACCAGCGACGACACAATCGTTCCGTAGATAAAAGGAAGCGCCCCGTAGTTGTCGATTACCGGGTTCCACGCGCTGCGCACGAAGAAGCCGAACCCGAACTTGTGCAGCGTGAGCTCGGAATGCGCGACCAGCTCGGTCGCAATCAGCGCCACGATGGCGAAGATGCTCAGCGCACAGATCAGCATCAGCCACCGGAAGCCCCGATCGGACAAACTGGAGTTGCCGCGACTCTGGAGGAAACCGCGCACAGCAGACGGTGGCACCGCCACCGACACGATGCCGCCCACGGGCTCGGCGTCGGGAATCCTCGGCTCTCGGGGTTCCTGAATGCGCAGGGACACGATTTCCCTAACCTACCCCGCAATTTTGAATGCCACGTTAATCTCTATGAAAAACAAGGAAATATTCCCGCTCGAAGCCCCCATTTTCCGCGCCCACGAGGAGGGTTCGGAAAGGGCAGCTCGGACCTGCCGAAGAATTCATCCCCCCGAGCCTTCAGGCGCAGGCAACTCCGCGCCGCAGTCCGCGAATCTAACCGCGTGCCCTTAAATTTTCTTCTGCTTTTGGATAGTCGGCCCTTCACTCATTCATGGCCTTTGCGCGAAGTGCGTCTCCGAGAAGCACGGCCAGCCCTCCTGTCTCGCGGAGTGCCGACCTGGCCTTCCCTTCACTGCATCCGGGTTTCTGCGCCTGCAGCCGGCTCCTGCTTTGTGTTCTCACGGTAGCCACGCCGTGCCCTGCCGCCAGGCTCACCCCGTCCGCCGGCGGCACCAACGGCACCCGGCAGCTCAAGAACCTTTCCCTCGAACAGCTGGGCAATGTCGAGGTGACCACGTACAACAGAACCCCCACCGAGCTCTGGAACACCCCTGCGGCCGTCTATGTGCTCACCAGCGAAGACATCCTCCGCTCCGGTGCGACCTCGATCGCCAACGCGCTGCGCCTGGTTCCCGGCGTTGAAGTCGGCCGCATGAGCTCCAACCAGTGGGCCATCAGCATCCGCGGCCTCGAGAACAACTTCTCCAAGTCCGTCCTGGTCCTGGTCGACGGTCACAGCGTCTACACTCCGCTCTTCGCCGGCGTCTACTGGGACATTCTCGACATGCCCCTCCGCGACATCGACCGCATTGAGGTCATCCGCGGTCCGGGCGGCACCATCTGGGGGCCGAACGCGGCCAACGGCGTCATCAACATCATCACCAAACAGGCCGCGCAGACCCAGGGCATTCTCGCCGATGGCCTGATTGGCAACCAGGATCGCACCATCGACGACTTCCAGATCGGATCGGCCTCGCACGGGATCGGCTTCCGCGTCTTCGGCCGCGGCTTCGAGCGCGCTGCCGAGTACCACAGCGACGGCATCAATGACGATGCCTGGCACCAGGAGCGTGTCGGCTTCCGCGCGGGCCGGGCCTCGGGACCGGATTCCTGGTTCCTCGAAGGCCAGTCGTACCGCGGCGACTCCCCCCGCATCCTCGGCGCCACCCCATATGACGATGAGATCTCAGGGGGCGATCTGAACTTCCGCTGGGAGCGCGAGCAGGACAACGGCAATGGGCTCTACGTTCAGGCGTGGGCCGATCGCACCCTGCGCACCAACGATCCCATCGGAGAATCCCGCAACAACATCGACCTCGCCTTCCTGCAGCATTTCCACCTCTCGGGCCGCCACGAAATCTCCTATGGCGGCGAACTGCGCTGGAGCCCGTACCATATCCTCGGCGCCATCCCTACCGACACCATCCTCCCTGCCGAGAGCACCGACCATCTCTACAACGCCTTTGCGCAGGACGAGATTCAGCTCCGCCCCGGCCTGAAATTCACCGGCGGCCTCAAGCTGGAGGACAACAACTACAGCGGCGTCGATCTCCAGCCCTCAGGCCGCGTCCTCTGGCTGGCGCGTCCGCACCAGGCGCTCTGGGGCGGCGTCACCCGCGCCGTCACCACCCCTTCTGACCTCGAAGAGGGCCAATATCTCCACGCTGGCGGACCCAGCGTTTACATCCAGGTTCTGGGCAATCCGAAATTCATGTCGGAAGATGTCGTGGGCTACGAAGCCGGATATCGTGGGCTCTTCGGCAATCGCCTCTACTGCGACATTTCCGCTTTCTGGAACCAGTACACCCACCTGCAGAGCTTCAGTGCGCCCTTCGTCACCACGTCGGGCGCGGCCACCGACATCAATATCGAGTACGAAAACCAAATCTCCGGCTCGGCTTCCGGCCTGGAGCTGGCGCCGCGCGTTACGCTCACTGACTGGTGGCGGCTCACCACGGGATATTCGTTCCTCAACTCGAATTTTTCCGCGAGCGGCGCGACCTCCAACATCAGCTCCAGCGGCTCCGTCGATACCTACGAGCATTCCACCGCGAAACACACCGTCTTTGCGCAGTCGATGATGGACCTCCCCCACGGCATTCAGTTCGATCAGATGTTTCGCTTCGTCAGCGCCCTCCCCGCCCAAAAGGTTCCCGCCTACGAAACCATGGACCTTCACCTGTCAAAGTCCATGGGTCGCGACCTCGTCCTCGAAGCGGTCGGGCAGAATCTCTTTCAGCCGCGTCACCTTGAATGGGGCACCGGCGATCCCAATCAGCCCGACGTCGGCATCGAGCGCGCCGCCTACGTCCAGCTCACCTTCCGCACCCCCTCCAAATCCGCGCCCTGAGCGCTGCGCATCACGTCTGCTACCCTGTTGCTCCGGAGGTCCCCATGGCCGCCAGCTCCCGTCCGCTCTCCGTCACTCTCATCGCCTGCCTGTATATCCTCGTCGGCGTCGGCGCCCTCATCGGCCACTTCCACGCCATCGTTACCCGCCAGCCGGACTGGGGCTGGATCCTCCTTACCGAGCTGCTCGCCATCGTCGCCGGAGCCTTTCTGCTGCGCGGCGCGAACTGGGCGCGCTGGCTGGCCATCGCGTGGATCGCATTCCACGTCGGCCTCAGCTTCCATGGACCGCTGCGCGCGCTCATCATGCACTCGGTATTCTTCGTTCTGATCGCCTGGGCGCTCTTCCACGCCGCCGCAAGGCGCTACTTCCGCCAGACGCCTCCCGCGCTGGGCGCGTAAATACGGCCGGTTCCGCGCAGCGAGGCTGCGTCAGTCCCGAAACTGAAGCGCGCAAGCGCGTCCGCCTGGACGGCTAGTCCTGGCTCGTAGGAATCACCAGATACTGCTCCAGCTTCCCATCCGGCTCCGTGTACGTCGTGATCGTCAGCACCCTGCTGCTGTTCGGGAAGGTCACCCGGAACGCCCGGAAGGTCATGCCGCCGCGCAGCTCTTCGCCGGTCTGCTGCACCCGCGCCGGCTTGCCCAGCGGCGCCAGGCTCGACTGGAAATCCTCGAGCGCCTGCTGGTCGAAATACGCATTGCACCACGGCGTAAACCGGCTGCGGTCGATCTTGCCCTGCTGGAAGCTCTCGAATAATTGCTCCGCCTGCTGCTCGGCGGCCGCGGCCGTTTGCGTCGAAATGCCCAGCAGCAGCGGCGCCACCTCGCGCGCAATCTCCCCCGCCGCGCGGCTCGCGTCCTCATTCGTCAGCACCGCGATGGCCACTTTGTCCTTCGGGAAGACCATGTTCTCCGCGACAAATCCCGACACCTCGCCCGAATGCGCCACGTACGCATGCCCATCGAGAGTGCCCACATCCAGGCCCAGTCCGTAGTGCGTGTTGGTGCCGTCCTTCAGAAGCACCGGCGCTTCCAGCTCGTCGTACGATTTCGGCTCCAGCAGCGACCGGTCGATCAGGCTGATGTCCCACTGCGCCAGGTCGTAGGCGGGCATGGCCAGCTCGCCCGCAGCAAACATCCATCCGCGGCCCTCAATGGGAGCCGGCCGCAGCGGCCCGATTGCATAGCGCATCGTCCCCTCCGCATCCGGCGGCCCCAGCTTCGTCGTGTCCTGGTCCCACACCTGCTTCATCCCCAGCGGCGTGAAGATATGTTCCCGCAGGAACTGCATCAGCGGTTCTCCGCTCACCTTCTCGACAATCTGCCCGGCGATCACATAGTTCGTATTGGAGTATTGCCACTTCGTTCCCGGATCGAAATCCAGCGGCTTCTTCGCCCACGTATCCAGGATGTGGTCGACCGTGGTCGGCTTCAGCATCGGCGGCATGTCGTAGTCCTCGGGCCAGTAATCCTGGTAACCCGAGGTGTGCGACAGAACCTCCCGCAGCGTTACCTCATCGGCCCGCGTCAGATCCGGCAGATACTTCCCCACCGGATCGTTCAGGCTCAGCTTGCCCTCTTGTTCCAGAAACAACACCGCCGTTGCCGTGAACTGCTTCGAAATCGATCCGACCGAGTAGCGCATCCCCGGCTGCGCCGCTACTGCAGGCTGCGAATCTGTCGCGATCCGTGCATCCCCGTACGCGTGCGTGTAGGCAATCTGGCCATCGCGGACAATCGCCACCGAAGCGCTGGGCACGCCGGTCTGAGCCAGCACCTGCTGCGCCACCTGATCCACCTTCTGCTGCAGATCGGCCGGCAGCGTGCTCACCACCAGCCCAGCCGGTTCCTGCGTCTGCGCCACTGCCGCCGGCACGCCCACTGCAGCCGCAACAACCGCTGCCGCACACCCCCGCGCCCATTTCGTGGTCAACTTACCCCTCCGGAAAAAGACACACCTATCAGACCACACTGCGCGGACGGAAACGGTCCTGCCTTACAGCGGCCGGATTTTGATGTTCCGGAAGCAGAGCTTCACCCCGGGATCGCCCTTGGGCTCCGTTCCCTGCAGAGAAATGTGTCCGGTGTGGTATTTGCTGTACCCCGGAAAGTGGGCAAACTTAGTGCCTGCGATCAGCTGTTCCCAGTTCACGTCCCACAACTGCGTGTCGATGACCTTGTGTCCGTTCTGAAAGAGCTGCAAATGTCCGTGGTCTGCGATGATCTCGAACTGATTCCACTCGCCGGCCGGCCGCACCCACTCCACCGGATCAGAAATCATGTCGAAGATGTCTCCCGAACGCTCCTTCAGGATCCGGCTGTCCGGAACCGTGCAGGCCAGATCCGCAATCTGCATCTCGATGCCCGTGTCGTAGGTGTTGTGGTACTCCGGCGACTCGTGGACGAAGAACATCACGCCGCTGTCGATGCACGGCCGCGCTTTCCACTCCAGCTTCAGATCGAAGTTCGTGTACTCGCCGTCCGTCACCAGATCCGCGTAGTCCGCCGGCGGGTCCTGATTGGTCTTCTTCAGCTGGATCGCCCCATCCACCACCGACCAGTCGCTGCCCGTCCCCTTTTCCAGATAGGAGTGCCATCCGTTCAGATCGTGCCCGTCGAAGAGCAGCTGCCAGCCTTCCTGTTTTTCCTGCGGAGTGAGGGTATTCGGCGCCTGCGCCATCGCCATCGTTGAGAACAGAACGCATCCTGCCGCCGCTGCCAGTACCTTCCCTGCGATCATCGTTACCATCCTGAAGAGAGAAATACCCGTTCTGTTGGCAGTATCTTCCATTGCGCCGTGCGCTCGCCAGGAGATCGCGGCGATAACCCACCGAAGCTCGCCGCAATCTGCGTGGCTCCTTCTGTTCCCGCCTCGTGGGCTGCTGTGGCACTCGCCGCAAAAAAATGCCGGGGCCTCAGCCCCGGCTCGCTCAGAACACTCCACCGCGCGCAGCGCCACCGCCACGACGGCCAGTCCTTACCGCAGTCCGCCGCCGGCGCGAATCTGTTCTCCCGTGATCCACTTCGCGTCGTTCGAGGCCAGAAAAGCCGCCACACCCGCGATGTCGTCCACCTGTCCAATCCGCCCCAGCGGCGTCTGCGCCACAGTACCGGCTTCGAAGTCCGAGCCCAGAATTCCCGCCGTCTGCGTTCCTTCCGTCGCTACCATCCCCGGGTTGATCGAGTTCACCCGGATCCCCTTCGCCCCCAGCTCCTTCGCCAGCACCCCGGTGATCGCATCGACTGCGCCCTTGGTGCCCGTGTACACCGCGCTCTGCGGAGGCGTCACGCTGCTCGCCACCGATCCGATGTTGATGATGCTCGCGCCCTCCCCCAGATGCTTCGCCGCTGCCTGCGTGGTCAGCAGCAGCCCCAGCACGTTCACGCCAAACTGGCGCTGGAACTGCTCCACCGTGATCGCCTCCAGCGGCGCGAACTCGTAGACCCCTGAGTTGTTCACCAGGATATCCAGCCGTCCGAACTGCGCTACCGCGGCTTCAATCAGCCCCTTCGCGTCTTCGGGCTTCGAAACGTCGCCGCCCACGGCAACAGCCTTGCCGCCGGCCTTCGCGATCGCCGCAACCACCGCATCCGCGCCGGCTTTGCTCGACGCGTAGTTCACCACCACTGAAGCTCCTTCTGCCGCCAGCGCCTTCGCAATCCCCGCTCCAATGCCCTTCGAAGCGCCCGTCACCACTGCCACTTTCCCTGTCAGCTTCTCCATAACCCAATCTCCTTGTCCGCGGCCTCGGCCTTCCGGTTTCCCGCGGTTATGGCGATCAGATAGAGCTTCCCCTGTGGAAGATTCAATAGTTCAGGAATTACGAACTATAGAACCCCTGACCGCCCCCGGCTAATCTCATAGGAGGTATGCGGCCCCTCGTTCACCCCACCATCGAAGACGTCACCGTCGAGGGCATCCTCTACGCGCTTTCCGATCCCACTCGCGTCGCGATTTACGCCGACATCGTCACCCGGGGATGCCCCCGGATGTGCTCGACCTTCCTGACCGTGGGCGACCATCCCATCCCCAAATCCACACTCTCGCAGCACTTCCGCATCCTGCGCGAAAACGGGCTCATCCGCAGCGAGCGCCATGGGGTGGAGATGCGCAACACCACGCGCTGCGCCGAGATCGAGAGCCGCTTCCCGGGGCTCATCCCGGCCATCCTGCGCGCCCATTCGATTCAGTCCGCACCGAGTCAGCCTAAAAAACCATCCGCGAAGCGCCCCAGGCAGCGCGGCTCCCGATAACCGGCAGCGCGCATCCGCAGCTCGCCGTCACTGTGTTTCGATCAGAATCGTTCACGCGGCAAACCGGAGATCCGCCGCCGGCGATGGATCACTGGCTGGCGACGGGCGCTACAGCCAGTCCCTGAACGCCGCTGGTGGTGGCGCCCACGCTGTATGGCGAACCGCTCACCGCTGCGGGAACGCCATTGGTCGTGTGGTATACGTACAACTGTCCCGAGGTCGTATTGAGCGCGTACACATTGCCCGACGTGTCCCAGGCGACCATCTGCACGCCGCCGCTGATGGTTTCCGTGCCCGCCGAAGTCAGCGTGCCGTTACTGAAGGTATAGATCTGGAGCCCGGTGCTGCCCGGTACCGCCAAGTAAGTGCCCGTTGGGTCAAACTCGACATTGCCCTCCAGGTCACCCACGCTGATGGTCGGCATATTGCTCGACGTGCTCGAGGTCGTCAGCATCCCGTTGGCGGCGATCGTATACACCGCCAGTTGCGCCGGTCCGGCACCGGTCATTCCGTAATTCGTCATCGGTGCCAGCGGCATCACCAGGTAGGTATTGCCTGAAACCGCGGGGCCTCCCGCACACCAGGAGTCTTCGCTGGGAGCCGCCGGGAAAGTTGAATCGGCGTCAAAGTAGGTAAGCGCCCCATTGCTGCCCCGGGTGTAGGAGTACACCCAGGGACTGCCCCTGTAACAGCCGGCGCCATACGCATAGGAATCGTTGCTGGTGAAGGAGAGCGCGGGGTCGGTCACCAGCGGTCCGCCGTTGGCCGAACCTTCATTGGTCAGGCTCCCGTTCTGCCCCACCGCGTAAGCGTCGTAGGTGTAGTTCGCTACGCCGAGCACTTCGCTGTACACGGTCGCGCCCGCCGCATCCATAAAAGCCGACGCAGGTCCGTTCGTATCGGTCAGGGTGGAGGCCTGGGTGAGCGCTCCGTCCGAGCCGATCGAGTACGACACAACCGCGTTGGAGGTCTCCTCCACTCCAAACAGATAGCTGCCGTTCGCGGTTAACGCATCGATGCCCGTGGTCCCCGCAGCGGTGTACGGCGAGCCCGCCACCTGGGTCAGCGCTCCATCCGAAGTCGCAGAGTATTCATCGATCTGATTGGCCGACGGAACCGAGACATAGACATAGGCGCTGGCGGAACTCGAACCGCTGCCGGAGCTGGAGCCAGACCCGCTGCCCGAACCGCTTCCCGAACCTGAACCCGACCCATCAGGAGATCCCCCACCCGAGCCGCTGCCCGTCCCCGATCCGCTGCCGCCTGTGGAGTGGTTGGGAGAGGTGCTGGCGCAGCCGGTCGCAAATCCGAGAAACGCGATGACGCAAGCAGCAGTGAAGAGCGACGTGCAGAGACTCAGACGACGCGGCCCGTGACACACACAACACCCCCGGGGAAGCCCCGTTGGTGCGATGGAAAGCCGCCTGCAGATGTTGCCCGGATCGTCAACAGATTGCGCTGCCCGAAGCGCTTTCTTCCGCTTGGATGAGGCTTGGCAACGCCTGCGTTTTTCACCTGTTTCCAACTTTTTTGCCGGTCCCGCTTTGTTATTCTGAGGGGGTTATGACCACCAAGAAAGAGCTTCTTTCCACCCCCATTCGCCACATCGACATCAGGGAGCACGACGTCGTCGCCCTGGTCGATGCCATGCAGTCCATGGCCTACAGCTCCCGTGACCTGGCCCGGGCGGCCTCCATCTACGAGCGCATGCTGCGCGACCGCGACTGCGGCATCATCCTCTGCCTCGCCGGCTCCCTGATCTCTGCCGGCCTCAAGCAGATCTTCGTCGACCTCGTCCGCAACAATATGGTGGACGCCATCGTCTCCACCGGCGCCAACATCGTCGATCAGGACTTCTTCGAGGCCCTCGGCTTCCGCCATTACATCGCCGATGAGCTCTATAAGTCGGGCACTCAGGACGCCGTGCTGCGCGAGCTGATGATCGACCGCATCTACGACACCCTCATCGACGAGGAAGAGCTTCGCCTGTGCGACGAAACCACCGAGAAGGTGGCCGACTTGCTGCCCCCGCGCCCCCACAGTTCCCGCGAGTTCATCCGGGCGATGGGCGCCTGGCTCGAAGCCAATGGCAAAACCCCCGAGAAAGGCGGCGCCGACTCCATTGTGCTCGCGGCCTACCAGAAGGACGTGCCCATCTTCTGCCCGGCCTTCAGCGACTGCTCGGCGGGCTTCGGCCTCGTCGCCCATCAGCACAAGCGGCAGGACAAGCCGAAAGTCTCCATCGACTCGGCCAAGGATTTCTACGAGCTCACCCAGCTCAAGATCGCCAACCCCACCACCGGCCTGCTGATGATTGGCGGCGGCGTGCCCAAGAACTTCGCCCAGGACATCGTGGTAGCCGCCGACATTCTTGGCAACGAGGCGCCGATGCACAAATACGCCATCCAGATCACGGTGGCCGATGTCCGCGACGGCGCGCTCTCTTCGAGCACGCTGAAGGAGGCCAGCTCCTGGGGTAAGGTCGATACCACCTACGAGCAGATGGTCTACAGCGAAGCGACCCTGGCCCTGCCGCTGATCGCTGGCTACGCCTGGCACAAGCAGGCCCACTCTGCCCGCCAGGGCCGCCGCTGGAGCCGCATCGTCGAGCCCGTCACCGCCTGATCCATCCCAGGGCCGCGGGCGGCTGCTCGAGCTCCGCCCGCGCTCTCCCCCTTCACTCTCCCGCTACCTCCCGCCCAATTCTGCTTCCATTTCTCTGTGGGTGACTGTACCCTGTCTGCTCCATAATTGGATGTGGGCATAGGTGTGCCCACACGGAATCGAGGCTTTGACCCGGCTCAACCATTCCCGGCACGCTACGGCGGCATTCTCTGTTGCACTCGGCTTTTGTCTCGCCGGGGCGATTGTGCTCGCCCGCTACGACGGCGTGGGCAGCCCGAGCCAGCCGTGGATCCTCTCGTTCGCGACTTTCTGGACCATCGCCCAGGCCATCCTGATTGGCGTCGCCCTCACCAGTCACCGCGCTTCCCTGCGTCAGAGCCAGGCCGAACGCCAGCTCCAGCGCGTCGCCCGCCTCCACCGCAGCATCCTCGACTCCGCCGGACCGGTGATGATCGCCTGCGATCTCGCTGGCCACATCAGTCTCTTCAATCCCGCCGCCGAGCGCATGCTGGGCTATCGCGCTTCTGAAGTTCTGGGCAAGCTCACTGCCGCCGACCTCTTCCCTGAATCGGAAATGGTCCGCGTCGGCGAGCAGCTGGCCGCCTCCATGACCGGCCCGCGCACCGACGCCGAGGTCCCCTGGAACACGGCCGATTTTCTGCTTCCTTACGTTCGATACGTCGCCAGCTTCCCGGCCAGCCGCGTGCGCGGATTCGAAATGCGCTACCGCCGCCGCGACGGCAGCACCTTTCCGGCGATGGTGTATCTCTCCGCGGTCCGCTCCTCGGCCGGCGCCATCGAAGGCCTGGTCTCGGTCGCGGTCGACCTCAGCGCCACCCGCCGCGCCGAGCATGCCCTGCGCGAGAGCGAGGAGCGCTATCGCGACCTCTTCGAGAATTCGGCGGAGATGATCGCCACCCTCAGCCCGCGCGGCCGCTACCTCTACGTCAATCCCGCATGGCAGGCGCTCTTCGGCATGGACTCCGCGCAGTTCGAGACTCTCATCGGGTTCGAGTCCGCTTTCCCGCCGGAGGTCCAGGCCGAGGCCGCGGCCCTCTTCCACCGCGCCCTCCACGGCGTCCGCGTCGAGCGCCATCCGCTGCGCCTGCAGAACGCCTCCGGCGAGGTGGTCGAGGTTGAAGCCAGCCTCAGCTGCCGCCGCGAGGAATCCGGCCCCGTATCCGTCCGCTGCACCTTCCGCGACGTCACCCAGCAGAACCGCCGCGAGCGCCGCCTGCGCATTCAGCTCATCGTCAGCCAGATCATCGCCGAAACCACCTCGATGGATGAGGGTCTCACGCGCGTCCTCGAATCCCTGTGCACCACCTTCTCCTGCGAATTCGGCGCTCTCTGGATTGTGGACGACGTGCAGCACGTCCTCCGCCCCCGGCTCTCCTGGCACGCCCGCGGCCGCTCCAGCGAGGAATTCCTGCGCGAGACCCAGGCCCAGGTGTTTACCCGCGGCGAAGAGCTACCCGGCATGGTCTGGTCGCTCGGAAAACCCTGCTGGATCGCCGACGTCCGCCAGGACCCCGCCTTCCTGCGCCGCGTCGCCGCGCGTCTCAACGGCTTCATCTCCGGCTGGGGTGTGCCGGTGCGCGTCGGCAACCAGGTCATCGCCGTCGTCGAGTGCTACTCGCGCCAGCCCTCGCGCGAAGATCCCGAGCTGCTCGCCACCGTCGAGACCGTCTGCGGCTCGCTCGGCCAGTTCATGGCCCGCGCCGGCCAGGAAGCTCGCGTGCGCGAGCTCGATCGCCAGAAGGCCTTCGTCCTCAACTCTGTCGCCGATGGCATCTTCGGCGTCGACCCGGCTGGACGCATCGATTTCGTCAATCCCGCCGCCGCGCGCATGGTCGATCGCACCGAATCGGAGCTGATCGGCCGCAGCGTCCACGACATCCTGCACCCCGCCGCTGCCGGCCACAGATGCGAGGGCACCTGTTCCATGCGCCGCGCCATCGATACCGGCGAGACCGCCTCCGGCCAGGAGGTCTACTACCGCGGCGACGGCATCGGCTTCCCCGTCGAATTCGCCCTGATGCCGATGGTCGAGGATGGCGCCTCGGTCGGCAGCGTGCTCAGCTTCCGCGACATCAGCCAGCGTTACGCCCTCGACCGCATGAAGGACGAGTTCATCTCCACCGTCAGCCACGAGCTGCGCACGCCCCTGACCTCGATCCGCGGCGCCCTCGGGCTGCTCTCGGCAGGCATGCTCGGGGGAGTCAGCGAAAAGGCCTCCAACCTGCTGCGCATTGCGGTGGCAAACTCCGAGCGGCTGGTCCGCCTCATCAACGACATTCTCGATCTGGAGCGCATGCAGTCCGGCCGCGCGCCCCTGGCCTTCCGCCGCGTCTCGCTCGAGGAACTGGTGCGCCAGGCGATGGAAACGATGCAGCCGGTCGCCGACTCGAGCGACGTGCGCTTTATCTGCGACTGCGAACCCCTCTCTCTGGAAGTCGATTCCGACCGCATCCTCCAGGTCATCACCAACCTGCTCTCCAACGCCATCAAGTTTTCGCCGCGCCGTTCCGTGGTTCGCATCACCGTGCGCCAGGCTGATGGGGGCGCCGTGCTCAGCGTCATCGATGAGGGGCGCGGCATCCCCGCGGACAAGCTGGAGAGCATCTTCGATCGATTCCAGCAGGTCGACGCCTCCGACTCGCGGCAGAAGGGCGGCACCGGGCTCGGTCTGGCCATCTGCCGAACCATTGCGCAGCAGCACGGCGGCCGTATCTGGGCCGAGCAGAACAGCGATCACGGCGCGATCTTCCGTCTTTTCCTGCCGGAACGCGCATCTATTACTCCAGCCGGCGCCGAGGAGGCTTTCGCCGGTCATTCATAATTAGGCGACGGAGTCCAGCGTGCCGCCACGCCGCATCCTCATCATCGACGACGAAGAAGACATCCGCACCATCGCGGCTCTGAGTCTGGAAACCGTGGCCGGCTGGGAAGTGCTCACCGCCGGCTCCGGCATTGCCGGCATCGCCCGCGCCGTGGAAACGCAACCCGATGCCATCCTGCTCGACGTCATGATGCCCGCCATGGACGGCCCAACCACCTTCAGGGAGCTCCGCTCCATTCCCGCCGTCGCGCACATTCCGGTCATCCTGCTCACCGCCAAAGTGCAGGCCGCCGACCAGAAACGCTTCTCCGATCTGGGTGTCGCCAGCGTTATGTTCAAGCCCTTCGATCCGCTCACCCTGGCAGGCGATATCGCCCGCGTCCTCGGCTGGCAGCAATCATGAGCGATCCGGGCTCCATCGTTGCCGCCCGCCTTGCGGATCTGTGGCGCACCAGCCGCCCCACCGTCCTCGAACGCGTGGCCATCCTGCGCGATGCTCACCAGTCGCTCGCTGCGGATCCGGCCGATAGCGAAGCGCGCACGCGCGGCCGCGAAGCCGCTCACAAACTCTCCGGGGTCCTCGGCGTCTTCGGTCTTCCCCGCGGCAGCGAGCTCGCCGCAGAGATCGAAGCGCTCCTCAAAACCGAAGGCGCGCTCTCCCCGGATCAGCTTTCCTCGCTCAGCCTGCTGGCAGCCGAGCTCGACGCCGTGATCGCCTCAAAACCCGCCGGCTGACGCTGCCACTCCAGCCCCGGGGCACACTCCACTTCACAGGCGGGGGAGGCAGCGGGCAGGGTGACGGCCTGACGTCCGCCTGCCCTCCCGCTGCCTTCTTCCTGCAGTGGCTTTGGAATGCGCATCCGGAAGCGCATTCCGAACAACCTGAGCTCACTGCTGGAAGATCCGCATGGCTGGCGGCGTTGCCGTCTGATCCACGCAAACAAAGCGCGTGGAGTTGATCACCGCGCAGCTCCAGCCCGTGGGGATCGGCACCAGGAAGGTCCCCGTCCCGGTCACCGTGGTATCCCACGCGTAGGTTGCGCTGCTGCTCTGGTCGAAGATGTACGTTCCCTCTCCGCCCTCGGTGAACTGGCCCTGCAGGGTGCCGTCGCTCCCCACGGTCAATTCGCCGTTTTGATCGAAAGCAGTCGATTCCAGCGGCACCATCTCCCCCATCATGTAGGCGCCTGCCAGCGCCGCGTCGGTGAAGGTGGTTTGCGTTTGCGGTTCGAGCCGGCCGGATTCCACTGAAGTGCCTTCGCTCCCGCCACCGCTCACCTCCAACGCACTGTTGGTAGCGAACAGATAGAGGACGATGGTTCCTGATTGTCCCGCGATGGTGGCGCGGCCCGGAACGCTGGTATCGAACGTCACGGCCACGCTCCCCGCCGTGCCGCCGGCAGTGTAGGTGCCGTTCTCGTTCATGTAGCTCTGCGCGATCGTCAGGTTGCCCGTGCCGCTCCCCGTCCCCTGGTAAACGATGGAGTAGTAGCCGGTCGGCGTACCGCTGCCGCTCGTCCCGAACTCCAGCCCCTGGGTGTAAAAGATGAACGCACCGTTGAGGTTCGCAGCCGAGTACGAGCTCTGCTGTTGACGCAATACCTCTCCGGCCGCCAGATCGGCAGGCCCGATCGGATCGATTTCCATCTGGAAGGCGCGATTCGTATCGATCAGGTACACCACGAAGTTCCCCGTCCCGGTCTCACCGCTTTGCGAGATCGTCAGCGTCAGGGGAGTGCGGCCCGATGTGCTGTCCGGAGCCGTAAAGCTGCCCCCCGTGATGGTGCTGGATTTCAGCGCGGTGTTGCCCGCCTTCGCTGTGTCGCTGGCTCCGCTGGTTACTATCATGCCCGATGCAGCGAATGTGAGCTGCCCCACGCTGGACTTGGCATCGCCGCTGCTGTCCTCGCCGTCTGACTGCCACACGAAGCTGTTCCCGCTCAGCGTGCTCGCGGCAAACGCGCTCGGTGTGGCGAGATAGCAGTTGCCGGCAGCGTGCTTTCCAGAGGGAGTGCTGCCCGCATCGTCGTTCTCCACCAGGCTGAACTGCTGAGCCGGCGTCGCCGATGGGGTGACAGCCAGCGCGAAGCCGTGCGTCTCCTGGGTGCTGGTTACCGTCGAGGCTGCGGTGACCGATGCCGTGCCGTTGCCGTCCGTGCCCACGCTGTAGGTACCCGTCAGCGTGCCGGTGTCCGGTGCCTTCCCGTTCCGGTTGGAGTCGTAGACGCCGCCGGTAAAGTTGCCCTGGCCGTCCGCCTGGAAGCTGGTCAGCGTAGCGAAGCGGTAGCCGGATGAATCGACAAATCCCTGGATCAGGCAAACGTACGTTCCCTTGAGCGCGCTGCCGGTGTTGGCGCTGCCAACAGCGATGGTGTAGGTGTACGGGCCTGCGGTGTTGCTCGCGCTGTCTTCCACCGCCGCCGTGAAGGTGACCGTCTCGGCGCTGGTCGGCGTTCCGCTGATGGTCAGCGTGCCGCCGTCAGCCGTATAGTCCAGTTCATCCGCGGGAAGACCGGTGACCGTCCAGGTATAGCCGGTCCCGCTTCCCCCGGAAGCCGTCAGATTTTGCTGGTACGCCGCCCCAACCGTTCCACCCGCCAGACTGCCGGCCGCGGGCTTGATGGCGAGCGCAGCATAGCTAACGGTAATGGAATAGGTCAGCGAAGTGCCCGTGTCGCCGAAGGCGTCCGCCGCGCTCACGGTGAACGGGAAGGTTCCCACCGCGGTGGGCGTGCCGGTAATGGCGCCCGTACTCGCGCTGAGGCTCAGGCCCGCCGGCAGCGCGCCCGCCAGCGTGTAGGTCAGCGTTCCCGCTCCGCCGGTGGCCGCCACTGAACCGCTGTAAGCCTCTTCGTAGGTTGCGGGACCGGGTACCGACGCGCCGGGCGCCGGAAAGGTGATGGCGGGCGCCGCGGCAATCGTGATGGTCATGGCAGCGGTGGTCGCCGTCAGTGCCGTCGGCTTCCCGGAATCGCTGAACGTGAAAACGAGATTCGGGAACGTCCCCGCGCACGAAGCCGGGGGTGGCGTTGCGCTGGAGAGCAGGCCACTCGAGCTCAGCGTGATGCACGGCGGCAGCACGCCGCTTTCATTCGTCTGGGCCGGCCTCACGCTGCTGCTGTTGCTCGCCAGAGCCCAGTTGACATAGGGAGGAATTCCCCCGCTGCCCTGAAGCTGCACGGAGTAGGCTGTCCCCACCTGTCCGGTCAGGTTGGCGTTCGTCGTGGTGATGCTGGGCGCCGCCGGCACGGTGATGGTCACGCTGGACGACTCCCGTGAGTTCGCCACAGACGTCGCGGTCACCTTGGCGGTCACTGCCGAGCTGGTGGCCGCCGGCGCTGTGTAGGTCGCCGTGGTCTTCGTCTGGCCGGAGAGCGATCCGCCTCCGCTCACGCTCCACGTCACGCCGTCGCCGTTCTTGTCGTTCGTTACCGCTGCCGTCAGGGTGGTGCTGTCGGTGCCGTCCACGGTCGTGGCCGACGCTGTCACCTTCACGCTGATGGGTTTTGAACTGCCTCCGCAGCCTGATAGGCCGAAGATCGCTGTCAGGAAAATTGCGTATATCCCAATCGACACACCTCTGCCCAGGTAAGAGTGTTTGAGCCATATCCGAATCATGGCTACCTCCAGGTTGTAAGGGGGTTGTGAGCCGGAATCGCAGCGTCAGAAGGATGAAAGAATTGCGGCCATAGGCTAGGCCCGACGCCGTTCCGCGTCAACCATTTATGCGCTCAATTTTGCTGTCACGAAAACCCGAAGGCTCGCTCGCCGCCGGCCGCGGCACGGCCTCGTTTCGGAGCAGGGGGATGGTTCGTCTCGGGCCGGCTGCCGGCCTCTAAACCCACACCAGGCACTGCGGCTTAGGCTGCGCAAAGGTCCTGCCCGTCTCCGCCAGCTTGCCTGTCGCCTCATCCCGCGCGAACACCGCGATATTGTCCGACTGCTCGTTGGCCACCAGCAGCCATTTCTCCGTGGGATCGAGCGCCAGATGCCGCGGGATCTTCCCGCCGCATGAGCTCCGCTCGAGCATCGTCAGCTTTCCATCCTTCGCATCCACCGTGAAGCTCACCAGGCAGTCGTAATCCCGGTTGGCTGCATAGGCAAACCGTCCCGACCGGGTCAGGACGATGTCGCACCCGCGCGTTGGTCCGTGGTAATCCTCCGGGATCAGGCTCAGCGTCTGCACCGCCCTCAGCGTGCCCCTTTTCGCGTCCCAGTCCAGCACCACCACCGTAGACGCCATCTCGCACACGCAGTAGGCTACGCGGCGGTTCGGATGGAAGCGCAGCGCTCGCGGGCCGGACCCGGGGGCCGACTTCCACTCCGCCGGCGCATTCGGGGTGAGCCTGGCGTTGGCGTCGTCGAGGCGATAGACGTGGATACAGTCCAGCCCCAGGTCGTTCACCAGCAGAAACCGGTCGTCCGGAGACACCGTCACCCGGTGCGCATGCGGCCCCTCCTGCCGGGAGGGGTTCGGCCCGTGCCCGTGATACTGAAAATGCGAAACCGCGTCGCTGATCTGGCCGTTCGGATCGATCACGAACGAGCTGACGCTTCCGCCCACGTAGTTTGCGCAGAAGACAGCCCGCCCCTCGTGATCCACGGTCACGTTGCAGGTCCCCGCTCCCCGCGCCGAGACCTCATTGAGCGCGGTCACCTTCGCGGCCGCCGCGTCGATCGAGAACGCGCTCACCGCCCCGCTCTTCTCGCCGCCGAAATCGTCCAGCTCGTTGGCGGCGAACAGATACTTCGCCTCCGGATCGACGGCCAGAAAAGTCGGGTTCCGGCTCTCCGCTGCCAGCCCCGCCGCCTGCAGGCTTCCCGTCGCGGGATCCCAGCGCCACGCGTAGATCCCCTTGCTCGGTCCGGTTAACGTCTGCGTCCCGACCAGCAGAAGCCGGCGGTCCTCCTCTTTCCGGCCATGGAACGGCCACAACTGAACCGCCAGGGGCGCCATTGCCGCGCCCCGCACGAACTGCCGTCTGTCCACCCGAGCCATCCTCCACTCCCCTCAAAGACTACAGCGTCGCGGACTCACCCCGGGTTCTCTCTCAATTCCGAGGCAACCCAATCCCGCACCGAGTGCATCCATTTACCGCTCCGTTTTCATGCCAGTCCCAGGGGTTCACCCCATCAAGGTGACTTCCGGGCATAATTTCAGGGTCCACCCGCTCAGGAGTTCCATGTATGGCTACTGCCGTTCATCCGTCTCCCAAATCAAAAAGCGGACCGAAAACTCCGCCTGCTGGCGCCAATGGCGCACAGCCCCCTGTTCCGGATTACCTGCCTGTGATTCTCCAGGGCCTCCAGGCCATGAAGGATGGTGACTTCAGTGTCCGCCTCCCCGTCGCCTGGACCGGCCTCGCCGGCAAAATCGCCGACCACTTCAACGACATCGTCTCCGCCAACGAACAGATGGCCCGCGAGCTGAAGCGTGTTGGCCAGGCCGTCGGCAAAGAGGGCAAGACCCGCGAACGCATCCGCGTTCCCCGCCATCGCGGCGCATGGGACGACATGGAGACCTCGGTCAACACGCTCATTGAAGATTTGATGCGCCCCACGACCGAAGTTACCCGCGCCATCGCCGCCGTCGCCCAGGGCAATCTCACCCAGACCGTCCGCCTCGACGTCGACGGCCGCCCCCTCGAAGGCGAGTTCCTGCGCTCGGCGAACATCGTCAACACCATGATCCAGCAGCTCGGCGTTTTCACCGCCGAGGTCACCCGCGTGGCCCGCGAAGTCGGCACCGACGGCAAGCTCGGCGGCCAGGCGCAGGTGCCCGGCGTCGCCGGAACCTGGAAAGATCTCACCGATTCCGTCAACTCCATGGCCTCGAACCTCACCGGTCAGGTCCGCAACATCGCCGAAGTCGCCACCGCCGTGGCCAGCGGCGACCTTTCCCGCAAAATCACCGTCGACGTCCGCGGCGAAATCCTGCAGCTGAAGGAAGCCATCAACACCATGGTCGACCAGCTGCGCTCCTTCGCTTCCGAAGTGACGCGCGTCGCCCGCGAAGTCGGCACCGACGGCAAACTGGGCGGCCAGGCCGTTGTCCCCGGCGTCGCCGGAACCTGGAAGGACCTTACCGACTCGGTGAACGCCATGGCCGGCAACCTCACCGCGCAGGTCCGTAACATCGCTGAGGTAACCACCGCTGTCGCCCGCGGCGATCTTTCCCGCAAGATCACCGTGGACGTGAAAGGCGAGATCCTCGAGCTCAAAGACACCATTAATACGATGGTGGACCAGCTGAACGCCTTCGCCGGTGAAGTCACCCGCGTGGCCCGGGAAGTCGGCACCGAAGGCAAGCTCGGCGGCCAGGCCAACGTCCCCGGGGTCGCCGGAACCTGGAAGGACCTCACCGACAACGTCAACTTCATGGCCTCGAACCTCACCGGCCAGGTCCGCAACATTGCTGAGGTGGCCACGGCCATCGCCAACGGCGACCTCTCCCGCAAAATCACCGTCGACGTCCGCGGCGAAATCCTGCAGCTGAAAGAAACGCTGAACACGATGGTCGATCAGCTGAACCGCTTCGCCGGCGAAGTAACCCGCGTGGCCCGCGAAGTCGGCACCGAAGGCAAGCTCGGCGGCCAGGCCAACGTCCCCGGCGTCGCCGGAACCTGGAAGGATCTCACCGACAACGTCAACTCCATGGCCGGTAACCTCACCGGTCAGGTCCGCAACATCGCTGAGGTAACCACCGCCGTGGCTCGCGGCGATTTGTCCCGCAAGATCACCGTCGACGTGAAGGGCGAAATTCTCGAGCTCAAGAACACCATTAATACGATGGTGGACCAGCTGAACGCCTTCGCCGGCGAGGTCACGCGCGTGGCCCGCGAGGTCGGCACCGAAGGCAAGCTCGGCGGCCAAGCGCAGGTCTCCGGCGTCGCCGGAACCTGGAAGGACCTCACCGACTCGGTCAACTTCATGGCCGGCAACCTCACCGGCCAGGTCCGCAACATCGCTGAAGTCGCTACCGCCGTCGCCCGCGGCGACCTCTCGCGCAAAATCACCGTCGACGTAAAGGGCGAAATCCTCGAGCTCAAAGACACCATTAATACGATGGTGGACCAGCTGAACGCTTTCGCCGGCGAAGTCACTCGTGTGGCCCGCGAGGTCGGCACCGAGGGCAAGCTCGGCGGCCAGGCTCAGGTGCCCGGCGTGGCCGGCATCTGGAAGGACCTCACCGACAACGTCAATTCCATGGCCTCCAACCTCACCGGCCAGGTCCGCAACATCGCTGAAGTGGCCACGGCCATCGCCAGCGGCGACCTTTCCCGCAAGATCACGGTTGACGTCTCCGGCGAGATCCTCCGGCTCAAGGAAACCATCAACACCATGGTCGACCAGCTGAACCGCTTCGCCGGCGAAGTCACCCGCGTGGCTCGCGAAGTCGGCTCCGAAGGCCGTCTGGGTGGCCAGGCCAACGTGCCCGGCGTCGCCGGAACCTGGAAGGACCTCACCGACAACGTCAACTCCATGGCCTCCAACCTCACCGGTCAGGTCCGCAACATCGCCGAAGTAACGACAGCCGTGGCCCGCGGCGACCTATCGCGCAAGATCACCGTCGACGTCAAAGGCGAAATCCTCGAGCTGAAGAACACCATTAATACGATGGTGGATCAGCTGAACGCCTTCGCCGCCGAAGTGACCCGCGTGGCCCGCGAGGTCGGCACCGAAGGCAAGCTCGGTGGCCAGGCGGAAGTGCCCGGCGTCGCCGGAACCTGGAAGGACCTCACCGACAACGTCAACTCCATGGCCTCCAACCTCACCGGCCAGGTCCGCAACATCGCTGAAGTGGCGACCGCCATCGCCAACGGCGATCTCTCCCGCAAAATCACCGTCGACGTGCGCGGCGAGATCCTGCAGCTGAAGGAGACGCTGAACACCATGGTCGAGCAGCTCCGCTCGTTCGCGGCCGAAGTGACCCGCGTGGCCCGCGAAGTCGGCACTGAAGGCCGTCTGGGCGGCCAGGCCAACGTGCCCGGCGTCGCCGGAACCTGGAAGGACCTCACCGATTCGGTGAACGCCATGGCCGGCAACCTCACCGCGCAGGTCCGTAACATCGCCGAAGTCACCACCGCTGTGGCCCGCGGCGATCTCTCGCGCAAGATTGCCGTCGACGTGAAGGGCGAAATTCTGGAGCTCAAGAACACCATCAACACCATGGTCGATCAGCTCAACGCCTTCGCCGGCGAAGTAACCCGCGTGGCCCGCGAAGTCGGCACCGAAGGCAAGCTGGGCGGCCAGGCCAACGTGCCCGGCGTGGCCGGAACCTGGAAGGACCTCACCGACAACGTCAACGTAATGGCCGCCAACCTCACCGAGCAGGTCCGCGGCATCGTGAAGGTCGTCACCGCCGTCGCCAACGGCGACCTGAAGCAGAAGCTGACGGTCAACGCCAAGGGCGAAGTCGCCGCGCTGGCCGAGACCATCAACAACATGACCGACACCCTGGCCACCTTCGCCGATCAGGTGACCACCGTCGCCCGCGAAGTCGGCGTCGAAGGCCGCCTCGGCGGTCAGGCCAACGTGCCGGGCGCAGCCGGAACCTGGAAGGACCTCACCGGCAATGTCAACCTGCTGGCCGACAACCTCACCAACCAGGTGCGCGCCATCGCCGAAGTGGCCACCGCCGTCACCAAGGGCGACCTGACCCGCTCGATTCAGGTGGAAGCCCGCGGCGAAGTGGCCGAGCTGAAGGACAACATCAACACGATGATTGATAACCTCCGGCTCACCACCGATCGCAACACCGAGCAGGACTGGCTCAAGACCAACCTCGCCCGCTTCACCGGCATGCTCCAGGGCCAGCGCGACCTCGCCACCGTGGGACGCATGCTGCTCTCCGAGCTGGTTCCCCTGGTCAACGCGCAGCAGGGCGTCATCTACCAGACCGAAACCCAGACCGAGAGCGAAGAAGCCGGCAACCTGCTTCTTCTCTCCGCCTTCGCCAATACCCCCGACGGCTACCAGCGGAAGACCGGCGTCGGCGAGGGCCTCATCGGCCAGTGCGCCGCCGAAAAGCGCCGCATGCTCATCACCGAGCTGCCCCGCCACACCGCGCCCATCCGCAGCGGGCTCTTCGAGGCGGTTCCGCGCAACGTGATTGTGCTCCCGGTTCTCTTTGAAGACCGGGTCAAGGCTGTCATTGAGCTGGCCAGCCTCAGCGTTTTCACCGCGTCGCACCTGGCCTTCCTCGAACAGCTCACGTCCTCTATCGGCATCGTGCTCAACTCCATCGAAGCCACCATGCAGACCGAGGCGCTGCTCACCCAGTCCCAGCAGCTTGCCGGCGAGCTGCAGACCCAGCAGAAGGAGCTCCAGCAGACCAACGAGCAGCTGGCGCAAAAGGCGCAGCAGCTCGCCGAACAGAACTCCGAAGTGGAACGCAAGAATCAGGAAATCGAGCAGGCCCGCCGCGCCCTTGAAGAAAAGGCCCGCGAGCTGGCGCTGACTTCCAAATACAAATCAGAATTCCTGGCCAACATGTCGCACGAGCTGCGCACCCCGCTGAATTCCATCCTTGTGCTGGGCCAGCAGCTCGCGGAAAACCCCGACGGCAACCTGAGCGGCCGCCAGGTCGAGTTCGCCCGCACCATCCACGGCGCCGGCACCGACCTGCTCAACCTCATCTCCGACATCCTCGACCTCTCCAAGATCGAGTCCGGAACCGTCTCCGTCGAGCCGGAAGAGCTCTTCTTCGGCAGCCTGCTCGAAGCCGTCTCCCGGCCCTTCCGCCACGAGGCCGAAAACCGCAGGCTCTTCTTCGAGGTCAAGAGCGATCCCAAACTGGGCCGCAGCCTCGTCACCGACCCGCGCCGCCTGCAGCAGGTGCTCAAGAACCTGCTCTCCAACGCCTTCAAGTTCACTGAGCAGGGCGGCGTGCGGCTCACCGTCTCCAGTGCGGCCTCCGGCTGGAGCCCCGACCACCCTGTCCTCTCCGGCGCCGGTTCCGTCGTCGCCTTCGAGGTCTCCGATACCGGCATCGGCATCCCCGCTGAGAAGCAGCGCATTATCTTCGAGGCTTTCCAGCAGGCAGATGCCGGAACCAGCCGGAAGTACGGAGGAACCGGGCTCGGCCTGGCCATCAGCCGCGAGCTGGCCAGCCTGCTGGGCGGCGAAATCCAGCTGCGCAGCATACCCGGCAAGGGCAGCACCTTCACCCTCTATGTGCCCCAGACCTACGTCGGCCCGGCCGCGGCTCCGCTGCCAGAGAGGGGCGGCGCTTCGCCGGCCACGCCGGTCTACCTCGCCAGCCCAGTCGTCTCCGAGCAGGACGTTACCTTCGAAGACGACCGCGATATGCTCCAGGAGGGCGACACCGTCATCCTCATCGTCGAGGACGATCCCCACTATGCGCGGGTGATTGCCGACCTCTCCCACGACAAGGGTTTCAAGGTGCTGGTGGCGATGACCGGCGCCGAAGCCCTCTCTCTCGCCCGCGAGTACAACCCCACCGCGGTCTCGCTCGATGTCTTCCTGCCCGACATGCTCGGCTGGACCGTCCTCAACCACCTCAAGCAGGACTCGCGCACCCGGCATATCCCGGTGCAGATGCTCACCCTCGACGACGATCGCCGCCACGGCCTCTCCCGCGGCGCCTTCGCCTTCGTCACCAAGCCCACCTCCACCGAAGACCTCGATGCGGCCCTCACCCGCATCCGCGATTACGCTCTGCCGCGGCGCAAGCGCCTTCTCGTCATCGAAGACAATCCCGCTGAGCAGCTCAGCATCCGCGAGCTCCTCGGTCATAACGACATCGACATCGATGTCGCCGACTCCGGCGCGTCCGCGCTCCAGCAGCTCGAGGCCTCGGCTTACGACTGCGCCGTCCTCGACCTGCGCCTGCCCGACATGTCCGGCTTCGAGGTCCTCGATCAGCTGCGCGACCACCCGAAGCTCAGAGACCTCCCCGTGGTGGTCTTCACCGGCCGCGAGCTCAGTGCCGAGGAAGACGCCCGGCTGCACTCGCTCGCCCGCAGCGTGGTGGTCAAGGATGTGGAGTCGCCCGAGCGCCTGCTGGACGAAACCGCCCTCTTCCTGCACCGCGTTGTCGCCGATCTCCCCCCTGACAAGCAGCGTATGCTCGACCGCCTGCATCAGTCCGACGAAGCGCTCTTTGGGCGCAAGGTGCTGATTGTGGACGATGACGTGCGCAACATCTTCGCGCTGTCCAGTGTCCTGGAGCGGAGGGGCATGTCGGTCCTCACCGCCGGAACCGGACGCGAGGCCATCGCCACCATCGAGTCCACCCCCGACCTCGCCATTGTCCTCATGGACATCATGATGCCGGAAATGGACGGCTACGAAACCATGCAGGTCATCCGCCAGAACCCATCCCTGCGGCGCATCCCCATCATCGCTCTCACCGCGAAAGCGATGAAAGGCGACCGCGAAAAATGTCTTGAGGCCGGCGCCTCCGAGTACCTGGCCAAGCCGGTCAACACCGAACAGTTGCTCTCCGCTCTGCGGATGTGGCTACATCGGTAAAGGAGCACCATCCGGACCCCGGAGAGATCGATGACCGCAGACGAGAAAGTCAACATCCTCATGGTGGACGATCAGCCCGCCAAGCTGCTCAGCTACGAGGTCATCCTGGGCGACCTGGGCCAGAACCTCATCAAGGCCACCTCCGCCAAAGAAGCGCTCAATGTCCTGCTGAAGACCGATATTGCCGTGGTCCTGATGGATGTCAGCATGCCTGAGCTCGACGGCTTCGAGCTGGCCGACATGATCCGCGAGCACCCGCGGTTCGGCAAGACCGCCATCATCTTCATCTCCGGCGTCCATCTCACCGATACCGACAAGATCAACGGCTATCGCCGCGGCGCCGTCGATTACATCTCCGTCCCTGTCATCCCCGAGGTTCTGCGCGCCAAGATTGGCGTCTTCGTCGATCTGCACCGCAAGACCCGCCAGCTGGAGCAACTCAATGCGGAACTCGAGCGCCGCGTCGCTGAGCGCACCGAGGAGCTCCGCCAGAGCGAAGCCCACCATCGCGAACGCGCCGAGCTTCTCGAGCTGGCCACCGAAGCCATCATTGTCCGCGATATGCGCGGCACCATCCGCTTCTGGAATTCCGGCGCCGAAACCCTCTACGGCTGGAACCGCGATGAAGTCCTGGGCCGCGACCTCCACCAGATCCTGCATTCCGTCTATCCCGTCTCGCGCGCAGCCGCCGAAGATTCTCTCCGAGCCTCGAATTCCTGGCAGGGAAACCTCGTCGTGCACGCTAAAGACGGCCGCGAGCTCGTCGTCGCCACCCGCAAAGTCTTCAACCGCGAGAACGACGCCGTTCTCGAGATCCAGCGTGACATTACCGCGCAGATTCAGGCCGAGGAAGCCCTCCGCCAGGCGGAGAAACTCGCCGCCATGGGCCGCGTCGCCGGCATCATCGCCCACGAGATCAATAACCCCCTCGAGGCCATCACCAACGCCTTCTACCTCCTGCGCAATCACCATTCCCTCGACGAAGAGGCCCGTTACTACGCCGCGCTGGCCGAGCAGGAACTCTCCCGCGTCTCCCACATCACCCGCCAGACCCTCAGCTTCTATCGCGAATCCCGCCAACCCATCGCCGTTTCCCTTCCCGAGCTCATCGATAACGTGGTGGAGCTCCAGCAGCGCCCGATTATTCTCAACGGCATCAGCCTCGAGAAGAACTACACCTGCACTGCCGTCCTCCGCGGCTTCCCCGGGGAGCTCCGCCAGATCTTCCTCAACCTCATCGGCAATGCCATCCAGGCTATGCCCGCCGGCGGCCGCCTGCGCCTGCGCGTTTCCGACGCCGTCGACCTGAACACGCAGCGGCGCGGCATCGCCATCTCGGTCACCGACACCGGTCCCGGCATCCGCCCCGAAGACGCGCGCCGTCTCTTCCAGCCCTTCTTCACCACCAAATCCGCCAAAGGCACCGGTCTCGGCCTCTGGATCAGCAAAGGCATCGTGCAGAAATACGAAGGCCGCATCTCCTTCCGCACCTTCCGCACCCGTCAGAGCGCCTGCACCTGCTTCCGCGTCTTTCTGCCCACCGGAGACACTGCCGCCGGCGAGCCGGCCCGCGATCCCGAGGTCGCCGCCGGCGTCCGCGCCATCGCCTGATCCCCCAGGCCGGCGTTGCCCCCGTTCCATCGCGGAGCGCTTTCATCCCCCCGCCCCGCTCCTGAGCTACACTTCCCTCACATGAATCCCTTCCGCAAAGTTGAGGCTGCAGTCTTTCGCCGCTTCCGCCGCGACCCTCCCAGGGGCTTCTTTCATCGCGCGGCCTTCTGGCTGCTCATCGCCTATTTCGTTCTCTCCCTTCCCGGCTGGATCCCGGGCCAGACCGGCGGCGTCTTCCGCGGCCTCGCCCAGCTCGATTTCTTCATCCTCCTCATCTTCTGCATCCCGCTCCTCTGGCGATTCGTCTTCTCCCGGCTGCTCTGGAAAGTCCGCAATCGCCTCATCGTCACCTATGTGCTCATGGGCCTCACTCCCCTGGTCCTCTTCGTCACCCTGGCCCTCATCCTGCTCTACGCCTTCTCCGGCCAGTTCGCCATTTTCGCCGCCAACGGCGTCGTCAGCGACGAGCTCGCGCACATCTCCTCCATCAATGGCAGCTTCACCATGCACATCGCGCACGTGCTCGACCAGAACCCCCGCATGCGCACCGTCGCGCTGCCCGAAATCGGCGCCGAATCGTCCTCGCAGGAGTACACCGGCCTGAACATTGCCGCCTACGAGGACGGTCGCCCCATCGCTCTCTCTCCCGCAGCCATCCAGTCTGCCGCCCCGCCCGTTATTCCCGCGTGGCTGCACGGTTCCTTCAGCAGAATTGTGCGCGACAACGGACAGCTCTGGCTGCGCGCGGCCGATCAGCAGACCTTCGATGGACACACCACCACCGTCATCTCCAGCGTTCCCCTCGAAAAAGAGAATGTCGACGCCATTGCCAGAGAGCTGGGACTGGTCCGCATCTTCATGCCCGCCAGTCTCTCGGCGTCTCCGCCACCCCCCGGCACGCACTGGGCTGTTTCTTCGGCGCCGGCTGGCGAGCCGAAGATCGAGATCAATGGCCAGTCTGCGGATCAGCCTGGGTCCAATTCCGTGGTTGGCGGATACCTCGGCCATGGCGACCATTTCTACGACATCCCGGTCACCTTCCTCGCTCCGCTCGACACCGTCGACTGGACCAGCGGCAAGCCCGTCGACGTCTACGCCGACGTCACCTCTCGTCCCTCGCTTCTCTACAAGCGCCTGTTCATCACCTCCCTGCGCATCGGAACCGCCGTTCGCGAAATCATCATCGGCATCGCCATCTTCTTCGGCATCCTGGAATTGCTCGCCTTCCTCGCCGCGGTCCGCCTCAACCGCACCATCACCCGCAGCGTTCACGACCTCTACGAGGCGACGCTCGCCATCGACAGCGGCAACCTCGGCCATCGCATCCAGGTCCAGCGCCGCGACCAGCTCGGCGCTCTCGGCCGCTCCTTCAACACCATGGCCGCTTCGCTCGAGCGGCTGCTGGCCGAGCAGCGCGAGAAACAGCGCCTCCAGAACGAGCTGGCCATCGCCCACGAGGTCCAGGCCAACCTCTTTCCCCACGGCCAGGTGGCGCTGCCCATGCTCGAGATCCACGGCGTCTGCCTGCCCGCGCGCACCGTCAGCGGCGATTACTACGACTTCCTGCTCTTCGGACAAACCGGCCTCGGCATCGCCCTCGGCGACATCAGCGGCAAGGGCATCTCGGCCGCGCTGCTCATGGCCACCCTCCACTCCGCGGTCCGCGCCTATCGGTTCGCCGGAGAAGAGCTGGTCACCGAAGGCGTAGCCGCCCTCGCCAGCCCTCGCACCCGCCATACCGGAGAGCAGGAAGTGGAGTGCGCGGAGCTTTTCGAGGAGCCGGCCCGCATCCTCGCCCTGCTCAACCGCCATCTCTACCGCAGCACCCAACCGGAAAAGTACGCGACCCTCTTCCTCGCGCATTACGACGGCCTCAGCCGCCGGCTCATCTACTCCAACGGCGGCCATCTGCCGCCCTTCCTGCTCCGCGCCAACGATGCCGTCACGCGCCTCGACCGCGGTGGCTCCGTCGTCGGCCTGCTCGACGAGTTGTCGTGGGAGCAGGACGTCGTCCGCATGGGCTCCGGCGACATCCTCATCGCTTACAGCGACGGCTGCACCGAGCCGGAGAACGACTTCGGCGAATTCGGAGAAGAACGGCTCCTCGACGTCGTGCGCCGCCATCGCCATCTGCCCCTCGAATCCATCTCCGAGCAGGTGATGCAGAGCCTGCGATCCTGGATCGGCGATCAGGAACAGCCCGACGACATCACCCTCGTCCTCGCCCGCCAGCGATAGCCTTTCCCGCCCGAAAAGGCCGATTCCGCGCAGGCCCGTAGCAGTCCTTCGGGAACCGGCCGCCGCTCGTTCGCGTACAGGACGCCAGGGATGGTCCTGCTATGGGAAGCGACATCAAGCTGGCCGTGCGGCAGCTCCTCAAGTCGCCGGGATTTGCGCTGACGGCGATCGCGACGCTGGCGCTCGGGATTGGCGCGAACGCCATCGTCTTCAGCGTGCTGAATGCCGTGGTGCTGCGCCCCGTGAATGTGCCGGACGCCGGGAATCTGTACATGGTGCAGCGGCGCTACAGCCTGGGACCGGCGCCCTCCCAGTCGTATCCGGACTTCAAGGATCTGCGCGACCGGAACCGGGCCTTCTCGAGCGTGATGTCCTTCGCGATTATTGGGCCGGTCGGTGTGGACACCGGCGGAAACCCCACCACCGCTTGGCCCTACCTGGCAAGCGGGAACTACTTCGACGGGCTGGGAATCCAGCCATATCTGGGCCGCTTCTTTCACCCGGGCGACATAAAAGGGTACGACAGCGCGCCCTACGTGGTGCTCAGCTACGCGTACTGGCACACGCATTTCCATAACGACCGCGGCGTGCTGGGCCGGGTCATCCAGATCAACAAGCACCCGTTCACGATCCTGGGAGTGGCGCCGGACTGGTTCCGCGGGACCGAGCTGTTTTTTGCGCCGGCCATGTGGATTCCGCTGGAAGAAGCGCCCACGATTCAGGGATCGAACCAGTTGCAGTGGCGCGGCAACCACTCGGAGTTTGTGATTGGCCGGCTCAGGCCGGGAGTGACCGCGGCGCAGGGAGCTGCGGACCTGAACACGATCGCCGCGCAGCTGGCGAAGACTTACCCGGGGGACGATGAAGGGCTGGGCTTCACGCTGGCGCGGCCCGGGCTGGTTGGGGATATGCTGGGCGGTCCGGCGCGGGCATTCCTGCTGGGAATGATGCTGCTGGCGGGGATGATTCTGCTGGCGGCCTGCGCGAACCTGGGCAGCCTGTTTGCCGCCCGGGCGGCAGACCGCGGCAAGGAAGTGGCTATGCGGCTGGCGCTGGGGTCGCGGCGCGGGGCGATCCTGCGTTTGCTGCTGACCGAAGCGGTGATCGTATCGCTGGCTGGCGGCGCACTGGGGCTGACCGGCGGCGTGGTGATCCTTCGCTGGCTGAGCGCATGGCAGCCCATCCCCAACGTTCCGATTAACGTCCCGGTCAATCCGGACCTGCGCACCTACGCGGTGGCGCTGGGCCTGGCGCTGATCAGCGGGCTGCTCTTCGGGCTGGTGCCGGTGCGGCAGGTGATGCGCTCCGATCCGTGGCAGGTCATCCGCACCGGCTGGAGCGGGACCGGCGGCATGCGGCGGCTGGCCCTGCGGGATCTGCTGCTGGCCGGGCAGATCGCGATCTGCGCGCTGCTGGTGACCTCGTCGCTGGTGGCGCTGCGCGGGCTGGTCCGCTCGCTGCACAGCAGTTTCGGATTCGACCCCGCGCACGTGACCCTGGTGGAGTGCGACCTGCACATGGCTGGGTATACCGAGGACCAATCCGCCGAAATGCAGAAGAAGATGCTGCTGGCGGTCCGTGAGATTCCGGGCGTGACAGCGGCGGGCTACACCAACGTGCTGCCGCTGAGCCTGGCCGGGGGCGACTCGTATGTGTATTCCGACACGACCACCGATTACCGTCCGACAAACTACGTGGCGGACGCAATGGATTACAACGTGTCGCCGGACTATATCAAAGCGGCGGGCACCGAGCTGCTGGCGGGGCGCGATCTCTCCATGCACGACGACGCGAAGGCCCCCATTGCAACGCTCGTGAACCGCAAATTCGCCGAGAAGGTTTTCGGAGGCGTGCAGCAGGCTCTGGGCGGCCACTTCAAGTTCTGGGGCGGAAACCGAGCCGTGGTGGTGGGGGTCGTCGAGAACGGTAAGTACCGCACCCTGACCGAAGATCAGCAGCCGGCGATGTTCTTCTCCTTCCAGCAGCACAAAGACAGCGGGACGTGGCTGGTGGTGCGCTCCCAGCGGGACGCGCAGGAGATGACCGCGGCGCTGGAACAAACCGTGAGAGGGTTGGAGCCGGGCCTGCCGTTCAAGGTGACGACATGGGACGCGGAGCTGGCTTCGGCTCTCTTCGCGGCGCGGGTGGCAACGGTCGCGCTGGGCGTGCTGGGTCTGCTCGGCGCCATGCTGGCGGTGACGGGAATCTTTGGCATGGCGTCGTATGTGGTGAGCAAACGGCTGCGGGAGCTGGGGATTCGCGTCGCCCTGGGCGCGGGACAGCGCGAGCTGCTGCTGGCGGCGCTGGGGCGGGCGTTTCGGGTGCTGGCAATCGGGTCGGCCGCCGGGGTTGTGCTCGGGGTCCTGGGGACGCGTGTGCTCGCGCACATCGTGTATCAGGCCACCCCGAAAGATCCGGTGGTGCTCGGCGGCGTGGTGCTGACCATGATCGCTCTTGGGCTGGTGGCGTCGTGGATCCCGGCACGCCGGGCCCTGTCCGTCGATCCCATGATCCTGTTGCGGGAAGAGTAGTCGTGGAATCCTCGGCGGCCTGAAAAGCTCACCCCCGGCCTCAGCTCAGACCCTTCGCATACTCCAGCAGCCTCATGCCGAAAAAATCCTGGCTCCGCCCCGTCGGCTCGTAGCCGTGTTTCCCGTAGAAGGCGATCGCCCGCGTTAGGGGCTCCGTCGTATCCAGCGTCACCCTGCGGCATCCCCGCGCCCGCAATCGGGATTCAGCCTCATCGAGCAGCCGGGCGGCAATCCCGCGCCCCTGCCACACAGCGCGCACCGCCATGCCGCGAAGATGACCATCCTCGCCGAGCTCGCCGCTCAGCGCGATCGTCCCGGCCACGGTCCCGTCCGGCGCGATCGCGACCAGGACAGTCATCTCCCGCATCCGCTGCTTCAGCGTTTCCTCCGTCAGCACCGTGTCGGCATACGCGCCCTCTGAGTACTGCCCACGATAGAGCGCAAACGCCTCGCCGAGGCAGTCTAGAATGCCCGCCGCGTCTCCTGACTCTGCTTCCCGAATGGTAAATTCCGGTGTCACAGGCTCACACCGGCTGAGAAATCTGGCTCATCTCGCTGGCAATCGCCTGCGCTGCCGCCGCAGGATCGGCCGCCTGGGTGATCGGGCGCCCCACTACCAGGAAGCTGGCTCCCGCCGCCAGCGCCGCTGCCGGAGTCGCGGTGCGCTTCTGGTCGCCAACCGCCGCTCCCGCCGGGCGAATCCCGGGAACCACCAGCGTCGCGCCCGGAAACCGCCGCCGCATCGCCGCCGTCTCCTCGGCGCTGGCCACGAACCCATCGATGCCTGCGCCGGATGCCATTTCAGCCAGCCGCAGCACCTGCTCCGCCGGAGACCCTGCGACCCCCGTCGCCGCCAGCTGTCCCGCGTCCATGCTGGTCAGTACCGTTACCGCCAGCAATCGTGGTCCGTGCTGAACCGACGAAGCCGCTTCGGCCGCAGCCTGCAGCATCGCCGGCCCACCCGCCGCATGGACGGTCAGCATCTCCGCCCCGGTTTCGGCCACCGAGCGCACCGCCCGAGCCACGGTGTTGGGAATATCGTGCAGCTTCAGGTCGAGGAAGACGTGGTACCCCCTCCGCCGCAACTCCTCGACGATGCCGTTCCCATCGGCAAGGTAGAGCTCCAGCCCCACCTTGTACCAGGAGCAGACATCGCCCAGCCGCTCCGTCAGTTCCAGAGCGGGAGCTGCATCAGGGTAGTCGAGAGCCACAATCAGTCGCGAGTCCATCCACATCCATCGTGGCACAACTCGCCGAGCTGGCTGGGGCGAATTTGCTCATCCCCCCAGGGTTCCGGGAAAAATAACCTTGCCTGCGCCGCTGGGCGCTTTCCGGGACCCCGGGGTTGCGGGAGATTAGCGGCTGACTGGGGCTGCCAGCTGGTCATTCAGCTGCGCCACTTCGGTCGGCTCGGAGCTGGTGCTGATCAGCTCGATTTTTACCGGTGCGAGACCTTTGCTTTGAAAACCAAGCACTCGGGCGGCCGCACGAGACAGGTCGATCACCCGATCCTGCGGCACGGGACCGCGGTCGTTGACCCGGACTACGACACTCCGGTGATTCTGAAGGTTGGTGACCTTCAGCAGCGACCCAAGCGGCAGACTCCGCTGCGCGCAGGTTAGAGCGTTCTCGTTATACGGTTCGCCGCTGGCGGTCGTACGCCCCTGGAAGAACTTGCCGTACCAGGATGCGACTCCGAACTCATACCAGTGGTGACGATGGGCCGCGGTTCGCGGGTTGACGTTGTCGGCTGGGGATGCAGCCTGCGCACCGGCCACGCCCACCAAAATGGCGAGCAGAGCACCGGCAAATGTTAGTCGTCGTCGAGGACGCTTCGCGTTATCGGATCGTCGGATAGCGTTCATGATCCTCCTTTGAAAATTGTAGGAATCAATATCGGGTAAGTCAAACATCCCGAAGAATTTATTTCTCCCCTCCGCTTGCGAATCCGCGCCTTCTGTGGTAGCCCTTCGGCGGCGAAAAGGGTTACCAGTTTCGAACGGGTCCCCCTCCTCAACGGGCACCGCCCAGCACAGAATCGGGGACCCACAAGGTACGATGGGGCCATGTCCAGGGATGCTGCCCCGTCCGGCACAAAATCGACCCCCCCGGGGGGGTTGTCCGAGAGCAAGGGTTGCCCCGTCGTGCTCACCGTGGCCGGCTTCGATCCATCCTCGGGAGCCGGGGTCGCAGCCGATCTAAAAGTATTTTGGAATCATGGACTTTACGGCGTCTCGGCGATCACCGCGCTGACCGTCCAGTCCACCCAAGGGGTGGGGGGGGGCGAGCCGGTCTCGCGCCGTCTGCTGCGTCAGACCCTCGATTGCCTCGCCGACGACCTTCCCCTCGCCGGAATCAAGATCGGTATGCTCGGCTCGGCAGAGATCGTCAGCGAGCTCGCCTCGTTCCTGGGGAGGGGGGGTGTTGACCGATCCCACATCGTCCTCGACCCGGTTCTCCGATCCAGCTCCGGGACCGAACTGCTCAGCCAGGAGGGGGTGGGGCGCCTTCGCGACGACCTGTTGCCCCAGGTCGGCTGGGTGACCCCCAATCTGGACGAGCTGGCCGCCCTCACCGGGGAGGGGGGTGTCACCCGCGAAAAGGTTCCGAGCCTCGCCTGCCGCCTGGCGGCAATGGCTCCGGGGCTGAACGTCGTGTTGACCGGGGGCCATCTGGACCCTCCCGACGACTTCCTGCTGACAGCCGCCGGTCAAACTCACTGGTTCCCTGGCCGCCGAGTCCATACAACCTCGACCCACGGCACCGGCTGCGCCTTCTCCTCAGCGCTGCTCTGCCGGCTGGTGCTGGGCGACGCTCCAGCCGATGCCGTCGCCGAGGCGAAAGCCTGGGTCACGCACGCGCTCGAGACTGCCGTGCCCATCGGCAAAGGCCGCGGCCCGGTGCTGACCTAGATCTTCGTCCAGTCCAGAATCACCTTGCCGCACTCGCCCCCGATCATCGCCTCGAAGCCCTTCTCGAAGTCCTTGTAGCCGAAGCGGTGCGTGATGACCGGGGTAATGTCCACGCCCGAGGTCACCAGCACCGACATCTTGTACCAGGTCTCGTACATCTCGCGGCCGTAAATGCCGCGGACGGTCAGCATATTAAAGATGACCTTGCGCCAGTCGATCTCCATGGGCTTGGGCGGGATGCCCAGCATGGCGATGTGCCCGCCGTGGGCCATGTTGTCGATCATCTCGACGAAGGCCGCGCGGCTGCCCGACATTTCGAGCCCGACGTCGAAGCCCTCCTGCATGCCGAGCTGCTTCTGGATCTCCTTCACCGGAACCTGGCGCGGGTCGGCGGCCACGGTGGCGCCCATTTTGCGGGCGAGGTCGAGCCGGAAGGGATTCAGATCGGTGACCGCGACGAAGCGAGCGCCCGCATGCTTCACGATGGGGATGGCCATCAGCCCGATGGGGCCGGCTCCCGCGATCAGCACGTCTTCGCCGAGCACCGGGAAGGCCAGCGCCGTGTGCACCGCGTTGCCGAAGGGATCGAAGATGGCGGCAATCTCTTCGGGGACGCCGGAATGATGACGCCAGATGTTGGTCATCGGCAGCGCGATGTATTCGGCGAAGGCCCCGGGGCGGTTGACGCCGACGCCGGAGGTGTGTGCGCAGAGATGGCGGCGCCCGGCCAGGCAGTTGCGGCAGCGTCCGCAGACCACGTGGCCCTCGCCGGAGACGAGGTCGCCCACGTGGAAGTCGGAGACATTGGAGCCGACGGCGGCGATCTCGCCCACGAACTCATGGCCGATGACCATGGGGACGGGGATGGTCTGCTGCGCCCACTCGTCCCACTGATAAATATGGACGTCGGTGCCGCAGATGCCGGTGCGGCGGACGCGGATGAGGACGTCGTTGATGCCGTATTCGGGCTCGGGAACGTCTTCGAGCCAGAGGCCGCGCTCGGCGCGAGCCTTGACGAGTGCACGCATGGAGTCTCCTGAAAATACAGGGTACAGGGAATAGGGTACAGGGTTCAGGAAGGCGCAGTGATCGGCGATCAGTCCCCGGTGATCAGTCCACCTTAATCAGTGATCAGTGATCAGTGATGAGCGATCAGTTCGTTCCTGTACCGGGTGCCCCACCCTTGTCGTCCTGCTTTTGGACGACAGAGTGGGTATTAAGAAAAAT
>Ga0335074_10000437_pt1 | contig 60460 bp, 61 predicted proteins | sample Lox_Sample_23_FD_206715 | JGI IMG/M metagenome (GOLD analysis project Ga0335074, IMG submission 206715) | Soil microbial communities from Loxahatchee National Wildlife Refuge, Florida, United States - Lox_Sample_2.3 | ecosystem: Environmental > Terrestrial > Soil > Wetlands | place: USA...
TCACCGGGCTGGAGCTTGCGTCGCAATGTCGGGAGCTCCGTGAGATCCGGCTGCGCCGCAAGCTCGCGATAACGGCCTAGCGCCTGCAGGAGCAGCCCATAGTGAAGGAATTGCGGCTGCACAGCGGCGAGCACGCGCCCCACGTCCTGGGCAGTCGCAAGACCCTGAACGATGGCGGCAAGATCCACGGTCCGGCGTGGCGCGTCGAGCGCGAAGCCAGCTTGCCGCGGATCGACCCGACCGAAATGCAGGTCGCTCACGAATCGCAGCGCCGCCGCGGAGAGTGCAACGTCGAACCGCGCATCGCGTGCCTGTTCCGCCTCGTCCGCGCGACGGCCCGCAGGCGCATCCACGCGATAGTCCTGCGGCTCGAGCCCGTAGGCATCGGCGGCTCGAAGCGACGCGAGAAGCGCGCGCGCCTGCGGGGTGAGACCACCTCGGCCACTCCAAAGGACACTGCCGCCGCGACGCGCGTAGAGCGTCCGCAGCGATTCCTCGAGGCCGTGCGGATCGCTTGCGCGGGGACAGAACCCTCGCAAGCCGCCGCGTGCTTCCTGAACGCCCCGCGCTTGCGGACATGCGAGCACATCGGTCTGCTCGATCGCAGCCTCGATGGCGATCCGAATGGCAGTTGCGTCCGCGGCATGCGCGCAGGCGGCGCATGCCCAAGCCAGAATCGCAGCGCAGGCCATGCGACTCAACATCACGGAGGAGCCCTCCTCTTGGCGGCCCATGCGCCGCACCGGGCCGGGTCAAGATGACAGGCTCAGCCGCACGTGGGAATCCGCACTAGCTGCGCAACACGTACGTACATTTTCTGAGCGGTACGCACAAGTCCCGATTTTGCGCCGGCCCGGCGGCGTCTACTTTTCGCCCTCATGAATACCTGCGCAGCGAGTCCGTCATGAGCGCGCCAAGAGCCCGTACTCGCCCGGCGAAGTCCCCGGCTTCCGTACAGTGCCCGGCGCAGGACGACGGTCCCGTCATGCGCGGCCTCACGCCCATCGATGCGAAGGCTCGCGAGGATCTGATCCGCGAGGGGGCGTACTTTCACGCCGCGCGGCGCGGATTTGAGGCGGGTCACGAGCTCGAGGACTGGCTCGCGGCCGAGCGCGAATTCGACGAGTGGCTCGCCACGCGCGCTGCGCCCGAGCGCTACGCGCGATGAGCGGGCGGCACGCTCGTCCGTGAGCCGGAGCGGATCCATGAGGCGCGTGGCGGTTCTCACGAGCGGCGGCGATGCACCCGGAATGAACGCCGCCATTCGGGCGGTCGTCCGCACCGGGGTGTCGCTCGGTTTCGAGATGCTCGGCATCAAGCACGGCTACACCGGTCTCATCGCGGGTGAGTTCTCCACTCTCGGGGCACGCGATGTCGGCGGAATCATCGAGCGTGGCGGCACGGTGCTCGGCACCAGTCGCTGTGCAGCATTCCTGACCGACGCCGGTCAGCAGCAAGCGGTGCAGCAGCTGCGCGACCGCGACGTGTCCGGCCTGGTCGTGATTGGCGGTAACGGCTCGCAGGCCGGCGCGCATGCCCTCGCCTCGCGCGGGATTGCGGTCGTCGGGGTGGCCTCGACGATCGACAACGACCTGCCCGGCTCGGACGTGACGATCGGCGCAACGACCGCGCTCGATGTCGCGCTCGAGGCCATCGATCGACTACGCACGACCGCCTCGGCCCACGGACGCGTGTTCCTCGTCGAGCTCATGGGTCGCGAGTGCGGGTACCTCGCCCTCCTCGCAGGCATCACGGGCGGTGCAGAAGCGATCGTGATTCCGGAGATCGCGGAGGACCCGGAGAAGATCGCAACGGGCATTCGAGACGCTTATGGGCGCGGGAAGAGTCATGCGATCGTCGTGATCGCCGAGGGCGCCGAGCGCAACGCGGATGCGCTCTCGCGCTATTTCACCGAGCACGCCGAGCGGCTCGGCTTCGAGCTGCGAGTCACGAAGCTTGGACACATTCAGCGCGGAGGCTCTCCCCGCGCATTCGATCGATTGTCAGCCACCCTGCTCGGGGCTGCGGCGATCGAGCACTTGAAGGCGGGACGGAACGGTGTGTTGCTCGGGATCGTCGGCGGACACGTCACCGCAACCGCCCTGTCGGATGTGGCAGGACGCTGCAAGCCCCTCGATTCGAGACTGCTGCACCTCGCCCGCATCCTCACGGAATGAGGCCTCGCCCGGATAAGGAACGGCAAGCCGCCGCACCATGTCATCTGAGGAGAATCGGACATGTTACTCAAAGAGATCTGCACCCCCGAGGTCGTCTGCTGCACGCCTGGGACCTCGGTACTCGCCGCCGCGCGGCTCATGCGCCAGCGGCACGTCGGAGACCTCGTCGTGGTTGAGGACCCCGAAGGCGATCAGTCGCCCCTCGGCATGGTCACTGACCGGGACCTCGTCGTCGAGGTGCTCGCGCAGGAGCGAGATCCCGCCTCGCTGAGCGTGCGCGAGATCATGCGCCAGCCAGTCGTGATTGCCGGTGGTGACGAGGAAGCCTCGCGAGCCGCCGAGCGCATGAAGATGCACGGCATACGTCGCGTACCCGTGATGGGCAATGACCGGAAGCTTGCCGGCATCATCTCTCTCGACGATCTTCTCGTGCAGCTCGCGGCCGATGCCAACCGGCTCGTGGACGTGGTGGTGCGGGAACAGGGCCGTGAGCATCGCACGCGCCGGTAGGCGCTGCACGACACACGGGACCTAGGCGCCATCCGCAGCGAGCGTCAAATCAACAAGTTCTAGGAGGGCCGCCGCGAAGGCGCGGGATCGTCGGCGCCGACCGCCGCCGCCGCGCTCGGCCATTGCGGCGCGTGTCTGCGGAAGCGACAGCGGAGCAGCTGCTGGCCCCCGCTCGAGCCGAGGCGATGCACTGCAAGGGAGTGCTCCGCAAGCTCGAATTGACTGCCGAGCTCTGCCGGTAGGGTCCGCGCGCTATAGCGCACGACCGGAGCGCCATCGTACCTATCGGGACCCTCGGGACCGAACGTCGTGATGACGAGACTGCCCTCCGGGCGAAGCGCCTGCTGCACGATCTCGACGTAAGCCTGGCGATCATCCGGGTGCACGAGCCGGTGAAACACTCCCCGGTCGTGCCACAGCGCGTACCGCCGGTGCGGTCTGAACTGCAGCACGGGCATCTGCAGAAAGGTCACGCTCTGCGCCTTCTCCCCGAGTCGCTTGTGTAACGCCTCGAGCGCCTCGAGGTCCTCATCGAGGACGCTGATGTCGCGGTAGCCAGCGCTCACCCATGCGGCAACAGGCGAGGACGAGGCCCCACCCACGTCGATGATCGGATCGTCCGGTTGCAGCCCGCAGGCACTGACGAGGAACGTGGAATCGCTCTGCAGACCCGCAACTGCCCCGCCCTCCGCGGGGGGTGGCGCATGCGTTGAGAGGGGTTCTGTCATATCAGTGGGCACGTAGGCTCAGGATGTAGCGCGCGACGGCCCGGGTGTCCTCGGGCGTGAGCATCGGGTTCGGCATGGTCATCGGGATGGTCTGCATGTCCCAGTGGGTCGTCGTAATGAAATGCCGGAGGCTCTTCGCGGTGGTCGTCGGTCGATTGGCGATGTCCTGGAAGGTCGGCCCGGGCGTGTCGAGGATCGGAGGATACTCCTGGTCCTTGGCGACCACGTGACAGGCCGAGCAGACGATCCGCGCAATATGCTCCCCACGCGCGACTGCCGCGCTCTGCTGAGACTCCGCCGGGCTCGCGGGCGCGGGCATGGTCCCGAGAAGCCATAGCAAGCTCGCGAGCAGCGCAGCAATGGATCCGGTGCGGGTCACAAGGACCGATGCGCGACGCTCTGGCATGAGCTCTCCCGACTGATGAGATTTGCGGTGGCAACGGTCTGGATGGTGAGCGCCGCGCAAGCGAGTGGCGATCCGCAAACATACCTACTAGCGGCCGCGTTGCCCGTAGCGGTTCCGAGGGGCGAAGTTGGCAATATCCCGCTCTCGTGCGAGAAGATCAAGCCCCGGCGGGCGACTGCTCGAACACCCGCGCCTCATCGTCGTAGCTGAAGAGCTCCGCATAACGACCCCAGGCGATCAACGTCCGCAACGTCGTCTCGGCATCCTGCCGACTGAGGTGATCCTGCAGCTCGAGCTCGAACCGCTCGCGCGGTGCGCGGTGACCTTCGCGCTCCGCGAGCACCTGGTGCACGTGGGCGGCGAGCGGGACGAAGCGCAGCAGATGCTCTCTGAAGAGCCGCTTGCGCTCCTCCACTCCGCTTGTCGCGAACACCCGCCCCGCCGCGGTCAGCTTGATGCTCGCCTCCTTCAGCTCGCCGAATTCGAGGATGTGCAAGGCGGCTGCTATCGGAAGCAGATCGTTGAGCTCGAGCAAGAGAGCCCGCGCGATCTGCGCAAGCTCACAGCCTCCCTCGTATGCAGGAGCTGCGAGTGTCTCGAGGAACCCGCCAATGCGGTTGATCGAGACGGCGGGCAGGGCAAAGGCGCGTCCACTGTGAGCTTGAGCCTGCGCACCGAGCGCGGCCGCCAGGCGCGCGGTGAGAATGGCGTAGATCTCATCGACCACGGCGCGAAATCCGGGCTCGAGCCGGTCGCGCGGATGGGGCAACGCGACTTTAACCTCAGCGGCGATGTGCCCCGGGTGAGAGCCGAGGACCAGGATCCGGTCGCACATCAGTACGGCCTCCTCGATGTTGTGCGTCACGAGGAGCGCAGCCTTGGTCGGCAGCCGATGCTCGATCCACAGATCGATGAAGTCCGTGCGCAGGGTCTCGGCAGTGAGCACGTCGAGCGCCGAGAAGGGCTCATCCATCAGGAGCAGTGTCGGATCGCTCACGAGCGCACGTGCAAAGCCGACGCGCTGGCGCATCCCGCCCGAGAGCTCGCGCGGATAGGCGGACTGAAAGCCATCGAGGCCGATGAGATCGATGGCCTCGAGTACCCGACGCCGTGCCTCCTCGAGCGGCAGGTCGAGCGCGTCGAGCCCGAGCTCGACGTTGCGCTGCACCGTGAGCCAGGGATAGAGCGCGAAGGTCTGGAACACGACTGCGATCCCCTCGGCCGGCCCCTGGAGCGGCGCGCTGCGGTAGAGAACACACCCCGTGGTGGGCCTCACGAGCCCCGCGGCGATCCTGAGCAGCGTGGACTTACCGGTGCCGGAGCGGCCGAGGAGCCCAACGATCTCGCCTTCCGAGACTCTGAGGTCCACATCGACCAGCACCGGGAGCGGTTCGCCGGAGGGCTTCGCAAACGCCTTGCATACCTTGCAGAGCTCGATGACAGGGGGCGGCGGAGCCTCCCGCGGTGTCGCAGGCGCGCCCGGCCGTTCCGGCTCAGTCGAGGCGGGTTCGACGCTCGGCGAAAGCATAAAGAGGACGCCAGAGAAGTCGGTTCATGAGGACAACGAGCACCGACATCATGGCGATGCCGAGCGCGATGTGGGGATAGTCGCCTGCGGCCGTCATCCGCGCAACGTACGCGCCGAGTCCGCCGGCGCTGAGCGTCGTCCGTCCCCAGCTCACGGCCTCCGAGACGATGCTCGCGTTCCAGGCACCGCCCGATGCGGTTATGGCCCCAGTCACGAAGTACGGAAAGACCCCGGGAAGGATGACCTCGCGCCACCAGCGCCGCGGACGTATCCGAAAGCTTGCGGCCACCTCGCGCAGGTCACTCGGGAACGCGCTTGCGCCCGCGATCACGTTGAAGAGGATGTACCACTGGGTGCCGAGGATCATGAGCGGGCTCAGCCAGATCTTGGGCGCAAGGTGAAATCTCACGATCAGGAACACGGCGACCGGAAAGACGAGATTGGCGGGAAAGGCGGCCAGGAACTGCGCGATGGGCTGGGCGATCGCGGTGAGCTTCGGGCGCAGCCCGATAGCAATCCCGATCGGTACCCAGATGATCGAGGCGAGTGCGACCAGGACGATGACCCGCAGCAGCGTGAGGCCACCAGCCCCGGCGACAATGATCCAGTCATTCCACGACAGTGTTGCGCGAGCGAAGCGCAGGAGCTCCCGGATCGCGTACCCCAGGCCCGTGAACACGAGTGCGAGCCACGCGATATCGATGGCTCGAGCCGAGGGCGCCCGCCGCACCGGCGGATGTAGTCTGTGCGGGAGACCGAGCCGCAGCCGCGCGGCGCGCGCCAATCCCGCGCCGCACAGGTCTCCGAAACGGCTTAGCCACCCCGAGCTTTGAAACAGCTCGAGCACCCAGCTTCCGGGAACGGCCTGCGCCGCTGTCTGCTCGAAGCGGAACTTGTCCGCCCACGCGACCATGGGCCGAAAGAGCAGCTGATCGTAGGCGAAGATAGCGACCGTCATCGCGAGGATGGCCCAGCCGACCGCGGGCAGATCCCGCTCCTGAATCGCACGGGCGACGTACGAGCCCACGCCGGGAAGCGCGATCTGGAAGTCCCCCACGGCAATGGCCTCCGCGGCCACGACGAAGAACCAACCGCCGGACATCGACATCATCGTGTTCCAGACGAGACCGGGCATGGCGAAGGGAACCTCCAGGCACCAGAAGCGCTGCCAGGCCGAGCTGCGCAAGCTGCGGCTCGCTTCATCGAGATCGGTCGGGACCATGCGCAGGGACTGATAGAAGCTGAAGGCCATGTTCCAGGCCTGACTCGTGAAGATCGCAAAGATTGCGGCGAGCTCGGGCCCGAGCTCGCGCCCCGGGAACAACGAGACGAAAAAAACGACGGTGAAGGACAGATACCCGAGGATGGGTACCGACTGCAGCACGTCGAGCAGCGGTATGAGCACCATCTCGGCGCGGCGGCTCTTCGCCGCGAGCGTCGCGTAGGTAAAGGTGAACACAAAGGAGAACGCGAGAGCCGCGAGCATCCGCAGGACCGTGCGCAGCGTATAAAGCGGCAGTGCCGCCGGTGAGAGGGAGATCGGAACGGGATGCCGGGGGGTGAACGGCGCGAACATCTGGCCCGTGCCCATTCCGATCAGGATCACCATCCCGAGCACGAGGATCAGGGCCGCAAGATCACGCCACCCGGGGCGGGGAATCCGCGACATCCCCGCCCCGAGCGCAGCGGGGCCAAAGCGCAAGTCCGTTCTCCTCTTGCGCCCTGGGGACGCCCGCCCAGTCTCAACTCACCGCGGGACTCGGTATGTGAGTCGACACGGCGTTACCGCGTAAGGCGCTGCGGGCGCCTGCGCGGCGCGGGCGGCGGCTCACCGGCGTGCGAAAGCCTTCGGGCTTGACGATCAGCACGTCGCAATCGAGGGCATCGAGCACCTTCTCGGCCGTATACCCGAACAGCGCGCGTTCTGGATACGATCGCGACACGGCACCCATCACCACCGCGCTCGCGCGCATCTCGCGCGCGTAAGCGGGCAACGCGGATTCGACCGCACCGAGCTCCACATAGACCAAATGGTCCGAAAGCTCGTGGCGGCGTGCCAGGCTTCGGATGGCCTGCTCGCGCGCTTCCCAGTGCTGTTTCTCGGCGTCGGGCCGCCCCGGCCCTCCCGCAAGCTTCCCATCCGAGCTCGCTGGCGACGGCATCACGGCGTGATAGAGATGGACAGGAGCCGGCGCGAGCGCGCACGAGAGCGCTTTCGCGGCTGCAACGATCTTCTCGTCGAGCTCGGCCGGCTTCGCGTGCGCGTGGAGCGGGTCGACCGCGGCGATGATCGGGCCCTGCGGGTATAGGCGATCCGTTTTGAGAAGCAGGAGCGGGCAGGGACATGCTTCAATGAGCCGCGCATCCGTGTACGAAAGGCTCTGGGGCCCGCGGCCGCCGGCGTGCGTCGCAGGCACGACGAGCAGCTCCGGCCCCGCGCGCAGCACCTCCCGCACGATTGCCTCGTAGATCGGAAAGTCGGAGCGCACGCTCGTACGCACTTCGAGCGTCTGATCCCTCAATCGGTCCGCGACACGCTCGAGGTCCCGGCGACTCTCCGCGACCCGCGCCCGGATGAAGGTGTCCACCGATGCGTTGGCAACCGAACGGGCTCGATCGCCCTGGTACACACAATGGAAAAGCTCGAGCTCTGCATTGAGGCCACGCGCGAGCCGTCCCACCCGGTCGAGCACGTGGTTCGGGGTCGCGAGCACCGTCGGCAGTGCGAGCATGACGTGACGCCAGGTCATTGAATTCGGCTCCGATCGTGTGGCGCCCAAACTGTAGCGTCTCGAGTCGGAAAAGCGACTCCGCAGATGTACTTACGGAGGCGCTCGTCGGCACATCGGGATTTCGCGGCCCTCACTCGCGGCGCTCACCTCATCGCTTGGAACGCGCTCTGGCTTGCCGCGGAACTCTCGCGCTTGCGAGCCCACACACGGATACGTAGATTCGCGAATGGCGCAGGGAGATGCGCACGCCCAAGCTTCATCCAGTAACGTTTCGCGCCCTCGCGGCGCTCTTGAAAAGGAGGAATGCCATGGCACTGGTTCGCTGGGATCCGTTCAGTGACTTCGACACGATCTTCAATCGCATGATGCCACGCACGTTCGCGTCTTTTCCGCACCTCGCGTTCGGGGACGACGGCGAGACGAAGCTCGAGTGGTCTCCCTCCGCCGACATCAGCGAGACGGACAGGGAGTACCTCGTGCGCGCTGCGCTTCCGGCGGTGAAGAAAGAGGACGTGAAGGTGACGATCGACAACGGAATGCTCAAGATCGAGGGTGAGCGCAAGCAGAAGAAGGAAGACAAGAACGAGAAGTTTCACCGCGTGGAAAGCTTCTACGGCACCTTCCTGCGGCAGTTCTCGTTGCCCGACAACATCGATGCGAACGCCATTCGCTGCGAAAGCCAGGATGGCGTGCTCACCGTGCACATTCCGAAGAAGACCGTCGAGAAGCCAAAGCAGATCGAGGTCAAGGTCCAGTAGGGGGCTGCGGCGGTTATAGGGTCGCACCGCTGCGGGGTGGTTGCGCCCCAAACGCAACCGCCCCGACCCGTACACCGGAGCTAGTCAAACGGGGGGTCCGTTTAGTATGAATCGTGACACCGAGCAGCTCCTCGAGGATCTGCGCAATGTGCTCGGAGAGCTCGAGGCGCTCCTCGCCCAACCAGCTGAACATCTCGAGAAGGCGGCTGCCGACGTGGAGAAGACCTTGCACGGGCTGCGCAATCGCATGAGCGAGCTGCAGTCGGAGGTGCAGCATCGCTTCGGCAGGGCCGTTCACGACGCCAATCGGTCGATCCGCGAGAGTCCCTGGACGACCGTTGCGATCGCCGCCGCTGCAACGTTTCTTCTCGGCGTGGCCCTTGGGGCCTCCCGCACGCGTTCCGAGCCCTGATCTCGGAGCGCGGCTTACCGCGCGAGCGTCCAAGCGCAAGCTACCACGCAAGCTGCGCAAAGCCGCGCGAGTCGCGCAAGCCCCCCTGCGGACGGGGAACCTCCACCCGCCCCTCCAGCTCGCCCCTCTTAGCCTCGCCTGAGCGGTCGCTAGGTGGGCTTCCCGGGCGGCAGCTGCGGTGATTCGGCTGCATCTCCTTCGGCCGGCGCCCCGCTCACCTTCGGCAGCTCCTCGCCGTAGAGTGTCGCGGATCCGGGACCCCCAGCGTCGCTGAAGGTACCGTAACCACCGAGTGCGTTGAGGTCACCGATCGCATCGCTTCCCTCGGCATGTGTCCCGCCCATCTCGTAGCTTCCGGTCCCGAAGTAGCGCGCTCCCGTCGGCGGCGGAAAGATATCAGATTCATGCACGGTCGGGCGCGCCGCGGCGGCCCTTCCGGCATCCTGCGCATCGGGGGATGACTCCGGTGCGTCCCGGTCGGGCCCTTGCACCGCACAATCAGCAGCGTTCTCGTGAGTGCTCATAAATCGATCCTTCTGGGTGTAGCCGTCCGACTCGTACATTAACGCGGCTAACCATCGCTTGGATATCGGTACTTTTCGCGTACGCTCGTGCTACAGGTGAGTCTTCGCGAGCAGCTTGCGCAGCTCCTCGAGCGGGCGCGCATTGAGCACATCCTCCTTTCGAGCCCACCCGCGGCGTGCCTGGCGCACGGCCCCCTCGAGATGGGCGAGCTGGTCGGCGGAGTGCGCATCGCTTGCGAGGGAAAGCAGCACGCCCCGATCGCGCGCGGCCTTGACGTGCACGTCGTCCAGGTCGAGCCGCGTCGGCTGACCGTTCACCTCGATGTAGCAGGGCCGCTCCTTCGCAGCCTCCAGCACGCGCTCCAGATCGAGCGCGTACGGCTCGCGCTCGCCCAGCAGCCGCCCGCTCGGATGAGCCAGGATCGAAACATGAGGACGCTCGAGCGCGCGCAGCACCCGCGCAGTCTGCGCCGCCTCGGAAAGATTGAAATGACTGTGGATCGCGATGACCACCACATCGAGCCGCCCGAGCACCGAATCGGGTAGCGCCAGGCGTCCGTCCTCGAGAATGTCCACCTCGGCTCCCTTCAGGATCACGAAATCGCGAAGCTTCGCGTTGAGCGCATCGATCGCAGCTGCCCGGCGAGCCAGGCGTTCGGCATCGAGCCCGTGCACGATGCCCAGGTGTTTGCCGTGATCGGTGACCGCAACGTACGCGAGCTTCTGCTCGCGGGCGGCGCCGATCATCTTCTCGAGCGAGTCGTGCCCGTCGGAGGCCTCGGTGTGCATGTGCAAATCGCCTCTGAGATCCTCGCGCTCGATGAGCACGGGAAGCGCGCCGTTCGCGGCGGCCTCGATCTCCCCGCGATCCTCCCGCAGTTCGGGCGGAATCCACGCAAGTCCGAGCCGGCGGTAGAGATCATCTTCCGTCTGGCCTGCGATGCGGGTGCTGCCCCTGAACAATCCGTACTCGCTCAGCTTGAAGCCGCGCTCCTGAGCGCGCCGGCGAATACGGATGTTGTGCTCGCGGCTTCCGGTGAAGTAATGCAGCGCGGAGCCGAAGCTCTCCTGCGGCACCACCCGCACATCGACCTGCAGGCCGTTCACCAGGACACCTGACGCCTTGGTCGTGCCGGCTGCGGAAAGCTCGCGTAAGTCCGGATATCGTCGCAGCGCATCGAAGGGCTTTGCGGCAGACGTCGCGCACGCGACCACATCGAGATCTCCCACGGTGTCGCGGCCACGCCTGTAGCTTCCAGCGACCTCCACTCGCGTGATGCCGGGGACGGCCGCGAGGTAGCGCCGCAGCGGTTCGGCGTACTGTGCGGCAACCGAGATCGGGAGTCGTCTCGCCGTTGCGGGAGCGAGCTTCGCGGCAAGCGCCGCCTGCAGCCGCGACTCGAGCGCCGGCCCGAATCCGCGCATCTTCGCGAGGCGGCCGGACGCGAGCGCGCGCTCGAGGTCCTCTCGGCTGCGAACGTGGAGCTGGTCCTTCACGGCTCGTACGCGCACCGGACCCATTCCGGGCAGGCTGAGAAGCTCGCGCACGCCCGCGGGTACCTTGTGACGCAGCTTCTCGAGTGCCTTCAGATGTCCCGTGCGGATGAGCTCCGCGATTTTCCCCGCGAGGTCCTCGCCGATACCCGGCAGGGCGTCGTACTCGCTCGCATCGTGCATCTCGGCGAGCTCGCGCGGCAGGCTTCGCACGACCTGTGCTGCGCGCCGATAGGCGCGGATGCGAAAGGGATTATCGCCCTGGATGGCGAGTAGATCGCCGACCTCGTCGAACGCTTCAGCGATATCCGCGTTGTGCATGCGTCAACGGATCCGTTCCTCGGCCTCGGGAACATCAGCCACGAGAGGCTCTGCGGGCGTGCCTTCGCCGAGCGCATCACGCTCCTCTTCGGCTGCGGTATCTTCCCAGCTCTCGCCCTCCGTCCTCAGAGGCTGCAACGGCTCGTTCCAATCCTTGGCCGTCATCTCGGTCTCCGAATACCCGAGATCGTCGGTCTCGATATCGTCCATCGGCGCCGTCCAGTCCTCGGGAGGCTCAGCACTCTCAGGTGCCAGCGCCGCCCAGGCCTCACCGTCGACTTCATCGACGTCGCCGTCGAAGGATTGGATCTCGATCGTGCGCGCGCCCTCGTCGCGACCGACGACCTGGAACAGCTCGCCCTTGTCCGCCCGCGTGTACCACTGACCGATTTCGGCTTGTGCGAAAGTGATGCTCATCTGCGTTCCCCTGTTCAGTCGAATCCGCTGTTCGCTTGAACCCTAGCTCATCCGATGAGCCGCCGAGAACCGTGGCTTTTACGGATGAGCTGCGCGGCATGGCGAAGATGCCGTCGAGCCGACCATAGGTAGAACTCCCGGTAGGAGAGCCTGCGCCGCCGTACTACGTTGCCGAGAGGCGCGTTCGGGGCGCGATGAGGAAGGCAAGCGACAGGAGCCGGAAGTGATGAGGCGACGCAAAATCAACGCGGCAATTCTCGCAAGTGCGACCCTTGGCGGCAGCGCACGCAGTGCGCAGGCGGCGGATTCGACCCACCTCAAGCTGCCGGCACCGCGTCAGGAAGGGGGCATGCTGCTACCAGCGGAGGGCCTCGGATCGGTCTTTCGCGCTGCGGTTGACCATCCGAAACTCACCGCTGCACTCAAGCTCCCCGCCGAGCAATTCATCACCTTCGCGCAAACGGTCGGTTATCCGCCCGGGAAGTGAGAGAATCGGGCCGCCCCCTGCGGCGTGCGCCGGCGCTCACCGCTGCCAAGCATGGAATATCTCGAACAGCTCGCGCGCGAATGGTATGAGTACCTCGGGTACTTCGTGCGCCGCGATCTGTGGGTCGGGCTCGAGTCGGACGGCAGCTACGAGTGCGAGCTGGACGTGGTGGCCTATCACCCGTTGCGGCGACATCTCGTACACCTGGAGCCAAGCCTCGACCTCTTGCCTGCCGCCGAGAAGGAGCGCCACTTTCAGCTGAAGTTCGACGCGGGCAAGAAATACCTCCATCGCATGTTCGGTCCCCCCGCCGGCCTGCACGTCGAGCGGCTCGCACTCGTGCTCGCGAGCGACGACGAGCACCCAGGTACCATCGGCGGTGGCCGCGTGCTCCTGCTTTCGGAGCTGCTCGCCGATATCGTCGGCCACCTCGCACAGATCGATCCGACGAGTGCGCTCGTGCCCGAACAATGGCCGCTCATCCGTACCCTGCACTTCGCCGCAGCGTATCGTGCACGACTCTGGAGCGCTGCGACCGAGATGTCCGTGTGACAGGCGCGCAGGCTTCCGGTCCCGGCTCGCAGCCCCACGATTCAACGCCCGCAGTCGTGGAGAACGTGATTGCCGAGCTCTACACGCAGCTGCACCGCGCCTCCGCACTCCCCGCCCCTCCCCAGCCTCACGATCGACTGGACGCCGATCTCGGTTTCGATAGCCTCACGCGAGTAGAGCTGTTGCAGCGGCTCGAGCGCGCGCTGGGCGTAGCGCTCCCGGATTCGGCGCTCACCTCGATCGAGACGGTCGCCGACCTCGTCGGAGCGATCGAGACCGCGCTGAAGGCCACCGGGACAACCGGCGCGGGAAGCGCGCGACGCTGCATCTCATCGGCCCCGCTCGCGCCCCTTGCTCCCCGTCCCATCATCGGAGTGCCGGCGACGGCCTCGACCGTGAACGCGGTGCTCGCGTGGCATGTCGAGCGCCACGCCGAGACCACTCACGTGATCCTGCTCGGCGAAGACGGACCGAAACCCTTCAGTTACGGGATGCTCGCCGAGCGAGCTCAGCGCATCGCCGCCGGGCTCGAGCAGTTGGGCGTCGGGCCGCGCGCGAGCATCGCGCTGATGCTACCCACGTCGGTCGAGTATCTGCAGGCCTTCTTCGGGATCTTGCTCGCCGGCGCGATTCCCGTGCCGATATACCCGCCGGCGCGGCGCGCCCAGCTCGAGGAGCACGTACATCGGCACGCGCAGCTCCTCTCCAATGCGGGCGCCGAAGTCCTCATCACGTTTCGCGAAGCGCGAATCGTTGCGCGCATGCTGCGCTCGCGAGTCCCGGGTCTGCGCCACATCGAGTCCGTGTCCGAGCTGGCAAGGCGCCGCGGGTCCATTGCTCGGGCCGCCGGAGCTCCAGCGGCAGACTCGATTGCGTTGCTCCAGTACACCTCCGGCAGCACCGGAGCGCCGAAGGGGGTCGTTCTCACGCACGCGAATCTCCTCGCCAACATTCGTGCGATGGGAGCCACGATCGCCGCGAGCCCATCCGACGTCTTCGTGAGCTGGCTGCCGCTCTACCACGACATGGGCCTCATCGGTGCGTGGCTCGGCTCGCTCTATTTCGGCTGTTTGCTCATTCTGATGCCGCCGACGAGTTTCCTTGCCCGACCCGCCCGCTGGCTGCGGGCGGTTCACGACTATCGAGGCACTCTGTCGGCATCGCCCAACTTCGGCTACGAGTTCGCTGCGCGGCGCCTGAGCGATGAGGATCTGAAGGGGATCGACCTCTCCTCGCTCCGCATCGCGTTCAACGGCGCCGAAGCCGTCTACCCCGAGACTCTCGAGCGGTTTCGCCGCCGTCTCGAGCCCTACGGCTTTCGCCCGCAAGCGATGACACCCGTCTATGGTCTTGCCGAGGCAGGAGTCGGTCTCACCTTCCCACCGCTCGAGCGCGGTCCGATTGTGGACCGTGTGGACCGTGCGGCTCTCGCACGCACTGGACGCGCGACCCCGGTTGCCGAAGGTACGCCCGACGCGATTCAGTTCGTGTCCTGCGGGCGTCCACTGCCTCGATATCGCTTGCGGATCGTCGCCGACGACGGCGCGGAGCTGCCCGAGCGGGCGGAGGGGAATCTGCAATTCGCGGGCCCATCTGCCACGGAGGGCTATTACCACAATCCCGTCGCGACCGCGCAGCTGCTGCGCGGGGAGTGGCGCGAGACGGGGGATCGCGCCTATCTGGCGAAGGGAGAGCTCTACGTCACGGGCCGTGCAAAGGATGTGATCATCCGGCGCGGGCGCCACATCCACCCCGGGGAGATCGAAAGGGCAGTGGAGGACATCCCCGGGATCCGCCGCGGATGTGTCGTCGCCTTCGGGACGCGAGAAGATCAGGCGGGAACCGAGCGACTGGTCGTCGTCGCCGAGGTCCGCGAGCGAGGGCTCGATACTTCGCAGCGCATCGAGCTGCAGACGCGCATCAACCAGTGCGTGGTCGACTGTGTCGGCGAGCCTGCGGAGGAGGTCATCCTCGCGGCGCCGCATACCGTGCTCAAGACATCGAGCGGGAAGCTCCGTCGCACGGCGACGCGCCAAGCGTACGACGACGGCTCGCTGTGGCGCGCCGCGAGGCGCCCGGGCTTCCAGGTCCTGCGCCTGGCGCTCGAGAGCGTCGGCCTCCTCGCACGCCGCTCGCTCGATCGGGCGGCTCGCGTGGTGTATGGACTCTTTGCGTGGTCCCTGCTGGCGGCAGTGGCCGCGCCCGTCGTGATGCTAACGCTCGGGTTTCGCAGCCCCTCGCGAATCTGGCGGCTGAACCACCGAGCGGCGCGCACGCTGCTCGAGCTCCTGGGCCTATCTCCCTTGGCGACGTGGGAAGCCGACCTGCCGCCAACGCCGCACCTGATCGTCGTGAACCATTCGAGCTACGCGGACAGCATCTTCGTGGGTGCGCTCCTCGTGCACCGGCACCGCTTCGTCGCCAAGGCAGAGCTCGCGCGCGCTCCCGTGCTCGGCAGCTATCTACGTAAGCTTGGAACGCTGTTCATCGAGCGCTCACTCGCCGAGCAGAGCATGGCGGAGGTCGCACATGTGCGCGAAGCACTGCTCGGGGGCGACTCCGTCGTGATGTTCCCCGAAGGCACCTTCACACGTGAGAGCGGCGTTCGCGCCTTCCACCTCGGAGCCTTCCAGGCGGCAGTCGCCGCGCGCGCTCCCATCATTCCACTCGCCCTGCACGGAGCGCGCTCGGTCCTGCGCGACGGGCAGCGGCTGCCGCGGCGCGTGCCGGTGAGAGCGGTGATCGGGGCGCCCCTCACGGCTCGAGCGGACGAGGATGCCTTTGCCGCGGCAGTCCGCTTGCGCGATGCCGCCCGGGCACACGTCCTGCGCCATTGCGGAGAGCCGGACCTCGAAAGCTTCGGATAGTCACGCGCTCACGAGATGACATGGACGGTGCTCGCCTGCGGCCCGAGATTGCCGGGCTCCTCCGCGAACCGCACCTCGATCCCCGTCTTCAGGTCCTGGAAGCGGCTCCCGAGGACGCTGTTGCGGTGGAAGTAAACGAGACGTCCGTCATCGGTCTCGATGCGGCCGAATCCCCGCTCGGCATCGAGCTCGCAGATCCGCCCGCGAGCCGGGCCCGGATGTGTCTTCACGTCGAGTCTGCGCTTGCGCTCGTAATCCTCCAGCCTGCGTCGCGCCGCGCGAAACGCATCGCGAAGTGCGACGTAGGGGTCCTCGTGAGCGTGATCGGCAGGGTGTGCGCGATGCACGGCGATTTCCTGGTCGGGGAGCGTGATATCGATGTGGAAGTCGTACAAGCCGCCCTGATGCTGATGATGTGGCGCGGGCTCCACGATGATATGGCAGCGCATGATCTGTCCGCTGAACTTCTCGAGTCGCGCCGCGAGCTCGCGGATGCGTGCCTCGAGCGCGGGCGAAGGATCCATCTGACGGAAGCTGATCTGCAAGGGTAACTGCATGGTTCGTCCCCGCGTGGAATGTCATTGGCTCGCATCTAGGGTAGAGGCGCGGCAGGGGGACTCTCGATTCGCGGTTATACGTATGCGTAGGGGCGCATCGCCCACGAGGCTTGCGCGGGTGCCACGGCGGCCCTGCAGCGAGTGGACGAGCTGGGCTCGTCCTGATCCTCGCCACTGCCTAGCCTGCAAGCCGTACGCGATAGTACGGACAGTCGCGGCTGGCAAGCTTCACTAAAAGGAGAGTCAGCAGACCATGAATCCCCGCATCCCCTTCCGCGCGCGACCCATGCTCGCGAAGCTGGTCGCCGCGCCATTCGATACACCGGGTTGGGTCTACGAAGAGAAATACGACGGCGAGCGGATTCTTGCCTACAAGACAGGCGCACGGGTCATGCTGCTCTCGCGCAATGACAAGGACAACACGGGGCGATTTCCGGGAATCGCGGCTGCGATCGCCAAGCTTCAGCCGCCTACCCTGCTGCTCGATGGCGAAGTCGTCGTATTCGATCGCAGGCGCATCTCGCGCTTTCAGCTGCTGCAGCAGGGCAAGGGCGAGCCGGTGTACGTGGTCTTCGATTGTCTATTTGTCGATGGGCAGGACTTGCGGCATCAGCCCCTTGCGACACGCCGCGCGGCTCTCGAGCGGTCCGTCCGGCCGAGCGGCGTATTGCTGCTCTCCCATCGCATCGCCTCGCGAGGCCTCGAAGCCTACCGAATCGCCAAACGCAGCGGCTACGAAGGTCTCATCGCCAAGGATCCCACCTCACCCTACGTCCGGGGGCGATCGAGATTCTGGTTGAAGGTGAAGGTGCACCAGGAGGACGAATTCATCATTGTCGGTTATACCGCGCCGCAAGGTTCGCGATCGCATTTCGGTGCGCTGCTCCTCGGGGCTTACCATCGCGGCAAGCTTCACTACGTCGGCAAGGTGGCCACCGGCTTCGACGCGACGGCGCGCGCGGACCTCTACGAGCGATTTCAGTCCCTCGTCAGCTCGAGCACCGCGCTCGCTGAGCCGATCCGTGAGCCCAAGGTCACCTACCTCCGGCCATGCCTCGTTGCGCAGGTCTCCTACCAGGAGTGGACGGCGGACCGGAAATTGCGGCAGCCGGTCTATCTCGGCTTGCGCGACGATAAGCGCGCCGAGGACGTCATGCTTGCGCAGACAAGCGCATGAAAGGCACGACGGATCGTTCGTCGGGCAACGCATGGCCGATCGAGATTTCGAATCCGGATAAGGTGCTCTGGCCGCAGGAGGGCTATACCAAGCTCGACCTCATCGAGTACTACGATGCGATCTTCCCGAAGCTCGCCCCCTATGTGCAAGACCGCATCCTCTCGCTCGAGCGCTGCCCGGATGGACTGAATGGCGAATGTTTCTATCAAAAGGAGATCCCTGCGGGGATGCCGCCGGATACGCCGACCCAAAGGATCGACACGCCCCACGGTAAGCGGAAATCCGTGAACTACGTCGTCGGCGGCGCGCTTGCGACCCAGCTCGCGCTCACGAACCTCGGTTGCATCGCCGTCCATGTCATGTCGGGGCGCGCCAGCGCGCCTCGCCATCCGGACTGGGTGTGCTTCGATCTCGACCCGGAGTCCGGCAGATTCGCCGATGCCGCGCGTGCGGGCGTGCTGGTGAAGCAGGCGCTCGATCTCCTCGGGCTCGTCGCCTTCGCGAAGACCTCCGGTGGCCGCGGTCTGCACATTCTGGTTTCCGATTCGCAACGGACCCGACGCAGCGCAGGTGCTTGCTTTCGCCGAACAGGTGGTCACGCGCGTGGCCGCGGCTCATCCCGGGGAATTGACGGTCGAGCATTCACGCGCCGCGCGCCGTGGCCGCGTCTACCTCGACGCATTCCGCAATGGGTTCGGTCAGACGGTCGCCGCGCCCTACTCGGTGCGGCCCCGACCCCATGCCCCCGTCTCGACGCCACTTGCGTGGTCGGAGGTGATCCCCGGCCTCGATCCCGCCGAATTCAATCTCGGGAACTTCCTGCACCGCGTCGGTCGAGCCGACCCGTGGCACGGCTTTTTCAAGAACCGACAGTCGTTGGAGGCCGCGGCGCGCCTGGTGATCCGCTTGTAAGCCGGCCGCCGCTCTCGCTGCGCATCGCGCGGCTCATTCCCTGTCGAGCTCCGGCGCAGGCTCCGGCTCCATATCCGCGCTTTCGCCGAGCATTCGCCGGCGAATACGTAGATGTTCGCATGGCGCAGCACGGTGAATTCGCCGAGCCTCTCAAGCTTGCGCGACAGGCCGAGCGCTCAAAGCGCCTCGCGAATCGGAGCTGCACCATGTACCGCAACATTCTTGTTCCGATCGACAGGAGCGACGCTGCGCAGCGAGGCCTGGACGAGGCCATCGCACTCGCGAAGATGCTCCGCGGAAGGATACTGCTCGTGAATGTCGTGAACGAGCTGGACGGCGTTCCGGCGGATCTGCCCGGAGTCGACTTTCGAAGCATCGTTGAGGACCTGAGCAGAGACGGAAAGGCCATCCTCGCCCACGCTCGGGAGCGCGCAAGCGCTCAAGGAGTCGAGGCCGACACACGGCTGGTTGAGGTGTGGGGAGGACGAGCCGGGGACGAGGTCATCGGACTTGCCAAGGACTGGCCTGCAGAGCTCATTGTGTGCGGGACCCACGGTCGTCGTGGCATCCGCCGCATGCTCCTCGGAAGCGACGCGGAATACATCGTGCGCCACAGTCCCGTTCCAGTGTTGCTCGTTCGTGCCGGAAAAAATGATGAAATCACCGAGGCCGGAGCTTCGCTGGGTTAGCTTCGGCGGTCCTGCGGCAGTCGTCACGAGCACGGGGCTGATCGTGGGCGCTTCGGTCTTCCGCATCTCAGTGCGATAGCTCGCGCTGCCAGTCGCGGGGCTTTTCCGCGAAGAGCTCCGCGCCGCTTCTCACGGAATCGACAGCCAGCCGCGTGCGGCGCCGCTCGACCGTCACGAACAACGGACCCAGGTCGCCGCGGTTGCGCTTCGCGAACGCGTGCGCCTTCCTCGCGAGCACGGCCAGATCGTGTGCCTCGCCAAGGCTATCGGTGAGGCACTCGGCTCGTCGCGCGATTCGCGCGAGCTTCCCGGACCGCCCCGCCCTCAGCATCTCCAGGGCATAGCGCAGGTACTTCACCTGCTTGCGCCATTCGTGCAGTGATGCGTCGGACGGGGGCAAGTGGGTAGGGGGCAGCGCTCGCCGGCCGCGTCGGTACAGGCGCTTCAATGCAGGGCCAAGGACCGACCAGCCGTGTCTGCCGACGTGCCAGCCGTCCGCTCGAGCGCCGAGCCTCCTCAGCTGGCGCGCCGTTCGCGTGAGTTGGGAGGGTTGATTCCCCAACCGCCGCTGCATGTTCACCTGCTCGACTTCGAGCGAGCCCAACAACTCGGCCACGTGTCGACTTTCTCTGAGCGACGGGACCCTCCGACGCAGCGATTGCAGGGTCTCGGTCAGCATTTTCGCATCGCGAGCCGCATTGAGCGCATGAGCGGCATCTCGCAGGATCAGATCCTCGCGGCGATAGATCGGTTCGCCAAGCACCGAGCGCAAGAGACGCAGAACGGTCCGGGCCCTCTTCAGGTCCTTGCGTGCTGCATGGACCGCGCGAGCCGAGGGCTCGGCCGATGCTAGCGCTCGGACGGCCCGTCGCACCAAACGGCCGGCCATCCGGCGCAGTGCGCGGGTAGCGGATCGATCTCGGTCGATGGTGCCACTCGCCATCTCGCCAAGCACTCCCGCTCAGGCCAGCAGCTCGTCAGCCGGGCCACCAGCCTCCTTCGAGGAGCGTCGCGCTGCCATACGCATCTGCCGCAACCGGGTCTGTCGGCGCGCCCGTCCGTCGACCGCTCAACGCATCATGAGCACAGGAACGTCGGCATGCTCGATGAGCATCCGGGTGATGCCGCCGAATACGAGCTCACGCAAGGGACCATGGCTGAACGCGCCGATGACCATCAGGTCGGGGCGGAACTCCTGCACGAGCTGCGGCAACCGCTCGGTGGCTGGGCCAGATCCGGCGGAGAGCTGGACCTGCGCGGTGATTCCATGCCAGGCAAGCTCGCCGGCGAGGTGCTCGAGAGCCTCTCGGGATGCCGCCGCCTCTTCCACCATACTCAGCAGGATCACGCGCTTGGCTCGCTCGAGCAGCGGCATCGCCGCCCCGAGAGCCCGAGCGGCCTCAGGCTGTTCCTTCCAGCCGACGAGGATGGTACCGATTGCCGTGGGAGGGGCGCGCTCCGGGGCGATCACGATCGGCCGCCCGCAGTTCGCGAGCAGGCTCTCGATCAAACCGGCCGCCAAATAGTCGGTGCTCCGGTGCCGGCCGACGACGGTCAGATCGCTGTGGCGCGCGTGGAGCATCAGCCGATCCGTCGCGTGATCGAGCTCCTCTGACCAGCTCGCGGTGATCCTGGAGCCAGGGGCGGGCTGGCTGCGAATCTCGACTTGATTCGTGGCGCACAGGTCGTCGAAATGTCTCAGCGCGCTTTTCGAAAGCTCATGAGCGCGCCCGCGCAGATAGATGAGAGATTCGGCGATGGCCGGCCCCATGGCAAACTCGACGTGCGGCGCGTGGGCCGCCGCCTCGCCCGGCGGGACCCGGACATGAAGGAAATTCAGGTGTGCCCCGACGCATCGCCCTACGGCGAGCGCGGTCGCAAACACCGTCGCATCGGTGCGAGATCCGCTCGTTGGAACCAAAATCGTCTTGAGCATCTGCGTTCCTCGACCGCTACACCGATGGCTCCCCGGGACGACTCGCCCACTCGGGCTCGCCCCTGCCCCGCGCTGCGACCTCCTCTATCTCCTCCGTCGGCTCAACCTCGTCCACGGTCGCCGCAAATGAGTCCGCCCGCCGCTTCACCGAGAACTGCAGGTCGGTCGTCCAGCCCTGCGGCGGCCGCACCGTCGCGAGCGGCAGAATGCTCCAGGACTCGTCCCCGATCTCGTACATCTCGCCTTGGAAGTTCTCGATCGAGCTCGCCCGTCTCTCCGGATGGTAACCGGTCACCTGGAACAGCTCGCCGTTGTCCCAGCGTACGTACCACTCGCCCACCCGAGGACTGCCTACACCAGTGTTCATTACGCTCATTGCGAGCCTCCTCCGCTGAAACGCCCTTTCGGATTTCCGGACTGCGACCGAAGGCTGCTCGACGTCGCTGCCAGGTGGAATACGGGAAACTGCGAACCCCAAGGCTCGATGAGACGTACAGCCGCGCGGCTCCGTTTGCCCTCCTGAGTACGTAGATCAGCGAATGGCGAGTCGTGTGGCGCCCGCCCAGGCTGGGTGCTGCGGTGTGTATGCTCGCCCTCAAGACCCGCCAGAAGTCCCGCGCGGTAGCCCGCGTCCATCCCAGCTCCCGGGTAAGCCGGTGTTTCGCGGTCGCACCTGCGATCGCGCTGTGCGCCTGGCTCGGCGGCTGCGCCACGCTTCCGCCCGGAAAACACGATCGACGCGATCCCTTCGAGCGCTTCAATCGCGCAGTCTGGTCGTTCGACAACGCGCTCGATCACGCGATACTGAGACCGAGCCTGCGAGAATACTCGAGCACCACGCCAAGCCGGGTCACCCGCAGTGTCGAGAATTTCTTCTCCAACGCCACCTATACCGACACCATCGTGAATGATCTGCTGCAAGCCAAGTTCGCGAATGGCGCCAACGATCTCGCGCGATTCGTGGTCAACTCGGTCGTGGGACTCGCCGGCCTGTTCGATCCCGCGACCCGCATGGGCCTCGAGCGGCACCACGCAGACTTCGGTCAAACCCTCGGCGTCTGGGGCGTGCCGAGCGGCCCTTACCTCATGCTGCCGTTTCTCGGACCCTCCGACCTGCGGGACTTCGTCGGCCAGGCAGGCGACGAACTCCTCACGCCGCCCGCCTACTCGCACGATCCCTACCTGCGATGGGGGTTCTACGCGCTCGATCAGGCGATCGAGCGGTCACAGTACATGGGGCTCAACCGGTTCATCGATAAGGCTTTCGATCCCTACGCGCTCGTGCGCAATGCCTACTTGCAGTACCGGGAATTTGCGATCCATGGCGGCAGGGGAGAATCCGTCGAGCAAGAGTCCCCCGCGCCCGCGGAAGGAGCCTCCGACCGCGGGAGCAAGTCGGGCGGGGCACCGCACTCACGGTCCTCTCCGCAGCGCTGACCACCGCGTCCCTGCGACCCTGCGCGGCTCGAGCATCGAGCGATGCTCTGCGCTCCCTGTAGGTACTTTCTCGAATCGCGCGGCGGGCCGGCTGCGGCTATCTTTCGAGCGTGTGGCGGCGGTAATTCCCCCTATCGCCGCCCCCTCGGGCGGCTGCGTTTTACCTGGCGCAGCCGCCTTCCTTTCGCCCGCTGAATCGAGGGGAGCAACGCGCCGTGCAGCACCTGATCGTCGTCGCACATCCCCGCGCCACGAGCTTCACGATGAGCCTGACGCGACTCTACGCGGCCGAGCTCGAGAAGCTCGGGCACGTTCAGCACACTTATGACCTCTACCGCATGGGCTTCGATCCGGTCCTTCCCGCAAAGGAGCTCGCCGATGACGCGCAACGGAGGAGCTGGGCGATCCTGCGCGCGCAGGAGGCCGTGCGTGCGGCCGAGGTTCTCACGGTCATCTATCCACTGTGGTGGATGTCCATGCCGGCCATGATGAAAGGTTACATCGACCGGGTATTCGCCCGCGGCTTTGCGTACGAGGCGCAGGACGGTGTCGTGCGCGGGCTCCTCCGCGGAAGGAAATGCGTCCTCATTACCCTTTCCGCCGCTCCGCTTTCCGTCCTGAGACAGAGTGGGCGCTGGAACGCGCTCCTCGTGCTCGAGGACACGCATGTCTTCGGCGCGGCGGGCCTCGAGCTGCTGGAGCACCTGCACTTCGACAACGTCGAACCGCATCTGTCGACGGAGGTCTCCGCACGGTACATCGCGCAGCTTCAGCACTTCGTGCGGCAGCGCTTTACCCGAATCGGATGATGTAGGGGAGACATTGCGGCATCTGCGTATTCCGGCCGCCGCAGCGCCCGTGTAGATACTCCCATTCAAATGTACAAGCGCATCCTCGTCGCGATCGATGGAAGCGAAACGTCGCAGCGCGCGCTAAAGGAGGCCATCCTTCTCGCCGGCAGCCTCGGGAGCTCGTTGCGTCTCGTGCACGTCGTGAACAAGACGCCCTGGATCTCTCCGGGCGTGGACCAGAGCGTCCTACAGCACCTCATCGATGACCTGCGCGGGACGGGTGAGTGCATCCTGCACGATGCTGAATCAGCGGTGCGTGCCGCCGGCCTCGAAGCCGATGGTCGCCTGATCGAGGCGCTCGGTGGCGAGGCGGGCGAGTACATCGTCGAGGAGGCCATCTCCTGGCCCGCGGAGCTCGTCGTCTGCGGGACGCACGGCCGGCGCGGCATCCGCCGGTTGCTCCTGGGGAGCGACGCGGAATACGTCGTGCGGTTCAGTCCCGTCCCCGTCCTGCTGATCCGCACCTCGGGCGCACCCCCCGCGGCCGCTGTAGGCCAGTCTCGTCCGGCTTGATCTACCTGCGATGCCGCCCTCGGGGTCGATCTACGCTCACGGGTTCATTCGCGTCGCCGTGGGCACTCCACGAGTGGCCCTCGGCTCACCGGCGCAGAATGCGCGACGCACGCTCGAGCTCGCTCGCCAGGCTGCCGAGCGACACGCCCTGCTCGTCCTGTTCCCCGAGCTTGGACTCTCCGGCTACTCCAACGAGGACCTCTTCCATCAGGATGCGCTGCTCGATGCGGTCGAGACGTCCCTGGACGAGGTGCTCGAGGAGAGCCGCGCGCTCGAGCCGCTCCTCGTCGTTGGCGCGCCGCTGCGCACCGAGGGCAAGCTCTTCAACTGCGCGCTCATCATCCACCGGGGAGCGCTGCTTGGGGTGGTCCCGAAGACGTACCTGCCGAACTATCGCGAGTTCTACGAAAAGCGCCAGTTCTCGAGCGCCGCTCAGGCGCTCAAGCGCACGATCACGGTTGCGGGCAAGCAGGCCCCGTTCGGCGGCGAGCTGCTGTTCGAAGCGACGAACTACCCGGACTTCGCGCTCGCCGTGGAGCTCTGCGAGGATCTGTGGGTGCCGCTGCCACCGAGCAGCGCCGCGGCACTCGCCGGAGCAACCGTGCTCTGCAACCTCTCGGCGAGCGATGTCACGATCGGCAAGGCGGCATATCGCCGGGCGCTCTGCACCTCGCAGTCGGCCAAATGTCTCGCGGCCTATCTCTATGCGGCCGCGGGTTACGGGGAATCCACGACCGACCTTGCGTGGGACGGTCAGGCGATCGTCTGCGAGAACGGTGAGTTGCTCGCTGAATCGCGACGCTTCGCATTCGAGGACGGACTGATCCAGGCGGATCTCGATGTCGATCGCTTGCGGCAGGAGCGCATGCGCATGACGAGCTTCAACGACTGCGCACAGCTCAACCGTGAGCGACTCGAGCGCTTTCAACGGATCGGCTTCGAGCTGTGTCTGCCCGAGACCCCCGTGCCGCTCGAGCGCACCGTCACGCGCTTTCCCTACGTACCGAGCGAGCGCGCAGCGCTCACCGAGCGCTGCCGGGAGGTCTACCGGATTCAGACGCAGGGGCTCGTACGGCGCATGGAGTTCACGGGTCTCGGAAAGCCGGTCGTCGGGATCTCGGGAGGCCTCGACTCGACCCAGGCGCTGCTCGTCGCCTGCAGGGCCGTCGATCAGCTCGGCCTGCCGCGCTCGAACGTGCTCGCCTACACGCTGCCGGGCCCCGCGACCAGCCCCGGCACGCACGAAAAGGCGGTGCGCCTTGCGCGCGAGCTTCGCGTCACCTGGAGCGAGATCGACATCCGACCCGCGGTGATGCAGATGCTCCGTGACATCGACCACCCTTGCGCCCGCGGCGAGCCGGTGTACGACCTCACCTTCGAGAACGTCCAGGCAGGCGAGCGCAGCTCCCACCTGTTTCGCCTCGCCAACCGGCACGGGGGACTCGTCGTCGGAACGAGCGATCTGTCGGAGCTGGCACTCGGCTACACGACTTACGGCGTCGGCGATCAGATGTCGCATTACGCCGTGAATGCCTCGGTTCCCAAGACTCTCCTGCGACATCTGCTGCACTGGGTCACGGAGAGTGGCGAGCTCGACAGCGGCGCGGCCGCGGTGATCGCCGAGGTGCTTGCCGCACCGAGCACTCCGGAGCTAATCCCGGTCGCATCGGACGAGGCGCCGCAATCCGCCGAGGCGACGGTCGGCCCCTACGCCCTGCAGGATCTCTTCCTCTACTTCATCAGCCGCTTCGGGTTTCGGCCGAGCAAGGTCGCCTTCCTCGCAGAGCACGCGTGGTCCGATTCGGGGCGCGGCGAGTGGCCCGAGACCGTACCCCAGATGGAGCGTGTGGCCTACGCGCCTGCCGTCATCCGCAGGTGGCTCGAGCTGTTTGTCGTGCGCTTCATCCAGACGAGCCAGTTCAAGCGTTCGGCGCTGCCGAACGGACCCAAGATCGGCTCGGGCGGTTCGCTCTCTCCGCGCGCAGATTGGCGCGCCCCGTGCGATGCCACTGCGGACTCGTGGCTCGCCGAGCTGGCACAGCGCTTCTCCTGAGGGCAAGCCACCGGGCAAGCTGTCGTGGTTTGTGCGGCTCGGGTGACTTGCCTCGAGGGGCGAGGCTATTCCGTCCACTGACCGGGAGCGCTCGCGCGGTGGGCGCTCGCCCAGCGCTTGGCCTGTGCGATGCCGATGCGAATTGCCTTGCCCTCATCGTAACCCTCCTCGAGCAGCGCGTTCGCTATCTCGATCGCCTTGTCGCGCACGGGTGGCGAGAGGTTATTCATGGACCGGGGATAGTACTCGGCATTCCAGGGCATGGCGTCACCTCGCATTTGCAGGGTAAGCCTGATCCGCTCTGGTGCCTTGTGAAATAAGCGAATGTACGCAATCGCGCGAGAGGGACCCCGCCTACGTCTTCTACGTATTTTTCCCCTACCCTCCGCGTTGCAGGATGAGCTGTGTCGATCAGCGAGGACCGAACCATGAGGACCGACCTTGAAATCAAGCGGGATGTCGAAGCGGAGCTCAAGTGGAGTCCCGATGTAGATCAGACGGATGTCGCCATCAAGGTCACGAACGGCGTCGTAGCGCTCAGCGGCTACGCGCCGAGTGATTTTCAGAAGTACCGGGCGGAGGCAGCGGCCAAGCGGGTCGCGGGCGTGTGCGCCGTTGCGAACGACGTCGCCGTGCGTCCTCCGGCGGGTGAGCTGTCGACGGACCCGCAGGTCGCCCGCGAGGCCATTGCGACGCTGAAGCGCGAGCTGCCCGACATGTGGGAAAAGCTCAAGGTGCTGGTCGATCGCGGCTACGTGACGCTTGAAGGAACGCTCGAGTGGCAGTATCAGCGCGAAACCGCGGAGCGCGCCGTGCGGCACGTACGTGGCGTTGTGGGTGTGCGCAACTCGCTCGCGCTGCAACCGGCGGTCTGCGCGACCGACATCAAACACAAGATCGAGGATGCCTTCCGGCGCAGCGCCGTGATCGACGCGGAGCAGATCATGGTCGAGGCCGCGGGCCCGCAGGTGACGCTGCGCGGTAAGGTCCGCTCGTGGGCCGAGCGCGAGGAGGCGCAGGAGGCCGCCTGGAGTGCCCCCGGCGTCGTGAGCGTGCGGAACGAGCTCATCGTCGGAGCGTGAAGATGTACCGGAACATCCTCGTGCCGATCGACGGCAGCGACACTGCCCAGCGCGGCCTCCACGAGGCGATCGCTCTTGCGAAGAGTCTGGGCAGCCGCATCCGGCTGCTGCATGTGATCAACGAAGCGCCGCTGCTCTCGCCGGTCGCGATGGGTGCGAGCTTCGACCGCATCTTCGAGCAGATGCGCAACTACGGCACCTCTATCCTGCACGTGGCCGAGGCCGCCGTGCGCGACAGCGGGGTCGAGGCCGAGACGCAGCTCATCGAGGCAAACGGCGGCCTCGCGGGCGAGCATATCCTGCGCGAGGCCGCATCCTGGCCGGCGCACCTCATCGTGTGCGGTACGCACGGCCGGCGCGGCGTGCGGCGCATCGTGGTGGGGAGCGATGCCGAATACGTGGTGCGCCAGAGCAACGTGCCCGTTCTGCTGGTGCGCGCGCGCCCGGGCGGCCGCTGACGGATCCTCAGGCGCGCTCCGCGCGCGGCTGCTGGGCGACGATTGCGGCGGCGCCGATGAGCGTAGTCGCAAGATGCACGAGCAGATCGTCCACCGAGAGAAGACCGATCGGCCTTCCGTCCGCAGCCACGACCGGTGCACGGCGCACGCCACGCGCACGCAGGTGCGCAATGGCCCCTTCGACCGATTCGCGCTCGTCGAGTGCGAGGGGGTTGGGCGTCATCGTCTCCCCGGCGCTGAGCCGCGAGAGGTCCGCGGTTCGCTCGAGCTGTGCGCGCACGATGTCGCGGTCGGTGATGATTCCGGCGACACAGGGGTGCGAGCCCCGTGCGGCGGTCACGACGATGGCCCCGACGTGCTCGTCACTCATCAGCTGTGCCACTTCGGTGAGCGTCGCACTGGTCGAGACGACGATCACCCGGCGCGTGCACAGTTGTCCGACGGTCATGCCCTTCTCCTCGTGAATCCTGCGGCCTCATGCAATGGGCAACCAGGGCGCATTTGGACACCCCTGCGCGCGTGCGGCAATGCGTACCAATGCGGATGGGGGCCGTAGCAATGCGCATAGGCGCGCCAGCGCATCGCAGGTATTCATGACGGGCGATTGAATCGCGATTTGCATCGTGCGAGGAGCTGATCACATGAGAGTCGGGGAGCTTTGTAGCCGGGATGTCCGTATCGCCTACCGCAATCAGGCGCTCGTCGAGGCAGCGCGCGAGATGCTCGCTTTCCACGTGGGTGCGCTCGTGGTCATCGAGCCGGGAACCGCTGCGCGCCGGCCGGTCGGCATCCTCACCGACCGGGATATCGTTCGCGGCCAGCTCAAGCGCGGCGCGGACCTCTTCTGTCTCACCGTGGGAGACGTGATGACGCCGAATCCGATCGCACTCACGACCGAGATGGATGTCGGAGTCGCGATCGACGCCTTGAATGCGAAGGCCGTGCGTCGCGCCCCCGTGGTGGACCAGGCGGGAGGGGTGATCGGCATCGTCACGCTCGATGACCTGCTGCCCGCCGTTGCCGAGGATCTGCGCTCGCTCGCGAGCCTCATCGGCCTGCAGGCGCGGCAGGAGCACCGCTCAAGACCCTGGTAGGGGCCTCGACTCGTCCCACCGGAGCGCAAAGGTCCTTGACCCTGGGCCTTGTAAGCCAGCGCTCGGTATCCCGAGCCGTGGCTACGCCCGATTTGCAACCCAAGCGGCGCGGTATGGTTTACTGCGCGCAATCTGACGTGCCGACGAGAGGGGCACCCTGGGTGGGAGGCTGCCGTTCGGCGATGAGGTAACAGGCATGGCGAATCGAGCGACAGACGTAGCCCACGGTGCCCCTGCCGTACCGGACGCTGCCGAGTCGGACCTCGTGTCCCAGCTGCGGGCCATGTTCCGGGCGCTCTGGGCATCACCCGTGCGCAACACGCTGCTCGTGCTCGGTGCAGTGGTCCTCATCGTCGTGATCGCAACCGCCTACGGACAGATTCGCCTCAATCGCTGGAACCGGCCCTTCTACGATGCGCTCTCGCATCGCGATTTCGGGGAGTTCGTCGTGCAGCTCGGCGTCTTCGCGATGATCGCGGGCGGGCTCCTCGCACTCAATGTGGGTCAGAAGTGGCTCGGGGAGACCCTCAAAGTCAGGCTCCGCGAGGGTCTCACGCACGATCTGATCGAGAACTGGATGCAGCCAAGCCGCGCGTTTCGCCTGGCGCACGCGGGTGCGATCGGCATCAACCCCGATCAGCGCATGCACGAGGATGCCCGCCACCTCACCGAGCTCTCATCCGATCTCGGCATCGGACTTGCGCAGGCGACCGTCCTGCTCGCCGCCTTCGTCGGGGTGCTCTGGCAGATCTCGAGCGGATTCACTGCACGTATCGCAGGACACTCGTTCGCACTGCCCGGCTACATGGTATGGGCCGCCGTGCTCTACGCGGGCTCCGCCTCGCTGCTCACCTACTGGGCGGGACGTAGCCTCATCGAGCGCAATGCCGAAAGATACGCACGGGAGGCCGATCTGCGCTTCTCGCTCGTGCGCATCAACGAGCACCTCGACGTGATCACGCTCGCCGGCGGCGAGGCGGACGAGTCACGGCGTCTCGAGCTCGATCTCGCGCGCGTGCTCACCGCCATGCGGGCGATCGTGCGGGGTCTCACCAACCTCACCTGGGTCACGGCCGGCTACGGCTGGTTCACACTCGTAGCACCGATCATCGCGGCGGCGCCGCTTTACTTCTCCGGCGAGCTCTCGTTCGGCGGCCTCATGATGGCGGCGGGCGCCTTCAATCAGGTGCAATCCTCGCTGCGCTGGTTCGTCGACAACTTCAGCACCATCGCCGACTGGCGAGCGACCCTGCTCCGTGTGGCGCTCTTCCGGCGCGCCGTGATCACGACCGATGAGTTGCATCCGGTGGAGAGTCGCATCTCGATCATCGAGGGTCCGACAGGCAAGATCCAGCTCGACCACGTCGAGATCGCCTCGCAGGCCGGGTGCACGAAGCTCGCGGAGAAGAAGGTCGAGCTCGAGGCCGGCGAGCGCGTGCTCGTCCTGGGAGAGCACGGCGTCGGGAAGACCCTGCTCTTTCGCGCACTCGCGGGTCTGTGGCCCTGGGGAGCGGGACGCATCGTGCGCCCGAAGGGCGAGACGATCCTCTATGTTCCCCGCAGCCCCTACATCGCGCCCGGAACGCTTCGCGAGGTGCTCGCCTATCCGGGAAGGGTCGAGAAGCTGCAGGCGCAGGCGTTCCCGCACGCGCTCTCGCGTGTGGGGCTCGAACGCCTCGCACCCCTGCTCGATGAGTCCCGCCGGTGGGAACAGTCCCTGAGCGCGGATGAGCAGCAGGCGCTCGTCTTCGCCCGGCTCGTGCTCCACGCGCCCGCCTGGGTCATCTTCGATGACGTGCTCGGATCACTCGACGGCTACACGCTCAAGCGGGCGCTCGATGTGCTGGCGCACGATCTCAAGGAGAGCGGCCTCATTCACATCGGCACCACACGGTCGCATGACGATTTCTTCCCGCACGTGCTCCACCTCGTGAAAGATCCGGCCTCGCGCAGACTCCCCCGCGGCCGGGCAGTGCCGCTGCGGCCAGCGTGGCAGATGGGCTGAGCGCCGGTCAGCCCGATGCGATGGGCACCGGGGCAGCCGCAAGCTCGAGGGTCAGCTCGCAGACGCCCCCTTCCTTGAGCTCCACCCGAAACCCGCAGGCGGCAGCGAGCTTGAGCATGCGCGTGTTGGTGCTCAGCGACTCCCCGCTCATGCGTTGCGTACCCCGCGCGCGGCAATAGCGGATCAGCTTCCCGAGGAGCAGCGCGCCGAGCCCGAGGCCTTTCAGATCCGAGCGCACCAGCACCGCAAATTCGGCCTCGAGGTTCTCCGGATCGGTGCAGGCACGAGCCACCCCCAGCGTCTCCTCGCGACCCTCTTCCCCGGGGGCGACGGCGATGAAGGCCATCTCGCGCTCGTAATCGATCTGCGTGAGGTGGGCGAGCTCGGGCTCCGGTACCTCGCGGATCGCCGCGAAGAACCTCGTGCGCAGGTCCTCGGGCGTGATCCGTGCGAGGAATCTGCGATGCTGGTCGAAGTCCTCCGGGCGAATGGGCCGCAGCACAATCGTGCGGTTCGCGAGCTCGGCCCACTCCTCGAGCTCGCACGGATACGGCCGGATCGCAAAGCGATCGGTCCCCGCGAGCCTTGCCGGCTCGATGCGCATGCGGGCATCGAGGGCGATGACTCCGTGCTCATCGGCGAGCAACGGATTCACGTCGAGCTCGGCGACTTCCGGCAGATCGGCGACGAGCTGGGAAAGCCGCACCAGGGTCTGCTCGATCGCGGCGAGATCGGCGGCGGGGTGGTCGCGATAGCCTTCGAGCACACGGTACACGCGCGTGCGCGAGAGAAGATCGTGCGCCAGCACTCTGTTGAGGGGCGGCAGCGCGAGCGCCCGATCTGCAATCACCTCGACGGCAGTGCCGCCCTGCCCGAACACCATCGTCGGACCGAACGTCGCATCGAGCGCCATCCCGACGATGAGCTCGTGCGCTGCCCCGCGGCGGATCATCCTCTGGACGGTGAAGCCCTCGAGCCGCGCGTTCGGCGCCCGCTCCCGACAGCGGGCGAGCATCGCGGCGGCGGCCCGCTCGAGGTCCGTCGCAGTCTCGATGTCGAGCGCGACGCCGCCTACGTCGGATTTGTGCGAGATGTCGGGCGAGAGGATCTTGAGGGCAACCGGATAGCCCAGTGCCTGCGCGGCAGCGGCGAGCTCCGAGGCGTTGCGGACCGTGCGGGTCTCCACGACCGGCACGCCGTACGCTGCGAGCACGCCCTTCGCTTCGGGCTCCGTCAGCACGGTGCGCCCTTCCTCGAGCACACGTGCGAGGATCGCTCGCGCCGCGTTGAGGTCACGCTCGAAATCCTGCGGGCTCGAGGCCGGTGCTTCGAGGAGCAGCGCCTGGCTCTCGTGATAGCGAGCGACGTGCAGAAAGGCATCCACGGCCTCCTCGGGCGTCGAGTACACGGGTACCTCGGCGGGGGCGCAAGCCGTCCCGCCCGCGGCTTCCTGGGAACCCTCGGCACCCATCCAGCAGGCAAGCGTCGGCTTGCGGGCTGCGGCGAGCACGGGCAGGCAGGCTGCGGATGCCTCGGCGACGGACGTCACGGCCGTTGGTGAGTGGATCACGAGCACCGCATCGGTTCCGGGATCCTCGAGCACCGGACCGAGCGCCGCGAGGTAGCGCTCGGGACGCGCATCGCCGCCGATATCGAGCGGGTTGCCCCGCGACGAGGAGGATGGCAGCAGCGCAGCGAGCGTGCGCAGGGTCTCCCCATCGAGCTCCGCGAGCACGCCGCCGTGCCCGGTGAGGGCATCGGTCGCCATTACCCCCGGGCCACCCCCGTTCCCCACGACGGTGAGTCGTGGGCCGGCATAGGGTTTGAGACGAGCGAGGATCTCCGCCGCATCGAACAGCTCGCGCGTGGTGTCCACTCGCAGCACCCCCGCGCGCCGGAAAGCTGCCTCGTACACAGCGTCCACACCGGCAAGTGCTCCGCTGTGCGAGTGTGCCGCGCGAGCCGAGGCGGCCGTTCTGCCTGACTTCACGACGATCACCGGCTTCACGCGCGCCGCGACTCGTGCCGCGGACATGAACTTGCGCGCGCTCGTCACCGATTCGATGTAGAGGAGAATCGCGCGGGTCTGAGGCTCACGGGCGAGATAGTCGAGCAGATCGCCGAAGTCCACGTCGGCGGCGTTCCCGAGCGAGACGAAGTGCGAGAATCCGATCTGCTTCGCATGCGCCCAATCGAGCATGGCCGTCGTGAGCGCGCCGGATTGAGCAATGAAGGCGAGGTGGCCGGCACGCGCGCCGATATGTGCAAAGCTCGCATTGAGGCCGATGTGCGGCACGAGCAGGCCGATGCAGTTCGGTCCGAGAATGCGCAGGGTGTAGGGCTCCGCGGCCTTGAGCATTGCGGCCGCGATCGTCTCCCCGTTCACGGTCTGATCCAGGCCGGCGCTCACGACGATGGCCGCGCGCGTTCCCCGCGTCCCGAGCTCGGCAACCAGTGCGGGAATGCCCGGGGCGGGTGTGCACACCACGGCGAGATCAGGGGCCTGCGGCAGCTCCGCGACGCGTCGATAGGCTCGCCTGCCTCCCACGAGCGTATGCCGCAGGTTCACCGGCCACAGAGGCCCTGCGAAACCCCCGTCGAGAAGGTTGCGCATGACGGTTGCGCCGACGCTGTGCGGTCGGTCGGATGCGCCGATCAGGGCGACCGAGCGGGGGCGAAAGAGGTGCTCGAGATTCCGGCGGCTCATGCCCGGGACAATCTACCGCTGCGCAGCACCGGTGCTGAATGCGTACCACTCCCCTCGGCCCTACGGAAACATACCTAGGGACGAGCACCCGCTTCCAGTAGATAATCGCTATCCAGCCGGCTTTTACATGACGGAAATGACCCCTTTGCCAGACCCCCCGAGGCCCACCGCCGCGTCCGAGACCACAGCCCAGCCCGACGGGGCGCACCAGGCACCCTCCGAGGCGGCCGGCGCCCTTCATGGGCGCATGCTTCAGGTCTCGCGCCTCGCGACGATCGGCGAGATGGCGGCAGGCGTTGCCCACGAGCTCAACCAGCCCCTGACGGCCATTGCCAACTACGCTCAGGCGTGCGAGCGGCTGCTCGCGAGGCCAGGCGCCGACCTCATCGAGGTGCGCGCCGCGCTGCGCGAGGTTGCAGCCCAGGCAGTGCGGGCGGGGGAGATCATCCGGCGCCTGCGCAGTCTCGCCCGCACGCATGCGATGGAACGGGAGCCAGCCGACATCAATGCCGTCATCGGGGAGATCCTCGAGCTCATGCAGAGCGATGCGCGGGCCCATCGTGCGCGGGTCCAACTCGAGCTCACGGAGAGGCTCCCCTCTGTCTCGATCGATCGTGTGCAGATCCAGCACGTCGTGCTCAATCTCGTCCGCAATGCGCTCGAGGCGCTGAGCGCGAGTGATGCGCCGATCCGCGACGTCTGCATTCGCTCGGGGCGCACCGATACCGCTGAGGTGGAGATTACCGTCAGCGACAGCGGTCCGGGCCTTGCCGCAGAGGCTCTCGAGCGCATGTTCGACCCCTTCTTCTCGACCAAGCAGAGCGGGACGGGTCTCGGCCTTCCGATCAGCAACACCGTCGTGCGCGCCCACGATGGCACGCTCGGCTACAGGCCCAATCGGCCTCACGGCGCCTGCTTCTACTTCCGTTTGCCCGCTGAGACGGCGGAGTGATCCTCGCATGAAAGAGCCGACGCCCACCGTGTTCGTCGTGGACGATGACGAGGCCGTGCGCAACTCGCTGCGCTTCCTCCTCAAGTCCGTGGGGCTCCCCACTCAGACGCTCGCATCGGCGCCGGAGTTTCTCCAGAGCTACCAGCCGAGTCAGCCGGGCTGCCTCGTGCTCGACGTGCGCATGCCGGCGATGAGTGGACTCGAGCTCCAACAGCAGCTGAACCTGCGCGGCGCCACGATCCCCGTGATCTTCATCACCGGGCACGGGGACATCCCGATGGCCGTCGAGGCGATGCAGCACGGCGCATTCGACTTCCTGCAGAAGCCGTTCCGGGATCAGGATCTCATCGATCGAATTCAGAAGGCCCTCGCGAAGGATGGCAAGACGCGCGCCGCGCTCAAGGAGCACGAGCGCATCCGGCATCGCCTGGAGTCCCTCACGCCGCGCGAGCGCGAGGTTCTCGCCTTGATGACCAAGGGCAAGCCGAACAAGGTCATGGCGGGCGAGCTCGGGGTGAGCCAGCGCACCGTCGAGATTCACCGGGCGCGCGTCATGGAGAAAAGCGGCGCTTCCTCGCTCGCACAGCTCGTGCGCATGGTGATGGACGTGCAGTCCGAGGAGTCGGGGGACGCGCGAGCGACCTGATATCGTTGCCGATCCGGTGTCGTGCCGATCAACTCATGAGTCGTCTGCTGTTCTTGGCATATGTAAGGACTCTGTGATCAAGTGCCGATGGTGACCTGCTGGCCGATGCTCCAAATAAAACCAGTGAGTTCCCGCGCGATTGCCACGCAGATCTTGTTGTGCTGCAGGCCCCGAGCGCTTAAGCGTCGATACCGCTGAGCAAGCCTCAGCTGCGCCTTCCAGGCGATCTCTCGGATCATGGCGGGTTGCCCCTCCTGGCGCTTCTGCAACGGCAGGCTGATGCGGGCCGGGAAGCGATAGTTCCAGGCCGCCTCGATCAGCATCCGCCGGGCGCGACTGTTGCCGGTCTTGGTGATCGCCCCGAGAGAACGCTTCTGGCCGCTCGAGTATTCACTCGGCACCAGCCCCAGATACCCCATCAAGTCACGGGGGTGGGCGAAGCGCTTCAGTTCCCCGAGCTCGGCCACCACACTGATGGCAACCACTTCGTCAACGCCCCGCAGCGTCATCAGCGCCCGGACCAAAGGGCGCATCCGCCAGTGCTCGAGTTGCTCAGTCAGCGCCTGGGTCAGTATCTCGACCCGCGCCTGCGCCTCGCTGATTGCTCGCCGGTACTCGACGAAGGCGATCTCTTGGGCTGGATGATCGAAGGACACTTTCGACAGATAACGCTCATGGGCGGCCGTCCAGGAGCTCCTGCCCGTGTAGCGCCGGTCGTGTCGCAACAGCAACGCCTTCAGCTGCTGGCGGGCTTTGAGCCGGGCGCGCACCGCATCGATGCGGGCACGACTCAAGTCCCGCATCGCTTCATCCCACTCGTCCGGCACAGTCACGAAGGTCAACTGCCCCGCCCGCGCCAGCCCCGCTAGCGTCAGTGCGTCTCGCCGGTCGGTCTTGACTCGTTCACCTGGCTTGCGCGGTATCTTGGAGGGTGCCACCACTTCGCAGGGGTAGCCGGCTTGGCGCAGCTGGCGAACCATCGCAAAGCCGCACGGTCCCGCCTCATAAACGATCCGCAGCCCGCTCGGCTTGCCCAGCTTCCCCAACGCCTTGGTTAGCTCCGAGAACTTCGCTCCCACAGTCCCCAAAAACCGCGGCGCACCCAGCTCTCCTGCCGCCGCCACACCGATCGCGCTCGACTGGGCATGCGCGTCCAGCCCCACATAGCTCGTGATGATCTCATCCACGGTCTGCCTCCTGTGCTCGTTGTAGATGACGCCTTTACGGCGCTCTACATGTGGCTCGGCGCGAGCAATTGCGCAACCCACGGTACTGCGGGAGGCAGACCCCCTCGCTTGCTCAATCTTTGACACCCGCCCGTGCATGGCGGGCCATGATGCCTAGCCTCGTAGCACGCGCGCCGCGTCAGGGTTTCGCGCGCAAGTCCTGGTCGGGAAACAGCGCGCGGTCCGGCACCTTGATCACGATCATCGGGTGCTGCTCGGCCGCGTGGCAGGCGTTGCACGCTGCCGTGAGCGCAGCGTAGGCGGTTGCGAATCTCGCCGGGTCTGCGGCGATGATGGCGTGGTCCAGCGCATCGAGCGGCCGCTCCATGATCGCCATGAGCATCTGCGAGGTATCCATGGTGCGATAGACCGGGATCGTATGGGCGATCCGGCCGAACGTATTTCTGAGCTCGGTCAGCTCGTAGCTCGCATACACCCAGTTCTGCGCCTTACCGGCGAGCCCGAGCTTGATGTGGCGAGGCTGCACGAGCATCGTCATCAGGTCGCCCATGCTTGGATAGTAGAGTGGCTGGACGCTCGCGGCACTCGCACCCGTCGCAGCGCCCGCCGCTGCCGTGGCGGTCGGTGTTTGAGTGAGTCCGGAGAGCGATGCGCCGAGGAACACCAGCAGCCCGATGATCGGTCGTGACGGTCTCATGATCCTCCTCACTCGCTAGTGCCCCTGGAGCGATCATCCCGAAACAGCCGCGCCCCATGCAAGCACGTGTACGTGTGCCGCCCCTCTCCCTGCGGCTCAGGCCGGCTCCATGCCATGATCCCGCTTCACCTGCGAGGCTGCCGGTGATGCCAGGTAGTCGAGCAGCGCGCGGGCGGCCACGGGATCTGCGCACTGGACCGAGATACCGCCGGAGAAGATCGTGATGGTCTGGATGGCCGCCGGGAGCGGTCCGACCACCTCGATGCCGGGAAGATGAATGAGCTCGCTCAGCTGCTGAAATCCGAGCTCGGCAGCCCCGCTTGCGACGAGCGATCCGACCGGCACGCCCGGGGGCGGTACGACGATGCGGCTGCGAATCTCACTGAGAATGCCCCAGCGGTCGAAGAGCCTCTCGAGGTGCACCCCGCTCGGGCCCGTCGAATAGCTCACGCTCCTTGCAGAGAGCACTGCCAGCCTCACGGCCGACTCGCTCGCGACATCGGGCCGCTGCGCACCGGCTCGAACCGCGATGGCCACGCCCGATTTGACCAGATCGACGCGGCTCCCTGCGCGCAGCTTGCCTTCGGCAATGAGCTGGTCGATCTGCGTGCTTGCGAGGACCACCACATCGAAGGCCTCGCCCGCCCGCACGCGCTTGGCGACCTCCACGCCGCCTGCGGCCTCGGGGCTCACCGGCTGCTCGTTCGAGCGTAGATAGCGCGCGGCAAGCTCGCGCAGGACTTCGCGGGTCGCCATCGAGGAGAGCAGCTTGAGCGGGGTTGCGCGCACGGCAGTTCCGGAACTCGGTGTGGCCCGGCACATTTTAAGACATCAGGCCCGCACGCACGACGGCGCACGGGAGTGAGGACGCCATGGAGGCCGAACGTGGCGAATGCGGGCTTGGGGAAGCGGGCTCGGGGTAACAGGCTCCTCAATGGGCTCTCGAAGGGAGCGCTCGCGAGGCTCCTGCCCGACCTGCAGCTGCGCACGATGGAGGTGAAGAGCACGGTCGCTCGGCGACACGAGCCGATCGAGGAGATCTATTTCCCCTTGACCTGCGCGCTCTCGATGGTTGCGAGCACGGACTCGGGGCAGACGGTCGAGGCGGCTCTGATCGGCAACGAAGGCACCTCCGGAGTGGCCCCATTCCTCGGGGTCTGCGCCTCTCCGCTCGAGATCTTCACGCAGATTCCCGGCGAAGCCTTGAGCATTCGCACGCCTGATTTTCGCGCACATCTCGAGCACCAGCCGCAGCTGGGTACGCTCATCGGACGCTACACGCAGGCACTCCTCGCGCAGGTCGCGCAAACCTCCGCGTGCAACCGCATGCATCCGGCGCAGGCGCGCTGCGCACGCTGGCTCCTCATGGCCCACGAGCGGGCGGGGTCGGATGTCTTTCGCCTGACGCAGGAGTTTCTGTCGCAGATGCTCGGCATGCGCCGTGCAACGGTGAGCGGGGTCGCAGCCGCGCTTCAGGCGGAGCACATCATCCGCTACGTGCGGGGAACCCTGACCGTCCTCGACCGGGAGCGGCTCGCCGAGCGATCGTGCTGCTGCTACGAGATCGTTCGCCAGGAGTACGCGCGCAGCCTCCCGTGACGGTACACTAGCGCCCGATACATGTATCGGGCTTTCGTCGATCGATTCCTCCGCAAGACGTTCGGGGCGCATCGCGCCCCGCTCTTCTTGAGCTTCGCGGCTGTTGCAAGCGCCGCGGCGCTCGGTGCGTTCGCGAGCGCCTCCGATCCCTCGACCGCCGACCTCCTCGGCGGCCCGACGACGCTCCCGTACCTCCACGAGTACCCGGTGATCCACTACGAGCGGATGCCGCGCGACAATGCCGTCGCGCGGCTTCAGGAGCGCCTCGACCGCGGCGAGGTGAAGCTCGAGTTTCGCCCCCCGCGCGGCTATCTCGATTCGCTGCTCGCCGCGCTCGCGATCGACCCGAGCTCCCAGACGCTCGTGTACTCCAAGACGAGCTTGCAGGTCGGCCGGATCAGCGCCGCGACGCCCCGCGCGATCTACTTCAACGATGAGACCTACGTCGCCTGGGTGCAAGGGGGCGATAACATCGAGATCGGCGCGCTGGACACAAAGCTCGGGCAGGTGTTCTACGTGTTGCCCAACCGCGTGAACGGGGCACCGCGGCTCGAGCGCTTGACGCTCGAATGCCTCGCCTGCCACGACACCTACGAGCTCTCGGGAGGTGGAGTGCCGCGGTTCCTGCTGATGTCAACCTATGTCGACATCCACGGTAATCAGCTCACGCACGAGGGACAGATCATCACGAGCGATCAGACGCAGCTCAAGTATCGCTGGGGCGGGTGGTATGTGACCGGCCAGTCCGGCAAGCAGGTGCACCTCGGGAACATCCAGGTCGCAAACGTCGCGCAGCTCGTGCACCTCGATGAGGTCCGCCGCGGAAATCTCGACACGCTGCGTGGCCTCTTCGATACCCGCCCCTATCTCACCGACAAGAGCGACATCGTCGCGCTCCTGGTGCTGCAGCATCAGGTGGACGTGCAGAACCTCCTCACGCGGGTGAACTTCGAGGTCCGCACCGCGCTCGCGAAGGCCGCTCCCCGCGCGGGCGTCGCACCGCCTGAGCTCTCCGCGAAAGCGCGCGCCGCGCTCAAGCCCTACATGGACCAGCTCGTCGATGCGATGCTCTTCGTCGATGCCGCGCGGTTCACGGACAAGATCACGGGCAACTCGGGCTTCGATCGCTGGTTCGAGTCGCGTGGCCCGCGCGATCCGCTCGGCCGGTCGCTGCGCGACCTCGACCTCTCGAGGCGGCTGTTCAAATACCCCCTGAGCTACCTCGTGTATTCGGCGGCCTTCGATGGCCTGCCCCCGTACGCGAAGAACTACGTCTACGGGAGGTTCGTGGACGTCCTGACGGGGCGGGACGAGGGCGAGGCCTATTCAGAGCTCACCCCGCGCGACCGCAAGGCGATACTCGAGATTCTCTCGGCGACCAAGCCCGACTTCGCGCGCTTCCTCGCGGCGAAGGGAGCCACATGAGCTGCGCCAGCGCGGAAGCGGTTGCCGACGCGAGCGCCTTGCTGCGAACCGATCACAGCCCGCTCGAGGAGTTCATCCGCAGGCACACACCACTTTTCGTTCTTACCGGTGCCGGCTGCAGCACCGAATCTGGCATTCCCGACTATCGCAACGCCGAAGGTGATTGGAAGCGCGCTCGACCCATCCTGCTCGAGACGTTCCTCGGGGACCCCCTGGCGCGCCGCAGATACTGGGCCCGCAGCCTCCCGGGGTGGCGACGCTTCCGCCTCGCACGTCCGAACGGTGCCCATCGTGCGCTCGCGCGACTCGAGCGCGCGGGCTGCATCGAGCGGCTGGTCACGCAGAACGTGGACGGCCTGCATCAGGCTGCCGGAAGCTCGGACGTGATCGATCTTCATGGGCGCCTCGACCGGGTGCGCTGCATCGCCTGCGGCGAGGCCCTCCAGCGCGAGGACTTTCAGCTCGAGCTGCTACGGCGCAATGGCGCCTGGTCGAGGGTCGAGGCTGCGGAGGCGCCCGATGGCGATGCCGATCTCGACGGCCCCGACTTCTCGCGCTTCGAGGTCCCGCCCTGCACGTGCTGCGGCGGGGTCCTCAAGCCCGATGTCGTGTTCTTCGGTGAGCGCGTTCCCTCCGAGCGCGTCGAGGCGGCGATGCACGCGCTCGAGCGTGCCGATGCGATGCTCGTGATTGGCTCTTCGCTCATGGTCTATTCCGGGTACCGGTTTGCGTATGCGGCCGCCAAGGCAGGCAAGCCCATCGCCGCCGTGAATCTCGGCCGCACGCGGGCCGATGATCTACTCACGCTCAAGGTCGAGCAGCCCTGCGCGGCTGCGCTCGCCTCCCTTCTGGACTGATCTCGCGCCGTAGGTCCGACGATCTCAAACGTGAGCCGGGCCGTGCCCCGCGCTCGCTCCGGTCACCTCGACGATCACCTCCGGCGCGCGTTCCGAGCTCGCGAGCCCGCGCAGCATCGTGGGGGAGGAGTACGCCATCGCGATCGTCCCGCTCCGATCGATCGCGATGAGGCCGCCCTGCCCGCCCGCGGCCTCGAGCTCGCCGATGACTTCCCGGGCGGCACGCTCGATGCCCGTGCCCAGGTACTTCACGCGGGCCCAGACGTCGCTCGCGGCGCTGAAGCGCAGGAACCACTCGCCATTACCGGTCGCCGAGACTGCGCATACCTCGTTCTCGGCGAGCGTCCCCGCGCCGATGATCGGCGAATCGCCGATGCGTCCGCAGTGCTTGTTGCTCATGCCGCCCGTGGAGGTCGCGGCCGCAAGATCGCCGTGCATATCGAGCGCCACCGCGCCGACGGTGCCTTGCGGGGCGCCGTGCTCCGTGCCACAGGCCCGCTGCACCCGCTCGAGCTCCCTGCGCCGGCGCTCCGTGATGAAGTAGCTGTCCGGCTCGAGGTCGAATCCCCGCTCGCGAGCGAACTGCTCGGCACCCAAACCCACGAGCATGACATGCGTGCCGTGGTCCATCACCGCCCGCGCGAGGTCGATCGGGCTTGCGACGTGGCGCACCGCGCCGACCGCCCCTGCCCGGCGGCCCCGACCGTCCATGAGCGCAGCGTCGAGCTCCGCGAGCCCCTCGTGGCTCAGCACGGCACCGCGCCCGGCGTTGAGCACTCCGGAGCTTTCCATGGCGCGCACCGCGCCTTGCACGGCATCGAGACTCGCGCCGCCCGCTTGGAGCACGGCGCTGCCGGCGCGGAGAGCCTCTTGCAGCGCATCCCGAATGCGTTGCAGCTCCGCAAGCGGGAGATCTCCGGGCAGTGCGCCGGCTCCGCCGTGGAGAGCGATGGCCCAGCGCGGGCGATTGCCCGCAGCGGCACGGTCGGTCATCGCGGCGTGATCCGCACGGCCCTAGTGGGCAAGATCCATGGCGTTGAGCATGAAGGCGTAAATGTCGGCCGTCTCCCCGATGACCTTCGAGGTCGGCATGCCCGCACCGTGCCCGGCACGGCTCTCGACGAGCAGCAGGATCGGCTGCCCGCGCGGATCGGCGTGTTGCATGGCGGCTGCGAATTTGAAGCTGTGCGCCGGGAAGACCCGATCGTCGTGATCGGCGGTGGTGATGAGCGTTGCGGGGTAGTTGACGCCGGACCTCACGTTCTGCAGCGGCGAGTACGCCAGCAGCGCGCGAAACTCCGCGGGGTTGTCCACGGAGCCGTAATCGGACTCCCAGCCCTTGCCCACCGTGAAATCACGGAAGCGCAGCATGTCCATCACGCCGACCTGCGCCACGGCGGCGGCGAAGAGCTCTGGATGCTGCTCCTCGGTCGCCCCGACCAACAATCCTCCATTCGATCCGCCGCGGATCGCCAGGCGCTTGGGGCTCGTCCAGCGCTGCTCGATCAGGTACTGCGCGGCGGCGGCGAAATCGTCGAACACGTTCTGCTTGTGGGTCTTCATCCCCGCCTCGTGCCAGGCACGTCCGTACTCGCCCCCGCCGCGCAGAATCGCGAGCACGTACACCCCACCGAGCTTGAGCCATCCCGCCACTGCGGGTGAGAAGGCGGGCTCCATCGAGATATTGAACCCTCCGTAGCCGTAGAGCTGCGTCGGGTTCGACCCATCGCGCAGCGCGCCGCGTCGCGAGACGATGAAGAGCGGCACTCGCGTGCCGTCCTTGCTCCTGCAGAACACCTCTTGCGACTCGAAGTCGCCCGGTGTGTAGCCGCCGACGAAGGGCTGGCGCCACAGCGAGCTTGCACCGGTCGCGAGATCGAGCCGATAGACGCTCGGTGGTGTGGTGAGGCTGCTGTAGCCGAAGTAGGTCGTCGCATCCCCGAGGTGGCCCTCGAAGCCGCTCGCCGTTCCGAGCCCCTCGAGTCTCACCTCCCCGAGGAGCTTGCCGCTCGGTGAGTAGCGCCGCACGGCGCTGTGCGCATCCTCGAGGTACTGGCCGATGAGCTCTCTGCCGACGAGCGTCGCGTCACTGAGCGTCGCCCTGCTCTGTGGCACCACCGTTCGCCACTCGGCAGGGTGCGGATGCGCCACGTCGATCGCCACGATCCGATAGCGTGGCGCCCCCTCATCGGTGAGCACGTAGAAGGTCGTGCCGATGTTCCCGATGAAGCTGTAGAGGGCCGTCGGCCGCGGAATGATCGCCTCGACCTTCGAGCTCGGCCGCGCCAGATCCTGCACGAGCAGGGTGTTCTCGACTTCGTCCCCGTGGTTGGCCTCGATGACGAGGAAGCGCCCGTCATCGGTCACCTGCCCGCTCACGAACCAGTCCGGATCATCTCGCCGGGTGTACACGAGCACGTCCTCGCTCTGGGGCGTGCCGAGGCGGTGAAAATAGAGCTTCTGGTACTGGTTGGCTGCTTTGAGAGCCTCGCCCGGCTTCGGGGGCGCGTAGCGGGTGTAGTAAAAACCCGAGTCGTCCCGGCGCCAGCTCGCGCCGCCCGCCTTGGACCACTCGAGCCGATCCGGGAGGTCCTTGCCGGTGGCCACGTCGCGCACGTGCCAAACCTGCCAGTCGGAGCCCGCCTCGGAGAGGGCGTACGCGTAGAGCCGGCCATCGTCACTCGGCGCCACCTCGCGCAACGCGACGGTCCCGTCCCTGGAGAGCGTGTTCGGATCGAGCAGCACGTGCGCGGGCACCTCGGGGCTCGAGGTGACGAAGACGACGGATTGATTCTGCAATCCGTCGTTGTGACTGTAGAACCAGTAGTGCCCGTAGTGCTCGGGGGGACTCCAGCGTTCGAAATTCCACATTCTCGTCAGACGATCCGCGATCCCCTTGCGGTCGGCAATGGCACTGAGGTATCCCCGTGTGAGGCTCGCTTCGGCCTCGACCCACGCCCGCGTCGCGGGCGAGTCGATATCCTCCATCCAGCGATACGGATCGGGAACGGCGACACCATGATAGTGATCGACGTGATCGCCGCGCTTGGCGGCTGGGTAAAGGATGGGCGGCCCCAGCTCGGATCCCGCACGAACGGCGGCGGCCCCGAGCGCAGCGGCGGTGAGCGCTGCCCCGAGCGCAAATGCCTTGCGAGCTCTTGCTCTAGCGTGTTCCGGCTGCGGCACGGGGCACTATCGTAGCAGCTGCGCTTCAGTGATAAAGCGGAGCGAGGCGCGAGCCGCGGGCGCTCGAGCGCCGAGCCGGCAGGGGCAGCTCGCTGAGCGCCCGCGCGAGCGCCTCGCCCTGCCACGATCCGCCGGCGTAGCAAGCGCGGTCGAGCTCTCTCAGCAGGCGCCCGAGCTCGGCATCACCGCTCACCCTGGCCATCCCGTTGAGGCCGGCCGGTGCCGGCTGCGGCCATTCCGCACCGCTCCAGGCGAGCAGATTGCGGCGTGCGGCACGAGGATCGTTGGCGCGACATGCCTCGAGAAACTGCGATCGGGCGCGACTCGTCCCGCTCGGCGGACTCCCCGATGCCCGCAATGCGCCGCTCGGCGTGAGGGGCGGGTGCAGCAGTAGGGCCGCGCGGCGCCGCGAGCCGTACCAGCCGGCGAGCGTCGCGAGCCACGCAAGCGCCAGCGCGAGACTCACAAAGCGCCACGGCTCCTCGAGCGCGAATCGGCTCGACCCCGATGCTGGCTCGGCTGCGGGCGTCGTGCGAGCCGGTGCTGCTGCGGGAGCCGGGAGCACCAGCACCGTTCGCGCTGGAACGGTAACCTGCTGCGGCAGATTGCGCACCGTGTCCCACCAGCGCAGCTCGAGCGCCGGAAGCGTGAAGCGGCCGGGTTGATCGGCGATCAGCGCGATGTTCTGCGCCCGCCGGCCGACGACGGTGTCGCCCTGGTTCGAGTTGTCGAGCTTTGGCTCGTCGGGATAGGCCTTCAGGCCCTGGGGGACCTCGAGCAGGCTCGCGACATCCGGCAACTGCTCGGCCGGCAAGCCCTCGGCCTCGACCGCCACGCTAAGTGTCAGCGCATCCCCGACGTGGGCCTGCGTTGAGGCCTGGTGCCACTCGCTCGTGAGGCTCACGCGCCGTGCGGGCATCCAGTAGCTCGTCACGTTGCCCGCAGGCCGCGGCCGCACCTCGAGGACGATCGCGTCGCCGCGAATCGCGAGCGGCTCGATCGCCACCGACAAAGCACCGTAGGCATAGGGTGAGCCCCCGAGAGGGACTCCCGAGGACGGGTCATTGTTGAAGCGGTTCAATCGGCCGGTGGAGGAGAGGACCTGAGCGTTCAGCATCGCCCCGGGCAGACTCACCTTGCCGCTGCGCTGCGGGAACACGAGGTACTGCCGCGTGAGCACATCGTACGCGCGGCTGTCGCGGCGCACGGTGCCGTGGTCGTCGCCCCCGACCTGGCGCACGAGCGCATCGGACGGCGCCGGCAGGTCGAGGTCGGAGCGATAGAGCGCCCTCGAGCTGTAGACGCGTATCGTGACTCGCGCGGCCGCCTGCACGTACGGATCGTGCGGGTCCACCTCGGTCTCGATGAATACCTTCGGCGCTGCGGCGGCGGCGGCATCGAGCACCCACGCGCTCGCAACGAGAAGTGCCAGCACGCTTCGGCCGCGCACCTTCACGGCTCGGTCCCCTGATGACGCTCGATGTGCTCGATCAGGAACTTGCGGCGCAGCAGCCCGCCGGGATCCTCCGGAATGCGCCTCAACCACTGCTCGAGCGCGAGCGTCTGCTCCGATTCGGGCGGCGGCCAGTCCCCATCGATCGCCTGGCCGCGCTCGGACGCATCGGTCCCGGACTTGCCGCCGCGCGCGTTGCCCGTCGCGCCTGAAGAGGAGGCGCGACCCTGCCGGGACTGCGTGGCGTTGCGCTGCATCTGGGCTGCGAGCTGGGCGTCGCGCTTGGCTTGCTCGCTCTCATCGCCGGGACTCGCCGAGCCCGTCGACGAGCCGCCCGATTGCTGCCCCTTGGGCGAGCCGGCGCGGCTCCCGGAGTCGTTGGCACCGCTCGAGCCTTGCGAGCCCCCGCGCTGGGAGCTCTCACTGCCCTGCTGCTTCCCCGACCCGCCTTGCTGGGGCGTCCCGCTGCCGGAGCGCTGCGCCGACCGCCGCTCCAGGGCCCGCGCCACGAGATCACGGTTGTGGCGCACCTCAGGATCGTCCGGTACCTGCTCGAGCGCGGCATCGTAGGAGACGAGCGCGGCTCGCAGATCTCCCGCGCGGGCGAGCGCGTTGCCGCGGTTGTATTCGGAGTCCACGTCGTGGAACGGTGCGAGCTGCCGGGCCGCCGCCGCGTAGCGCCCCCCCCGAAGCTCCGCGTAGGCGCGGCGCTTGGGATCGTTGAAAAGACGCGCAGCCTCGAGGGGGTGACCCGAATCGAGCAGGCGCTGAGCGCGTTGCGCGGGTGTCGTCCACGCATTCGACCAGTCGAAGGCACACGCACGGTCGGCCCCCGCGCCGAGCAGGGCGCAGAGCATTACCCCGGCAAATGCGTTGAGGTCCCTCAAACCCATCCCTTCCGCGCGAGCAGCGCCGCGAGCAGCAGCAGCGGTGGCATGAGCCAGATCCCCTCGTTGCGCCAGCTTGCCACGCGAGACTCCGGTGCCGAAACCCCCGGGTCGAGCTCGGGCGACGGCGCGGCGCGCAGCGTTGCAATCAGGTCCGGAAGGCGATTCAAGGTGACGAACCGCCCACCGCCGGCCCTCGCGAGCCGCTGCAGCTGATCGGACTGCATGCGAGTGACCACGATGTTCCCGCGCTCGTCACGGACGAAGGCGCCCGAGGCGTCGCGTTCGGGCGCGCCGGTCGTCGTGCCGATGCCGACCACGTGAATCGTGACCCCGTGCCGCTCGAGGTCCGCGGCCGTGGCAAGGGCGCGATCGTCGTCGTCGAAGCCGTCCGTGAGCACGATCACCTGACCGCGCGCTGCGTTCGCCGCGCGCAGCAGCCGCGCGGCCTCGAGAAGCGCCGGTGCGAGCTCGTGGCCGGTCTCGGGCATGAGCTGCGGCGAGAGCGGCTGTAGCAGCGTGCGAATGGTCGCGACATCGGTCGTGAGGGGCGTCACCGTGTAGGGCTCGCCCGCGAACGCCACCAAGGCGACGCGCGCATCCTGCGCCGCCCCGAGCAGATCGGCGATCGCAAACCGCCCGCGTGTCGCCCGATCCGGCATCACATCCGCCGCCCCCATCGAGGGGGACAGGTCGAGCAGCACCACCCACGCCCCAGGCGCGCGGTAGCCTGGCGTGGCCACGCGTTGCCAGGTCGGACCCGCAAGTGCGAGCACCGCGAGCGCCCACGCGAGAGCCATCACCGGCCACGGCGAGCGTCCGCGCCCGGCTCCGCTCAGGCGCAGCAGCGGCAACAGGTGCGCATCGATCAGACGCGACCACGCGCTGTCGCCGCCGCGCCCGCGCAGCGCATGGGACGCGAAGATGAGCAGCAGCACCGGCAGGGCGAGGAGCCACGCCGGATGCAGGAAGTGAAACAGGTGCAGCGCGCTCAAGTCCACGCGCTTGCTCCGAAGTACGCTGCAGGAAGGCTGAGCAGCAGCGCCAACGCGAGCGGCCAGATGAACCACTCGTCCCGCGGGCGCAGCCACTGCGCGCGGCCGCGCGTGGGCTCGAGCTCGTCGATCTTCGCGTACACCTGCTCGAGCGCGCTCGCATCCGTCGCCCGGAAGTACTCCCCGCCCGTCGCCTGCGCGATCGCCCTGAGCGTGCCTTCGTCGAGATCCGTGTTGCCCGACGCAAGACCGTAGAGGCCCGAGCCGGCCGCCGCGCCGACGCCGATCGTGTAGATGCGCAGCCCGGTCTCGGCCGCCATGTGCGCGGCCTCGAGCGGATTGGTGACCCCCGCATCATTCTGCCCATCGGTGAGCAGGATCATGACGGTCTGCCGCAGAAAGCGTCCCGAGGGGTCTTGCGCACGCAAGCGCTTGATCGCAAGCCCGATCGCATCGCCGATCGCGGTCTCGGTGCCGGCCACTCCGACGACCGCATCGTCGAGGAAGCGGTGCACCGTCTCGAGATCCGTTGTGAGAGGCGCCTGAAGATAGGGGCGCGTTCCAAAGAGGATGAGACCGAGGCGGTCTCCATGGCGCTCATCGATGAAGCGTCCCGCGACATCCTGCACGACCTGCAGCCGGCTGAGGCCCCCGGCCATGTCCTGAATGGCCATGGAGCCCGACACGTCGACGGCGAGGAGGACGCCGCGGCCGCTCGTCGGCGCGGGAATCGGCGCACCGAGCCACTGCGGGCGCATCGCCGCTGCGAGCAGCAGGACCCAGACGAGCGCGTAGAGCAGGCGTCGAAGGTGGCCACGCGTTGCGGCCGCGCCCGCGGACTCTGCAATGCCCGAGACGAACGGCAGATAGAGGGCGCTCCCGCGCGGCTCGGCCGGCCCGCGCAGCGCATAGGCGATGAGGGGCAGCGGTAGCAGAACCGACATCCACGGCCAGGCGAAACGGATCATGCGCCGCTCCCCCGCAGAGGAGTGAGACGGGTCTGCTGCGCGGCCGTTGCACGCACCTGTGCAGGCGGGCGGGCTGCGCGGATGAACTCGACCGCTGCCGTGAGCCAGGGTCCGGGGTCGGCATCGCTGCGCTCGCCGAAGGCAGCCGCGAGAAGCGAGCGCCCCGCTGCCCCCGCAAGACGTGCACCTCCGGCGGTGCGCGCAAATTCGAGCCACTCGGTGCCCGAGAGCCGGGCGACGCGGTCGCGACCGTAGAGCGCGATCGCGTAGCGGCGCAGAAGATTCTCGATCGCCCGCGCGGCGGGTGTGCCCACCACGGCGCTCGCGCGGATGCGTCTGAGCTCTGCGAGCGCCGCTCGTCGATAGCGCCGGTGAGGCGCGCGCCACCACCTAAGGGCCGCGACGCATCCGAGCGCGAGCGCAATCGCGAGCACCACGGCGAGCCACCACCCGGGCGCGGGCGGCCACCAGCCCACGGCCGGGGGCGCCCGGTCGGGCGCAAGCTGCGCGAGCCAGCCCGCGCTCATGTGGTTCCTCTCGAGGGCCCAAGCTCCGGCGCGAGCACCGTCTGCACGGCCTCGTGCGTGTCGAGCCGGACGAGGGGTGCGACCAGGAGCCCGGCGAGCGTTTCAACCTCGCGCGTGCGGCGGCGCCAGGACTCGAGCCAGCGGCCTCGCACCCGCGCACCGTCGAGGATGCGCAACCGATCGGGCAGTCCGACGCGGAATCTTCCGTTCGGCAGGGCGCGCTCCTCGAGCGGATCGGAAACCCAGAACAGACGGCAGCTGTTGTGAGCCGCGAGCGCGGCCCACGGCGCGTGGGAGCTCGAGTCGAGCTCGGCGAAATCGCTCACCACGAGCACGAGACTGCCGGGGCGTGCGAGCCGCAACAGCGTCTGCACTGCCGACTCGAGGCTGCGCGGGCGCGGGTTTCCCGGCGCGCGCGGCTGCAGCTCGACGAGCGCCCCGAGGAGCGGCAGCACACCCGCGTCCCGCGAGCGTGGCGGTAGCACGCGGCATTCGGTCGCGCCCGAGAGCACCGCCCCCACCCGATCGCCGCCGAGGACGGCCACCCAGGCGAGCAACGCGGCCGCTCTCACGGCGACGGCGGACTTGAGCTGACGCCGCGTGCCGAAGTACATGGCCGGATTGAGATCGACGAGCAGCCACACCGGACGCTCGCGCTCCTCGCGGTAGAGCTTCGTATGCGGCCGCCCACGCCGCGCCGTGACTCGCCAGTCGATGCTGCGCGGGTCATCTCCCGGAACGTAGGAGCGCACCTCCTGGAACTCGAGACCGCGTCCGCGCTGGGCGCTCGAGTGAGCCCCGGCGGAGAGCATCCGGGCCGAGCGGCGCACGCTCACGGCAAGACCCTGCGCGGCCCCGCGCAGCACGAGGAGCTCCTCGAGATCCGGCAGGACCCGAGCACCGGGGCCCGTGGATGCGGCGGTGCCCGAGGTGCCGGGGCCGGAGCCTGGAAGCGTTGAACCGAGCGTCATGCGGCCCTCGCCTGCAAACGAGCATCAAAGTGTATCCAGACCGGTGATCCTTCTCGACATCCGGCAGCGCGATTCGTGCCCCGGTGTCGCCTGAACGCCGGGGCCCCTCAGGGCTTGGACACCGGGCTTGGACACCGGGCTTGGACGCGGCCGTGGGAGCGGCCGGGGGTAATCCCCCCGCCGGTCCGCTCGCTACAGGGGTGCCTGATCGGAGGGCATCTCGGTGACCCAGCCCCGCCAGATCGCGACGAGGGCGGCCATCAGCGCTGGGCCGAGAAAGATCCCGAGCAGGCCGAAGGACTCGATGCCTCCGAGGATGCCGAGCAGCACCCAGAGGAATGGGAGGCGCGCCGCACCGCCGATGATCGCGGGCCGCACGAAGTGGTCGGCGACGAAAAGGACGATCAGGCCGGCGATCCCGACGCTCAGGGCGGCGGCGAGAAATCCGTTCATCGCGAGCACCACGGCGACGAGCCCGAACACGACCGGTGCGGCGAAGGGAACCATCGCGAACACTCCCGTCACCGTGCCGAGCAGCACCGGATGAGGGACCCCTGCCAGAGCGTACACCGCGCCCATGATGGCCCCTTCGGCGACCGCCACGAGAACGATCCCATCGACGGTCGCGCGGATCGCAACGACGGCGCGATTGAGGAGGCGGTCCACCTGATGCCCAAACAGGCGCTGGCTCGCGCGCAGCACGTCGTCGCGCAGCCGGTCGCGGTTCAGATAGACGAAGAACAAGGTGAGAAGGGTGAACACGAGGGTGACGGTGCGTCTCTCGAGCTGCACGCCGACGAGCCTCGTCCACTCGAACAGCGCGGGGCGCGCGTGCGTGAGCGCGGTCGTCGGACCCGCGCCGTTGAAGGCATCGTCCCAGGCCGAGCGGAACCAGTCATCGACTCCGGGGATCTGCTCGAGCCAGCCGGGCAAGGCTGGCGGCCCATAGCGCGTGGACTCGATGAAGGAGCGCACGAGCGAGATGGCCTCGCTCAGCGCGAGGGCCGCCACATAGATGAGCGGAACGATCAGCACCACGCCGACGAACACGGTGAAGGTTGCGGCGGCCCAGATGTCGCGCCGCTTGCCACGGAATCTGCGCAGCCAGTGCTCATAGAGCGTCGAGGTGGCAATGGCGAGCACGACCGCCCAGCACAGCGCCGGCAGGAACCGGCGCAGCATCCACACGCCCAGCCCGACCAGGACGACGATCAGTATGTAGCGGGCGACGGTCTGCGCGTTCGAGCTCTCCGGGGGGGTCACGAGCCTACTCCCGCGCGCTCAGTCGCTCGAAGGAGCGAACCATCGTCTCGACCCGTTCCACATAGGCGCGCGGGTCGTGATCTGCGCAGCGCTGACCCGCGACGAAGCGAAAGCCCCGCCGCGTGAAGGCCGCTGCGGCGCCTGCGCCGCACAAGTGAATCACCGCCGCAAGCTGCTCCTCCTCGCGAGGGGTGGGCGATGCGATCCCGGCGGCACTCAGCGCGAGCCGCACGTGGCGATCGAGGTAGGCCGAGGTGAGCTCCACCGCGTGCGCTGGAATCACGCGAAAGTAGAGGCTATTGAACCAGCACGAGCCCCAATCGTTCCAGGGCCCATCCTCGATCACGGCGTGTCCGCGGATGCAGTAGTGCCGCGCCTCCGCGAACGTCCCATCCGTGATCTGGTACATCCCGACGGCGCTCGAGGCCGGGCGGTAGACGTCGAAGGGCTTCTCGACCCAGGACCACCGCCAGTACGTACGCACGACGGGGTTTCCCGACCCCTCCACCTGAGCGAGTGCCGCGAGCAGCTCCGGCCGGATCACAGACGTCGCGTACCTGCGAAAGATCGGTGCGTAGTCGCGCCAGGTCTCGAGGGGAGTTTTGTAGAGCGTGCCGCTCACCGGAAAGAGCAGCTCCGAGGGCTTGCGAGCGACCTGGTACACCCAGTTGATTGCGAGTGCCACACCCGCAAGCGTCACGAGACCGAACGACCACCGCACGATTCTCGGTGCGCGGGTAAAGGCGCGCCAGCCGCGGGTGCGCAGCCGGCGACCGGGCCAGAGCGCCCGCAGGTTGAACTGACGCTTGCGACGCGCGCGCGGCTTGCGCTCGCGAAGCGGTGAACGGAACCGCGAAGCGGCCCGTTTTGAGCGCCGGTTCACAGCGGGCACGTTCGCCACCCTTCGCTCGGCATCGCTTCACCCCCGGTCGGCGAGGTTGATCCGTCGGCGCCGGGATTCTACCCGACGCTGTGCTGCACGCCGCAGCTCGGACATGACAAATTCCGGCACGCATCACGGTGTCCCGCAATGCGTCATGCTTAGCTATACTGAGCCTCGCCGTTGGGGCGAGGGAGGGTTCCGCAGTTGATCAATCGGGCACACGGGCTGGTGTGGGCCGCTCTGGCCGCATTGGCTTTCACGAATCTTGCCGCCCCGGCGCACGCCTCTTCCAGCACCTCGCGCTCTCACCACCGACACCACCTCGTTTCCGCGACCGCCGGTCCCCACCTGCGCTCGACCTCCGCGTTCGTGATGGACACGACGGACTCCAGGGTTCTGTACGCGCGACGCGCCGACGTGGCGCAACCGATCGCCTCGATCAGCAAGCTTCTCACCGCGCTCGTCGTGGTGGAGGGGGGGCAGCCGCTCGATGAGGTGCTCGAGATCACCCGCGACGACTGCAGTGTCGGCCGGGGAGCCTACTCGCGGCTGCGGGTGGGCACGCGCCTCACGCGCGGGGATCTGCTCCACCTCGCGCTCATGTCCTCCGAGAATCGCGCCGCACACGCACTTGCGAGGAATTATCCGGGCGGCATGCCGGCGTTCGTGCGCGCCATGAACGCCAAGGCGCGAGCGCTCGGCATGACGTCGGCCCGATTCGTCGAGCCGACGGGACTTTCGAGCGAGAACGTCGCGAGCGCCGAGGACCTCTCGAAGCTCGTCGCGGCGGCCTCCCGGAACGAGGTGATCCGGGAGTACTCGACGGACCGCAGGTATGCGGTACGCGTCGGTCGGCGCGAGGTCGAGTTCCGCAACACCGACTCGCTGGTGTCGAGTCCCGCATGGGACATCATCGTGCAAAAGACCGGTTACATCACCGAGGCGGGCCGGTGCTTGGTCATGCAGGCGGTCATCGAGGGTCGCAGCGTCGTGATCGTGCTCCTCAACTCCTTCGGCAAGTACACCCGCGTCGCCGACGCCCGGCGCGTGCGCAGGTGGATGGAGGCCAAGCTGAGCGAGCACACTGCTCGAGCCGTCGCAGCCACAGGATCCACGGTCTGATGCGAGCGTAGCGGCCCCATGGTGAGGAGCGCCGTAGCGCTTGGCATTCTCGCGACGGTCCTGCTCGGGGTCTACGCGGTGAGCTCGCAGAGCGCTACCGCGCGTGAGGATGCGCCGCAATCCCCGGCTGCCGTAATTGCCCGCTTGAGACTCATCGAGGCGCCCGTGCCGGTGCGCGAGCGACCCGGCTGGCATGCGCCGCGCAAGATCGTGCTGCTCGCGTTCGATAAGCGCTTCGCTCGCGAGGGCGCCGCGCTTGCGAGCGCCGCCCCGGGCGCGCAGTTCGTCGTGGCACCCGATCGAGCCGCCGCGATCGCCGCCGCCCGCGATGCCGATGTGCTGATCGGCTTCAACCCGGAGATCTGCGATCCGGCGATCATCGACCATGCCCGGGAGCTGCGCTGGATACAGTCGCTCGCGGCGGGCGTCGAGAACTGCGTGGCGCTTGCCTCCGTGCGCCGGCGCAACATCCTGATCACCAACATGCGTGGCGTCGACTCGGCCGTGATTGCCGAGCACGCGATCGCCCTTGCCCTCGCGATCGCGCACGGCCTCGACGTATTCGCCGTCGATACGGCGAATGGGCGCTGGAGCCGCAAGGATGCCGCGAGCACGCCCATGCAGATGCTCACCGGCAAGACCATGCTGGTCGTCGGCCTCGGCGGGATCGGCACGGATGTCGCCGAGCGGGCGCACGGGATCGGCATGAAGGTGATCGCGACCCGCGAGCACGGCCACGAAGGGCCTCCATTCGTGAGCTATGTCGGCGAGCCCGCCGAGCTCTTGACGCTCGCGAGACAGGCGGACGTGATCGTCAATACCGCACCTCTCACGCCGCAGACGACTGGGCTCTTCGATGCGCGGTTCTTCGCCGTCGTGAAGCCCAACGCCATCTTCGTGAACGTCGCACGCGGGGCAAGCGTCGTGACCGGCGACCTGGTCAAAGCGCTCGACGAGCACCGTCTGGCGGGAGCCGGGCTCGACGTGGTCGAGCCCGAGCCCCTACCGCCCGATCATCCGCTGTGGCGTGCCCCGCACGTTATCGTGAGCCCACACATCTCCTCGCGCTCCGACCTGCCCGGCCTCGACCGGTGGGTCGTCGCGCGCGAGAACCTGCGCCGCTACGCCTCAGGCGCGAGGATGCTCTCCGTCGTGGACCTGAAGCTCGGGTACTGAGCGGGCGGATCATCGCATCCTCACGGCAGCGTCTGACTCGACGCCGGCCGCATGAGGCTCAGCAGCATGCCGCTCAGGGTGCTTCCCGTCATGATGATGGTGACGCCGAGCACGAGCAGCGCGACGAGCGTCAGGATCGGGGTGTAGACACCGCTCACGGCGAGGATCCCGAGCACGAGGGCGGCGAGACCACTCAGCATCTGCAGACCACCCGAGCCCGCGGACATCTGCCCCGCGATGAGCTCCCCGCCCGACTGCGCGAGGCCGCCGCGTCTCAGCGCCGTCTGCAGCTGATACAGGTGTCGCGCCGAGCCCGCGCTCAGCACCAAGGCACCTCCGAACGCGATGATCGCCACGGCCGTGAGTACGGGGGCGACGATTCCGAGCAGGGCGAGGACTCCGAGCACCACGCCCGCAGCTCCGACGAGGAACATCGCCGAGACCCCGTCACCGCCGAGAGCCTCCGCTCCGATCGAGGAGGCGCCCACGCCGGCCGGGAGCACGACGTTTGCGTATTCGGACAGGATCGTTCCGGCCTGGACGAGCAATGCGGCGCCGAACACGATCGTCGCGACTCCAGCGAGCACCTCGCGGGCGAAGCCGGAGAGCGCGATGATGGCGAGGACTGCGGTCGCGATGCCGCCGAGCGCGTCGACCAAACCACCGTAGGCCGCAGCTTCGGTGGACCGAGTTTCCAGGTACGTGGTGTTCATTGACAGAGCTCCTTTGCGCGGGGCGCTCGAGGCCACGCGAGTTGCTTCGTCCACGCGCGGGGCCGCGCTCCTTCCACCCGTTAGAATCGCGCCCGGGAAACCTGGTTCCATTTTTTTCAACGGGCTTGAGCCGCAGCCCCCGCTGCGACGCCGCCTTTGACTGGGCGGGCAGCCCGGCGCGCTATACGCACCCGGGCAGCAGTACGAGCGCGGCGAGCGCGACGCCGAGCGCAAGGCTGCGGTAGAGGCTTCGCAGGCCGCGCGGATGGCGATGGAGCCACACCGCTGCGGCGAGTATCGAGCCACCAGGCAGAATCGCGGCGAGCGCATACGGCGCGTACGGACCGAGCTCGTTGAGCTCCTCCGCACCGCGTCTCACCCAATTCGCGATCTTCCGTGTCATGGTGTTTCTCGTTTGCCTCGGCGATCAATGCCCGGGCTGCGTATGTCTAGGCTATCAATGCCTAGGCAAGTATCTGACCAAAAAAACTCACGCGTTCTCCAGCATGCGGCGCAGGAGACCTTCGAGCTCGCGAGCCTCCGACTTGCTGAAGCCCCGCATGAAGCGGTTCACGACCCGCCGCGAGATCTCCCGTATCCGCGGATAGACCGCCTGCCCCTCGGGGGTGAGCTCGAGGTAGACGAGCCGCCGGTCGTCCGGGCAACGCTCGCGTCGGATGAGGCCCTTCTTCTCCAGCCGATCGACCATCCGAGTCATCGCTCCAGCGTCGTAGGAGATGCCCTTGCACAGATCGGACGCGGACTTCGCCCCGGTGGCGAGCCACGCGATGATGATGAGCTGCGCAGCCGTCAGCTCGCACTGGCATGCCGCGGCATCTGCCGCGAGCTCCCGATCGAGAGCACCCAGCATCTCCCCGCGCAGGCGCCCAAGGAGGTGAGCAATGCCCTTCCCCGGCGCGTAGGTCTCTGCGTCGTAGATCTCCGGGACCGAGCCGGCGCGGAGCGCACTCTGGGAGCTAGCCATGGCCCCATACGGTACTTGCCTAGGCTGTAATTGTCAAGGCTTTTATTGCCGGTGCAGTGGACACCCGCGAAGGCTTCCGCTGCGATGGTAGCGGCCGTGCTCAACTTCTCCGCCAACTTGAGTCTGCTCTTTCGCGAGCTGCCGCTTCTCGAGCGCTTCGCCGCAGCCCGGGAGGCGGGGTTTTCCGCCGCGGAGATCCAGGTCCCGTACGAGTTTCCCGCAGCCGAACTTGCCCGCGCCGCGCGCGAGGCGGGCCTGCCGATCGTGCTGATCAACGCTCCGCTGGGGCCGGACGAGGCACCGGGCATGGCCTGCCGCAGGGAGCATCGGGCGATCTTCCCCGCTGCACTCGCGCGCGCCGCGCAGTACGCCGCGGAGCTCAACACGCCGAACATCAACGTGCTCGCCGGGCGCGCCGCGCCTCACGAGCATGCCGCCTGCCTCGAGCAGCTCGCGGAGCACCTGTCGCTCGCGGCGGAAGTGTTCGCGCAGGTGCCCGCGCGGGCGCTCCTCGAGACCGTGAATCCGCTCGATGTCCCGGGCTATTGCGTGCCGAGCTTCGAGACTGCGATGCAGGTCCTCGAGCTGGCGGACCCACGTGTTGCCCTGCAATTCGACGTGTACCACGCCGCACGGCTCGGTCACGAGCCGGATGTGGCCTTCAAAGCCGTGCAGCGTCGGGTCGCTCACGTGCAATTCGCCGACTGTCCGGGGCGCCACGAGCCTGGAACCGGCACGCTGCGCTTCGAGCGGATCTTCAGTGCGATCGAGCGCAGTGACTACGAGGGTTGGCTCGGCGCCGAGTACCACCCCTCGAGCGAGCGCACGGCAGCGACGCTCGGGTGGCTGCACGCTCGCACACGGCTCCTCCCGTGAAGAGCAAGGGCGCCTCGGGTCTACCCCTGCGTTCCCTCGCTCGCCATCTGGCCGCCCGTCTCGACGGGTAACGAAAGCACCGTACCGGCGAGACTCGAGGGCGCAACCCACACCCGCCCCGGCTCCTCGTGCAAAACGGCATCGTTCGGCCGGCACTGCGGGCACTTCGGCTTCTCGAGCAAATCTGCAAAATGGCGCCCGGCGACGTGCAGATCCGGCGCGGCGGTCGTCATCCGCGCGACGGTCACCGCGAGCGCACGGCTCAGATCGAGCGCCGCCCCGTCGACCATCTGATCGAGGACGCCGCCCAAGCGAAACTCGGCCGCATACTTGCTCGGATGCCCCCAATCGGCGTCGAGCGTGTGCGAGAGATGCTCGATGGTGAACTGGGTGCGCGACTCGCGCGGGGTCCCGGCAGCGCGCACGAACTTGACGTGTGCACGAGCGTTAAGCTGCACGGTATGCAGCTGATCCTCCAGCACGTACTGGAAGGTGACGAGCACCACGTCCTCGCCGGCCATGAGGCCCGCGAGCACATCGTTTGCCTCGGTGTCCGAGCCCGCAATGCGCAAGTCCCGCCACGGCCAGTTCGCTTGGGTACGGTCGAGCGCGCCGGCGAGTGCGGCGGCAAACCCGCGATCGGGCTCATCCGTGCGCCAGGCATGCGGCAGAGGATCGGTCCCCTCGCGCGCATAGCGGCGGATGATCGGTCCCGCGGTGAAGATCCCGAGCTTCAACGCGAGCTCCTCCGCCTTACCCGGCGGCAGCGGATGCGCATGGTGCATGATCATGAGCTCCGCGGGCGCATCGACGATCACGAGGGTCGGCCGCTGATCCGGCGACAGGGTCGCAACGGGCGGGGAGGAGATCTCTGCGGCGCCCGCCGCGAGAGCAAGCGCCGCAGTGAGCACGAACGAAATGGCCACCCGCGCAAGGCAGCGGGGCCAGTCGGCCCTCGAGGTGCGCATGAGGCGAATCATACGCCACACGGGCGGCACTCGACCGCCGCCCGCGGCGGCATCCGCTTCCCATGACGGAGTAAGATCACGAGTTCGAGCAGTGGTTCTCGGAGCGCACGATGAAGATCGCGGATCTGTTCAAAGTGGAAGGCTACGGTGTCGTGGTCACGGGCGGGGCGAGCGGGCTCGGGCTCGCCTATGCCGAGGCTCTCGCCGAGAACGGGGCGCGGGTGACGCTCCTCGACGTGCACGCGCAGCGCATCGCCGAGGAGACCCAGCGACTGCGCAAGGCGGGCTGGGATGTTCGCGGTGCAGTCGTCGATGTGACGGATCACTCAACGCTCGACCAGGCATTCGATGACGCGGTCGATGCGCATGGCCGCCTCGATGTGGTGTTTGCGAACGCCGGGGTCGATTCGGGGCCTGGCTTCGTGAGCGGCTGGGTGGGCGCGCAGCGTCCGCGGGTCACGGAGGGCGCGCTCGAGAACTACACCGATGAGCGCTGGAATCGGGTCATCGACATCAACTTGAGCGGAGTGTTCGCGACCCTGAGATGCGCCGCGCGCCACATGAAGCCGCGCCGCAGCGGGCGGATCATCGTGACCACCTCCCTCGCGGCCATCAAGTGCGAGGGTGTAATCGGGGCCGCCTATATGGCCGCCAAGGCGGGCGCGGCGCATCTCATGGAGAACGTCGCCCTGGAGCTCGCGGCCTACAACATCACCGTCAACGCGATTGCCCCCGGATTCTTCATCACCAACATCGGCGGCGGACACGCGAAGAACCCCGCGGTCCAGGAGACCGTCGCAAAGCACGTCCCCATGCACCGCGTCGGCTTTCCGCAGGACATCAAGGGACTCGCCCTGTTCCTCGCCTCGCCCGCCTCCGCGTATCTCACGGGTCAGCAGATCGTGATCGATGGAGGCTGGGGGCTCGGGGAGGCGGACTGATTGCGGCGGCTTGCCGCCCTCAGCCCGCACCGAAGGCGGGCACGAAGGCGCGAAGCGACGCGCCTACGCCATGAATATCGTCGCGGGATGCTCCAGGCGCTCCTTGAGCGACTGAATCATCGCCGCGGCGTCGTGCCCGTCGACGAAGCGGTGATCGAACGACGAGGAGAGATTCATCATCCGGCGGATCGCGATGGCGCCGCCCGCTACGACGGGTCTGTCGAGCGCGCGGTTGACTCCGATGATCGCGAGCTCCGGCGCATTGATGATGGGGGTCGAGGCGATGCCACCGAGCTTTCCGAGGCTCGTGACGGTGATCGTCGAGCCGCCGAGCTCGGCGCGCGTCGCGCTGTTGTCGCGCGCCGCGTTGGACAGCCGGCGCACCTCGCGCGCGAGGTCCTCGAGCGACCTGCGCTCCGCGTTGCGCACGACCGGGACCTTGAGCCCGTCCCGTGTTTGAGTCGCAACCCCGACATGCACGGCGCGATGGCGCAGGATGACGCCCCGCGCTGAATCATAGAGCCCATTGCACTGCGGGTAGTCCGCCAGAGTGCGTGTGAGCGCGAGGATCAGGAACGGCAGATACGTGAGCGGCGGCGCGTCGGCTGCGCGCTGGCCGTTCAAATGCCCGCGCAGCCGCTCGAGCTCGGTCACGTCCACCTCCTCCACGTAGGAGAAGTGCGGAATGGTCCTCGCGCTCTCGCTCATGCGATCGGCGATGACGCGGCGCAGGCCGACCACCTTGATCTCCTCGATCTCGGCTGCAGGCGCCTCCGTGCGCGCGACCCCCGGCGCACGCTTGGCTTGCACGCGGTTGTCCGGCGTCCGGGCCGCGAGATGCGCCGCGAGGTCGCCGCGCATGATCCGTCCGCTCGGTCCCGAGCCGGCAACCGCCTGCAAGTCGACGCCGGCTTCTCGCGCGCGGCGGCGGATCGCGGGCGAGGTGAGCACCCGTCCGGCTCGAGCCGCAGAAGGTGCAGCGCCGTTTTCCGAATTCGCAGAATCGCTCGCCTGCGCTCTTGCGGGCGCGTTACCCCGAGAGGCCGCGGCAGGCGCTGGCGGCGGCTCCGACTGCGTCCCTCCCGCCTCGGTCTCGAACACCGCGAGCTCCGAGCCGACCGTCACCCGCTCCCCGGGCGTGCCTTGCACCACGACCACGCGCCCGCCGACGGGTGCGGGAACCTCGACAGTCGCTTTCTCCGTCATCACCTCGACGAGCGGATCGTCCTCGCTGACCACATCGCCCGGCTTGACCCGCCAGGAGACGATCTCGGCATCGACCGTGCCTTCCCCGAGATCGGGAAGCTTGAAGACATAGCGGCTCAAGTCGCCTCCATCGCGGCCTTGAGGGCCGCGGCGATGCGGTTCGGTCCCGGAAAATACTCCCACTCGAAGGCGTGCGGGTACGGGGTGTCCCATCCCGTCACGCGTTGAATCGGCGCCTCGAGGTGCCAGAAGCACTCCTCCTGCACCGAGGCGGAAAGCTCCGCGCCGAAGCCGCTGAATCGCGTTGCCTCGTGCACGATGAGGCAGCGGCCCGTCTTGCACACCGAACTGCACACGGTATCGAGGTCGAGCGGCAGGAGCGTGCGCAGGTCGATGATCTCGGCATCGACTCCGGCGAGCCGCACGGCGGCCTCGGCCACATACACCATCGTGCCATACGCAAGCACGGTCACGTCCGCTCCGGCGCGCACCACCTCGGCGCGGCTCAAGGGAATGCTGTAGTGGCCTGCGGGGACCTCGCCCTTCGCGTGTGTGCTCCACGGCACCGCGGGCTTGTGCCAGTCCCCGTCGAA
>Ga0335074_10000438_pt1 | contig 60438 bp, 60 predicted proteins | sample Lox_Sample_23_FD_206715 | JGI IMG/M metagenome (GOLD analysis project Ga0335074, IMG submission 206715) | Soil microbial communities from Loxahatchee National Wildlife Refuge, Florida, United States - Lox_Sample_2.3 | ecosystem: Environmental > Terrestrial > Soil > Wetlands | place: USA...
GGAGCGAATCAGGGAGGCAAATCAACTTTTTTGCGCGGCATCGGCTTGGCGCAATTGATGATGCAATGCGGCATGTTCGTAGCAGCCAAGTCTTTCAGCGCCGACATTTGCCGCAGTATTTTCACGCACTACAAGCGGGAAGAGGATGCCAGCATGAAAAGCGGGAAGTTTGACGAAGAGCTCGACCGGATGAACAGCACCGTTGATGCGCTGACACCCAATTCGCTGCTGTTATTTAACGAGTCATTCGCCGCGACAAATGAAAGAGAAGGTTCCGAGATTGCCACGCAAATCATTCGCGCCTTGCTGGAAACGCGAGTGAAAATCTTCTTTGTGACCCATCTCTACGAATTTGCCCACGGCCTTTGGGAAAACAAAATGAATAACGCAACTTTCTTGCGCGCCGAAAGGCAGGCCAATGGACAAAGAACTTACAAATTGCTGACCGGCGAGCCGCTGGAAACCAGCTTTGGCGCGGACCTATACGGGGAGATTTTTGAAAATGGTGACAAGGTTTTGGCTTCATGAAAATCCAATTTCCATTTATCGGTCGTGAAAAACAAATGGCGTGGCTGCGCCAATTTCATCAAGAGCGCAGTAACGTATTAATTCTTGGCCCGGAAGGCATAGGTAAATCTGCGCTCATCGAGCAAGTCCGCAAACCGCTCGGTTTGTGGGTTTGCCCGCATTCGGAACACCTGAGCGAGATTTGCGCATCGTTGGAACACGAACTTGGTTTGGATTCGGAAGATTTGCTTGTCGTTAAACGCAAAAATCGGATACTGAAATTGCTTAAGGAGAGAAAAGACGTGACAGTGGTTTTTGACGGGGCAACCTGGACAACACCAAAACTCAGCACATTCATTGAAAACGTCTGTTTGCGTGTGCCGGTGTGGGTGTGTGCTCGGTCAGAACACCCGTGGGACATCGGGCGCATTTGGCCTTTATTGGTGCGTTTCCATCATATCGAATTGCAACCGTTTCATCCAAAGGAAAGCCAAAGATTGGTTGCCGCTGCTGTTAACGAAGGAACTGTTCCTGAAAAAACTTTGGGCATCGTTGACTGGCTGCACCGGCACGCGGAAGGCAATCCGAAAACAATGTGCGAATTGCTGACCAAAATTGCGCACGGCCGTTACGACTTTAACAATCCTCACAGCCTGCGGCTGCTTGATTTAGACCGGCGCATCCACGAAATCTTTCCAACGCCCGCAAACAAACAAGCACAATTTTGAATGAATGAAAACCATCAACGGCATTTGCTGACCACTTTTCAATACGTGGAAAATTTGCTTTCCGAAGCAGACCGCATTCTGATGTCCTCCGGTTCACCCTCGCCGTTTCAGGAATATTTGCAGGACTCCACACCAATTCAACGCAAGGTGGCACATGAGCATATTCTTCGAGCGCGGGAAAAGATGCGGCGTATTCTCGACGAATTGAAAATTCCATTGAATCGGCAGGTCTCCGGCTCGCTTTGGGCGGCACACAATCACCTGGCTTTCGCCAGCCTTGCTATTCTCGAAATCGAATCGAAATACATGGAGGGTTACGGAGAACTTTCTAACGAGGAGAAAAAAGTTTTTGACAAAATTTCAACGGAATTGCGTGAACCGCTTGACCGTCTTGGCAATTATCTGGCCAAAGGAGAGGATGTGGATTTGCCCCCGGATAGAAAACCGTCGGAGAAGCCCGGTTGACTTTAAGGCAGAAAAGTTTAACTTAAATCAGGCAATGGAATTTGCCTCCCGCTTTCGGGAAAGCGCCCTTCGGCTGATAATTCCTATCAAAACAAGCATAAATTGGTAGTGAGTTATGAAAATGCTCATCATCTCGGACATTCACGGCAATTGGCCTGCGCTTCGCGCCGTCCTCTCCGCCGAACCCAATTTCGATCAAATCCTCTGCCTGGGCGACTTGGTTAATTATGGTCCTATGCCGGTGGAATGCGTCACTTGGGCCGGAGACGCCTTTGCGTCAGGGATTTTTCTTCAAGGCAATCACGACTATGCGCTGGGCCTGAACGCCGATCCGCATTGCTCACCGGCTTACACCGCGCTGGCGGCGGCAACGCAGATGTTTACCTCACGGCTGCTCACGCCGGAATTGAAACGATTTCTCGCCGGACTGAAACCGCTGTATCATTTCCAGTCGCAAGGCGCAAAATGCGTCGCTTGCCATGCCCGTCCGAAAGACCCGCTCTGCGGCTATCTGCCTGAAACAGCATCGGCAGCACTTTGGGAATCGGAAGTTGTCGCCGCCGGTTTGCCAAACATGCTTTTCCTCGGTCACACGCATCTGCCGATGAAAACGCGGTTCCTTAATGCCTTGCTGGTGAATCCCGGCAGCGTTGGCCAACCGAAAGACGGCGACACGCGCGCGGCTTACGCGGTTTGGGAAGACGGCGAAGTGACGCTGCGCCGCGCGGCTTACCATGTTGAGGAAACCGTCCGTGCGTATGTGGGATTGGGCCTGGAACCGCGTATCGAACACGCTTTGTGCGAAGTGCTGCGAACCGGCGGCAATTTGCCCGCCGAACATCATCAACAACCGAAAACATGACCGACAAATGAATAAACCCGACAAACTCGAAGAATTGTTTCGTCTGCAAAAGGAATTGAACGAACGCATCGGCGTCCACACCGACCGGATGACGGAAACGGAACGCCAGCAATGGCTGTTAAACTACTGCCGCGCGATAAACCAGGAAGTCGCGGAGTTGACCGACTGCGTGCCGTGGAAATGGTGGGCAAAGTATCAGACGTTTGACCGGCAGAACGCGCGCGTTGAAGTCGTGGACTTGTTTCATTTTGTAATTTCCGCCGCGCAGGTGTTGGGTTTGAACGCAGAAGAAATCTTTGAAGCCTACGCAAAGAAACATCGCGTCAATCTCAACCGGCAGGAATCTGGCTATACGGTGAAAGACGAAAGCGACAACAAACACATTTAGAAACATGGTTCACGTCAACGGCATTCTTGAGCGCGTGTCTGGCCTGGCGGACGAGTTGAAGCTGGCTAGTCTCCAGCCGCAAATCGCCGCGTGCCGGAAGCAATTCAACGGCAGCCACGGCATTGACGTGGCCGTGTTCGGGCGGTTCAAGGCGGGCAAGAGTTCGTTTCTCAACCACTTGACCGGGCGGAATATCCTCCCCATTGGCGTTGTGCCACTCACAGCGGCCATCACGCGATTACGCTATGGCCCGAGGGAGAAAGTTGAAGTGCATTTCCTGAACCACAGCGCAAAGTCCATTCCCCCCGATGAAATCGGCCTCTACGTCGGCGAGAACGAAAATCCCAACAACCAAAAGAAAGTTGCCTCCGTCGAGGTGGAACTGCCCGCGCTCCTGGCGCTGAAACCGCTGGAATTTGTGGACACGCCGGGACTCGGCAGCGCGTTCACGCACAACACCGAAACCACTTTCCAATGGTTGCCCAACGTCGGCGCAGCGCTCGTCGCCGTCAGTTGCGACGCGCCATTGTCGGAACGCGACCTGGAGTTGCTGGAAGAACTGCGCCGGCACACGCCGAAAATTATTTTGCTGCTGACGAAAGCGGATTTGCTGACCGAACCGCAGCGCGCCGAAGTGCTGGCGTTCGTGCGGAAACAGCTCCGCGAAAAATGGGAAACTGAATGGCCGGTTTTTTTGTACTCGATCCGACCGGAGCAGACAGCATTAAAAACCGAACTCGAACAAAATCTTTTGTCGCCGCTCATCCGCAACCGTGGTGAAGCCACCGACCAGATCGGACGGCATAAGCTGCTTTCACTCATGGGGCGAACGCTCGATTATCTACGCATCGCACTGGCCGCCGCGACGCAGGCGGAATCCTCGCGCGATGCATTGCGCGAAAAATTGGCTGATGAGCGTCGTCAGTTTGATTTGTTCCGTGAAGAACTTCAGGTGCTCTCGAGCAAGTGGTCGGCAGAAGCACTGGATCAGTCGCTGGAAAAATTGGAGCCGCGCCAGCGGGCGTTGCAACGGCAGGTGGCGGCGGAATTGAGCAATCTCTTTTGCAAATGGCCGTCGCGACTGCCGCCCCTACTGCGAACCTGGCGCGAATGGCTCCAGGACATTCTGAACCGCGAACTTACCGAGATTTCGAGCGCGGAAAAAGCGACATTCCTCGAACCGCTCAAGCGCGTGGAGCAACACCTGATGAGGACGCTTCAAGCGCTTCAACATCGGCTCGCTGGTCATGTGCAAGCCGCACTTGGCGTCACGCTCGCACCGCATGATATTGTCCTTGAAGTGCCTGAACCTGCTGCACCGCCAATTGACATCGGCTACGTGGACGCCGCATTCAGCATCATCAGCCCGCTCATTCCCATGAGCTTGTTCCGCTCGGTCATTGAGCGGTCGCTGCGGAGGAAGTCGTATTGGGAAACCGAGAAAAACCTTTCGCGCCTGGCTTCCAATTGGCACGACCGCGTCGCCAAAGGCGTCGTTGAACTGACACAGCAGACCGAGCAGCAGGCGTTGGATGAACTAGCTGCGCTTGAACACACACTAAACCAAAGTGCCTCCAAAGCGCCCGAACTAAGACAGGCGATTGATGGATTGGAGCAACTCCAGAACCGATTGCAAGGGTGATTTACGATTTATGATTGATGATTTGCGTTTGACGCGCCAAGCGGAGCAAGCCAACACAATCGTAAATTGTAAATCGCAAATCATAAATCCCTTGGACGGTTCGGTGATGCGACTGATTCCAGGAGGTGAGTTCATCATGGGTTCCACACCGCAACAAATCGAAGCAGCGCGGCTCATGGACATTTACGGACATGAATTCAGCCAGGGCGATGAACTGCCACAATTCCGCGCATTTCTGCCGGATTTTTATTTAAGCGAGTGTGCCGTGACCAACCAGCAATTCGTAACATTTCTGAATGCGACATGCCCATCTGCTGAACAATTCAAACTTTGGATTCCCGCGCCAGAAAAGATTCTTCCACCTGTGAAGGAAAACGAATATTACTGTATCGCGTCCGGCTTTGAAAAACATCCGGTCGTTCACATCTCGTGGTTCGGCGCGGACGCCTACTGCCGCTGGGCCGGATTGCGCTTGCCGACGGAACTGGAATGGGAAAAAGCTGCGCGAGGAGCGGACGGCAGAACTTTTCCATGGGGCAACGAGTGGCATGACGATTTTTTGCGCTGGCACGGCTCTGCTCGCGGCGGCGCAACGACATCACCAGTGGACGCTTATCCGCAAGGCCGCTCGCCGTTCGGCATTTTTCAAATGGCCGGCAACGTGGATGAATGGTGTGCTGACACGTATGAATGGGACGTTTATCGCCGTTATGCCACCGGCGATTTGCGGTCCCCGCCAAACGGCACGGTGCGCGTGGTGCGCGGCGGCATCTGCGCGGGCTGGCAGAAAATTCGTTTCCGCTGCGCACATCGGCGCGGCAACGACGCGGCCATCGTGAACATTCATTACACCGGCATTCGCTGCGCGTGTGACGGCGGCGATCCCTCAATAAGATTAGCCAATCAATGAAACAATCAATCATCACTTTGGACTTAGAAGGGGTCCTTGTTCCCGAAATCTGGATTGCGGTCGCCGAAAAGACCGGCATTCCCGAATTACGCCGCACGACGCGAGACGAGCCGGATTTCGACAAACTCATGCAAGGTCGCTTGGCCATTTTGAAGAAGCACAGTTTGAAGTTGTCCGACATTCAACAGGTCATCGGCACGCTACACCCGCTGGATGGCGCGAAAGACTTTCTCGACGAATTGCATTCACTGGTGCAGGTCATCATCCTGTCCGACACGTTCGAGCAGTTTGCCTCTCCCTTACTCCGACAACTTGGCTGGCCAACGTTGCTGTGTCATCGGCTCGAAATCGCCAACGACCGCATCGTGGATTGTAACTTGCGCCTGCGGGAGCAAAAGCGGGAGGCAGTCTCCGCCCTGATACGGCTCAATTACTACGTCATCGCCGCCGGTGATTCGTTCAATGACACGGCCATGTTGAACGAAGCGCACGTCGGTTTCCTTTTCCGCGCACCTGACGCCGTGAAGCGGCAATTCCCGCGATTCAAAGCCGTTGAAAGCTATGCCGACCTGATGAAGTTGATCCGACAGGCGATGGCAGAAACGGAAATGGAAGGGCGGCACGAAACAGCGTGGCTTGATTTATGAGCAGAGAACCAAGCAAAACAATTTTGCGCGAATCTGCGCCATCCGACCCGGAGCCGCTGCGTGTTTACACAAAAACCAAACTCGCGCTCGCCGCGCAGCTGCGCGTCTTGTGCGAAGCCCTCAAACAGGGTGGCGATGAAACACGGTTAAAGCAGGGCGAGGAATTGATGGCGAAACTGGCCGAAGACCGTTTCACGCTGGCCGTGGTCGGACAATTCAAGCGCGGCAAAAGTTCACTGATGAATGCTATCATCGGACGCGAATTGCTGCCGGTGGGCGTGCTGCCGTTGACTTCCGCTATCACGATTGTGCGTTACGGCCCGAAGGAACGGCTGCTCATCCGCCGCTCGGATGTGAGTCTGCCGTTTTCCCAGGAAGAGCCGGTCGAGCGGCTGACGGAATTCGTCACGGAAAAGGGCAATCCCGGCAATTGTAAGCGGGTCAAGACGGCCACGATTGAAGTCCCGCTGCCGTTCTTGCGGCGCGGACTCGAATTTGTGGACACGCCCGGTATCGGCTCGGCCATCGAAGCGAATACGGCAACGACACTGAAATTTTTGCCGGAGTGCGATGCGGCGTTATTCGTCACGAGCGGCGAGTCGCCGTTCACCAGCATCGAACTGGAATTCTTGGAAAACATCCGTCAGCATGTTCACAAAATTTTCTTTGTAGTGAACAAAATGGACTTGCTGGGCGCAAAGGAGCGGCAGGAGGTTTTGGATTTTGTCCGTGACACGATTCACCGGCAAACAGGCGCGGACAATGTGAGATTTTTCCCCATTTCATCACGGCGCGGGCTGGCAGCAAAACAGCTTGATGACTGGATGGGCGGATTGGAAAGCGGATTAAACGAGTTTGAAGGTGCATTGGCGCGCTTTCTTTCGAGCGAAAAAGCGGCTGTGTTTCTCAACGCGGTCATTGAACGCGCGCTGGAATTGTGCGGGCGGGAACCCACCGAAGCAGCGTTGGTCGAAATCCGCCGACGCCTCCTGGCATTGCGAGAGAAAATTTCTCCGGTTACTTCGCCCGCGCAGGTTGCGACGGATGAATCTGCTGCAACGCCGATTTCTTCAACGCCCTTGTCCTTGGCGAAACTGCCTGCTACCGAACCGCCCAAACCCGACCCAACCAATGATTTCAAAACGCGCAGTTGTCCTGCGTGCGTTCATTTGAGCAAAGTGGCATTTCATTTTTTCACCCAATTTCAATACGACCTCGTATATGACGAAACCGCACAAAAGACCTTTGCCAAGACGCTGGGTTTCTGTCCTCTGCATTTATGGCAGCTTGAAGCGGTTTCCTCGCCGGTCGGTGCGTCCATTGGTTTTACTAAATTGGCAGAGCACGTTTCAAAAATTCTTGTGGCACGCGCAAAGTCGCCACGCAACGGGCGCGACAAAGTGAAATTGATTCGTGATACGGTAGAGTGTCGTGTTTGCCGTTTGCTGCGCGAGACGGAGCGCGATTATTTGGGGCGGCTGGGGGAATATATTGAACGACCGAAGGGCCGTGCGGCCTACGCTGCATCGCAAGGCGTGTGCTTGCGGCATTTGGAACTGTGGTTGCATTTAATTGCCGACGATGAGATGGGCCAGTTTTTGTTGAAGGAAGCGTCACGACATTTTGAGCAAATGGCCGAGGACATGCAGAGTTTCAGCCTGAAAACGGAAGCGTCACGGCGTTGGCTGCGCAATCAGGACGAAGAAGATGCGTATTGGCGCACCGTCACGCATCTCGCCGGGACAAAGAACAATTGCGTTCCCATGAGCAAGGAGGTGGAAATATGAAGCGCGACCTTTGGGACCGATTTGCTGCAAGTTGGACAGTGTGGACGCCCCACGTTGCATTCCGTTACGTCCAAAAGTCTTGACCGGGAACATTCCCGAACATCCATTTGCTACGAATTTCTCGCGTTCGTCTTGCCAGCATCCGTTTGCAAAAATTCGGAGACACCATCCCCGTAGCAATGGCTACGGAAAATCGCAGGGGCAAAAGCCGGAGTTGAAATGCGTTGAATTGTGCTGACGGATTCAACGTTATTCAACGCATTCGTTCAACACTGCTAAACGCATTTCAACGCAGACATTCATGCGCTGAAATCATGCGGCTAGATCGCACCCAGGACGAAAAAGAAATGAGCGACTCGAAGAAAGCAATTTGCTGTTTTAGGCAAGGCACGCGTGACCCCGTGTTTCCACACGATTTCTACGGCTTGCCAACGATTACGCGGAGTCCCGCAAGATGAAATGCACAACGTCTGACAAGACATCTTGCAAAATGCTTCGCTTGTGCTAACCGCATTGCGAACTTTGTTGCTTCGCGCGTTTGCCAACCATGTTGCTAATGCTGCGTCTTTCAATTTCTCGATTCCGCGTGAATCGCCTTCCCATTGTATGGCTCGCTGCGCGTCGTCAAGGTCGTTTCGCCCTGTTGCCCTTCGACTTCCACCTTGACGATGCTCGCGTCGCCAAAGACAGAGGCGATTAAGGCTTCACGCGGGAAGTGTCACGGGCATTGATTGAAACGTAAATACCAGTGAACATGACTGGCAATTGCCGGACTGGATAAACGCGCCGTGAGTTGCGTAAGCGATGGTCACGACTTTGGGGCACTTCCTGATTTCAGGAAAGCGTCGAATTCTGCGGCTTCTTCTGGACTCATCATCTCTACTTTAGCAATACGCGGTCCGCGCGATGTAAAGGGCGAACTATCTTTGGCCGGTGATGGAACATTGCTCGCCGACGCGGTCGTGGCCAACGTGGGCTTTACGTCCGCGGCGGGCGCACTTTGAGCCGGGGCCGGAACATTTGCTACTGACACGGTTCTCGCCCGTTTCCGCCGCTTGCGCGATTTCCCGCCGTCCAGGACAATGCGGCCGTATTCGGCCACACGTGCCCGGCTGGTCTTGACGCCGTGCTGTTGGAGTAATTCAGCAATCCCAGCGTAGGACACACTTCGCTTGCGCAATTCCGCGATGGAATCATGGACTAGTTTCAAACCGTTGAACGGGACACGGTGCGGATCAGGCCGGAATTCCTGAACCGCTTTCCGCAGTCCTTCGAGATCGGGCGTTGATTTACCTGGGGTGTTCATAATTTTTGAATGTCTTCGTTGAGATTTGAGCGAGTCGTCTTACGAGATGTTGCCTTGACCGTTGCGCGGACTGCGCATGGCTGTGTTGCGAGTTGTCTCGCAAGTTTCTGGCGCGGACATTGCGCGGCCATGTCCGGCGTGAGGCAAGTTGTCCTGCGAGTCGTCTTGACGGAAGTTCGGTGACATGGCGTTGGCTATTGTCTGACTGTTGCCCGGAAACTGTGCGGCATTGTCACGAGATATTTCGCCGGATGTCTTGCTGGATATTTTGCGGCTATCGTGTGGCCGTCTCGCGGGACTTCGCGCGGCCATCGGCGAGTTTTTTGCGAGCCGCAAAAACCTTACGAGGTTAAGGGGTAAGGCTTCTACCCTATAAAAGCGGTAGCACACAACCGTGCGACTGCACCGTGACTCGAAACTTGTTGCATCGATTTTGACACGCTTCGTGTGCATGACTGTGTAAATTGGTAACGCAATTTGTGACGCGAAATTGAACGTGTCGGCGTTTGCCTTTTTGCAGGCAGGCCGGGCACGGTCTCGTTGCCGGGAATAAAAAGTTGTCATGGTTAGTCTGTTGTTTCGTCGTCACCGTTCCACGTCTGGTCAACCTCGATACCGATGATTGGCGGTGGTGGTGATTGTGACGGCGGTTGCATCGTAAAAATGACACCGGGCATGGCCGTGGTGGAATTTCTGTGTGGCAATTTCCTCCGCAGACCGCCGCTTAACACCCAGGCGATCACCAGCAGGGAGAGCCAGACGAACACCAGGTAAAGATAAACGCCGTAGTCATCAATGAAGCCATCAAGCGCCTGGAAAAAGTGGTCGAGCAATTTCAGCATTTCAAGATTCGGGTTCATAGTTCTATCTCCGTTTTCATTTCGTCACTGTGTCATCCAAGCCGCAGTCGTGGCGTTTGCCAGCCTCGCCAGCACGTTTTTCCATCATGCCGATCTCCAAGCTGCGCCTTCCACGAATGGCCGGCCTGTAGGCGCGTTGAATTCGTTTGCGGCGTGTTCATTCGCCATGTCAGGCAAGAATTCATGGTCAGAATCATTCCACCGTCTTGACGATGGCGATGATGGCGGCCTTGAGCGGGGCCGGAAGTTTTTCCCAAGCGGTGACTACTTGAGACAAGTCGTGGCTTGACGAGACTGAAGTTTGTGTGTCTCTTTGTGTGTCGCTGTGCGGATTTCCGTTATTTTCAGCGGAATTTTGTGGGGTTCGAATCCCCCTCTCTCCGCCAGTTTCATTCTTGTGACCCGCAGTGACAGTGAGTGTTGTTTTGTGATTTGCGTCAAGGTTTCCAACTGTTCACTCAAATGACATGACTATGAAACGCATTCTGGCTCTGGACGGCGGCGGCATTCGCGGCGTGTTCACGCTGCAAATTCTCGCCAAGATTGAAGAGCTTTTTCGCAAGGAGCAAAACAAGCCCGATCTCGTTCTGGCCGACGTTTTCGATCTCATCGCCGGCACGAGCACCGGCGCCATCATTGCCGCGTTTCTCTCGTGGAAATTGCCGGTGAGGGAGGTCGAAAAATTATACATTGACCACAGCCCCGAAATGTTCGCCGCGAGCCCTTGGACCCAGCAGTTCAAATCCAAATACAAGTCGAAAGCCATCGAACAGTTCTTTCGCGAGCGATTTACTGAAAAGGATGGCGTCACTCCGGCGTTATTGGGTACGGAGCAACTGCAAAAACTCCTGCTCATTGTCATGCGCAATGGCTCGACCGGCGGCAACTGGCCGGTCAGCAACAACCCAAAGGGGATATTCAATCTTCGCAAGTCCAAAGACGGGACGCCAAATTCTGGATGCAATTTGGATTTTCCGCTCTGGCAATTGCTCCGCGCCAGCACTGCCGCCCCGACGTTCTTCCCGCCGGAAACCATCATGCTCGACAACAAACCGCATTTGTTCATGGACGGCGGGATGACGCCTTACAACAATCCGGCGCTCATTGCCGTGCTCACGGCCACGTTGCCCTGTTACCGGATTGAGTGGCCGGCCGGACGCGAATCGCTTCATGTCCTTTCGGTCGGAACCGGTCTCGCCCGCGCGCGGATGCCCGACAAGGCCGCCTCCGACGTGAACCTGCTCGATCACATTCGCTACATCGCGCCGGCTTTGATTGGTTCGATTGCGATGGAACAGGATTTTTTGTGCCGCGTCATGGGCGACTGCGTGCATGGCGCGCCTTGCGACTTTGAAATCGGGGCGTTGGAGATGCCAACTCTTTTCAGTGCGCAGGAGCAAAAGTTCACCTATGCGCGCTACGACCAGCCGTTGGACCCAACGCATCCCAAAATCAAGTCATTCCTCGACCGGCAGGCTCAATCGAAACAGCGCTGGTGGAAATTTTTTAAGAGCAGCCATTCGTCGGGCGAGCAGATGCAATTGGACGATCTCAAGCTGATTCCCTTGTTGCAGGAATTGGGAACGGAATACGCAGACGCGCACGTGCGCGAAGAACATCTGCATCCACGCACCGCTGATTTCAAACCTTGTCCGTGCAGCGTGACGAAACGTTGAAACCGGCTAACGGCCTTTTCTGAACAGAAACAAAATCAGTCCCGTTGGCACGGCGCCCAAAAGCGCGAACAGAAAAATGTTCATGATCAAGGCGCTCTTGTTTGCCGTCGGCACAGTCGCCCACGCGGCCGCAGTGGTGGTGGTCAACAAGACGGCGATGATCCAAACGGCAATGCTGGCCAGTATGACAAGCGCCACGCCGCGCACGATTTTGAACCCGGCGGGATTAACTTGAAAACACATCCACGCGCCAACCAGCAACAGCGCGTTGGTCAGCAGATTGAACGCATTTACCGCGAGGTTGATTGGTTGCACGAGTGGAAATCCCTGATAAAACAACGCCAGGTCGCCGGTGGGCGAGGCGGTTTTGATGAGATTTCCCAAGCATCCAATCAGTCCCAAAGCACCGAGAATTGCGCAAATGACGATGCGCGGAGACAGTCGTTTTGATTCAACCGGCGGGGAAATGGTTTCTGGCTTCAAGCTGGCGGGAGCGGCTGAAGGAGTGGGAGTGACGGTTTCTGTGACGGCCTTTGGAGTTATCGTTGGAGAACCGTTTGGCTCAATCGCCATTTTCTTCAACCCGCGCAGCACGCGCGGCAAAATGGTTCCCACCTGGCCCTTGGGAATTTCCAGTGACGTGGCGGCGCCGATGGCTTCTTCCCATTCCGGCTGGCGGCGTTTGTATTCCACGTCGCTGATTTCATGCAGCAGGGGAACTATGGGTTTGTTGCTTTCGTGGGCGCGGACCACCTCCCGGCTGACTTGCGCCGAGCCGATGGAATTGCGCGACACAATGAGCAGGACGGCCTGAGAATCCACAACCGCTTGCCGGGTCTGTACGAGGTAAGACGCACCGCCATCGCAGTCGCGTTCGTAATACCAGGTGGTGAAACCGGCAGACTCAACGCCACGGGCAATTTCCAGCGCGATGCCGCGGTCTTCCTCCACGTGACTGATGAATAAATCGCTCATGGCTTAATCATCCGTTGTGCGCGGCGCAACCGCGCACCGGACTTCGTGGCTGTTTCTTGCGCCTCCCGATTAGGCTGGCCGCCTGACTTCATGCGCGCAACTCTAATGCTTCAAATAAAAACCGTGCAAGCATATTTCTTCTCCCAGCCAATCCTGCTCAAAATCGTCTCTCCAGAATTGACACGCGCGAACCGCTTTCCTAATTTCTTCCGGCAAAGACCACGCGCTTTGCCCCGAATCCAGGTTCGGGGATTTTTATTGCGCAGACGCAAATTATTTATGGCAAACACAATTCTCGTCGGCGCCCAGTGGGGCGACGAAGGCAAAGGCAAAATCATTGACGTGCTCACCGAGCAGGCGCAGGTCGTTGTCCGTTACGCCGGCGGCAACAACGCCGGCCACACCGTCTTCATCGGCAAGGACAAATACGTCCTCCACCTCGTGCCGTCGGGAATCCTGCGCAAAAACAAACTCTGCGTCATCGGCAACGGCGTCGTCGTGGACCCGATTGGCCTCGTCGAGGAAATCAACGGGCTGAAAAAACTCGGCGTCAAGGTCACGCCGGACAATTTCGTCTTGAGCGAAACCGCGCACGTTGTCCTGCCCTATCATCGCGAGCTGGACGCGCAACGCGAAGTCCTCAAGGGCAAAAACAAAATCGGGACCACCAAGCGCGGCATCGGCCCGGCCTACGGCGACAAGGCCGCGCGCGTCGGCTTGCGCGTGAACGATCTCGTTGACCCCGCGCGGCTGGAGAAAAAGCTTTCGCTGCGCATCAAGGAAAACAACGCCGTGCTCAAATCGCTCGGCGCCAAGCCGCTCTCGTTCGCGAAAGTGTTTGCCGAATACAATTCCGCCGGAAAATTTCTGGAGCCATTCGTCCAAAACACCGTCGTTCTCTTGCACGAGCAAATGCGGAACAACGCGGACATGCTGTTTGAAGGTGCGCAGGGGACATTTCTCGACATTGACCACGGCACCTATCCGTTCGTCACCTCGTCCAACACGACGGCGGGCGGCGCCTGCACCGGCTCCGGCGTGCCGCCGCATCGCATGGACCGCGTCGTTGGCGTGATGAAGGCCTACACCACGCGCGTCGGTGAGGGGCCGCTGCCGACCGAGAACGCGGAGATTTCCGATTTGCTGCACGGCATGGGCCGCGAATTTGGCGCGACGACCGGGCGCGCGCGGCGCTGCGGCTGGTTCGATTCCGTCGCCACGCGCCACGCCACCATGGTCAACGGCATTGACGATCTGGCCGTCACGAATCTTGACGGCCTCGATTCGGTGGCGGTCATCAAAGTTTGCGTCGCCTATCGTCACGGTGGGACGCGACTTGATTTCGTGCCGAACGACGCGCAGGTGCTGGCCGAGTGCGAGCCGGTCTATGTGGAATTTGAAGGCTGGCGAACGCCGACGGACAAGGCGCGCAAGTGGAAAGATTTGCCGCCGAAGGCGCGGGCGTATCTGAAGGCGATTGCCGAATTGAGCAACGCCAAATTGTTCATCGCCTCCGTTGGCCCGAGCCGCGAGCAGACGATTTTTGTTTGACCGCGTAGGACGCGGATTGCTCAAGCACCGTGGCAAGGCCAGCGCTCACAAACGACTTTGTCTTTTTGTGCAGCATCGGTGAATCTTTTCCTCATGCTGGCTCCGGAAGCAACTTCCGCCGAGGCCTTCGAATGTTATGTGCGTGGGAAATGTTCGACGTGAAAATCGCCGAACCTTCCCACATAGAATGCGCGCCGTCCGCGAGTGTGCACGGTGATCTGATGTCTGCACTTTCGCAGCAATTTCACAACGCGTGTGGCAAGACCGCGTGCGACAGCCGTGCCCATGTGGTGTATAATCATTTCAATATTTAACCAAGAGAAAGGATTCAATTATGCAAAAGCGCACACTCGGCAACAGCAATCTGGAAGTCTCGGCCATCGGACTGGGCTGCATGGGCATGAGTTTTTCCTACGCTCCGTTTCCGGACAGGCAGGAGATGATCTCCCTGATTCGGTCAGCCGTAGAACAGGGCGTCACTTTCTTCGACACCGCCGAAGTTTATGGCCCGTTCACCAACGAGGAACTCGTCGGCGAGGCGCTCGCGCCGTTTCGCAAGCAAGTGGTCATCGCCACCAAGTTCGGGTTCGATTTGAGCGGCAGTGACCATCGGCCCGGAGCGGCGGGTCTGAACAGCCGGCCGGCGCACATCAAGCAGGCCGTCGAAGGCTCGCTCAAGCGGCTCAAAACTGACGTGATTGATTTGCTGTATCAGCATCGCGTTGACCCGGACGTGCCGATTGAAGACGTGGCGGGCGCGGTGAAGGAATTGATCCAGCAGGGCAAGGTGAAACATTTCGGCATGTCGGAAGCGGGCGCAAAAACGATCCGGCGCGCGCACAAGATCCAGCCGGTCACGGTGCTCCAGAGCGAATACTCGCTCTGGTGGCGGGAACCCGAAGCGGAAATAATCCCGACGTTGGAAGAATTGGGAATCGGCTTCGTTCCGTTCAGCCCGTTGGGCAAGGGCTTTCTCACGGGCGCAATCAGCGCGGAAACGAAGTTCGACAGCACCGATTTCCGCAACAAGGTCCCCCGCTTTGATCTGGAAAATCGAAAAGCGAACCAGGCCCTGGTGGATGTGATTGGAAAATTTGCCGCCCAAAAGAAGGTAACTCCCGCGCAGATCGCGCTGGCGTGGTTGCTGGCGCAAAAGCCGTGGATTGTCCCCATTCCCGGCACGACGAAGCCGCATCGTTTGCAGGAAAACATCGGCGCGGTTTCCGTTCAACTTTCGCCGGAAGAACTGCGCAAACTTGAACGGAATTATCCCCTAGACGAAGGGAAGTTTGAAATTGACGCATCCGGCGCAAAGGCGGATGATTGCCCGCAATGTCATTGGTTGAAAAAATTCGGGAACTTGAAAACGCTTCTGTGGAATACAACCGGGCAATTGCGAATGGCTACTCAGTCGAATATGTTTACGCGTTTTGCGGGGCAGACAACAGGGAGGTTTTCGATGCGGTGCGGCAATTCAATTTGAGTGAAGCCGGAAGTATCCCGTCGCGCTTCTGCAAATTAATGGGACTTGCGACCCTGAAGACAATCCACGATGAAAGCATCAATCAATCTACGCGAGTTTCATCGTGTGAAATCTTAGTTGGGGAGTCTTTTGAAGAATCTGGTGCTTATGGTAAAGCAATAGTCACGACTTTAGATGGGGTACAGTTACGTGAGCTGTGCGCAAGAGCGCGCGCAAAAGCGGATTGACCCGCAAGAAGAGCAATTCGGACGGAGCAGCCAAGTAACCACCTTGAAAATTTTCAACCGCCGGGACGGGAAATCGTTCCGGCGGATTTGTTTTTCGCCACGAGGCTCAAACGATTTGCAACGGCTTGAATTGCCGACCGAGAACCGGCACGCTTTTCGTCTTGAGCCAGCTTTCCAAAACTCCGGCATAGACGCTGCGGAAGTCCACGTTGTATTTGATGTCGCCTTCGAACAAATCCTGCGGCGCGAGGCTCGGATAACTTCCCAGCAATCCGGCTTTCACCTTGTTGCCAACGATGAAGAGGGGCGCCGCCGCGCCGTGGTCGGTGCCGCCGTTGGCGTTTTCGGTGACGCGCCGGCCGAATTCGCTGAACGTCATCACGAGAACGCGCCCCATGTTGCCCTGCGCCTTGAGGTCGTCCACAAAAGCCTTCATCGAATCGCCGAGGTCTTGAAACAAACGCTGCTGGGTCGCGAGCTGGTTGCTGTGCGTGTCGTAGCCGCCCTGTGAAACGTAATAAATGCGCGTGGACAATCCGCCGCCGATGAGTTTGGCGACGAGCTTGAGTCCGCCTCCGAGCACTGACGGCGGATAGACGGCCTGGTTCTGGACGCGCGCGGCGATGGTGCGGACTTCATCGGAGCTTTGCTGCGCGTCGAGCGCGATGCGTTCGATGAAATCCACGGCGCGTCCGCCGGTCATCGGCATGCCGGCGGGCAAATTGGAAATGCTCGCGCCGGAATTGGAATTTTCGTCGGTCATCATCGTTTGGCCGGGGGGCAGGGGATTACCGTTGGCGTCGTCGGGTAGCGGGCTGGACATTTCGAGGTCGTTCAGTTCCTTGTAAGACTGTTCCATCGCGCTGTTGCCGATGAAGCGATAATTTTGCGGATTGGTGAAGCAAATGCCCTTGGGCGTCTGTGCAAAAAACGACTCAGGCAACTGGTTGCCAATCGTCACGCCGACGGTCGGGTCGGCGCCGGAGCAGGCGTTGTCAAAGTAACGACCAAGCCAGCCGTATTTTTCAATGACGTCGGAGTCGCTGGCGGTCTGCCAGATTTCGGTCGAGCGGAAATGCGAGCGGTTCGGGTTCGGATAGCCGACGCCCTGCACGACGGCGAGATTGCCGGAGTCGTAAAGGCTCTTGAACCCGGTGAGCGCGCCGTGAAGGCCGATTTCGTCGGTCAATTTCAGAATTTTGCCGGCGGGCAGGCCGATTTGCGGGCGCGCCTTGTGGTAAAAATCGTTCGCGTAGGGGACGACGGTGTTGAGACCGTCGTTGCCGCCGGCCATCTGCAGGACGACGAGGATGGTCGCGTCCTTGCCGGTGACGATTTGCGTGGAGGAATCGGCGGCGTCGCTGTGCAGCGCGGTGAACGTGTTGGCGAGAAACGCGGGAACCGTCCAGGAGAGCGCGCTGCCGAGGACGGTCGTGCGCAAAAACTGGCGGCGGGTTTGAAGGGTGATTTCATTTTTCATAAGCACCTCAGGTGACTTGGTATTCGGGCGTGGACATCATCAGCCGGATGGTGGTGAGAATGTCCTCGTTGTTTAATTGTTTTTTTGAGTCGAGAAATTCGCGCAGAACTTTTTGCTGGCTGGTGTCGAGCGTTGTCTGGAACAGGCGGTTTTGCAGCGAGGCGACAATTGAATCCTTGTCGTCGCGCTCTTCGGGCGTCAAAATTTTTTCCGCGTCCACACCACCGATGTGGATGCGTTGGGCCAGCTTCTCGAATTTCTGGCCGCCCGCACCGCCGGGCTTGCGCGCAAAATCGGCGGCGGACAGTTGCTGGATCGTTCCCTGAACGAGCGTGGCGGCGTCGTTGTAGCGCGCGAGCAAAGTGTTGGTGGTGATCCAGGCAATGCCTCCGTCCCAGCCCTTGACGCTCGGCGGCTCGAACAAAGCCTGGCCAAGGCTGGTCGTGATGGCGTTGCAAATGAACGGCGGCGGCAGATCGCTTTCGAGCATCCGCGTGGAGCCGACGAGCCAATCCACCGGACTTTTCACCTCGTTGCGGACGATGTCGTCGCCATAAAATTCCTCGCTGCGGAACATGACGCGCAGGAACGGCTTGAAATAATCATTGCCCTGGCGAAAGACGGCGGCGAGCGCGTTGTTCAATTCGACCGACGGGTATTGTCCGGCGAAATAATTCCAGATTTTGGCCGTGATGAAGAGCGCGGACTGCGGCTGCTTGACGATTTGCGCCAGAAAATCGTAGCCGTCGAGGTTGCCGGTGAGTCCGAGAACGGTTTTGATTCCGTTGTCGTGAAAGGCCGGGCGGTCAATGAATTTCTGGTTCAGCCGGTCATAGGACCAGCCGGTCAGCGCGCGCGCGGCCTCGGTCACGTCGTGCTCGGTGTAATGTCCTTCGCCGAGTGAAAAAAGTTCCATGACCTCGCGCGCGAAATTTTCGTTTGGATGCTCCTTGCGGCTCAACGCCTGATCGAGATAAATCAACATCGCCGGGTCCTGGGCGACATAAATCAGCATCCGCAGCCAGTTGTCGGTGGCAAGGCGGCGGAACAATTCATTCTGCCGCCACATCAGATAGGACCAGTTGGGCGTGCCGCGCACCTTGTCAATGCTTGTCGCAAAATGGCCGTGCCAGAACAAAACCATTTTCTCCAGAAACGGGCGCGGCGTTTTGGCCATGCGGTTGAACCACCAGCCGCGCAATTCGAGCATCCGATCCGCCTGTAGTTTGTTTTCCTGTTGCTGTAGCAATTTCTTGTCCGCCGGCGTTGCGGCCGCGATAGCCGCCCGCAAATTTTCCAACCGTTGCGGATCGGGATCCGCCCAAACCGGATTCGGCGTCGGGTCGTAAATGTTTTCGTAATCGAGCAGGAAAGAAATTGCCTGGTCGTGGTCGAGCGCGGCCAGTTTCTCAATGTCCGTCGGCGGCCCGCCAAATCCAGCGCGGTTCAGCAAGTGCGCCGCCATCTCGTAATTCCATCGGTTCGATGAAAGCGGCTTCAACATATAAACTATTAGGACGTAAAACTATTCGCATAAGTTTCACACAACGCAAAACTTTTTATTCGACACGCAACCCTCAACTTTTAACACTCAATCCCATGACGCTGCCCGCTGATTATCATATGCACACGCCGCTCTGCCGCCACGCCGTCGGCGAGCCGGCGGATTATGTCAGGCGCGCGCTTGAAATCGGACTGCCTGAAATCGGCTTCTCCGATCATTCGCCGATGCGGCAGGACAATTTCGACAACTGGCGGATGAATTTTTCGCAACTGGACAAATACGTTGAGAGCGTCCGTCGCGCGCAGAGGGATTTTCCACAACTGACCATCCGGCTCGCGTTGGAAGTGGATTTTTTGCCCGGCCACGAGGTTTGGATTCGCGAACTAGCCGCGCGGCATCCGTGGGATTATTTCATCGGCTCGGTGCACTACGTTTCTGATGCGTGGGCAATTGACGACCCGCAAAAACTTTCGGAATGGAAAAGCCGCGACGCGTTTGAAGTCTGGCAAATTTATTTTGAGCGGCTCACGCTGGCGGCGGAATCGGGATTGTTTGAAATCATCGGCCACGCTGACTTGCCGAAAAAGTTCGGGCACAAGCCGGATAAAAATTGCGCGCCACTTTATGAAAAATTCTTGGATGCGGCCAAAGAATCGGGCTGCACGATTGAACTGAACACCGCCGGTTTGCGGAAGGATTGCCGGGAAATTTACCCGAGCCGCGAGATTCTCCAAATCGCATTTCAAAAAAAAGTTCCAATTACTTTTGGCTCGGACGCCCATACGCCGAAGGAAGTTGGGGAAAATCTTGCCGAAGCCGTTCAACTTGCGCGTGAAGTGGGTTATACGGAATATCGCCGATTTGACCAACGGAAGCCACAAACCATTAAGTTGGCCGGAGGGTGAGCAAAGCACGGAATCTGGATTGTTAATTCTGGGTGGCGGATTCATTGCGTGCATTCCTCCAAAACCAAGCATTCTTTAAGTTTCACACGTTAAAAGCCTCAAAAATCAAGATGTCGAAACATTTAACAAACCTAGGAAAATGCGTAACATTTTGTAAGACAAAACGATGCGAATAAATAAAACCTCCTAAAATGTTTTCTTGTCGGTAAATCTTACGTTTATTGCTGACAAATTTTTGACTAGACAAACAAGCCATGTTTTTTATTAACGACAATACGTTGATGACAAAATACTTAAATTATTTTAAAAGCAATGTTGTGCATGGTCGGCACGCCATATGCTTTTATCCTAAGCGCTGGTATTAAATTGTGAAAGTTAACCAGAATTGATAAAAGAGAAAAGTAAAGAGCAGTAGATACTTATGAAAAAATTAATATTAGTTGGTGTGACGATTGGCATTGCAAGTTTGGCACAGGCTACCAGCATTACCGTATCCACCCCAACCACGTTGAGTGGCAACGATGCTTACACAGTTGGCATTGATTTAAGCGTGCCTGCCAATCAGCAAATAAATAGCTTAACGATTTCGTTTGACGACATCCAACTGACGTCGGTTCCGAAGGGTTACCTTTATATTGATCTGCTTAATCTAAACATACCTGGCATTCAGGCCGTTTCGGATGGTGACAAATCGGGAGATTATTTTTTATCTTACCTGAATAGTGGGCAAGGAGTTGCTCTTGGAACAGAGGTGTTCAACAGTAAGAACGAAACGCTAAGTTTTTCCATCACGTTTAATGCCGATGAATTGGCCGCTCTGAACTTATATGCGGCCGATGGAATTTTTGATCTCGGAATTGATCCGGATTGCTCCTTTAAATTGCCAAAGAGTTGCTGTAGTATTTCTTACACCACGTGCCCCAAAACCCCTCCGCATGTTCCCGATACAGCAAGCACTGCCGGGCTGCTTGGTGTGGGCTTTATTGGTCTGTTGCTTTTCCGCCGCAAACTTGCTCTTAGCTAAGCCAAAAAGCGTCAGAACTTGAAACCGACCGGCTTTTTCAGCCGGTCGGTTTTTTTGTTGCCCGGCGTGAACCGCTCGACACACTAAGTTAATTTTGAGAAAATCCGCGCGCGTGAAACAATCAATCGTCACCTTGGACATGGAAGGCGTGCTGACGCCGGAAATCTGGATTGCGGTCGCCGAGAAAACCAAAATCGCTGAACTACGCCGCACCACGCGCGACGAACCGGATTACGACAAACTCATGCGCGGCCGCCTCGTGCTGCTCGACAAGCACAATCTGAAACTTTCAGACATTCAAAATGTCATCGGCTCGCTGAAGCCTCTCGACGGCGCGAGGGAATTTCTGGACGAACTGCGCTCGCTCGTTCAAGTCATCATTCTGTCCGACACGTTCGAGCAATTCGCCACACCGCTTTTGCGCCAACTGAAATGGCCGACTCTGCTTTGTCACAAACTTGTCGTCGAAAACGACCGAATCGTGAATTACCAATTGCGCGTGCCTGACCAGAAGAAAAAAGCCGTCGCCGCGTTGAAGTCCCTGAACTACTCCGTCATTTCCGCCGGCGATTCCTATAACGACACCGCAATGCTGCTGGAGGCAAACGTCGGCTTTCTCATTCATGCGCCAGAAAATGTGAAGCGCGAATTCCCGCAATTCAAAGCGGTCAAGTCACACGCGGAGTTGCTGCAACTGATTAAAGGCGCGATGGCCTAAACTATCTTAGGCACAGATAAACACCGATGGATACGGATTCAAACAGTAATCATATCCGTGTTTATCCACGGTTTCTAATCCTCCGCCTTGAACGCTCGCGAAATCAAATCGCGCACGGCTAGTTTCGGATTTTTGCCTTCGTAAAGCATCGCGTGGACTTCATCAATGATCGGCGTCGGTACTTTTTTCTCGTGCGCGAGCCGGTGGGCTGAACGCGCCGTCGGGTAACCTTCCGCCAATTTCGGATGCGACGCCTGAATTTTTTCAATGCTTTCCCCGCGACCGAGCCGTTCGCCCAAATCGCGGTTGCGGCTTTGTTTCGAGAAACAAGTCAGCATCAAATCGCCGAGCCCGCTCAAGCCGGAAAACGTCTCCGCCTGCGCGCCGCACGCCACGCCGAGCCGGCGCATTTCCGAAAGCGCGCGCGTGACGAGGCCGGCCTTCGTGTTGTCGCCGTAGCCGAGGCCGTCGCTCACGCCGGCGGCAATGGCAATGACGTTTTTCAATGCGCCGCCGTATTCCACGCCCAAAACGTCCGTGCTGCGATAAATCCGAAATTCCGGCCGGTGAAAAAGTCCCTGCACCGTCCGCGCCGTGCCGTCGCTTTCGCTGGCGCAAACGACCGTCGTTGGAATTCCCAGCGCGACCTCGCGCGCAAAGCTCGGCCCCGAAAGCGCGGCGACGCGGTTGGCCTGGGCATGCTCGCGCAAAATCCGGCTCATCGTCTCGCCGGTTTCAAATTCGATTCCTTTCGTCACGCTCACCAAAATAGCCGGGCATTTTTTCAATTGCGCCGCGGCTTCCCGGAACGACTGCGACGGAAGGGCCAGGACGACACATTCCGCGCCACCGATGGCCTTGGCTGGATCCAATTCCGTCTTCCAATCCTTCGGCAGCACGACGCCGGGCAGATATTTTTCATTCCGGCCATTTTGAATTTCGCGCAGCACGTCCACTTCCTTGTCGCAAAGCGTCACGGCGTTGCCATTTTCGCGCAGCACCTTGGCCAGCGCCGTTCCCCACGCGCCCGCGCCCAGCACGGTGATTTTCATTTCGCTGCCTCCGTTGGCTGTGTTCTTTTCCCGAGGCGGCTTTCCGTGCCGTCCAACAACCGGCGAATGTTACTCCGATGTTTGAAGATGACAAACAAGCCAATCGCCGTGGCAAAAATCCGCAGAGGCAAACTGTTTTGTGTCGGCCAGACCGAGACAACCAGCGCAATCGCCGCCACGATGGACGCGACGGATGCATAACGAGTCAAAGCCAGCATCAAAATCCAAACCGCCAGCGCGATGCCCGCCGAAAGCGGCGCCAGCGCGAAAAAAACTCCCGCGCCCGTGGCGACGCCTTTGCCGCCTTTAAATTTCAACCAGCAGGTGAAGGTGTGTCCCAGCACGGCGCAAACGCCCGCGACGATTCGCAGCCATTCCATTTTCTCCGGCGCGACGGAAAAGGCGTGGGCAATAAAATCCGTTAGCCATGCGCAGGCGGTGTAACCTTTGAAGCCGTCCGCAAGCAGCACAAAAATTCCCGCGACCGTGCCGGCGGCGCGAAATGTATTCGTCGCGCCGATGTTGCCGCTGCCGACGGTGCGGATGTCAATGCCCTTCGCGCGCGCGACGAGAAAACCCGTCGGTATCGAGCCGAGCAGATACGCCGCCGCCGCGACGAGGATGTAAGCGAGAACTGGCACGGCGACACTTTAGAAGCTCAAAGTTCAAAGTTCAAAGTCCAAAGTTGAAAGTTTCGGTGGGGCGAGCGTCCTCGCGAGCCGTACCAGCGCGACATTTCTGATTTCAGTTTTCAGTTTTCAATGGCAAACTGCGCGCGTGGCAAATTCAGACTCCAAAATCCGCGTTGCCGTCCTCGGCGTCGGCTCGCTCGGACAACATCATGCGCGTATTTACTCGGAACTTGAAAAATCCGGGCAGGTCTGCTTCACCGGCATTTTCGACGCCAGCGCCGACGCGGCAAAAAAAATCGCCGCCAAGCACGGCGCGAACATCTTCAATTCCATTTCCGAAGCCGCCGCCAACGCCGACGCGCTCAACATCGTCACGCCGACCACCACGCATTTTGAAATCGCCAGGCAATTGCTCGCGGAAGGCAAGCACGTCCTCGTCGAGAAGCCGATGACCGACGACACCGCGCAGGCCGCCGAACTCATTCAAATCGCGCAGCAGCACAATTGCATCCTGCAAGTCGGCCACGTCGAGCGGTTCAATCCAGTTTTCCAATTCCTCCAGACCGCCGCGCCCGAACCGCGCTTCATCGAGTGCCATCGCCTTTCGCCGTTTCCCGCGCGCTCCACCGACATCGGCGTCGTGCTGGATTTAATGATTCACGACCTTGACATTGTGCTCGCGTTCGTGAAATCGCCCGTCGCGAGCGTGGACGCCGTGGGCATTCCTGTTTTAAGCAAGAGCGAGGACGTTGCCAACGCGCGGCTGCGGTTTGCCAACGGCTGCGTCGCCAACCTCACCGCCAGCCGCGTCGCCGTCGAGCGCATGAGAAAAATCCGCGTGTTCAGCGGCGGCGCGACCACACCCAGCTACGTCTCGCTCGATTACCGCGCGCAGGAAGGTTATATTTTACGCGTCGCCCGCAACAGCGAGGAAGAAAGTTCGCTGCTGAAAAAAGTGCTCGTCGCCAAGCTTGGTATCGGCAAGGACTCCGCCATCGTCAGCGAATTTGGCGGCAAACGCATCGTGCGCGAACCGGTGCCGATTGCGAAGGACGAACCGCTCAAACTCGAACTGCAACATTTCGTCAATTGCGTCCGCGAAAAACAAACGCCGATGGTCAGCGGCGAATCCGCCAAACGCGCGCTGGACTTGGCGTTTGAAATCACAAGGCAGATTCAGCAGATAAAATGAAAATTAAATGCCGAATTGCCGATGATTTAGCTGCGGAGCAGCGCATGATAGTAGCCCATGGCGCCAGCTATGGGTTTAATCGCCCAAAAACTCACCAAGCTCCGGCAGGAGCGACAGAAACATGGCACACACATTCACCCATTTGTTGACGCACATCATTTTTAGCACAAAAGACCGACGACCATTGCTCGACGCGGATTTGAAATCGCGTTTATTTCCATATCTTGGCGGCATCATCCGCGCGCACGACGGCAAGGCGCTCATCATCGATGGCCCGACGGATCACGTTCACATTTTGGCTTCGGTTGCGGCAAAACATTCATTGTCCGATTTAATGCGTGAGTTAAAGGCGGATTCATCCGGGTGGATTCATAAAACTTTTCCAAACCAAAAATTGTTCGCATGGCAAATTGGTTATGGCGCGTTTAGCGTGAGTCATTCAAGTATGGTTGAGGTTGAAAAATACATCGCCAACCAAGAGGAACATCATCGCAAAATTTCATTTCAAGAAGAATTTGTGGCGTTCCTCAAAAAACATGAAATCGAATATGACGAAAGGTTTTTGTGGGAATAAAAATTCTTTTGCTCCTGCCGGAGCTTCAATTTGTTTTGGCGTCGAGTTCCCATAGCTGGCGCTATGGGCTACTTTCTTGTGCCGCTCCGCAGCTGAAATTGTGAAACCCAAAACCTTCATGCTCATCGCCGGCGAGGCGAGCGGGGATTTGCTCGCGGCGGAACTGGTTGCCGCGCTGCGCGAGCAATTGCCGGACGCAAAATTCTTTGGGGCGGGCGGCGCGAAGATGGCCGCCGCCGGTGTGGAACTGGCGTTTGACCTGACGCAACACGCGATGGTGGGCCTGCCGACGTTGGGGAAATATTTTCAGTTGCGCCGGCTTGCCGGCCAATTGCGGGCGCTGGCCATCAAACGCCAGCCGGACGCCGTCATCGGCGTGGATTACGGCGGGTTCAATTTGCGGTTCGGCCACGCGATCAAGGAATTCGTCCGTCGGCATCCGTCGGCGAATTGGAATCCGAAAATCATTCAATTTGTTTCGCCGCAGGTCTGGGCGTCGCGGCCGGGACGGGCGGATTTGCTGGCGCGCGATTACGATTTGTTGTTGAGCATTTTTCCCTTCGAGAAGGACTGGTATGCGCAACGCGTGCCGAGCTTGCGCGTGGAATTTGTCGGGCATCCGATGGTGGATAGGTTAAAGTCAGAAGTTAGAAGTCAGAAGTCAGGAGTGTCAGCGGCTTCGCCGGCAATTCTTTTGTTGCCGGGCAGCCGGACAAGTGAATTGCAACGGCATTCGTGGGTCATTTTGTCGGCGTTGAAATTGATTCAGGAGAAATTGCCCGCGGCGAAAGCAAAAATGGTTTTGCCGAATGAAAATCTGGCAAAGACTGCTTCCATGGAATTGGATTTGATTAAAAAACTTGAGTCCGCCTTCGACCCAAACGAAATTTTTCGGAATCTGGAAATCCAAGTCGGCAATCTGCCGGATGCGCTGGCGCAGGCGGATGTCGCCATCGCTTCGACCGGCACGGTGACGATGGAATGCGCGTTCTTCGGCGTGCCGACGGTGACGCTTTACAAAAAATCGCTGCTCGGCGTGGCCATCGCGCTGCGCGTCATCACGGTGAAATCGCTGACGATGCCGAATCTCATGGCGGGCGGGGAGGTTTATCCGGAATTCCTTCAATCGGCGGCGACGCCGGAAAACATTTCGCGCGCGGCGCTGGAGCTTTTGCAAAATGAATCGCGGCGGCAGAAAATCAAATCGCAATTGGAGAGAATCATTTCCTCGCTCGGCGAACCGGGCGCGGCGAATCGCGCAGCGTCGGCGATTTTGAGTTTGTTCAAATGAAAGACCTTTCGCCATTTTGGATTAAGTTGAAAGAAATTTTATTTCTGCTGATTGGGATTACTGCCGCAGTTTTGGTTTTTCTCGACAATCCGAAATGGCAGACGGCTTTGCTGCTGGTGCTGGCGATTTGGAGTTTTTGCCGGTTTTACTATTTCGCATTCTATGTCATCGGGAAATACGTTGACCCGAATTACAAGTTTTCCGGTCTAATTTCATTCGTGAAGCATTTATTTTCGCGTCGGTCGTAAATTCAATTTGAGTCTCGTTACCTCGACTCCTACACTTGCATTCATGGACACATTGCACGCGCCGTGGCGGATTGAATACATCCTGTCGCCAAAACCGGAATTGAAGGCCGGCTTGTTCACGCGCATCGCGCAATCATCCGACGACGAGGCGAACTACGTCATCGCGCGCGACCGGTCGTGCTTCGCGCTGCTCAACACGTATCCGTATGTCGGCGGCCATTTGCTGACCGTGCCTTACAAGGAAGTGCCGGACATGAACGGCCTGACGGACGAGGAACTCGCGGATTTGTGGAAGCTCACGCGCCGTTGCATCAATGCGCTGACCACCGTGATGAAGCCGGACGGATTCAATGTGGGGATCAATCTCGGCAAAGTCGCGGGCGCGGGCATCGCGGAACATTTGCACGTTCACGTCGTGCCGCGCTGGAACGGCGACACGAATTTCATGCCGGTCATCGCCAACACAACCGTGGTGCCGGAAGCGTTGAAGGAAATTGCGGCGAAACTGCGGGCGGAACTGGGGAAATGAGTTTAATTTTTTAGCCACGGATAAATACGGGTGTATAAAATGATCGTAAAACAGATAAGGAATCCAGATGTCACACAAATACGATGAAATAGTGAAACACTTGACTGCCGCTTTTGATGAGATGAGAAAAATCGGCCTTGCTGACGTTGTGGCAAAAGGAGGGGTTGGCGAAATTCTATTAGCTCATAACCGCAACCATGAACTAATTGCTTCCGACAAGGGAGCTGATGGCAAAGATTCCGATGGCTGTCGGTATGAGTATAAGGTCAGCATAACAGATCAGTTCAATTTTTATTTTGGCACAAGAGAGGAAAAAGATCCGCCTGAATCAAAAGTGAAGAATCATTTTAGTGGATTGAAAGGTGCGTTTTGTGCCAAGCGTGAAGGTGAAAAAATAAAACGTATAGTTTTCGTTCCCACAGAATCATTAGTGCCATACTTAATTGATCACTTCAGCGACACCGAAGGAAAGCAATTGAATAAAAATTTTCGCTTTGACGGGCTGCTGGCAATGAAAGACGCAGTTGAAGTAAAACCATGAGACAACGCTTTGATACAGCAGCAAATAATTTTACTTATGGCAACTGAAACTCTTCATTTCGAGAACGCGCGATTCGCGCAACAGCTTTTCAACCATGAGCCGCGCAATTTGCAGTCACTGGAGACCGAACTCGGCGTCAAGGCCACGGCGCGCGAAGGCTGGATTAAATTGGAGGGCGCGGTGGACGCGGTCGAACGAGCCAAACAGCTTTTTGTCTCGTTGGAAAATTTATTGAAAGCCGGCTCGCAAATTCGTAATCGGGAATTTGCCCACGCGTTGAACGTGGTGAAGCACGAAGGGGCGGAGACGTTGAAAGATCTCGTCAGCGACCGCGTGCAAACGCATGAGCGCAAACCGGGCGTGACAGCTAAAACCGTCGGGCAGAAAAAATATCTCGATGCCATCCGCAAATACGACGTGACGTTTGGCATCGGACCGGCGGGAACTGGAAAAACGTATCTGGCCGTGGCGATGGCGCTGTCCGCGCTGCGCGAAGGAAAAGTTTCAAGAATCATTTTGACGCGCCCGGCGGTCGAGGCCGGCGAAGCGCTCGGATTTTTGCCGGGCGACCTTTACGAAAAAATCACGCCATATTTGCGTCCGCTGCATGACGCGCTGCACGACATGCTGCCCGCCGAGGAAATCCAGAAACACACCGAGCGCGGAACGATTGAAATTGCGCCGCTGGCTTACATGCGCGGACGGACATTGAACAATGCATTCATCATTCTGGACGAGGCGCAAAATTCCACGACTGAGCAGATGCTGATGTTTTTAACGCGGCTCGGTCACGGTTCAAAGGCGGTCATCACCGGCGACGAAACGCAGATTGACCTGCCGGCGCATAAAAATTCCGGGCTGCTTGAGGCTCATCGCGCGCTGAACGACACCGAAGGCATCGGCATTGTGGAATTTTCCAAGCGTGACGTGGTCCGGCACCCGCTCGTCCAAAAAATCATCAGCGCCTACGAGGAACATCGCAGCAAGGCGAAACGCGAATGAGCATCGCCATCGTCAACCGGCAACGGACGAGGAAGGTTAATTTGCGTTTGCTGAAACAAATCGCGAAAGAACTGCTGGCGGAATTAGAAACTGAAAACTCGGAGTTTGGAATCAATCTGGTCGGCGCGAGGGAAATGGCGGCTTTGAATTCGAAGTTTCTCCAGCATGAAGGTCCGACGGACGTGATCACGTTTGACTATTCGGAAAAGCAAAAAGCGGAAAACAAAAAAGAGAAATGCTTGTGCGGCGAAATTTTTGTATGCGTGGACGAGGCGCTTTTGCAGGCAAAGGCATTTGGGACCAACTGGCAGTCGGAAGTTGTTCGTTACATCATCCACGGCATTTTGCATTTGCTCGGCTACGAGGATGCGCGTGCGGATTTGCGACGCAAAATGAAACACGAGGAACACCGCCGGCTGCGCCGCCTTTCTCGAAAGTTTTCGCTCGCGAAAATCGCCGGGGCTTCTAAAATTACCGCGTGAAAAAAACGTTTTTTGCCCGCTGGCGCGCCAGTTTTTTTGCCGGCCTGGCTGTTGTCCTGCCGGGCGTCATCACGCTGGCCATTGTCAAATGGTTCTTCGGAACCGTTTCCAGCTTCACGGACGCGCTGCTTTTTTTTCTGCCACATTTTCTCGACCCCAAATTTATTTACCAGGACGGCCAGTCCGGTCCCATGTTCTGGTATTGGAGCTTGCTGGCACTTTTGCTGGCGGTAGTCATGGTGTCAGTCATCGGCGTGCTGGCGCGGTATTATTTCGGCAAACGGATGATCGCGTGGGCCGACGGAATGATGTTGCGCGTGCCGGTGCTTAATAAAATCTACGGCACGATCAAGCAGGTGGACGAAGCGCTCACGTCCGGCAAAAAAAGTTCGTTCAAGACCGTCGTGCTCGTTGAGTATCCGCGCGAGGGAATTTATTCCGTCGGCTTTATCACCAGCGAACAGGAAGATGAAGTGCAAATGAAAACCGGGAAGAAATGCGTTTGCGTTTTTATCCCGACGACGCCGATTCCGACGAGCGGGTTTTTAATCCTCCTGCCCGAGGAAAAAATCATCAAGCTCGAAATGAGCGTGGCGGACGGCTTCAAATACATCATCAGCGTTGGCGCGCTGACGCAGGAACAAAAACCGCTCCCATCGTTGTCCTCATAAATCAAAAGTTGGGGGCGGAAATGAGAGTGAGCATGAGGATGAATTGAAAATAATTGAGAATGCCGCTGGAATTATCTTGAGGACCCGGCTGCTGACCGAAACCAGCCTGGTGGTCCACTGGCTCACGCCGAATTTCGGAAGAATTGCAACTGTCGCCAGAGGCGCACGCAGGCCGAAGTCACCTTTTCTCGGGAAGCTGGATTTGTTTTACGAGGCGGATTTCTCCTTCAGCCGGGGCCGGAAGACGGACTTGCACGTTTTACGCGAGGTCAACTTGCGGGAAACGCACGCGGAGTTCCGCGCGGACATTTTGAAATTGCGCCGGGCCGCCTATGCCGTCGCATTTATTGAACAGGCAACCGAGACCGAGACGCCGTTGCCAAATATTTTTGAATTATTGCAAACCTTTCTCCGGCGGCTTTGTGAACAAAAACCTTTAGGCCCAATTGTTTTATCAATGGAATTGAAATTGCTTCATGAACTCGGTCTGGAGCCTGACTGGGCGGGAACCAGCCTGGCTGCGGGAACAAAAAAAATCGCGGCCATTTTGTCGCGCCAAAGTTTCGCGGCGGGCGAAAATTTGAAATTGACGAAAGCGCAAATCGAAGAGTTGCGACAATTTCTGCACGGCTTTTTGATTTTTTATCTTGGCCGGCTGCCAAAGGGACGTGCCGCGGCGCTGGCAAGCGTGGTTTGAAATGGCTTTTCGGGCCAATTAGTTTGCACTATATTTTCAGAATAGGACAAAGCCAGAATTGGAAAAATGATAAATAAAATCGCAAAGACATTTTCCACCGTGCGAATGCAGCTGGTTTTCAGCGTCTTTGTGGTCATCGCGCCGGCGCTGGTCGTCACCTACATCGTCAATCAGGATTGGTTTTGGAATTATGCGCCGGAATGGCTGAAGCCCTACGCGACGGACGTGCCGTGGGCGAGTTTGATTATCGGGCTGCTGGCGTTGATTGCAGCATGGTTTGGCGGCGAGCATTTTATTTTGCGCCAGGTGCGCGCCCTGTCGGATGCCTCGCGACGGCTGGCCGAGGGCGATTTCAGCGCGCGCACGGGATTGAAGCAAGCGGAAGGCGAACTCGGCCAGCTGGCGCGAATTTTTGACACCATGGCCGCTTCGCTGGAACAGCGCACTGCCGAACGCGAGAACGCGGAAAAAATTCTCCTCAATCGCGCGTTGCAGCAGACTGTTGTCGCCGCGCTCGGACAATTCGCGCTGACGCACAACGACCTAGACGCCCTGCTGAACCAGGCCGTCCTGTTCGCCTCGCAAACACTCAACGTGGAATACTCCGGGCTTTGGGAGCGGCTGCCGGATGGCCGGCTGCTTTTGCAGGCGGGCGTCGGCTGGAAGGCAAATCACATCGGCAAAACGGAAATTCCGGCCGACGATGATTCGCAATTTGGATTTACATTAAAATCTGGAGAACCGGCCATTATTCCCGATCCCGGCAGACAAAAAAATTTAACCGCATCGCCGTTTCTGGCTGAACATGGAGTGGTCAGCGGGGTTACGGTTGCAATCCCCACACGCGAAAGCGCATTCGGAGTTCTCGGCATTCATACGACACATCAGCGCACGTTCACATCCGACGAGGTGCAATTTCTCCTGGCCGTCGGCACCGCCATTGGCATGGCAGCGGAACGCCGTCGGGCTGACGCTGAATTGCAAAAGCTGGCGGCCTTCGCGCAATTGAATCCGAACCCCGCGCTGGAATTCGGCGCGGACGGCGCGATTCTCTATTTCAATGAGGCAGCCCTAAAACTTGCGCATTCGGTCCGCAAGAAACATCCGGGCGATGTTTTGCCTCTGGAGATTGGCGAGATTGTGCGCGAGTGCCTGGAAACGGGCCGGAGCAAATTGCGGTTGGAAACAAAAATGGAGGGACGCACATTTTCATGGTCGTTTCATCCGATGTTGGTCAACCGCGTTGTGCATTGTTATGTGGAAGACATCACCAGCCGCTTGAGCCTCGAAGAACAATTGCGCCAGTCGCAAAAAATGGAATCAGTCGGCCAGCTTGCGGCGGGCGTCGCGCACGATTTCAATAACATGCTCACCATCATCCAGGGACATTCCAGCTTGTTGCTGGCGAAGCGGACGCTGCCGGACGAAATCAGTGATCCCGTTCAAGCCGTTTATTTTGCCGCCGAGCGCGCCGCCAGCCTCACGCGCCAATTACTCATGTTCAGTCGCAAGAATGTCATGCAACCCCGTCTGCTGGACCTGCGTGAGACCGTCGGCAATATGACAAAAATGCTCGAACGTCTCATCGGTGAAAACATCACGTTGGAATTTCATCCGCCAGTCGCCCTGCCGCTCGTGCCCGGCGACAGCGGCATGATCGAACAAGTGGTCATGAATCTTTCTGTCAACGCCCGCGATGCCATGCCGCGTGGCGGGAAGCTCACCATTCGCCTTGAAACTGTGCGTATTTATGAGAACGACATTGAGACGCATCCCGAAGCGCGCGTCGGAAATTTCGTGCGGCTGCGCGTTGCCGACAACGGCTGCGGCATGGATGCCGCGACGCTCGCTCACATTTTTGAACCGTTCTTCACAACCAAGGAAGTCGGCAAAGGCACCGGCCTCGGTCTTGCCACGGTTTATGGGATCGTCAAGCAACACGACGGCTGGCTTGAAGTGAACAGCGAATCCGGCCGCGGCGCGATGTTCGATGTTTTTTTTCCGGCCAGCAACGAAATGGCCGCGTCCGATAAAAAGGAGATCGAGCCGCTTACGCCCGCGCCTGGTGGCAGCGAAACCATTCTCATCGTCGAGGACGAACCCATTCTGCGCGAAATGACGCGCGACATCCTTGAAACTTGCGGCTACCAAATTCTCGAGGCGTCGTCAGGCAGGGAAGCGCTCGCCGTTTGGAAACGGCGCACAGAGCAGATTGATTTGCTGCTGACCGACATGGTGATGCCCGAGGGAGTTTCGGGCGTGGATCTCGCCGAACAATTGCTGGCCGGTCAGCCGGATTTGAAAATCATTTTCACCAGCGGCTATACCGCCAACGAAATCAACCCGGCGTTGCTGGTCCGAACGCGCGCGAGTTTCCTCCAAAAACCTTATGCGCACAATATCCTCGCCAAGGCCGTCCGTGATTGCCTTGACAGAAACTGCGTCGCCGGCAACTCAACGGCGCCGTTGTGCTAAAGAGCCGGGCTGTAAAACCGATTGCGGTCTGATTAAAAATACGGCAAAGTTTTGCCCAGAGCAAAAATATGAAATCAACAGCATTGATAATAATTTTTTCCATAAGCGTTGCCGCGCCGTTGCTGGCCGACGACACAAACGTGTTGACCGACGACAAATCAAAATTCAGCTATGCCGTCGGCATGTTGCTCGGCCACAATTGGCAGCAGCAGGGCATTGATGTGGACCCGGATTTGGTTTTGCGCGGAGTCAAAGATGAACAGTCCGGTGGCGCGACGCTGCTGACGCCGCAGGAAGCGGAAGCCACACTGAAAGAATTCCAGCAAAACGCTGCCGCCAGGGAGGCGGACATGGCCGTCAGCGATAAAACTGAAGGTGACGCGTTTCTGGCAAAAAATAAAAGTCAACCCGGCGTGGTCACCTTGCCGGACGGCCTGCAATATAAAATCATCACCGAGGGCAGTGGTCCGTCACCTTCGCCCGACGACATCGTGACGGTCAATTATAGCGGCACGTTGATTGACGGCAGGGAATTCGACAGTTCCTACAAACGCGGTCGGCCGGCGCAATTCCGGGTCGGCGGGGTCATTCCGGGCTGGACCGAAGCGCTGCAGAAAATGAAAGTCGGCTCCAAGTGGCAACTGTTCATTCCGTCGAACCTGGCTTACGGTGAGCGCGTGCTTCCGGGCATTCCGCCGAATTCCGTCCTGATTTTCGAGGTGGAACTGCTTTCATTTCAAAACCCGAATCCGCCGCCGCCGCCAACGCCGGCGCCTTCTGCCAGCCGGCCGCTGACCAGCGACATCATCGAAGTGCAGGGCACCAACGTTCAGATCATCAAGCCGGAAGATATGCCGAAGATGCAGTCGCAGACGCAGACCAATTGACCGGGAACGTCGCGCGCGTTTGAACATTTGTGTGCTGGCGCTGTCAATTTCTTTGCACACATTATGAAATTGGTTACAAGGTCGGCAGTCGGTTTTTTCTCTGCGGCGGTTGGCGCATTCATTGTCATTGCCGCGGTTCATTTCAATCTTTGGGGCAAGGACGCCAAGCTTACGCTGAACGTTGACAGCACGCCGGTCAACCGCTCTGCCGGAGTAGTTACCAGTTACGCGTCCATTGTCAAAAAAGCCGCGCCGAGCGTCGTCAACATTTATTCGACGACCATCGTTCACATGCGGCAACGTTATTGGAATCCGTTCTACAATGACCCGTTCTTCCAGCAGTTTTTCGGCGAACAGGCGCCGAGCGGCAGCCACGAAATCACCCGCAAGGAAGAAAGTCTCGGCTCCGGCGTCATTGTTTCGCCGGACGGTTACATCCTGACGGCGAACCATGTTGTTGATGGCGCGGACGAAATCAAAGTTGCCCTCGGTGACAACGACAAGAAGGAATATACCGCCAAAGTCGTCGGCACTGATCCCGATACGGACCTGGCCGTTTTGAAAATTGACGCGACCGGCCTGCCCGCCGTCACTCTCGGAGACAGCGACCAGCTTGAAATCGGCGACGTCGTTCTCGCCATCGGCAATCCTTTCGGCGTCGGTCAGACCGTCACGCATGGCATCATCAGCGCGCTCGGCCGCAGCGGATTCGATATTGACGGCGGCAATATGCCGAACATTCAAAATTTCATCCAAACCGACGCACCCATCAATCCCGGCAACTCCGGCGGCGCGCTCGTGGACGCGGAAGGCCGGCTGATCGGCATCAACACGTGGATTGCCAGCAACAGCGGCGGCAGCGAAGGCGTTGGTTTCGCCGTTCCCGTCAACTTGGCGCGCCGCGTCATGGAACGGCTCATCGGCGGCAGCAAACTCATACACGGCTACCTCGGCATCACGTTGCAGGACGTGAACGTCGATCTCGCACAGGAATTTGACCTGCCCAATCAAAATGGCGCAATCGTCGACGACGTTTTGCCCGGCACGCCTGCGGCAAAAGCCGGGCTTCAGTCCGGCGATGTCATTGTTGCTTTCAACGACCAACCCATCGCCGACGCCCATAGTCTGCAACTGGCCGTCTCCAGTTGTTCGCCCGGAGCTTCGGCGAAGTTGAAAATCATTCGCAACGGCCGTGAACAAACTATGAGCATCGTTCTTGGAGATTTGAGCGAACAAAACAGCGTTTCCAGCAGCCAAAATGGCTCGAATGGGAACATTTCTACAAACGACTCGCTGAACGGCGTGACGGTGACTGATTTGGATCAGGACGCGCGCCAGCAATTGCAAATTCCCGACGACATCGAAGGCGCGCTGGTAACGGAAGTTGATCCCGACTCCAACGCCGCCGAAGCCGGCTTGCAGGAGGATGATGTCATCATGGAAATCAACCGCCAGCCGGTGACGGACGCGGACGACGCGGTGACTCTTTGCAATGATGCCAAGGGCGACCATATCCTTCTCAAAATTTGGCGGCGAAGCGGTGATTTCGTCGGCACGCAATTCCTAAGCGTGGACAATACGGTGAACAAATGAAGAGATGAGGAGTGGAGTGCGGAAGCCATCCGGCTTCTTCATTCCGCCTTCGGCTTCCGTTTTGGAAGCCGTTCCACATTTCAAAAGACGAAGTTACTTTGACAAATCCCCGCGAGCGGGCAAATTTCTCACCGGCCTATGCCCGTTCAATACAAAGATTACTACGAAATCCTCGGCGTGCCGCGCACCGCAGGCGACGCGGATATCAAAAAATCCTTTCGCAAACTCGCGCGTGAATTTCATCCCGACGTCGCCAAGGACAAAAAACGCGCCGAGGAAAAATTTAAGGAAATCAACGAGGCTTACGAAGTTCTTTCGGATTCCGCCAAGCGCAAAAAATACGACGAACTCGGCGCCAACTGGAAATCCGGCGCGGAATTCCGTCCGCCGTCCGGCTGGGAAAATTTCACCGAACAACAATTTCATCGGCGCGGCGGAGCCGGGCAGGGCGCGGAAGGATTTGAATATCGCTTCGGCGGCACCGGCTTCAGCGATTTCTTCGAGCAGATTTTCGGCTCGATGGGACGTGGTCGCGGCGGCTTTGGGCGCGCGCAAAATTCTTCCGACGAGGAGCTCGCCGAACGCGGGCGCGACGTGGAGGGCGACATCATGGTCACGCTCGAAGAAGCCGCGCGCGGCTCCGTCCGCACCGTGACCGTGCGGCACGATTCGCGCGCCGAAAGTCATCAGGTCAAAATTCCCGCCGGCGTCACCGAAGGACAACGCCTGCGGATTGCCGGGCGCGGCGAACACGGCTCCGGCGGCGGCGCGTCGGGCGATTTGTATCTGCGCGTGCGGCTCGCCCGGCATCCCGACTTCGACGTTGAAGACCACAACTTGATTTGTGAAACCGAACTCGCGCCGTGGGAAGCCGCGCTCGGCGCGGAAATCTCCGTGCCGACGCTCGACGGCCGCGTGAACATCAAGGTTCCCGCTGGCACGCAGACCGGCCAGAAACTCCGCGTGCGCGGACGCGGCCTGCCGAACCGCGACGGCGGCAAGGGCGATTTGATTGTCGCCACCAAGATTGTCGTGCCGTCAAAGATTACCGATGCGGAAAAAAAATTGTGGGAGCAATTAAAGCGCGAATCAAAATTCAATCCGCGCATTTGAATTTCAACGCAAGGACGCAAAGGCGCTGCGCAAATTTCCGCTTTAATTCCCCGCGCCTTTGCTTCTTTGCGCCTTTGCGTTAAATGTCTGTGACGAAGAAAATTATTTTAATCACCGGCGTGACGCGCGGACTCGGCCGCGCGATGGCGGAGGAATTCATCCGGCTCGGCCACACCGTCGTCGGCTGCGGACGTTCCGAGAAGGAAATCATCAAACTGCAAACGCAATTCCAGCCGCCGCACGATTTCGACATCGTGGACGTGGCTGACGACAAGGCCGTCGCCGCATGGGCGCAGGAAATTCAGCCCAAACACGGCCCGCCCGATTTGCTGCTCAACAACGCCGCGCTCATCACCCGCAACGCGAAACTCTGGGAGGTTCCGGCGCAGGAATTTTCCGACGTGATTGACGTGAACATCAAGGGCGTCGCCAACGTCATCCGCCATTTTGTGCCCGCGATGGTCAAACGCAAAAGCGGCGTCATCGTGAACTTCAGTTCCGGCTGGGGGCGCTCGACCGACGCGGAAGTGGCGCCATATTGCGCGACCAAGTGGGCCATTGAAGGACTCACGCAGGCGCTCGCGCAGGAACTGCCGCCGGGCATGGCCGCCGTGCCGCTCAATCCCGGCATCATTGACACCGATATGCTGCGCAGTTGTTTCGGCGGCTCGGCGACGAGTTATCCCGCGCCGCGCGCATGGGCGAAGACCACTGTGCCGTTCCTCCTGCAAATCAATTCCACCGACAATGGAAAACCACTGACCACGCCCTTGTGTTAATTTTTAATCTCCGGTTTAATTGCGGAAATTTCACATCACGCAGACCATGCGATTAAACTCCATTCAAGCAACGCAAAACCGGTTCGCAAAAGTTTTCGTCCCGTTCATCGCGCTGGTTCTTTTCCCGAACTTGGCCGCCTTTGCCGCCGAGCCGCAAACTAACGAGGCTTATCGCGCGGTCGGCACTTATATCACCGGCGCCAGCGACGTTTTGCCGAGCACCAACGGCGTCCAATCGCCGCTCGCGTTTGATTCCTCGGACGCCCAACTGGTCAAGGGCTTCAACTGGGCCAAGGCGCAGGCGCTGGCCTATGTCTTTGACGACGGCGACGCGGTGGGGCCGTGGTATGAAGCCGTGGAGCCGGGACGCGAGGGATTTTGCATGAGGGACACGTCACATCAGGCGATGGGCGCGCAGGCGCTCGGCCTCGCGCGGTTCACGCACAACATGCTGCGGCATTTCGCGGAAGACATTTCCGATTCCAAGGACTGGTGCAGCTATTGGGAAATCAACCGCTTCAACGAACCCGCGCCGGTGGATTACAAGAACGACGCGGAGTTTTGGTATGATCTCCCGGCGAACTTCGACGTGCTCGATTGCTGTTTCCGCATGTATGTCTGGAGCGGCGACCGCTCCTACATCAATGACCCGGTCTTCCTGAATTTTTACAATCGCACGGTGAACGATTACGTCGAGCGCTGGGGTTTGGGCATCAATGAAGTGATGAAGCGCCCGCGTTTGCTGAACGTGCGCGGCATTTTTGATGCGACGAAAAAATTTCCGAAGAACCGCGGCATTCCCGGTTATGACGAGCAGGACCACACTTACATTTTGGGCTGTGACGTGCTGGTGACGGAGCGGGCGGCGTATCTGGCTTACGCGCACATCCAGCAGGTGCGTTTCAACGCGGATTTGGCACAGGAATTTTTGGACAAGGCCACCGCGGTGGAAAATCTTTTGACGAATTCGTGGTGGGACGAAAGCAACCAGTGCTTTTACGCGCGCTTGAACAAGGATTATCAATTGGAAGGCGACGGCCCGAAGACTTTGGACTGGCACGAGGCCGGGCACGTGGACGCGGAGGCGACGTATTCGAACTTGATGTATGCCGCGTTCAGCCCGAAAAGCCGCCGCGAATATCCGGAAACTTCGTTCACTTGGATTGGCGACCTCGTGAACGATACGATGGGCATCAATCCGGTGTTCACGTCGCCGTTGCAATCGGCGGTGGGCGGTTACTGGGTGGAAGTCATGGTGCAAACGCTGCCCGCGCTCGACTCAAAAACCAAATGGGCGGAAATCCGCAATCTGCCCATCCGCGCGAATGTGGTGACGGTGCGGCACGATGGAAACGGGAAAACGCAATTCATCAACCAGAGCGGCCCGGCGTTGATTTGGAAGGCGAGTTTTGCGGGCGCGCATGAAACGTTGCTGGTCAACGGCAAGCCCGCGAAGGCCACGGTGGAAAATGACTCGGCGGGGCAGCCGGTTTCGTGGGTGCGGGTCATCGTGGGCGCGGGCGGAACGTCCACGGTGGAAGTGGCGAAATAATCGGAGCGCGGACGGCTTGTCCGCGGTTTCCAGTTTTCAGTAAAACGCTCAACATGAGTCCCGAAAAACTAAAGTTGTTGATGTGGCTGGCAATCCTTTTCACGGTGCTTGTCGTTCTTTGCGTAAAAGCGCATTTCTTGGATTTGGTGAGCCGCTCATTTTCACATTGAGCGGCTGTTTTGAATGCGTTGCTTGACCGGCTTGGATGGTGGCTTTACGCTGTCTTGATGTTGCACGCGAAGAAAAAACGCAAAGCCATGATGCTTGGAGTCGGATTGGATTCCGACGGCCACAAACGAATCACCACCGGCCCGAATTTCGCGCTTTTCGGTGGCACAGAGGAAACCCACGAGCAGATGACCGAGAAGACCATCAAGATCAACGAAAAGCTCAAGACGCGCGGCAAACAACTTGAAACGGTCAGCCATCAGGAATTCGAAGACATTGCCCACGAAGTGGGATTGAAGAAGGTCGAATCCAGGCAATCCCGCTTGAAGCGATAAAGCCAGCCATTCGCTTTGCCGTGTTTGCTCGCCAGAAATTTTCTGCAAAACAGAAGTTGACGGGCGAAAATAAGTGGACGAGTAATAATTATGAAACCTTCACGAAGACATCCATCTTGGACGGACGTGGCGGTGTTTGAAAACTTGGGCGACGGACTGGCCTTGGAAAAGTTTTTGATGAGTCACAGGCTTGAGGCGAGGACTTACGACGACAAGCTGTTCCGATATTTTTTGTTTTTGCGTCCACCGACCGTGACGTATCGGGTGCAGGTTCACTCAAACGCATTCAGGGCGGCCACGGAACTCTTGAGCAGCGCGCCGGAAGCCGCTGCGATTTTGGAGCGGGCGCTTCATTGTCCGTCCTGCGGCTCATTGCAGGTGAATTATCCACAGATGACGCGCAAATTCATCACGCCGACGGTGATTTTGCATCTAGGGATCATTTTTCGGGTCATTGAGCACGAGTGCTACTGCGAGCATTGCCACTACATCTGGAATCTGCCAAAAGACAGCGCCACTGCCGTTCACAAAGTTCGCATCGCCAAACCATTTCCGTTTTAAGCGCCGGCAAATTGCCCACGCTAAGATTGAAGAAATCTGTGCAAAGCCGCGCGCGTTTTCTCCGGTGTTTCGTGCAAAATGGCCTGCCAGCCGCGCGCTTTTCCCATCGCGATATTTTCCGGCCGGTCGTCAATGTAAACCAATTCCGCGCCGCGCCGGCCCGACATTTTTTCCATCGCCTCGTAAATTTTCGCATCCGGCTTCATGCTTTTGACCTCGTAGGAGAAAATGTAGCCGTCGAAAGTTCTGAAAAACGGGAAATTTTGGCGGACATGCTCGATGGCAATATCGTTGGTGTTCGAAAAAATGTAAGTCACAAATCCGCGCTGCCGCAGTTCTTCGTGCAATTCCACCATCGGCTCGATTGGCAGAAAAATGTCCGCGAGGTCATTGCTGAATTCATCAATGCCGCCGGTGAAGCCGGTGGCCTGCTGAATCTCCGAGAAAAACTGTTGCCGCGTGAGCTGGCCGGACTCATACCGCGCAAGAATCGGCGAACTGCCGAGAAAATGCTGTAAATCGGGAATTTGTTTGGTGCTGCGCGCGGCGATTTTGCGCGCGGCCACGGAATAATCAAAATCCACGAGCACTTTGCCAAGGTCAAAAACAATGGATGGTTTCATGACATTTCCCGGCGGCCTTCGAGCGCGCGGCTCAAGGTCAGTTCGTCGGCGAATTCCAGCCCGCTGCCGGCCGGCAGGCCGTAGGCGATGCGGGAAATTTTCAAGCCGGGCCGCGCGAGCCGCTTCGCCAGATAAGAACTGGTCGCGTCGCCTTCCACGTCCGTGCTCAACGCGATGACAATTTCCTTGATTGGCTCTTTGGCGAGACGCTTTTCCAAATCCGCAATCCGCAAATCCTCCGGTTCGACACCATCGAGCGGCGAGATTTTTCCGCCGAGCACGTGAAACTGGCCACGAAAGGAGCCGGCCTTCTCAATGCTCAAAATGTCCACGGCGCGCTCGACGACACAGACCAGCGAGGCGTCGCGCCGCGTGTCCGTGCAAATGGAGCAGGGGGATTTTTCCGTGAGCGCGCCGCAAATTGCGCAAAATATTATTTTCTCGCGCGCGTGGAGAATGGTTTCGGCCAGTTGCTTGACGGCGGTGGAATCGGTCTGGACCAGATGCAACGCAATGCGCTCGGCGGAACGCGGACCGACGCCCGGAAGTTTGGCGAGCGCGGCGATGAGCGCGGTGATGGAGTCGGGCAGGGCGGACATGAATCAACCCAATCCCGGCAGACTCATTCCCGCCGTGACCTTGCCCATTTCAGTGTTGGCGATTTCCTTTGCCTGGCCGAGCGCCTGGTTCGCGGCGGTCAAAATCATGTCCTCCAAAATCTGCGCGTCCGAGGGATTAAGCGCCTGCGGATCAATTTTAATCGAGCCAATGGAGCCGTCGCACTTGGCGATGACCTTGACCGCGCCGCCGCCACTGGTGGCTTCGACCGTGCGCGCGGCGAGTTGCGCCTGCACTTGTTCCATTTGCTGCTGCATTCGCGCAGCCTGTTTCATTAATTTGCCGATGCTGCTCATTTGTCAGGTTGAGAGTAATTTGAGTTGAGTGTTGAGGGAAAATTACGCGCGGACTTCCACAATCTGGCCTTTGAAAATTTCCAGCGCCCGTTGAATCAGCGGGTCGTTCTTAAAATCATTTTTGTTGAATGCAATAGGCGCCTTTTCCTTCGCGACTGGCGTTGCCGGCGCGGTTGGTTGGGAAATTGGCGGCGGGGCGGGGGATGACGTTGGCGCGGCAACTGCGGCCGGTCTTATTTTTTCTCCAACGGGCGCCTCGGCTTTGACGAATTTAATCTGGCAGTTTGCGTGGCCGAGTTCGGCGAGTTTGGTTTGCAACAGCGTGTGGTTGCGCGCGTTGTCCACCAGGCCGAGGTGATCCTCGAATTCGGGATCAAAGCCGATGACCAGAATATTTTTTTCAAACGAAACCGGATTGGCGTCCACGAGATAACTGCGCGTGAACGGGCTGACCTTGCCGACGGCTTCGACGAGTTTCGTCCAGAGTTCGGACAAATCGGCGGAAACGGGCGGCGCTTCCTGCAACGCGGCGGGCGTGGCAATTTCCTGATGAACTTTTGTGGCGGGCTTCGCGGCGGGCGCAGCGTGTGCGCTTGGGCTTGCGATTGCCGCCGGAGCCGGAGAATTTCCGCCGCCGCGCAATTGGTTGAGCTGTTTCAAAACTGCGTCAATCGGTACGGCGCTGCGCGCCTCGATGGCCTTGAGCAGCGCGACTTCGAGAAAAATCTTCCGCGACGCGGCGTCGCGCAGGTTCAATTCCGCGTCCGCGAAAACTTCGAGAATCCGCATGAGCGAATCGGAATTGGCCAGCGCGGATTGTTCCTTGAGCGCGGCGGTTTCGGCTTCGGAAACTTCGAGCAGGTTCAAATCGCCGCGCGAGATTTGGTAGATCAGGAGATTGCGGAAATGATTCAGCAAATCGGAAAGCAGGCGGCCCAAATCCTTTCCGCCTTGAGCCAGCTCGTTCAATTGCGTAAGCGCGGTCTGGATTTCACCGGCGAGCACGGCCTGGCTCAACTTCAAAATCTGGCTTTCGGCGGCGAGGCCAAACATGGAAAGCACGTCGGCCTCCTCGATTTTGTCGCCGCAAAAGCTGATGAGCTGGTCGAGCGTGGATTCGGCGTCGCGCATCCCGCCGTCGGCGCCGCGCGCGATGGCAAACAGTGCGGCCTCGTCAATTTTAACTTTCTCTTTTTTCGCGATCTCCGCCAGATGTTTCGTGATGAGTGCGGCGGGAATCCGGCGCAAATCAAATCGCTGGCAGCGCGACAAAATAGTCGGCAAAACTTTTTCCGGGTCGGTGGTCGCGAACATGAACTTCACGTGCGCGGGCGGCTCCTCCAAAGTTTTCAACAGCGCGTTGAATGCCGCCGTCGAGAGCATGTGGACTTCGTCAATGATGTAAATCTTGAACTGCGAATTGGCGGGCGCGTATTTGCAGGTCTCGCGGAGTTCGCGCACCTGATCGACGCCGTTGTTGCTGGCGCCGTCAATTTCCAGAACGTCGAGCGAACGGCCATCGGTGATTTCCTGGACGTGAAAATCCTTGTCATCGAAATCAATTTTCGGGCCGCCAGTGCAGTTGAGGCATTTGGCAAAAATCCGGGCGATGGTGGTTTTGCCCGTGCCGCGCGGGCCGCAGAACAGATAGGCGTGGGCGATGCGCTTTTGCTCAATCGCGTTGGTGAGCGTCTGCGTGACGTGTTCCTGTCCGACGACGTCGGCAAAACGCTGCGGGCGGTATTTTCTGGCGATGACTTGATATGACATTGGCGCTTACGATTGGGAGCAAGACTACGATTAAGATTTGTCGCGGGCAAATTGTTTTCAATCCGTAATCGCCGGCCGCAAATCGTAATTGAAGAAATGTCAGGGTGACCACGGCAGACACGGAGCAAACTACCGTTGCTGCCTTCCGGCCCTGGCGGGATTTGTAAGTCCATATTCCATGGGCCCTGACATGGATAATCTGCCGCAAAATTATTCGTTGTCGAGACAAAGCGCGGCGGCGGCGAGAATCGCAATGTGCGGCCTTTTGCTTTGGACGATTTTCAGCCGCTTCAGCGAATTTTGGAAATGAAACTTCGCCCGCAGATTTTCCCAGACGCGCTCCTCAAAAAACCGGAACGATTTGCTGACCGAGCCGCCGAGCACGATGATTTCCGGGTCGTAGGCGTAAAGCGCCGCCATGATGACTTCCGCCAGATGGTCGCCGAAGGACGCGAGCATTTCCCGCGCGTCGGGGTCGCCGTTCGCCGCGCGGTGGTCCAGCATCGCGCCGTCCACGCCGAATTCGCGCTGGAAAAATCTGCCGCTGCAATAATGCTCGAAATTTTTTTCCTTGTAGATGATGGAGCCGATTTCGCCCGCGCCGCCGTTTTTGCCGGAAAACAATTTGCCGCCGATGACCACGCCCGCGCCCAGCCCGGTGCCGATGATCAAGCCGACCAGATTTTGCCGCCCGCGCCCCTGGCCGAATTGCATTTCGCCCAGCGCGAAGCATTTGGCGTCGTTGTTGACGAAAACCGGCAGGCGAAAATGGCGTTCGAGGATTCTTTGCAGCGGCACAACCTTCCACGACGGGATGTTGTTCGGCGAATACACCACGCCGTTTTTCACCAGAGTCGGGACGCCGATGCCGATGCCGTGCGTGTCCGTCGGCATCACGGCTTCAATCGTCCGGCAGATTTCCGCGATGATTTCCTTTTCGCCAAGCGCCGTATGTTCGCGCGCCTCCAGTTTGACGATGCGGCCGTTTTGAACGAGACCGGCGCGGACATTGGTCCCGCCGAGATCAACGCCGATGAATTTCTGCTTCTTGGTCATGGTCACGCCATATTGCTTGAACTTTTTTGGCCGCAAGTCAAGCCGTTCTGTTTCCGTGCCGGGTCCTAATTTTAATCGTCATCGTAATCATAATCTTTTCCGGCTAGGGATTGCGCTTAAGAACAGGATTGAGCTTAGGATACTGCCTGTTTCCGGACGGCGTCTTGTCATAACCACGGCAAGGAAGACGTTCCGCCGGGCAGAGGAGGCGGCTGCGAGGGGTCAGCCGGCGTTCGGGAGGGCACATATTTCTCGGCCTCCACATAGCCCAGCATCGTCCGGGAAACGCCCGACAGGCGCGCCAGCTTGTTCAGCGACAATCCGTGCTGTTGGCGGAGCCGGCGGAAGACGCCCGGCAACGCCCGCGTGGTGGGCGACCTGTCCGTGAACATTTCATGTGTCGGCTCCCGAAGCCCTGACTTTTGATTTTTCATTCAGCCTGGTTTGTTCGGACCAATAAAATAATTGTCCCTTCAAACTCAAGGTGAACATCTGATGGGCGGATGAAATAAAGCAGTCCGCCGCCGTTGTCAAAAGGAAAATGTTATCGCGCTTTCTCCACCACCAGCATTTCGATGGGCATATTGGTCGGAACAAGTTCAAGCCCAAGTTGGTTGCGCAGAAAGTCTTTTACCTTAGTGCCATCCCTTGTGCCCTCGAAAAGTTGTTCGTCCAAAACATAATCAAATCTTTTCCCGACAAGTCCAGTTTGATCAATGATAGGTAGTTTAAGAGCGTATTCCACCATTGTCGTCAAATAACGGGTGCTCTGCCCAAGAGCATAAATTTGACCCGCTTTGGCAGTCACTCCAGCATTTGGACTGGCGGAATGCAGTTTCAAGCCAGTCACTCCGGGTATTATTGATTTGAGTAATAGCACATTGGTTTCAATTGCCGCGAAATGTGCAACCAACCCCAACTTCGTTTTTATTTCGGCTTGCAAGGCTTTTAATTGCTCTTCTTGCGAAACTGGCAAAGTAATTAAATAATCATAATTTTTCCGGGGTAAATCTTCGGGAATAATGATTCGTGTTTCTGTATCAGGCAATCCGTAAGCTGCTTCAAAAATCTGCCCGACTGACTGATTCCGGCCCAGCATCCGATCTTCCTGTTTTCCGCCGGGGCGGGTGCGTATTTCCATCATTGCGCCTGCATTGTCTGTAAAATGCGTTTGGCGCAGGACTATGACATTGCTGGGGGCACGCCACAGGTTTCTGGAATCGAAGAATGAATCCGCAATGCTTGGATCATCCATTCGCGCTTGTATTGTCCGTTTGATAACTATTGTAGTAGTGCCCGTAGCCAAAATCACGGTCGCACCAACAACAATTGCCGTTTTAGCTTTTGTCCATGCCATAATTTTCAATGCTCCTTTGATGAGGGTTAAGGTGGAAAGAGAAGCCGTCGCGCCCTTGGCCAGCGCAACGGCAGTTGTGGTTTTCGCCAGCAGCACCGGCGCAGCTTGAACCGAGTTGGTGGAAATGGTTTCGCCCAGCGTCGCCGCCGTCGAAGTCACGCCATGTTTGAAAAAGTATTTCCGCAATTTCTCCAAGGCGCGCGTGGCGCGTTTGTGCGCGGCCCATTCCTGAATGCCCAGCAGGGCGGCGGTTTCCGCCCCGCTTTTGTTTTCAAAGAACCGCAGCGCCAGCAGTGTCCGCTCCTTTTCATTCAGCCGCGACATCGCATCCTCCAAAATGGGGGCGAGTTGCCGCCAGAGGTTTTCCGTGTTCGAATCGTTCAAGGTGGATTCCATGTAAGCCTCCTGTTCGCGGGCGTGTTGCCGGTTGCGCGTCCGCAAAACCTGGCGGGCGGTAAAGGCGCGTGGTCTCATACAGCCAGCCGGTAAGCGCGGTTCTTTGGCGCAAACTCGCGGCTTTTTGGGCGAGGATGATGAAGACCGCCTGCGTCACGTCCTGTGCGTCCGGCGAATTGCCGGTGTAACGCAAGGCGACGGAATAGACGAGGTTGATGTGCCGCTGAACCAATTCGGCAAAGGCTGTCTCGGAACCGCGGTCGGCGTATTCCCGCGTCAAGGCCATGTCGTTTACATCGGGCATTTACCTATTATTGGCCGCTGACGGGGAAAATTGGACATTTATTTTCATGCCGCCCGCTGCGGGCGAGGGCGCAGAGTTTGGGATGATTGAAAAATGAATTACGAATTTCCTCGTCTTCTTTTCATTAATCCGGCAATCGTCGCACCGGCTAAAATAATTGGAATGGCGGAATACCAAATCCATCCGTGATTCGAACGTTGCCCCGATCTAATTTGATATCGGTTAGTCGCTGCCCAACGGGATGCTGCCTCTTGATTACCTTGATTATATTCTTTGACGGGTTCCGCTTCAGGTTTTTCCGGTAGACGATCCGCCTTGGAAAAATAGACCGTTTGCTTGTAATTAGTGTTGTTGGGAAATCTGGTTTCGCCTATTGCCGTAGTTCCCTCTGTTTTCGGCGGAAGAACATCCGGCACGGAATCCAACTGAATTGTATGAACATTTACCGTGACGAGGAGTTCATGCTCAACATCGTTTGAAGAAAAAGCGCCATTTAATTTTGGCTTGAACTGTTCATAGGTATAGACCAGCGGAAAAACATAACCGTTGACATTCGTCTCTTGGAGAACACGGACTTCTCCAGATTTGAAACCATTGTCAAATTGATGTGTGACGATGCCCTGACCAATCAATATGGTTTCGCCATTATTGTAATAATCAATTGAAGTAGGCAAATAAGGCGGATGGTCGCTTAGTTGCCAAGTAGCTCTGTCTTTATACGTTCTTGCATTAAGAGGCTGGCTCACCAGTGACGCAACATTGCCATTTGTTGCTTCCGCGAAATAGGAAGCCGAGGCCAATCCAACCCACACAAAATTGGCAAAAGTGCCGTCTTCGGTAGGAAAATTACCGTATTCAATTACCGCACCTCCACTATTTGCCACCCCCGGCTTTTTGCCCGAATACCAATAGCTGTAAATAGACCCATTCAAACAGACCTCTTCCCAATATTGTATTGACGTCTCCATTTTAGGATCAGTCAAATGAATCGCCCAATTGCGGCCATTAACCGTCAAGGTAAAGTTGCGGACAAAATTATGATCGGTCGTGCTATACACGAGGTCGCCATCAATCTGGTATCGCCTTTCGTTGTCATTCAAATTTGCCACGGCGACAGTAACAACACTTCCCACCAACAGAATTGCCACGCCCATGCCACAGGCAAATTTCATTTTTACCCAAGTCATGGCCTTCAACGCTCCTTTTACGAGGATCATGATTGAACCGCCAGCCGTCGCGCCCTTGGCCAGCGCGACGGCAGTTGCGGTTTTTGCCAGCAGCGCCGGCGCGGTTTGAACCGAGTTGGCAGAAATGGTTTCGCCCAGCGTCGCCGCCGTCGAAGTCACGCCGCGTTTAAAAAAGTATTTCCGCAGCTTTTCCAAGGCATGGGCGACGCGCTTCTTGGCGGCGTTTTCGCTCGCGCCAAAGGCCGCGCCGATTTCCTGAAAACTTTTGCCTTCAAAGAAACGGAGCGCGATGGCGTTCCGGTCCTTTTCGCGGAGCCGGCCCAGGGCATCGTCGAGCAGCGGCGCGATTTGCGGCCAGAGTTCGGGCTTGGCTTCGTGGGAAAGAGATTGCATATAAGCCTCCTGTTCGTGGCGGGCACGGCGGATTTCGGTGCGCAGGAAGCCCGCCGCCGTGAGCCGCGCGGTTTGATGGAGCCAGCCGGAAAGGATGGTCTGGCGGCGCAGTCCGCCCGCCTTGCGCGCCAGAATGATGAAGACGGCCTGCGTGATTTCCTCGGCGGCAGCGGGATTGCTGGTTTTCCGCAGCGCGGCGGAATAGACCAGGTTGACATGGCGCTCGACCAGGGCGGCGAAAGCCTCCTCGGAATTCCGGTCGGCGTATTGCCGCAACAAATCCATGTCGGTCGCATCCTGCATTTACCTATGAATGTCCGCCGGCGGGGAAAAGTGCCAATTTATTTTGAGGCCGGCATTTGCGGCTGCGACAGGAAATGCAGTCAATTATCCGTGGTCTTGAATGTGAGCAGATAGGGAATCGCTGGATGATTTTGCGGATCGCGGAAACCGTGAAAATTCTGCCTGTTGATCCACCAGCCGTAGGTTTTGCCCGGCTCGAGTTTCACTTTCATCACGCAGGTTTTGTGGTCGGCTTCGTAATATGGTTTGCCCAGCGATCCCGGCGTGGAATCCTGCCAAGCCGTGACCCAACTCCACGATTGATCCATCATTTCCTTGCTGAAAGTGATTTTGACTTCGAATTCACCGGGTGGAACATCCGTGCTGCCGGATTCCGGCACGGTTTTCACGACCACCGGCGGAATAGAGTCCGCCGAAATTTGCCCGCCGGCGGATTGTTGATTAAACGCGGCTACATACTCTGCTGTTTGAGCCGCAGTATCCACGATGAAGAAACGATGCGAACCATCCTTGGTGTCAACATAGACCGTCAAGTCCTTGGGTTCGGGAATCATGGCATCCATGCCGGCGTGCCAGCTTGAACTGAACTTGGCTCTGACAACGGCCTGAATTTGCGGCTCCAGATTGGTGTCGCCGTCGGCGAACACCGTGTTCGGCGGAAACAGTTCATCAATCTTCGCCGGATGAAAACGCAACCAGATATTGGCGATGGGTTCTCCCGCGCTGGCAGCCGAACTGGTCAGTGTTCCGTTCCCGCGGGGAATCAGCACCGCCCAGACGGCGCCATCGGCGCAATGGCCGATGGCCAAATCTGCCGGCCCCGTTTCCACCTTGAAACCTTCGCCTACCTTCAATGTGAACTGCGAGACACGGTAAATATCCGCGGAAGTGAATTGCCACGGCCGGGCGTGGTCCGGCTCGGCATCGCCGGCGGTCAGTTGGGTTGGATATTGCGCCAGCAAATCAACCGCCGCAGCAGAGGTTGCCAGCAGGCATAGCACGGACGCGGCGATGAACAGGCAGTTTGTGAGTTTTGTTTTCATGGCATGGTTCCTTTCAGTTGGTTTTGGTCTGGAAAGTCAGCAAATACGGCACAGCCGGCTGGCCGGCCCGGTCGGTGAAGTTTTTAAATTTGTCGCTGTTCAGCCACCAGGCATAAGTCCGGCCCGGTTCCAGCCGGACTTCCATGACGCAGGTTTTGTGGTCGGCCAGATAATGCGGCGGCCCGGCGGATTCCGGCGTGGAATTTTCCCAGGCGGTTGCCCAGCTCCACGAACCGTCGGTCATGGGCCTGCTGAAACGGACACGAATTTCGGTAACGCCCGGCGCCACATCGCGCGCACCGGAAACGGGAAAGGTTTCAACAACAACCGGCGGTTGTTCGGCCAAAACTTGATCGGCATTGTTTTCCATGGAAATGCCGGCAGAAATATTTGTCACCACGCTGCCATTTTGCACCAGCTTGTAGCGAATCTTCACGCCGCGCGGGTTCTCGGTGAAGCCGGTGATTTGCAATAGACCCGTTTCTCCAGTTCGCGATTCCACGGCGAATGTCGCCGGCAACACGACGGATTCCAACGGGAGAAATAACTCGTCTAAGCCGAAGACGACGGGCAGGTGCGGACTGCCTTTTTGTAATGCTTCAGTCACGTCGGCTAACGAAGCGGTCTTCCAATCACCGGCGGGAACCTCGACAAATTTCGCCCCTCCAACCTTGAGGCTGGAAAGCATGAGGTTCTTTCCGATGACCGCAATGGCTAAATCAGCCTTCGTGCCCCGCCACCAGTTGGAAACAATATCTTCTCCGGCGTGCGCGCCAATCTGTGGTGGCATGGAAACCAGCGAGCCATCATGCAAACACAAGAGCTGGAAAACCTGACCATCACCGGCAAAAAGGGTTCGCTCGATGACCGGGCCAAAGGAAACGTATGATTGAAGATTCATATTGCTCTCTTCAGCGGCTTCGGCTCTGGTTCCAAAATAGAGCGCGGCGAAGGATTTGCCATCGGCATACATCGAAACGTGCGGGAGGCCGGAAACAAGATGAGTATCAATCAATTCAAAATCTCCGCGACCTTTGGAAATCTGCATTTCTTGTTTTGAATCTGTGGGAACCGTGATGTTACTGGTCGTCGTGATGTAAAGCGCCAGCAATGCCTGATCGTGGCTGACGAGATTGCAATGGCCTTTGACTGTCATCTGGTTTCTGCCTCGCTCAACGGAAGTGATTTCGATGGAATCGCCTTTTGGAAAGTAGGCTTGGCCAATATAATCAGATTTTATACTTTTTGCTCCTTTCAAATCGAGGTGATCAACCACCAATACAGCCAGACCGATGAAAAATGCAAACCCCATCAAACCCCTGAATATTCTTCTGGATCCCAACGAGTCGTGCCAGTTCGCCGGCTTGGCGCGGAAAAACATTTCGGCCGATGCCAAAACCACATAAATCATGAATACCGAACTGAAATAGTGAAGGAACTGGTCGTTTCGCGGATAACCGAAATAAACCAGTGTGAGCATCATCATCCACGCCGTTAACAGAATCATGCCCGTCCAATTGATGATCCGACCAAAGAGATTTGTGGGTCGCAGGAACATTACGGACGGTGACAGCCCTTGTTTCTTCGATTCTGCTGGGTGGACTCCCGACTGAGACGCAGTTGGATTTGTCTCCGCCCAAACTTTGTTCACCGCGCACCAGACGTGGCGGATGACGAGCCAGTCCACCAATGCAACGGAGGTGAGCGTCAGTGAAACCCAGATGGTGAGATCCCACACATCCAGAAACAGCGAGTTCTGAAGGCCGAGCGCCTGGCGGGCAAACAACTTTGCCAGCACCAGCCACACCCACGCTATCGCTCCGTCCACCACCAGCAGCGGGAAAAACAAACCGTCAAACACCGCCAGCCACAGTCCGTAAAGTTTTCCCGCCGAGTGCCGGATTTGTGTCACGGCAATCCAGCCGAGAATCGTCACTACAAAGGCGAAAAGCAAGGCCAGCGCCGGCAAGGCGGTGCCCCCGATCATTCCCCTTAAATCATTGTGAACAACCGTCCCGGTTAAGATCGGGCCGATTAGTGCGAGCACAAAGGGTAATAAGGCCAGGAACGCGCCAACGATGGCCGTGCGCGAGAAATGTGGTTCGGCGTCTCCCCTCCGGCTTTTGGCGCGAGCTTGTCGAATTGCCAGCCAGCCAAAAATCAACGCGCCCAAAATCCCCGCGAAAGCCAGCGGTTTGAAAATATAGCGATTGAGATGAATCAGGTTCGACCACGAATGGATGGCGGCCCAATTTCGAGCTTCGATTTCAGGTCCGCTGTTCAGCAGGCGCGAAATTTCCGGCGCGGCGGCAATGACATACTGATGGATTTTCAGTGCGAGAACCGCTGATATCAGGCCAATCACCGCGCAAATTGCGCCCACGATTACTGTGCGCGAGAAGCGCGGGGCGAGCTCTTGCGAAGATGCCGTTGCGTCCCGGCGTGACAAATTTCTGGAACTGAAATTCGGTGCCGGAAAGCGCCGCGACGGAAACGGCCAGACTCCTGCAAGACACAAGAGACAGACCGCCAACCCGATGACACATATTCCCATGACGAGGAGCGGTGCAGCCGCCTGGCCGGGAAATTCGACGGCAAAGCACAGCGACAGGAAAAACGACAACGCCAGAATCATCGTCGCCCCGGCAACAATTGTTTTTTCCAAGGGATTGTATTGCGGTTCGGCCGGCGGCACGCCCGTGCCACGCTTGTTTATCTCGCGCTGGACACGAAGCATCAGGCGGGCATACCACCAAACTGCTACTGCCACCAGTGCAACCACACCGACAATGATTGCGATGACCACCCAGCGCGCTCCCGCAACAATCCTGGCTTGTGTCAAATCCGGCAGCGAAATCACCCAGGCCGTCAGGAAGTAAAAGCCGGTCGCCAGAACGGCCAGTCCCAACAGCCGGCGCAGGACCTTGAACAGCCGCGGCCCGGTGATCTTTCGCACTTCGGGACTGCGACTGCCACCCGCTTCTTCGCTGCCACCCAAATTCAACGCCGCCAGCCGGCCGATGGCGCAGATTCCCGCCCAGATCAGCATATTTTTCTCGATGCCCGAGAAAGCGAATGGATTTGCCCCGTGCGCCGCCCGCCGCAACAAGTCAATGACCACACTACAGCCGTTCGCCAGGAACCCGATGGTCGAGAAGAACAGCAGCACAAACGGCCAGAAATTGAAACGCCGCCGGCCATCGCGCTTGACCAGCGGAACGATGCCGGCGGTGAAATCAAACAACAACAGCGCTTGGTCGGCGAGGTGAAGCAAAAATTTCCCGGAGAGGCCAGCCAGTCCTTCATCCTTCAACATCGCGCGAATCTCCCGCCCCATTTGTTTGGCTTCGGGCCTGATAAAACCGGGCGCGGCTTCCGCCTTGTCTTCCGTCTGCCGGCTTCCCATCGTAATCGTTTCCACCATCGTCTTCACTTCGCTCACCTGCTGGTAGCGCAACTCCGGCTTCTTTTCCAATGCGCGCAGCACCACTTCATCCAGCCGCACATCAATTTGCACTTTCGACGACGGCGGCTGGAGTTGTTTGCCCGGCAGTTCGCCGGTGAGCATCTGGTAAAACACCACGCCGAGCGCATAAATGTCCACGCGATGATCTACTTCACCAGGATTTTCCTTTTGCTCCGGCGCCATGTATTGCGGCGTGCCCATGACTTTGCCCGCGTCAGTTAACTCGGCTTGAGGCACGGGCTTTCCGGCCTGCGGGTTCATGGGACTTTCTTGTCCTGTGTTTCCCGAACCAGCGGCAGGGACATCGCCCGAACTCCCCGCCGCGGACGTCTGCGCTACACTGCCCACGATTTTCGCCAGCCCGAAATCCGCCACCTTCACCCGGCCACGACGATCCAGCAAAATGTTTTCCGGCTTGATGTCACGATGGACGATGCCCTGGTCGTGTGCGAATTGCAGCGCATCACAAATCTGCGGCACGATGGCCAGCGCCTCGCGCGGCGAAATTCTTCCGGCGTTCAGCAGTTGCCGCAGTGTCACGCCGTCCACGAATTCCATCAGGAAATAAAACAAGCCGTCGGTCCGGCCAAAATCGTAAATGGTCACGATGCCTGGAAAATTAAGCTTCGCCAGCGCCTTGGCCTCGCGGGCGAAGCGACCGGCAAACGCAGGATCGTCACCAATGCCGGGCGGAAGAATTTTGAGCGCGACGACGCGCTCCAGTTCCTTTTGCCGCGCCTTGTAAACCGCGCCCATGCCGCCCTGGCCGATGAATTCGAGGATTTCCAATTGCGGGAATTTCGGCGTGAGTTCCTCGACTTTGGGAGGGACAAAATGCGGCGGCTTTCCGCCGGCGTCCGTGCCGGTTGGGAACGCGCCGCGCATCAGGCACTCGGGGCAAAGTCCCTTGGGCGCGTTCGGGGCGAGCGGCTTGCCGCAGCTTGGACAAAGTGGCGTCGTATCCATGTGCTCTGCCTGATACTACCGATTTTAAAACCAAAGGTTACCGGCGGTTTGAAAAAATCGGAGTCAGCCCGCCAATGCGCTGAACAAGTGCCGCATTTCTTCCTCGACATCTTCCCGCTGGTCAAGCGTGTTGGCGATCTCCGCGCGGATGAGTTTGCGGTAGCGTTTCCGCAAGCGATGGACGGCGACTTTGACCGCGCCTTCGTTCATGTCCAGTTCCCGCGCCAACGCCGCGTAAGGCTGCGATTCACGGGCGCCCAGAAGCGTTCGCTTGAGCGCGGCGAATAATCTGCCTTTGCCCTCGCGCTGATATTCGGCTTCGAGCCGGTTCAAGACTTCGTTTAATAACGTCAATGCCCATTGCTTCTCGAAAATTTTGTCCGGCGCGGAATTGTCGGCGGGTTCAAACCGTCGTTCCGCCGCCGCGAGGTCGAGTGAAAACAGCGGACGCCCGCCGCCGCGCTTTTCCGCGCGCGCCTTTTTCCATTCGCCGGCCAGAAAATGGTTCATCGCCGTCAAAATGAACGAACGAAACCGGCCGCGTTCGGGGTCGGCCGTCGCGAACGAGCGGCGTTCCAGCAGCCGCGCGAAAAATTCCTGCGTCAAATCCTGCGCGTCGTGCGGCGAGTGGCCGCGCCGCCGGACGTAGGCGTAAAGCGGATACCAGTAAGTCTGGCAGAGCCGCGCCAACGCGTCCCGCGCGCGGGTGGTATCGCTGTGGCCGGCGGTGAAGATGACCGACCAGTGAGTCGTGGCGAAGATCGCTTGCCCCGCCGGCTGTTCCGGCGCGGAAGATTTGCTGGAATCGCTTCCAGAGTTGGCCGTGGTGGTCACAAAATCATTTACTTGATGTTTTCCGGCGGCAAGTCAAGGCATTTTGTTTGGTGCGGGCGCTCCAGCAAACGCTCGTCATAGACAAAAATCTGCAAGCATTTTGACAAAATGCGGCTTGAAGAAATCTCCCGCGCCGCTAACTTTTTCCACACATGAGCAGCAAACTTGAATTGGGAAAATTCTCCTTCGGCATGGGCGACCGTTTTGCGCATCAGGCCCGCGCGCAACTCCAAGCCTGCCTTCTCGCGGCCAAGCAGGGCGTGGACATCACGCCCGTCTGGAACAAATCCAACCGCGAACACACCATCATCGGTTCCGAACCCGCCAGCGTCCGCGCCGCCGCCGAAAAAGCCGTGAAGGCGCTCGGCTGGAAAAAGTCGTGGCACATTGATGCCGACCACATCCGCCTCGAAACCGTGGACAAATTCCTCGGCTCGTCCGATTTCTTTACCATTGACGTGGCCGACTCGATTGGCCGGCCCGCGTCGCCGGAAGCGATCCGGGCTTTTGTCAAAAAGCATCCCGAACTCATCGGCAAGCTGGAGATTCCGAAAATCTCCCGGCCGTTCAAAACAACGCTTGCCGATGTCGAGCGCGTCGCCGGCAAATATCTTTCCGCCGTGCAGGACGCCGGGAAGATTTACCGCCACATTGCGCAGGCCAAAGGGCAGGGGAACTTCATCACCGAGGTTTCCATGGACGAAACCGATTTGCCGCAAACGCCGCCGGAACTGCTCATCATCCTCGCCGCGATGGCCGACGAAAAAATTCCGCTCCAGACCATCGCGCCCAAATTCACCGGCCGCTTCAACAAGGGCGTGGACTACGTCGGCGACGTGAACCAATTTGAAAAGGAATTCAACGAAGACCTCGCCGTCATTGCCTTTGCTGTCAAGAAATACGGCCTGCCGAAAAGCCTGAAATTGAGCGTCCATTCCGGCAGCGACAAGTTTTCCATTTATGCGCCCATTCGCAAGGCGATTAAAAAATTCGGTGCGGGCCTGCACCTCAAGACCGCCGGCACCACGTGGCTGGAGGAATTGATCGGCTTGGCCGAGTCCGGCGGCGACGCCCTCGCGCTGGCCAGGGAAATTTATTCCGACGCGCTCGACCATCGCGAGGAGCTTTGCGGGCCTTATGCGACCGTCATTGACATTGACCCGAAGAAATTGCCCACGAAAGCGCAGGTCAATAAATGGACATCGCAGCAATTTGTCAACGCCCTGCGGCACGACCAGAAGTGCAAGGAATTCAATCCGCACTTCCGGCAACTGCTGCACGTCGGCTTCAAGATTGCCGCCAAGAAAGGCGACCGCTATCTGAAGGCGCTCGAAGCCAACGAAGCCGTCGTCGCCCGGAACGTGACGACCAACCTTTACGACCGCCATTTGAAGCCGCTGCTCGGCCTTTGAAACAAAATGCCGGAACGATTTCTCATTCCGGCCTTGCCCTTGCGCCGTTTCCTCCCATCATATGCGAGGATTGGAATCACCATGAAAAAACACCCAGCCAAACAATTTTCAAAAAAACAACGGGTTAAAAATTATGCCTGGCAAAACTTCCGTGAAATGATTTAACTAATGGACGCAAACCGGTGCGACCAGCATGAGTTGGCAGGCCGTTGCATCTTCGGCAGATGGAAATAACAAAGCTGATTTTTTCTCAAGTCACACCTTTTCAATGACCAGTTTATTGGTTGGTTATCTCTGGAAGGTTGCTGTCGGCGTTGTTGGTGATCACGGGAACGTTGGTCGTTCCAGTTGTCGGATTGTTATTTATCATGTCATTGGACGGACCACTTGTGCTGCCCGAACTGGCCGGCGGTTCGCCGGGCATTGAATTTGTGGCGTTTGATTGATTCATTGAATTATTCCCGCGGCCAACGAGGAAAATGGCCAAAGACAGAAGTGGGATAATAGTTTTCATAACTTTTTTGGTTTAAGTTTGATTTGTTTTGGAAAACCCGGTGTTCAAAAACTCAAGCGCAACCCGGCGCGGCCCACACCGCAATTTTCAGTGTATTTCATAAAATTTCCTTCGGCCCTTTTGTTTCTTCTTAGTGCTTCTCAACATCGAAAAGTGCCGTTAAAAATTCATTTAGCTTGCTGTGTGCCGGTCTGATTTTGCCGTATTTAAAACGTTTTCTTCAAGTTGCGTGCCACCGGCAAAGTATTTCATTGCAGTGCGCATGGTGGCTTTGCGCTTTGCATGGATTTTGTCTGCTTCATTCGAGCTCTGACTGAAGAATGAAAAATCATCACTGCGCCGACAATCACCGCTGCACAGCCGCCCAATAAAATCCACTGTGTTTTATTTGCGGGCGCGCCATTGAATATCTGCGAGAAGGCCGAACTTGCTGAACTTGATGCATTGATTCCATAAACGACCAGTATGATGCCGGCCATCACAAAGGCCGCTCCGATAATTTTCCCCCTTTGTTTCCGATTGCTGGCAAGCCAGTCGCCCAGCCAAACAAGCGGGCTGGTGAGCGTCCATGCCAAAACCAAAAGGACAACCACGCCAAGGGTGACAACATATCCCGTCGCCTGAACCCCGAATTGAACAAGTTTCTGACGCATATCAAAACCCCCGAAGGATTTTTATCCCTGTGTTTATCTCACTTCCACCACGGCGTTGACCGTGCCAAACGGATTGGGCGCGCGCGGATTGGGACGCGGATCGTCGCACCATTCTCCGTCAACAATGAAACGATACAAATAATTGCCGGGCGGCAGTGGAACCGTGGTATACCAAACCCCGTCTTCCGACTTGATCATGTCGAGCGGGAATTTTTCCCATTCTGTAAAATCGGCGGCGAGTTTGACCGACTTGGCGAAAGGCGCTTTCAAATGAAATTCCGTCCCTTTGAGTTCGCACAAAGAATCCCCGGGGCTTTTGTGCATCACGCCATTTTTGGGAGAAACGGCCCGCGCCGCGCGCTGTTTGGAAATGCCGTTGCCCGGCGCGTTTACGGCATGACCATTTTTACCTTCTTCGATTTTTGACTTTGCCGCCTCCAATCTCAATCTGGCAAACGCCGCTTCGGTGACAACCGGCGCGGATTCAAAAAGATTGGGCGCGGCGGCATCTTCAATAAATGCAGCGATTCGGAACAGCGCCGGGTGCATGGAATGATCTTGAGAAGTTTTCATAAGATGTTTGATTTGAAAATCAATTGGTTCAGCGGGGGCAAACCGGACGCTTATGTGGGCCGGTGTTGAGGGAGCGTCCGGTCTGCCGTTTGAATGCGCAAGATTCACGGTTTGTTGGCTTGCGGCATTCATTTAGTTCCCCATTAGTTAATGTTTGCAACCGCAGCATTCGGCCACGGTGCGTTCAATTTTCTCCCTGGCCTGGCCGGTGCGTTTCTGGATGCGGCCAATCAATTCGTCCTCCTTGCCTTCGATGAACTGCAACTCGTCATCCGTAAGCTGCGCAAATTTTTGTTTCAGTTTGCCCTTGGCAATGTTCCAGTTCCCCTTGGCTACCAGTGTGCTCATATCTTATTTTTCCGGTTATGTTTTTCAGCCGCGCGACACAACGCGGCGCAAATTTCCCTTTGCAAGTGGCGTGCCGATTGATTGCAGGATCAATTTTTCCTGTAAAACCAAACATTTGATGTCTGTCAGAACTTCCGCCGGAAAACTTTTGCTCAAACTTTTTGCAAACTGCAAACCAGCACCCTTTGTCAGCTTGCAAGTTGCATCATTTCATTGCGCCCCGGCCTTGGTTCAATTGCCACAAACGCCGGTTTTACAATGAAAATTGCAGATAAATTTTTCAGGCACGGTGTTAGCTAAAAGAAAAAGTCGGATGAGAGATCCCGGTAAAAGGCAACTCGTTACCGTTTCTGATGCCGGACTTCTCATTCCGACACTTTGAAAATTTGAAAAACCGGAAACCGGATTAAAATTATGAACAAAGCCAGCAACTCGCTTCTCAAAATTGTCATCGTTCACGGAGACCTCATCACCGGCATCCAGGCCACGGCTGTGTTAAGGAGGCTGGCCGCGGGATTGGACGCGGAGTTTGAGATAAAATGCGACGACTGGCAGATCGACAGCGGCGTCTGGAAATTTGAAATGCTGCACGACCCGGAATTGTGGGAGCAGGCAGCCTCCGAAGCTGTCGAGGCAGACATGATTATTATTTCCGTGGGCAGCGAGGAACTGCCGGTCTGCATGGAAAGATGGATTGAAAGCGTGCTGTCCACGAAAGCAGGCGCGCCGGCAGCCCTGGTGGCACTGTTGGATCGAAGCAATGAAGCTTTCGGTGATCCGCTCCGTTCAGAAGTCTATCTCCGGCGGCTGGCTGAACAATTCGGCCTGGATTTTTTTTGCAACACCGATGACCAAACCCCGCACATCAAATCCGCCATTGAATCAATCGTCACCCGTTCCCGGGACAATTCAGCAATTTGGAGAGACCTCTCACCGGAATTGTGCCCCCGCGGGGTTGGGGTATGAAAGGAGTCAGCCTGAAAAATTTATCAATAAGCGGAACTCTGAAGTTCCGCACTGTCGTGCCATGCTTTACACCCTTGCTTTAATTTTGATCATTGCCTGGCTGCTCGGACTGGTCTCTGGCTACACGATTGACGGGTTCATTCACATTTTGCTGGTTGTCGCCATCATCATGATTTTAGTCCGGCTGATTCAAGGGAGAAAACTCTAAAGGCTGAAACGACTCATCCATTGCAATGGAAAACCAAAACTATGAAAACACAAATTGACCTCAAGAGCGCGTTGGGCGGACCGGCCGCCGGCATTCGCCTTCCGATGTTTATGAAAAGAAAAACGTTTATTCATCTCGTGGCCGTGGCGCTTTTTCTGGTCGCCATCACGGCGCAGGCACAGCAATATTATTATTTCACCGCCGAAGGAGCGGGGCCATACCTCCGCGCCGGAGTCGGGCCGTCGTTTTTCCAGGACGGCCGGCTCAAGCAATTCGGCGGGCCGGCGGACAGTTCCATGCAATATGACACGGGTCTGGCCGGGGACCTGGCATTCGGCTACGCCTTCAACCGATTTTTCTCGCTCGACTTTGAATCGGGATACATTGGCGCGCGCATCCACAGCGTGGCGGGCTACACTTCAGACCATTCGGCCATCGCCAATGTTCCACTGCTGGCCAACGCCACGCTGTCCCTGCCCATTCCACATTCAAACGTCGTTCCCTACGCCGGCGTCGGCGCAGGCGGCGCGGTGTCCGTCTTTGACACGGATGGTTTGAGCGACGGCGTGACAACGGTGGACGGCAGGGAGTCAGATACGGAGTTTGCGTGGCAGGCATTCGCGGGCGTGCGGTTCATGCTGAGTCCGCATGCGTCGCTGGGCGTCGGCTATAAGTATTTCGCCACCGGCGACCCGACGTTCAGTTATCCGCCCAGCCCGAATTTCGACGTGGGTTTTCGCGGCGTTCAAACGCATTCCGTTTTGCTGACCTTTCAAATGAGTTTCTGGTAATCGGAGGACGGAGCGGTGAAGTTCCGGCGGTTTGGCCCCGGCGCAATCGCATTTTATTGGGATTATCCAGATGGCAAACATGATTGAACCAACGGGCAGGGCAGTCAGTCCTCGCCCGCTGATGGTGTCGAGTCAACGCTGCGCCTCGATTCCGGCCACAGGCCGGAAACCATATGGCGCGCATCCCGCAGGTGCGGGACGCTCCGGCTGGTCCGTCAAATGCATAATCCTGTTTTTTTTGGCTTTTTGCGCTTTTCGGTCAAGAAGGAGCTTGTTTGGACGGTCGGGGAGCTTCTCAATGGCTCCACCTTGCTTCGATTATTTGTCAACCGGATAGTTCCA
>Ga0335074_10000439_pt1 | contig 60191 bp, 55 predicted proteins | sample Lox_Sample_23_FD_206715 | JGI IMG/M metagenome (GOLD analysis project Ga0335074, IMG submission 206715) | Soil microbial communities from Loxahatchee National Wildlife Refuge, Florida, United States - Lox_Sample_2.3 | ecosystem: Environmental > Terrestrial > Soil > Wetlands | place: USA...
AGGCGAGTTTTTTCATAACATCGTGTCTGACGGATTATCCGACGTAATCCCCCCGAAATTCTAGCAAATTGTTGTAAAAGATTGGTCATGAATGCCTCACTTCAAATTCGCCGGCACCATATAAAACAAAAAGACAAACTGCACACGAGAATGGTAGGAATTATTTTGCGGCGACCGAAGTAGCATGACGATTCAAAGTAGGCAAATGTTGAACCCATTTTTCAAGCTTTTAACGAATTTTGATCAAACTCTTTTCGCCAGTCAATGCCCGGTGCTTCCATCCCTGCGGCCATGTGATTGGCAATGGAAGGATGTGGAATCCAAAGAGAATATTTTCGACCGAACAAAATCTGCCGCCAGCAAAAATACCAGGCAAAGAAGACGCTGGCAGCCCAGAATCGATGTGAAACCAACCAACTTATAAATCTAAACGGATTGAACACGCATCCTTTGGTCAGCGCCATCCACTTTGCTAGATCGGGGCTGATTCGCCCATAGGAGGCTAGAAAAACACTCCGGCTTTGTATCAACGTAGCGCGGGTGGTTAAAAAAGTATGTGTCGTGCTGATACAGGAATTCCATTCCTTCCCCAAAAACATCTTTGTTTCATGAGGAAGATTGTGCAGCTCAGTCGTGTAAATATCCGGATGGTCGTAGGGTGAAACAAAATCAGCGGTGGGGGTTTGCTTCAAAAAATTGACCGCCAAGGGAAATTGGTCAGGCAGATAAAAATAATCGTCTTCGGCAAGATAAACGATTTCGGCGTCCGTCTGCTCCATCAACAAGCGGGATTGTTCGCGGAATGTTGCCGCGTCGCCCACGCCCGGATAACGCAGCAAGACCAGATCCTCGTACGACCACAGCCGTGAAAACATCTCCTCGTAAGCCGGCGGACAATTATCCAGCAAGACCCATATTTTAACCTTCAAATTTCCCAGCGAAGCTTTGAAAGATTTCAGACAAAGCTCGGCCAGTTTCAATTTGTCGTCGGCGAAAATCGGCGGTGGATGGGAAGACACTTTCGGATAAATCCGGTAAGCCACCGCCAAATCATATTTGAAATCGCTCATAATTGTTGGAGCCGCTTTTCGCGCCGTCAAATTAACCGGCTTCCCCAATGCGGCAAGATTTCTATGAATTTTCTTTAACGCGCGTCCACACGCGGCGGACCGAATTTCAACGTTCGCTTCACTTCATCCCAGCGGTTCAAACGCAGCCGAAAAAAACGCAACATCCAAAAATCACCGTGCCGGCGAAAGCCGGCAATTCGCTCGCGTTCGGACAAAATATGCGCCCGCATCCGCCAGCAATCCCTGAACGCATCAAAACACGCCTTGCGAAAAAACGACGTTCGCCGGAGCATCAAAACGCCAATCAGACTTTCGACGAAGACCAGCGCCATTTGTAACGGGACACAAAGCAGTAAAATGTTTTGCCCGCATTTTAACAGGGTCAGCAGGCTGTTTCGATTGGTCAGAAACCGTTTCTGATCATTGGTCCGGTATTCGATTGCCGTTGCTCCGCCCGTCGGATTGGCTCCGGCCGCACCCCGATGATGCAATCGCGCTTCGGGCACGCCCACCAGTTTGCCTCCGGCAATCCACACACGCCATGACAAATCCGCGTCCTCGGAATACATGAAATATTCCCGGTCGAATCCGCCGGATTTTTTGAAAATTTCCGCGCGCATCAAGTAAGCGCATCCGCTTGCCGCAAAAACTTCGCGAAGATTGTTTGCAGGCGGCGACGAAGTGGGAAGCCCGAACAAATCAAATCCCAGGAAACCGAGATCTTGGTGATCATCGTTCGCATATTGCAACACCCACGGCGTGGCGGCGTCGGCATTTGCATTTTCGAGTCCCGCCACAAGTTTTTCCATGCAATCTGGTTCGAGCCAGGTGTCCGGGTTCAGAAAAAATAGATAGCGTCCGCGCGCGACGTCCGCGCCGACGTTGTTGCCTTCGCAAAATCCGAGGTTTTGCGCATTTTCAACGACGCAAGCCGCTGGAAAATCGGCCAGCAATTTTCTGGCAACCGTTACGGAGTCATCAGTCGAAAGATTGTCCACAAAAATGGTTTCGATTTGCCCGACGGCGGTTTGGGAGCGGATGGAGGCGAAACATTTCGGCAGCCAGCCGGCCGTGTTGTAATTGAGCACGATGATGCTTACCAGAGGTTGCGAATCGTCGCGGCCAAATTTCTCGATTTTTGCGTCCATCCTATTTCAAGTTTTGCGGTGGCTTCAGTTTTGAAACGAGATTTTTTTCATGCTTCCGCATTTTGTAAGTCCAAACGCCCCAGGCGTCGCCGAGAACGGTGCCGAGGCACGCCGGCAAATGCCAGAGCCAGCGCGCGTCGCCGTCACGGAAAATTCCGCACAGCGTGTGGAAAATCGGCCCGACAAATGTGACGCAGTAAGTTGCCGCGAGCCAAATTGGGACCGGCGGTTTTTCCGTCATCCAGTTTGTTTTTGCCGCCTCCTGCACGCGGAGAAAATGCACTGTGGCGCGGCGGCGTTTTTGGATGAAGCCCCAAAGCGTCTGGACATAATAATGGTGGACGCCGCGTCCGTGTACGCGCAGCCATTCGCGTTTTCCCCTTTTCATCAGGAACAGTGCGACGTGCGTATCCTGAAATTGTTCCTCGGCTTTCACCGATTCCAAATCTGCGCGGCGAAAGACAAATCCATTCGCACCGAGCGGATAGGAAAAAGTTCCATCGGGCAAAATCCAGCGCTCAATTTCGCCGTCACGCGCGACGAGCCGCGGATTCGCGCTCATCAGCCACGCAATCGGGTCGCTGATGTGCAGCAAATGCGAGAGGTAGGCGCAGAACGAACTCATTTTCGGCGACGGCAGATAATAGCTCTCGACACCGAGCGCCTGCGGATTGGCGGCGAGCGCCTTCACGGCCTGTTCGATGTAATCGGCGTGGGTAATTTCATTGTCGGCGTCCACAAAAACGATGAATTCACCGGTGGCATGCCGGAGCGCGAGGCGCTTGCCTTCCTCCATGTTTTTGCCGTCGTCGTCGAGGACAATTGCGCCGTATTTTTTGGCGATGTCGCGTGTTCGGTCGGTGGAATGCGCGTCGGCGAGGATGATTTCATAACGGTCGCGCGGATAAGTTTGTCGTGTGATGGACGCGAGGCAATTTTCCAAAATGGCCTCAGCGTTGAGCGTCGGCAGAATGAAGCTGACGTGCGGAAAATTTTCAGGACTGGACGGCACGAGACAATTGTGGCGGAAGATGCGGACAAATTCAAATCAGCTTTGCGCGGGTGACGGTTTGCCGCCACGCATGGCGGCGAGCCAGACGACGAAGACCATGATAAACACGGCTCCCGCTGCGACCGGCATCACGTGCAGCAATTCAGCTGGCGTCCTGCCGAAAATTAAGAGCGCAAGCCAGTAAATAAGTGCCAGCACACCATAGAGCAGTGAAATTTTAATCCACCGGCTGGCCAACGCCCAGTATGCGAGCGATTGCAATAATCCGACAAAGACCATGGTCACAGCGAATTGGCCGATCATTCCAGCGGCTTCCGGTGTGTATTTACCAAGAAGTTTCAAACAGAGCGTCCGCAGCACAAAGAGGCAAATGGCACCAAAAACCAGGGCGAGGCTGGAAAGTCCGATCAATTTAACTTGTTCCGACACAATGGCGCCGGCGCGTTGACCTGAACGCGAGGTGAACAACACGATCAACAATGGTGCGACAGTCATGGGCAGCGCCCGTGCCAAAATCCCGGCGGCGGCATAGGCATCGAGGTCTCCGTTGGTGAAGTATTTATTTGCGACCAGATAGTCGCCATAGGAAAAGCAGAAGTTGCCGACTACAAATGCCGTGCTGATGATGAAGTAATTGGCAAGTTCGCGGTTCCAAGGCGAAACCGGTTCGCCGTGCAGTGACAATTCCGTTCGCCAGAAAAGCAGGATGAGATACGCCAGCAGTGAAAAACCTGTTGCCAGCACAGCGGTTTCCGCCGACGGCCATTTGAGCGTGACGAACCAGCCGAACAAAACCCGCAGTATCATCCCCAGAAATCCGATCAGCGCGAGCCGCTTGAACCACGCAAGTCCCTGGCATAATGCCGTGGCAAAAGTTGCCCACAATCCCAGCAGCGTGCAGCCGAGTGTCACCAGCATCAGGCTTTCACGGTAATGGAAAAATACGCTCAATGGCTTGACGGCAATCACTGCCAGCACTGAACCGCCAATGGTGAACCGGAAAAGAAATCGCCGGCAGCCCAGAAGCAGTCCCTGCAACCGCGCGTTGTCACCGCGTGCGTTGAAATGAGCAATGTAATGTGTGACGGCAAAAGTGGCCACCGTTGGCAGGAGGGCGAGCAACATCATCAACCCACCCAGTGCGCTGTTGGCGTCGCCGTAATCCCCCGATGTCTTCAGGTGCCGTCCCAGGACACATTGAAAGGCGAGATTGCCGAGTCCGGTTACAAAACTAATCGCGGAAAAAATGATGCCACTTTTCAGCAATTTATTCATGCGCGCTGGTTATGGTTTTTTGTTGAGGCCGTGTCAAGATTTGCCACGGACGAAGACGTGGCTTGATATGGGGCAAAATCTGGTGGCAATTGTGAGTGGAATTCACCTAGCAAAAATCAACAACCTTTGGCTCGGGGATTGGCACGATGAACCGTCCGCCACGCTTTTGAAATTCCGCCTCGCGCTTGATGATTTCCGGAGCGAAATTCCACGCCAGAAGCAGCGCGTAATCCGGTTGTTCTTTCAACAACAACTCCGGCGGGCGCACCGGAATCCACGAGCCAGGCGCGATCTTGTTCTGCTTGAACGGAGTATTGTCAATGATGTAATCCAACTCCTTCGTGGTGATGCCGCAGGTGTTCAGCAGCGTGTTGCCTTTCGCCGATGCGCCGTAGCCAATGATGCACTTGCCCTGCGATTTTAATTTACGCAGCAGCGCGGGCAGTTCGGTACGGATGTGGCTCACGCGTTCCGCGAAACTTTCCCACGTCGCGGGCTCGGACAGACGCATCTGTTTTTCGTTCTCAATTGCCTGTGCTACGCTGGCGTGCGGGCTGGCTTTTGAGGAACGGCGCCGCAGATGAAATAAAATCGAGCCGCCATGAATCGGATAACGATCCACGCGTGACAGCATGAACGGTGAATCTTCCACCAATGCTTCAATCGAACGCACGGAAATATAGGACAGATGTTCGTGATAAATCGTGTCGTATTCCGTGTGCTCAAAAAAGTCCACGACATAGGGCACTTCAAACACGATCAACGTTTCCTCGTGCGAAATCTCCGCCAACCCCGTCACTAAATCTTTCAAGTCGTCAATGTGTGCAAAAACGTGCCGGCCCAAAATCAAGTCCGCCGCGCCCCACTCGGTCCTCAATTTTTTCGCGGTCGTGGAATTGAAAAATTCCTTCCTCGTCGGTATCGCCGTGGCAAGCGCGACATCGGCAATGTTAGCCGCCGGTTCCACGCCGAGAACTTCACAGCCCTGCTCCTTGAATTTTTTCAGGAACACTCCGGTGTTCGACGCAATCTCCAAAACTTTCGAGCCGCTCCCGAGCCGCGCCGTGGAGAGCAGGTGCGTCATCATCTTGTTCAGATGCGTGTCCATGGTTTTGGATGTGGACGTGACGTAGGCGTAGTGCGAGTAAAGGATTTTCGGGTCCACCGTGTCGGCCAGTTGCACCAGCGAGCAATCCGGGCAGAGCACCACGCGCAGTGGCAGCGAGATTTTATAACTTGCCACTTCTTCCGGATTCAGAAAATCGTTCACCAGCGCGGTTTTGCCGAGGTCGAGGATGAGCTTGAGATTTTTTGAGCCGCAAATGCGGCAATTGGTGCGTTCCTGGATCATGATTGCGGAAGCTGATAAGGTGAATGCGGGTTCAGTTCATGCCGGATTTCGTCCACCGGATCGCGCCGCCCTTCACCTTTGAACAGCAAACTGGTTGTCGTCACCACGAGGCCAAGGCTGTTACCCGTGTTGCGATACGCGTGAACGACGCCGCGCGGGACGTAAATCCGTGCCGGCGCTTGCTCGCCCGTCAAAATAAACCAGCCTTTTGCTGCCTTGGCCGAACTTGGCCGATCATCCCAAAGATAAACAGCGAAATTTGACGGCCCGGCGAAGGTGAAATAGTCATCCTGTCCGACGTGCTGGTGCGGCCCGCGCGTCACGCCCGCATGTGACCACGACGAGCACGCCATCAGCGGTTTGAACCCGGCTGGAATTTCGTCTGTGCGGAACAGTTCGTGCAGGCTGCCGCGGCCGTCTTTGAAAATCGGCAGTGCCTCGACACGCACGCCGGGCAGTCCTGGAATTTCGGAGATTCCGCGCACTTCTACTTGTTGCCAGACGGTGGACATGGCCCAAAAGCTAACTGAAATCACTTCATCTGCGCGAGCATTTTTCGCAGACCCGCGCGCCACGAACCCGGTGGACGGCCAAGCTGCCGCGACAATTTTTCATTGCTCATCACCGTGTAATCGGGCCGGCGCATTGTGGAACTGAAAAATGAACTCAACACCGGTTCGACTGGCGGCGCGCTGGAAATCAGCCCGGCACGCACGGCCTCGTCCAAAATTATTTTGGCCCAGTCGAAGCGGCTCACGCCTTCGTCGTTTACTGCGTGAAACAAGCCGCCCGCGCCGGCGCGAAGCAAATCCAAAGTCCATTGCGCGAGGTCGGTCGCAAACGTAGGAACGGAAACTTGATCGGTCGTGGATTTGAACGCGCGGCCTTCGAGCGCGGATTTCAAAACCGTGTGAACGAATGTTTTTGTCTGTGTCGGATGCCAGTCGAAAACCCAGCTGGTCCGCAGCACGAGATTTTTCGGCGAGGCGCGCAGCACGGCTTGTTCGCCGGCGAATTTTCCGGCGGCATAGTGATTCAACGGATTGGCCGTGTCTGTTTCCGCGTAAGGCAATTTCTTTTTGCCGTCAAAAACGTAATCCGTGCTGTAGTGGACGAGCCGGATGTTTTTTTCGGCGCACAATTTCGCCAGCGTCTCCGGCGCGGTGGCATTGACCAACCATGACAGGTCACGCTCGATTTCACAATGGTCAACGAGATTGTAAGCGGCGGTGTTGACGATGATTTGCGGATGCCATTCCGCAAGCCGTTGTGCCATCAAGCCGGGATTGGCCAAATCAAATTCTGCGTGGCCGGCAAAGAGGAGTTCAAAATTGCGCGGCGCAATTTTTTTTAACTGGTGTGCGAGCAGACCGTCGCCGCCGGTGACGAGGGTTTTCACAATTCCAAGACTCCGATACCATACATTCCCTGGTTGGGATTTTCGACATATTCCCAGCTTTTGTGGTTGGTGCGAACTTCCCGCCATAGCCGGTCCACGCCGCAATCCTGATCGGGCGAATGAGTGCAGATGTCGTGAAACGCCATCAGTCCGCCCGCACGGACGAGAGGCGAATACATTTCGTAATCTTTTTTCACGCCTTCGTAAGTGTGGTCGCCGTCGCAGAATAGAAAATCAATTCCGCCGGGTGGCAGAAGCTTTTTCAAATCTTCCAGCGTGCTGGCCAGATGTGAATCGCGGCGCAGCAAATGAATCGTCTGCCTCGGCTGGGCAAAACGCCGATAAATGAATGTGCGCCAGTAAGCGTAGCCGCCGCCGTGAATGCCACCGGGCAAATCAATGCTCACAATCGTTGCCTCGGCATGAGCGACCGCGCACCACATCGCCAGTGTGCCGCCGAACTTCGTGCCAATCTCGACGACGACTTTTGGGGTTTTTTGGTAAAGGAGAGTCAGCAAAGGTTCGATTTCAGACCAATTTTGGGAGGGAACGATCAACTGTCCGGCCGGGCCGAAAGTGAAATCAAGAACTTCCTTGGGCGAAGTGCCTTGAGGTGTCCGGCGGCGAAAGTAGCGCAGTGCCCAGCCAATGTGGCGCAGGTAAAGCCCAGCCATTGCCGGCACACATTTCCAGCCGCCATTGCGGATGGCCCGGCGCAGGCTGCTCAATTCGTAAACCATTTGTTTATTAAAAACGCGCTAGTGTCGGTTTGCACGCAAAAATCAAACGGCGGCCCACGGAATTTTATTTCGCCGCCGGATATTTCAAATCCACCTTGAGATAGCCGGGCGGGATCGGTTTGCCGTCGTATTGCGCCTGAAGCGCGTCCAAAATCGCGTGCGGGTCGTGAAGTTTGAGCAGCCGGTCGCGCCATTTCAGGCAATTTTCGCGAAGGACTGAATGGCGTTCCAAGGCTTCGTGAAGCATGGGTTTTAGTTGCGCGCGCGTCGTGTGCATGATGTCCACAGGAAACAGGCATTCGTCGAGCCACGGACCTTCGAACGGAACGCCTCTGCCAATCATCGGAACTCCCAGACAAGTGTATTCAAGAAATTTTGGACCGAAGTTGTCCTGCAAACCGCCGGTGTTGATGACAAAACGACTCTGGCAGCTCCGTTCCACGTAGGTATCCCACGAAACGCTTTTCCCCTGATTATGGAAAAATGTGAACGGATCTCCTTCACACGATTGAATCATCTGCATCAGCCGCAGCCGGTCGCAGTAAAGATTCGTGAACGTTTGATAAAAAGGCATGAACGGATCGCGGATGATCCAAATACCGCAAATGCTGCCCGTGTTGGCAAAATCATATTTGTATTGGGGGCCGGTTTTGAGTGGCAGGTCGGCGGCGACGATGGCGTGCGGGAAATACAAATACCGCGAGGGATCCGTGTTTTCCATCCGCCGGCGAAAATGATTCGCCGCGCTCACAATCGGAGAAATCGCGAGCGCCGGGATTCGCAGCGCAGCGGCGGTGAAGGCGTATTGGGTCGGGCTGATCAAGGGATTGAACAACAGCGGCGGCGAATCTATTGTCCAAGGTTTCCCCATTCGGACGGCCACGCCGTTGTAACACCGGTAGACGACGTAATCCGCTTCGCACAAAAACCAATGTGGCGTGATGCACGAATCATCGCAAAAAACCGAGAAGTTTTTCCGTTCCTTTAGGATCGGTTTTATGGCCGTCAATTCCTTCGGATGCAAACGAGTCAGGATGACGTGCGCGTCGTTTTGCCAGATGAAATGTCGAAGTTGCCCAAGGTCATCCGCACCCGCGCCGATTTTGAGCATGAAAACTTTTGCACCGCGCGGTTTTAAGACGTCAATTTCCGGGCGCGCATTGGGCGTTGAACGATAGATGGCCTCGCCATAAACCCACAGACATTCGTTCAACGAAATCCGATTCCTAGTCATGGATATTGAAAACTGGATTGCTCGCAGCTTTGCGGCATGGATTGAAACACGTCCACCGGTAGCCCGCAATCACTTAAATTCTGCGGACATGTCCACATCGCCGGGGAACAGCAGTTTGACTGTTCGCAACCGCAAGGGTAGCCTTTCATTGTCACATTGACGGCATGAAAGGTTTGGTCCGTAAAATCGGCTGGCGCATTTACCATTTCGTTCACACGAATGGCGTGGTCGCCGATTTCGTTTATTGGGGCGCCTATTACGTCCAGAACTTTTTTCGCGCGCGGCAATACAAGAGTTATTCCAAGCACCACATCACGCCGGAGGAACTTTTCAAATCCCGCCAGCTCGCGCCGTCCGCCTACCTCGTGACCGGCGTGACGAACATCTGCAACGCCAAATGCACTTTCTGCGCCTACCCGAAAGTTGTCGCGAACAAAACTCTGGAGACCGGCGTCATGTCGTTCGAGGTGTTCAAGAAGGCCGTGGACGAATGGGCGGCGCTCGGTGGCCAGAGCTTCGACCTCACGCCCGTCGTTGGCGACCCGCTGGTGGACCCCGGCATCCTCGACAAGGTGGATTACGCCGTGAACAAGGCTGGACTCAAGGACGTTTACCTGACCACCAACGCCATTCTCATCAACAAAAACGACACCTACAAAAAGCTGATTGACCTCGGCATCGCGGCGGTGTTCATCAGCACGCAGGGCGCGAGCAAGGACGTCTATGAAAAAATCTACGGCGTGAAGCGTTACGACGACGCCATGTCCGGCATCCGCAATCTGATGGAATACAACCGCTCCAAGGGCGAGCCGGCGCGCATCGTCGTCCGCTTCCGCAACCACGAGAAGCCCAGCCAGATCATCCGTTCGCCCGATTTCAAGAAGAACATCCAGCCCTACCTGTCCGAGCGCGTCCGCGTCAACTTCACCGTGGATTTCGACAACTGGGGCGGGACCATCAAGCCGGAGGACATGAGCGGCGCCATGCGCCTGCGCAAATTGCCGCCGATGCTAAACGTGCCGTGCGTCAATCTTTTCAACTTCGCCGTCCGGCACGACGGCCGGGTGCGCCTCTGCGGCTGCCGGCTCCAGTCCAACGACAACGACGACCTGGTGGTCGGCAACATCCGAGAAAAATCCCTGATGGAAATTTCCAAGGGCGACGAGTCGTGGAAAATCATCGAAGGATTTTATTCCGGCAGACGCCCGCACACCTGCCTGGAATGCACTTTCTACCAGCCCATCAACCACGGCTGGTTCGAGGAACGTGCGAGGAACAACGATGTACCCGGCAAACCACAGCCCGTTGCTAAAGGCTGAACTTTACCGGATTCCAAGAAACGGCATGGTTCGAATAATTGGTTAGAACGCCCCTGATTTTCTTTCGTAAGTAACGGGCTCATTGTTTGTGATCTCGCCAGATTCAAAGATGTTTGTTCCATTCTCCGAAATTTCAAAGTAAAACCAATTTTGATATTGGTTAAATGTGTTGGTGGATGTTTTTTGAATGGTGCAAGATTTAATGTAGTCGCCCCAGCATTTCTGCTTTTGGGGGTTGACCTTTTCCCCCTTGTTAAGAATGAAAATAAAAACCAAAGCGCGAGATGCCAAAGCCGGGCGCAACCAGCGCGAAGACATAAAAAACACCGGCCCGCGTGATTTCCCCATGACGAGAAGCACGCGGGCCGCAGGCTAAGAAGGCGGGTTCCCTGAACACTTAAATCATTTCTGTGAAGACTGTTTTCATCTCTCTTAACACTTTAATTGTCTCCCTGAACACTTTTTCAGCTTGCAGGAACACTTTTGCCATTTCTAGGAGTCAATTCCGCCGGTCACTTTCAAAAAGGCTGGCGAGAGGGGCGCGTCCGCACTAAACTGCGTGCCCAATCATGGATAAAATCTTTGTCACGGGCGCGGCGGGTTTCATCGGCAGCAACCTCGTGGACCGCCTGTTGCGCGATGGCAAAACGGTCGTCGGCTGGGACAATTTCTCCACCGGCCAGCCGGAGTTTCTCGCCGGCGCGCGGAAGAATCCCAAGTTCAAATTGGTTGAGGGGGATAACCTGGATTTGTCGGCGCTCATCCACGCCATGAACGGCTGCGATTTTGTCTTTCACCTCGCCGCCAACGCGGACGTGCGGTTCGGCCTCGACCACCCGCACAAGGATTTTCAGCAGAACGCCGTCGCCACGTTCAACGTGCTCGAAGCCATGCGCGCCAACGGCATCAAGAGCATCGCGTTCAGTTCCACCGGCTCGGTTTATGGCGAGGCGGAAAAAATCCCGACGCCCGAGGACGCGCCGTTTCCGATCCAGACCTCGCTTTACGCGGCGTCGAAGCTGGCGTGCGAAGGGTTCATCCACGCCTATTGCGAGGGCTACGGGTTCGAGGGCTACGTTTTCCGGTTCGTTTCGATTCTTGGCGAGCGCTACACGCACGGACACGTGCTGGATTTTTACAAGCAACTCCGCGAGCACCCGGAAAAATTAAAGGTGCTCGGCGATGGCACGCAGCGGAAATCGTATCTCTACATTGGCGATTGTCTCGAAGCGATGCTGCACGTCGTCGCGCGCGGCACGGCGAAGGCTGCGAAACACCACGTCGAAACTTACAACCTCGGCACGGAAGAATTCGTGGAGGTCAACAATTCCATCCGGTTTATCTCAAAAGTCATGGGCGTGAAGCCCAAGCTGGAATACTCCGGTGGCAACAAGGGTTGGATCGGCGACAACCCATTCATCTTCCTCGACACAAAAAAAGTCCGCGCCACCGGCTGGAAGACCACGTTGACCATTGAGCAGGGCATCGTGCGCACGTTGCAGTGGCTCCAGCAAAACCAGTGGGTGCTCGAACGGCGATGAAGATTGTCGTCCAAGGCCTCTGGCATCTCGGTTGCGTCACGGCGGCGTGCTGCGCGAAACATTTTGACGTCGTCGGATTGGGCGTCAACGCGGCCAACATCGCGCGGTTGAACGAGGGGCGGGCGCCGCTGTTCGAGCCGGGGCTGAACGAACTCATCGCCGCCGGGCTGGCCGCGAAGAAACTTTCCTTCACCATTGACGAAAAGGCGGCGTGCGCGGACGCCGACGTGCTTTGGGTCTGCATGGACACGCCGGTGAATGAAAACGACGAATCGGATGTGGATTTGGTTCTCACCCTTCTGCGCCGTGCGCTGGTGCATCTGCCCAAGGACGCGCTGGTGCTGGTTTCCTCGCAACTGCCCGTGGGCACCTGCGCGAAGCTGGAAAATGAATTTCCACAATTTCATTTCGCCTGTTCGCCGGAAAATCTTCGGCTCGGCAAGGCGCTTGATGCTTTTGAAAAGGCCCCGCGCGTCGTTGTCGGCATCCGTGATGATGCGAAGAAACCGTTGCTCGAAGAATTATTCACGCCGTTCACGCCGCAAATAATTTTCATGCGCACCGAATCGGCGGAAATGGTCAAGCACGCGCTCAATTCCTTCCTCGCGTTGTCCATCACCTTTATCAACGAGGTCGCGCGGTTATGCGAACACACCGGCGCGGATGCCAAGGAAGTCGCCGCCGGTCTGAAAAGCGAGCCGCGTATCGGGCCAAAGGCCTATCTCGGTCCTGGCGGCCCGTTCGCCGGCGGCACGCTCGCGCGCGACGTGGTGACTTTGACAAAACTGGCCGAAACGACTGGCGAAAAAATTTCCGTCATCCCGGCTATCAAACAGAGCAACGATTTGCACCGCGGCTGGGCGTTCCGGCGGCTGCAATCAGCCTTGGGCGAATTGCGCGGGAAAAAAATCGGCGTGCTTGGCCTGACTTACACGACGGACACCGACACGCTCCGGCGCAGCGCGGCGGTGGAATTGTGCCAGAAGCTCTTGAGCGCGCGCGCGCGCGTAATTGCCTTCGATCCAGCGGTGAAAAATCTGCCGAAGGAATTAAGCGCGATTTCATTGGCGGGTGACATTGCCGACGCCTTGAAGGACGCGGACGCCGCCGTCGTTTGCACCGAATGGCCTCAATTTCGAGAGGCCGACTGGCCGAAAATCGTTCCGCAAATGCGTGGGAAGATTTTCGTGGATGCCAACGGGTTTCTGGAAAAGGAATTGAAAAGCATCAGCGGCGTCGAGCATCTTTCCGTCGGACGCGCAAAATGAAACTCAAGAACGTCAACGCACTCATCACCGGCGGTAGCCAGGGGCTGGGCAGAGCCATTGCCGAACATTTCCTGCGCGCAGGCGCGAACGTGGTGCTTTGCGCGCGCAATGCAAAAGAATTGCGCGCCACGCGCGGCGAACTGGCCGCAAAATTTCCCGCGCAGAAGGTCTGCGCCAGAACCTGTGATGTTTCCGACGAACAGCTGGTGAGCGGGCTTGTCGCGTTTGCGCTGCGCGAACTCGGTTCGCTCCAGGCGCTCGTGCTGAACGCCGGCATTTACGGTCCGATGGGGCCGACGGAATCCGTTTCGCTCGACGAATGGCGGCAGGCAATGGAAATCAACCTTTTTGGCGTGCTGTTGCCGTGTCGGGCGGCCATTCCGCATTTCAAAAAGGCCGGCCGCGGCAAAATCATCGTGTTGAGCGGCGGCGGCGCGACAAATCCGTTGCCGAATATCAGTTCCTACGCTGCGTCCAAGGCCGCTGCCATCCGGCTCATGGAAACATTAGCCGAAGAACTGAAACCATTTCACGTGGACGTAAATGCGATTGCGCCGGGCGCACTCAAGACGCGATTCGTGGAGCAGGTTTTGGAGGCTGGACCGGAAAAAGTAGGCAAAGCGTTTTTCGAGAAAAATAAAAAATGGGCGGAAGATGGCGCGGTGCCGCTCGAACTCGGCGCGAGCCTCGCGGTATATCTGGCCAGCGCGGCGAGCGACGGCATTACCGGCAAGCTCATCAGCGCGCAATGGGATCCGTGGGAAAAGCTGCACGAGTTCAAGGCCGATTTAAACGGCGACATCTACACGCTGCGCCGCATCGTGCCGAAGGACCGCAGCAAAAAGTGGGGTGACAAATGAACTATGCCATCATCGGTTGCGGATTAATTGGGAAAAAGCGGCTCACCGGTTTGCCTGCCGACTCAAAGCTTGCCGTGGCCTGTGACACCAATCTGTCGCGCGCCGAGGAATTGGTGAAGCTCGCCAAAACTGGCCACACCGTCGCGGATTTCAAACAGGCTGTCGCCGATCCGCAAGTGGACGCGGTAATTGTAGCGACAATCAATGCGGCGCTCGCCGAAGTTTCCGCCGCTGCGATTCGCGCCGGCAAACACGTGCTCGTCGAAAAGCCGGCGGGCGTTTCCGTGAAGCAGATTGACGAACTGATTTCGCTCGCAAAAAAAAACAAAGTCTGTGTTCGCGTCGGCTTCAACCATCGTTTTCACCCGGCGTTTCAAAACGCGCGGGAAATTTTTGAATCCGGCGTGATGGGTGAATTGATGTTTATCCGTGCGCGTTACGGCCACGGCGGGCGCGTCGGTTACGACCAGGAATGGCGTGCCGACCCGAAACTTTCCGGCGGCGGCGAATTAATTGATCAGGGTATTCACCTGATTGACCTGGCGCGCTGGTTTCTTGGCGATTTCAAAAAGGTTGCCGGCCACGCGGAAACTTATTTCTGGAAAATGCCGGTGGATGACAACGCGTTTCTGGATTTGCAAACCGCCAAAGGCCGGACGGCGTGGCTGCACGTCAGTTGCACGGAATGGAAAAATCTTTTCTCGTTCGAGATTTACGGGCGCAACACAAAGCTGCACATCGAAGGTCTCGGCGGCAGCTACGGCGTGGAGACACTTTTCCATTATCAAATGAAGCCGGAAATGGGAATTCCGGACACGAAGGTCTATGAATTTCCCGGCGCGGATGAATCGTGGAAAATCGAGATGACACAGTTTGAAGAAGATGTCCGAGCGAAGCGGAAACCCGACGCCGGACTTGCCGAAGCGCGCGTCGCTCTCCAAATTGTTGAAACCATTTACGAGAAAAGCGGCCTGAAAAATTTATGATTATCGCGCGTTCACCTCTTCGCGTTACGCTCGGCGGCGGCGGGACGGATTTGCCATCTTACTATGAAAAGTTCGGCGGCTTCCTCATCGCGGCGGCGATTGACAAATACGTCTACATTACGCTGCATGACACGTTCGTGCCGGATTTGATCGTGAAATATTCAGAACTGGAGCGCGTGCCGGACGCGACAAAATTGAAACATCCGATTCTTCGCGAAGCCTTCGGGTTGCTCGACATGGACGGTCATGCGTTGGAATTGACTTCGATGGCGGACATCCCGGCGGGAACTGGTCTCGGTTCTTCCGGCAGTTTCACGACCGCCTTGCTCAAGGCGTTGCACGCTCACAAAAAGAATCTCGTTCACCCTGCTGAACTGGCGGCGCAGGCGTGCGAAGTCGAGATTGACCGGTTGCGCGAGCCGATTGGCAAGCAGGACCAATACATCGCGGCTTATGGCGGCATCACCTGCTTCAAATTTTTGGAGAATGGCAAGGTTGAGGCGTGGCCACTGAAACTTTCCAGGGAAACACGCGACAATCTCGAAGATAATTTGCTGCTGTTTTTCACCGGCTATTCACGCAGTGCGTCGGCGATCTTGAAGGAACAGGATCAAAAATCAAAATCGGACGACAGTTCGATGATTGAAAATCTGCACTTTGTCAAAGACCTCGGCCTCCAAAGCCAGGCTGCGCTCGAAAACGGAAATCTTGAAGAGTTCGCTCGGCTGATGGATGTGCACTGGCAGCGAAAGAAGCAGCGCAGTGGCGGCATGAGCAACCCGAAAATCAACGAATGGTATGACCTTGCAATGGCCGGCGGCGCGCTCGGCGGCAAACTCATCGGCGCCGGCGGCGGCGGCTTTCTGATGTTCTACGCCGGGGACAAAACGAAATTGCGCCACGCCATGCGGCGCGCCGGCTTGAAGGAAGTCCGCTTCCGGTTTGATTTTGAGGGAACGAAGCTCGTGATTTCGTGAGCACGCCGCTTGACATTCCGGTCGCCATTCTCGCGGGCGGACTTGCCACGCGGCTCCGGCCCATCACGGGAAAAATTCCCAAATCGCTCGTGCCGGTCGCGGGCAAACCGTTTTTGGCGCATCAACTCGAATTGCTTCACTCGTGTGGAATTCGCCGCGCAGTTTTGTGCATCGGTTATCTTGGCGAAATGATCCAGCGCGATTTTGGCCACGGCGAAAAATTCGGCGTGAAGCTGGATTATTCGTTTGACGGTGAAAAATTGCTCGGCACCGGCGGCGCGATCAAGCGCGCGTTGCCGTTGCTCGGCAAAGAATTTTTTGTGCTTTATGGCGATTCCTACTTGCCGGTTGATTTCGCACCGATTGCGGAATTTTTTCATGAGAGCGGCAAGCTGGGTTTGATGACGGTTTTCCGCAACGAAGGCAAATACGACACGAGCAACGTCGTTTTCCGCTCTGGTGAAATCGTTGTCTATGACAAAAAAAATCGCCTGCCGGAAATGCGGCACATAGATTACGGCTTGAGCCTGTTCAAATCGTCGGTGTTCGATTCCTATTCACCCGGCCAGCCGTTTGATTTGGCCGAAGTCATGGGTAAACTCGTCCGCGAAAAACAACTGGCTGGCTACGAGGTGTGCGAGCGCTTTTACGAAATTGGCTCGCCTGCGGGCTTGGCGGAACTGGAATCGCTGCTACAATCGAAATGACCATGAGCTTTACCAAACAATTTCTCGGCGAAGTGCAACAAGTTGTCGCCGGGCTGGACGCGGATGCGATTGAAAAATGCGCCGACGAACTCGCCCGCGTGCGTGAACGCGGCGGACGGCTGTTCGTTCTTGGCGTCGGTGGCAGTGCGGCCAATGCCAGCCACGCCGTGAATGATTTTCGCAAAATCTGCGGCTTCGAGGCTTACGCACCAACGGATAATGTTTCCGAGTTGACCGCGCGCACCAACGACGACGGCTGGGCGACGATTTTTGCCGAATGGCTGAAAGGCTCGCGGCTCAATTCGAAAGATGGCCTGCTGATTTTTTCCGTCGGCGGTGGCAACCTTGAAAAAAATGTCAGCCCGAATCTTGTCAGCGCCATTCAAGTTGCCAAAAAAGCCGGCGCTTCCATCGTCGGCATCGTCGGGCGCGACGGCGGCTACACGGCGAAGGAAGCAACCGCGTGTGTCATCGTTCCGACGGTGAACCCGACACACGTCACACCGCACAGCGAGGCGTTTCAGGCAGTCGTCTGGCATTTGCTGGTTTCGCACACGAAACTGAAAGTCGGCCAGACGAAATGGGAATCTACGAAATGACGCGCGCGGTTTTTTTGGATCGCGACGGCGTCATCAACCGCGCGCTGGAGCGCGACAGCAAGCCGTTTCCGCCGCGCAATCTCGACGAGTTTCAAATTCTCCCCGAAGTTCCCGCCGCCTGCGCGAAATTGAAGGCCGCCGGATTTTTGCTCGTCGTTGCCACCAACCAGCCCGACGTTGGCCGTGGCACTTTGAAACAGGAACTCGTTGAAGAAATCCACGCCGAGATGCGCCGGCAACTGCCAATTGATCGCGTGGAAGTTTGTTTTCATTCCGGCGGAGAAACTCCCGGATGCGATTGCCGCAAGCCTAAGCCCGGAATGTTGCAGCGCGCCGCGCTCGAGTTGGGAATTGATCTCGCGCAAAGCTGGATGGTTGGCGACCGCTGGCGCGACGTGGATTGCGGCCAGGCTGCGGGTTGCCGGACGATTTACATTGACCGCGGCTATGCCGAAGAATTGAAGCAGAAACCTGATTTTTCGGCTCGTAATCTGGCGGAAGCCGCAGACATAATTCTGCGCGAGTCAAAAAAAACATAATCATGCGCACGCTCAAAGAGCTAAAAATCAAAATTTTCGCCGACGGCGCCGACAAAAAAGGCATGTTGGAACTGAACGCCAACCCGCTCATCCAAGGGCTGACCACAAATCCGACCCTTATGCGCAAGGCCGGCCTCACGGATTTCGAGGCGTTCGCGCGCGACATTTTGCAAAGCATCACCGTCAAGCCGCTTTCGTTCGAGGTATTTTCCGACGATTTTCCGGAAATGAAACGGCAGGCGATGAAAATCAACGGCTGGGCGAGGAACGTCTATGTCAAAATTCCCATCACCAACACGCGCGACGAATCGTCCCTGCCGCTCATAAAGGAACTGGCCAACGACGGCGTGAAACTGAACATCACCGCGATTCTTACTTTGGAGCAGGTCGAAGGCGTCGCGCAGGTGTTGAATCCCAAGGTGCCGTCGTTCGTCTCGGTTTTCGCCGGGCGCATCGCCGACACGGGCGTGGACCCGGTTCCGCACATGGTTGAATGCAAAAAAGTCCTGAAGGGCCTGCCTACGGCGGAATTGCTTTGGGCCAGCGTTCGCGAAGTGCTGAACATTTTTCAAGCAAACGACTGCGGCTGCGAAATTGTCACCGTGCCGCATGACATTTTGAACAAAGCGCTCAAGCTCGCCGGAATGGATTTGGGCGAGCTTTCGCTCGACACCGTGAAAATGTTCGCCAACGACGCGAAGGCTGCGGGATTTTCTTTGTAATGACAAATTCGGTCATTCAACCATTTTCGTCACCGCTTCAAAAACGTCCCGGACCGTCACTGATTTCATGCACGCCGTCAATTCCTCGCGCGTGCCCTTGATGTCGCGCCCGTCGTAACGGTAAAAATCCAGATTGCGCCCGCTCACCGCCGGGTTTTTCACCAGCGTGAACGGATTGCCGTAAGGCTCGATGGGTTTGTTCCAAGTCGGCGTCTCGATGACAATCTGTCCACGCACTTTCATCGCCGCCGCCAGATGCATCAGCGCCGTGTCCACGCTCAAAAACAGGTCGCACTTGCCGATCAACGCCGCCGCCTGTCGCAAATTTTCCGTTTTGGGGAAAAGCAAATTCGTCCCGCCCACCGCCGACCGGATTTCTTCGTGATCCGCCTTTTCCTCCGGCCCGCCAAAAAATAAAATCGCCAGCCCCGGCTCCTGCTCGCGCAGGCGGCGGACCAGTTCCAAATAATTTTCCAACGGCCAGCGGCGCAGGGCCAGGTTCTTGGTGCCACCCGAACCGACGTGGACGCCGAGCAGCGGGCGCCAGGAAAGATTTTTTTCCGCGACAAAATTTTCCGCCCCGGCCAGTTCCGCGTCCGTCAAAAACATTTCGTAACGATACCACGACAGCCGCGGCTTGACGTCGAGCAGCGGCAGCAGCGACAAATTGTTTTCCACCGCGTGCCGCGTGCAATCCAGCGGGATGGTTTTGTTCGCCAGCCGCCGGCCGGGCGCGCCGTATTCGTGGCTGATGCGCGTGCGCGCGTTGATGAATTTTGCCACGAGCCGGTAGTGCAGCCGGCTTTGCGGAAATGTGTTGATAGAGATGTCGTAATTCTTCCGCCGCAACTTCGCCAAAAACGCCAGCGAACCGATTTTCGAATCGGCAATTAGGTTTTTCTGGTGAACCGTGTTGAGATGCGGATTGTTTTCGAGCAAATCCTTCGAGCCGCGCCAGAGCACCAGCGCGTCAATCGTCGCGTCAGGAAAATTGGCGCGCAACTCATGGATCAACGGCGTGGCGAACAGCGTGTCGCCGATGCCCGCCAGCGAAATGACGAGGATTTTCACAGCCGCGAAATTTTTTCCAGCAACACCGTTGTGGATTTGCCGGGCACAAACGGAATGATTTTGATTTCTGCCCCCGCCGCTTCTACCGCGCGCCGCTCGTCCTGATTCAAAGTGTTCAAAGTATAATCGCCGCCTTTGACGTAAATGTTCGGCTGCGCGAGTTCCAGAAATTTTACCGCCGTGGCTTCGGCGAAAATGCAGACCGCCGAGACGCTCTCCAGCGCCGCCAGCACCGCCGCGCGATCCTTTTCGGAATTCACCGGCCGGCCTGCGCCCTTCAATTCGCGCGTCGCCGCGTCGCCGTTGACGCCGACCAAAAGCGCGTCGCCAAAATTGCGCGCCGTTTCCAGATACGTCACGTGGCCCAGATGCAGGATGTCGAAGCAACCGTTGGTGACGACAAGTTTTTTGCCGCTCGCGCGAAATTGTTTGCGCCACGCCGGCAATTTGTCCCACGCGATGATTTTGTCGCGGAAGTTCACGCCGTCATTTTGCCTGTGGATTTTCCGAATTCAACAACTTCCACACGCGCAAAGTTTCCGTCGCGCTCCACGCCTGCGCATCGCAGCCGCGTTGCGTGTGCGGCGCGTCGCCATCGAGAATTTCCGGCAACTGGCCGAGACAGCCTTCGTTCAACAATTTTTCCGCGCTGCCCAGATAACTTTTTGCCGCCGCGACCGCTTCCGGCGAAAAGTCCCACGCGCACGCGAGTGCCTCGCAAAAGACCGGGAACGTCCATGTCCACGCCGTGCCGTTGTGGTAGGCGGGTTTGCGGCGCGTGTCTTCGTCGCCTTCGTAGCGCGGCCAATAGGGATTGGGCGGATCATTCAGCAAACGTCCGTCGTTACCGTAAATCGGAAACGGCGACGACACCGGCAGCGGCGCGAGCGAACGCAGCGCGCCCGGCACGACGAGATATTTTTGCGCGGCGGCCACGCAACGTTTCGCGCGTTCGCCGGTCACGAGACCGAGGCTCACGGCGAAAAGACAATTGTTGCGGAGCATATCGTTCGGTTTTGCGTCACGCGCGATGACGTTGGATTTTCCCGGCAGAACGTCAGCGAACCAGCCCTTATCTTCGAGCCAGAACAAATTTTCAAACGAAGCCGTCGCGCGGTCGGCAAGGTCGTGCCATTTTTTCTGTTCAGCCGAATCGGAAATGTTTTCCAGTTGCCGCAGCAGGCGAATCCACAGAACTTGGATTTCAACCGGATAACCTTCGCGCGGCGTGCCGGCAGGATAATTCGTGTCCATCCAGGTGAAATGGCTCGGACTCCAGATGAGCGCGGAGTCGGCGTCCATGCGGATGCCGTTGGGCGTGCCGCGCGCGTAATTCGTCGCGATGCTTTCCAGCACTTCGCGAATCGTCCGTTTCGACGAATCGAAAGTTGCGGAAGGGAAATCGGGCTTCACCCGTGCGAGTTCCTCGCACGCGAGCGCAAACCACAGCGGCGCGTCGGCAGTGTCGCGGTTGGAAACGTCGTCGCCGTGAATCGTGTTGGGCAGCGTGCCGTCCTTTTCAAATTTGGCGAACGTGAGCAGCAGTTGTTTCACCTCGTCCACCATGCGTGCCGCGAGCAGGCCGCGCGCGCAAATCAGCGAGTCGCGCCCCCAATCAAGAAACCACGGATAACCGGCGATGACGGTCTTGCCCTTGTCGCGGCGGACGACAAATGACTGCGCGGCGCGGACAAGTTGTTCGCCAAAAGAATTTTCGGAATTTTCAATTTTGCGTTTCGCGCTTTTGATTTCGATGGCCGTCGGAACCAGCCGGTCGGCCGTGGCCACCAATTCCGCGTTGCCGCCCTTGGGCAGCGGCAGTTCAAACCAGCCGGGGCTGTAGGCATCGCCGCTGGCGGTTTGTCCGCGGCTCGCTTCAACCGGATGTGGAATGTTTTCGCACCATTCGGGTTGCGGATGATAGTCGCCGCTGTTCGCAAAGACGCGCAACTGCCGGTCCGGCGCGGGCGTGAAGGCGAAGCCCGCCTGCTTTTCGAGCGCGTGCGTGTTCGTCGAGAAATGATAATCCGCGCCGCCGTTGCGTTTGGTTTCCCAATGAAAATTCCGGTCTTCGATGTCGAAACGGACGGTCAGGCGGACGTCGGCGTCGGCAGGCAATTGTTTTCCGTGCGCGGATTTTTCAGCCGGCCGGCTGAAGCTAAAGACGGTGGTGTTTTTGCCGTCGAGCATTTCGGCGCGCAACTCGATTTCGACGGTGCGGCCGTCGCCGGCGTTGGCAACGAATTTCCAGACGGCGGGCAGGCCGGCGTCGAACGCGGCGAGATTTTTGAAATCGAGTGCAGAAAGAAAACCGTCGGCGTTGACCCAGGCGCGGATACGTTTGATAAAAACGTGGCGGTCAACGGGAAAATCCGGGTTCAGGTTTGCGCCGAGCGCGCAGTCGTATTTTGAATTGACGCGGCCCAAATCCACGCACAGGCGCGCCATGCCGCCGAGGCCGTTGGTGAGCAGGACGAGAGTTGATGGCTGAAGGTCGAGAGTCGTGAGTTGCGGTTCGGGCGTGAGAAAACGGATGGCGGCAGAAACTTTTTGGGAAATCGCGGTGTAGCGTTCCAAAAATATTTTTGCTTCGCCAGACGTTTCATGCGGCGCAAAGCACGCGACATAAACATTTCCGGCAGGAATGGATTGGACGTGAATCGCGCCCGCGTTTCCATTCTGCATTTCCAGCGTGACGCGGAATGGCGCGGAGTCTTCAACCAGCAGCCAGTGGCCGGACGGAACCGGCGTAACGCGGCGGGTGTCGAGCAAGGTCCAAGTGATGACGTGCGGGAAGACTTTTTGCGCCTCCACTTCTGCCAGCAAATCGGCGAGCGGTGTCTTTGCGTCGCGCTCGGCAAATTCGCTGGCGGCGGCGAGAAAATTTTCCGGCGAGCGAGTGATTTGTTCCGCGAGCCAGCGCCAGTCGAGGCCGTCAATGGTCTCGGCGAAAGCGATTTTGCTCAACGCTTGAAATGCAAACGCGGCCTGTGCGCGGGCGTGGCAATAATTTTCGCCGCTCAAGCCGGCGGGTTTTTCCGTCGGGGCGAGGCAGAAAACCGCGCCGGGCGGGAGTGTGAAAACGACTTCATCCTTTTCGGCAGAAATTTTTAGCAACGGCTGGGCGAGCAGTTCAAATTTGAAACTGGCGGTGGGGACGCCGCCGGAACCCGCAGGCGGGACGCCTGCGCTACATTGAGCGTCGAGCGCAATGACATTTTCCTTTTCAACGTCGGTGTTGACCAAAACCAAAACGGAATCTTTTCCTTCGGCCGATTCGCGGAGCAGCGCGTAAATGGGAGAATCGGGCGGACTTAAGCGCGTCAGCTTTGCGCCGTCAAAAAAGCACGGATGGTTGGAAATAAGTTCGTCGAGTTGCGCGAGTTCGGGAACGATGTTATCGGCGCTGTCCCAGTTCAGGCCAGTGCAGCCGTGGACGCGGATTTTTTCGGCGGCCAGCCATTCGACGCCGCAGGTGAATCCGAACCCGCCGCTCGGACTTGTCAGCGCGCAAAGACGGTTTCGCAGGAGCGACCATGCGCGGCCTTTTTTGGCGAGGCGGTCGTTGTCGTGTGTTTCGGAATAATGGACATAAGTGCCGACGCATTCGCTCTGGCGATTGGCGTAATCCAAATACCACGCGACTTCCTTGCCGGAATAATTTTGAAAAAGTTCGGAGTAGGCCCATTGCATTCCGCCCTCGGCGAGCAGCGCTTCGGTGGCTTCCCACGAACCGCCGAGACCTTCGAGCAGGAAAATGGTTTCGGAAAATTCGTCCTGCACGCGGGCGATGATGTATTGCCACGCGGGCACGGGAATTTTGTAGCCGGCGTCGCAACGAAAACCGTCCACACCGCGGCGGCACCAGACGAGCAACGCGTCGGCGATGAGGTCCCAGAGTTTTACGTCATGCTGTTCGAGTTCGACCAAATCTTCCCAGGTCGTGCCCCAGGCGCCGGGGCTGGCGAACGTGCCGTCGGGATTTTTTAGAAAAAATTCCGGATGATTTTCCTGCAACGCCGAGCCCCAGCCGGTGTGGTTGATGACGATGTCAATGAAGACGCGCGCGCCGAGCGAATGCGCGGCATAAGTCAGTTCGCAAAACTGGTCAATGCCGGTGGCGCGCTTGTCGAATTCGACGAGCGCGGGATCAACGGCGGTCAAATCAAGGCTGGCGTAAGGACTGCCGAAGCGTCCGAAGCGCGCGTAAGTCGTCGTCGTGGGCTGAATCGGCAGCAAATGCAAAATGCGGCAGCCAAGCTGGTGAACGATGTGCGGCAACTGGCGCGCGAGGTCGCGCAAGGTTCCCGACGGTGGGATGGCGGTGAAATTTTTTGCGTCGAGCAATTTGAGTTGCGCTTCCAGTTTTTCGTCGGCGGTTGAAGGAAGATTTTTCGTCGCGCCGAAAAGCCGCGTGAAGGCGCAGTAAATTGTGTTGGCACTGCGGGCGAAATTTGGATGGACGGAAATGCCAACGTCCGCGCCGTCGGGCCAGTGCTGCCATTTTTTTTCGTCGAGCAAATAAGCCTTGGCCTTGAACCAGCCGACTTCGGCGAGCGGGATTTCAATTTCCCAGGCATCACCGTTTTTTTGCATGGGCAGGTCGCGCCAGCTTTCGCCGGCGAACGCGGCACCGCCGGCGTGGGCGGAGATGATTTCCTGGCGGCGCAGGGCCGCGCGGCCAAGATTGGTTCGCAGCAGCGCGCGCAGATTTTTGCCGCCGGGATTTTTTTGGTCGCGCAGGGTGAAAAGAATTTTGTCGCCGACAAAACGCAGGAGGCGTTCACCGGCAGCGGGCGTCATGACTGGAACAGGCTGCTCCACGCGAAAGTTTTTACCACGAAGTCGGAGAGGCTCAAAGCAAAAGTGGAAACGGAGAGAATCAAAATCGGGCGGGTCATTTCGACTTTGCAGTGTCCCAATCCTGAATGCTGGGAAAAGGGATTACGGTCAAGATGACAGCAAAACCCAATTTTTCTTTGGATTGCGCTGGAGCGACGAACCTTTTAAGTTGGCAGCGGATTTGCTTGTTTTTACCGTTACGGCGGAATTTTCAAGACATGGCGACAACAACAATGCATCCCGGTGAAGAAGCTCAATTGCAGCAAACGATTGAGATGTTCGAAGTTATTGTCCAGTCCCAGCCGAACGACTGCCAGTCGCTGGAAATCCTCAAGGAAGCTTACACGAAGCTGGGCCGCGAGGAGAATGTGATTAACACTTCGAAGCGCATTGCGCAGGCGTATATTCAAACAGGCCAGCTTTCGTCGGCGATCCTGGAATTTGAAACGGTGCTGCAACGCCGCCCGGACGACGCGGAGGTGCAGGCGGCGCTCAAGCAGATCGAGGAAAGGGCGAGCAACGTGGACGTTCAATCGGCGGGCGTCGAACAAGTGGCCTTGACGCCCGCGCCCGACGAGGCCGTGCCGGGAATGAAAAAATCGCACGCGGCGGCGGAAATTGATGATGGCCGCAAGACGATGCGCCGGATTTTTGTCGATGGCAAACTCATCAAGGAAGGCGATTTTGACTTATGCTGGCGTCCAGTGGATGTGACGGTTGCCCCGATGAATGTCAACGAGCCGTTCATCCACGTGCTTGCGGAAAAGGGGATTCTCGAAGTGGAAAAATCGCTCAAGCTGTTGAGCGACAAATCACGCACGGGATTTTTGCCGCTGGAACGGTATGACGTGGACATTGATTTGACGCGCGGTTTTCCGGCGGAAGTATGCCGACGCTGGTGTGTGCTGCCGTTTGACCGGATGAGCAAGTCTATTTTGGTGGCAACGGCGAATCCCTTCAACCAGCAGGCGGCGAAGGAACTGGCCGCGACCACCTCGCACCGGCTGCTGTGGTATCTGGCCGCGCCTGCCGAATTGATGTCAAACCTCCGCAAAGCCTTCCGTTGAAGCCATGGCCAAAATAAAATCATTCGGAGAACGGATTGCCGACGCGCTCGTCGAGGACGGGCTGCTGGGCGCGAACCAGGTCGAGGAACTGCTCGAACAGCAAAAGAAGGAAGGCGCGCGCCTCGTCAAGCTCATCATCGAAAAAGCCTACGTTAGCGAACAGGATCTGGCGGTTTCCATGGGCCGCGTGTTGAACGTGCCCCCCATCAACATCGCCCGTTTGAACATTCCGTCGGACATTGTCGAGTTGCTGCCGCGCGAGACGGCCTACAACCATAAAGTGCTTCCGGTTTCGCGGCTGGGAAACAAATTGTTCCTCGCGATGGCCGACCCGTTGAACGTCCTCGCCCTCGATGATGTCAAGCGGATCACCAAACTGGAAATCGCGCCGTTCATCGCCTCGGAAAAGGCGATCATGGACAAGCTCAGTGCCATTGACTCCGCCAAAAGCGGCACGATGGAAGACATCATTCAGGATGCGCAAAAACAAAGTGACGCCGAAGCCGCCAGTGTCGAATCAATCAAGGAAGGAGTCGAAGAAGTCAACCTCGACCAACTTGCCGCCTCCAGCGAGGAAGCGCCCGTCATCAAACTGGCCAATTTAATCATCGTGCAGGCCGTCAAGGACCGCGCCAGCGACGTGCATCTGGAGCCGTTCGAGAAGACCATGCGCCTGCGCTACCGCGTGGACGGGTCGTTGATTGATGCCACGCCGCCGCCGAAACAAATGCAACTGGCCCTGGCCTCGCGTTTCAAAATCATGAGCAGCCTCGACATTGCCGAGCGCCGTCTGCCGCAGGACGGCCGCATGCGGGTCAGGGTCGGCGGCAAAGACTACGACCTGCGCGTCTCCGTGCTGCCCACGGTTCACGGCGAAAAAATCGTGCTGCGCGTGCTCGACAAGACCAACCTTTCCGCCAGCATTGACAAACTCGGCCTTGACCCCGAAACCTTCAAACAATTCAAAGGCGCGATTGACGCGCCACACGGATTAATTCTCGTCACCGGCCCGACCGGTTCAGGCAAGACGACGACGCTTTACTCGGCGCTCAACGAGTTAAACAGCCCGCAATGGAACATTGTCACCGTCGAGGATCCGGTCGAATTCCAGGTGCCCGGCATCAACCAGGTGCCGACCAAGAAGGACATCGGCCTGACCTTTGCCAACGCACTGCGCTCCATTTTGCGCCAGGACCCGGACATCATCATGATCGGCGAAATCCGCGACACCGAAACCGCCGAAATCGCCATCGAAGCCGCGCTCACCGGCCACCAGGTGCTCTCCACCATGCACTGTAACGACGCGCCCGGCGCCATCGCGCGCCTTGACGACATGGGCATCGCGCCCTTTTTGATTTCGTCCTCCGTGATTTTGTCCTGCGCGCAACGCCTTATGCGCCGCATCTGTTCTCATTGCAAGGAGCCGGTCATCTATCCGGATAAAATGTTCGCGGATTTGGGCATCGAACCGGCGCTGTTCAACGGCGTCCAATTATACCGCGGGCGGGGCTGTGAACGCTGCAAAAGTTCCGGTTACGCCGGGCGCATGGCCATCATCGAAGCCATGCCCGTCACCGATCAAATCCGCAAACTCATCATCGCCCGCGCCAGCACGCGCGAAATGGCCAAAGTTGCCATCAGTCAGGGAATGAAAACGCTCCGCATGGTTGGCCTCGACCGTGCGCGCGAGGGGCTCTCCACCCTTGAACAAGTCCTCGTGATAACTTCCGCGCAATGATCGGAACTTAGAACTGCCGCTGCGGAACCGTGAACGGTTGCGGCCCCTGCGACAGCCACGGTGCCGGCTGCGGTGTCCACGAAGGAGCCGGCGCCGGTTGGGAATTGTTTTGATTCGGGCTCGTGATCCCGGTCAGCGGTGTAATTCCTTGCGGCGCGCTGAGACCGTTGTTCAAAGGAGTGAACGACGCGCCAAATGAATTTGCCGCCGGTTGGCCCAGGATGGAATTCACCGTCGTCGCCGGCGCGGACAGGAATTTTCCGGCCGAACCCGATGACGGCGTTACCGTGGTGGCGGACGGAGTCCGCTCCAACAATTGATTGAAAGCATCGATGTCCGCCTGCTGTTGAGGATTGGCTTTTGGCAAGGTGGTCGCGCCAAACGATTGGGGCCATTCCGTCGTCGCGCTTTGACCGCCAAGCATGCTGCTGTTGTCCGGCGCGGAGTTCAGGGAATTATCCAAAAATTGCTGCAGGGTTTTCTGCCCGTTATTGACCGGGCCAAAACCTTCAGCCTGCCGGTTGCCGGAAAAATTCAAATTTTGCATTTCTGCAGCCCCGGCATTTTGCCAGTTGTTGGTGGTGTCGTTCAGCTCCTGCTCTTGCCTGGCCAGAAAACGTTCCACTTGGGTCGTTTGTATGACCCGGCCGGCGGCGTCCCGCTTCTGGATTCCGAAAATTTCCTCCGGTGTCTTCACGCCGAAAATTTCCTCCGGCGTCATCAATGCCCAATTCTGGCGCTCCTGCAATACTTTTTGAAGGCGCTGATCTTCGGCGGACGGGGCCGCTGACATGGGCGGCGGCGGCTGGCTGGACGGGGAATCAAAATTAAAGCCCGACGGCGGCGCTTCGACGTTGTCTATAAAAGAAGGTGGCTGCGTCCCCGCCGGCGTCAGCGACGGCGCGTTGGGAGCGGCTCCGCCGTTTTGCGCCGGCGGCGAAGTGGCCGGTTGTGTTGCCGTCTGCGCTCCGGCGGACAGGACGGTTGCGACCGCCAAAAGGACGGGCAGCGACAGTTTCAAGCTGGCCGGTCGGAAACGCATTTTCAAGGTTATACGCTAATCCAATAGACACCGCGCGTCAAAACTGAATTTAAAGAAAAAATCGTCGAAATGTTGAAGTGTTGAAACGCGCTTCATTACGTTGCCGCATCAATCCTTTGACAATTTGACAAATCACTGCCGTTCATATTCGCCCTTTTTAATTTTTTTGAGCACGGTGAAGCCGGCTTTTTTCGCGTCGGAAATCGAAAGCGGCTTGAGTTTGTGCGGCGTGCTGAAAGTGGAAATGATCTTGCGCACCGGTTTTTTGCAAGCCGGACAATTGGTCAACGGCCTGGCCGAGAGCGGGCGATTCAAGGTGAACTTCCCGCCGCAGACCACGCAATTGCCTTCGCACAATTCGTATTCATAAAGCGGCATAAATACGTTCAAAGTTTAATCTCGATTTGACCGGATTTCACGCCATTCTTTGATTTTGACCTTGGCACCCTGGATTTGTTCCGGACTGAAATCATGGCCGAACTCAATTTGCCGGACAATTTTTTCCGCTTGTTGAAAATTGCCGCAATACCTGCCGTGCGCCTCAACAAGTTTCATCCATGAGTCGAAATCCTGCGGTTGCTCCTTGGTTTTACGTTCCAAAACTTCAATGGCCGTGCCGAAATAATTGTGGGACAGAAGTTCATCAACCGATTCCGGCACGGTGTCGGCCCTTTCCGGCTTGGACTTGCTTTGACGCCAGTCGATGATCGAACGGCGGGCAAATTCAATGTTGGCGGATGGGATGTAAGCTTGCTTTTCGAGAGACTGGAGTATTTCCAAGGCCTTGTCGGGACGACGCATATCCTGCGCGTAAAGCCGTATCAGCATCATGGCCGCATCCAGATTTTCCGGGTTCTCCTTCAGTAACGGATTTAAAATTAATTCCGCCTCTTTGAACCGTCCTTGCGAACGCAGACGGTAAGCCTCGACCAGCGGCCTGGGTTTCTGGACGTATTCCTGCCGGACGCCGAGGTGTTCCAGCATCGTTTCCAATGCGAGCACACTGGCGTCGCCGGATTCCTTGAGCATCTGGCACAACTGGATGGCTTCCTCCTTCCGGCCGTTTTTGATCAGGCTGGCAATCGTATCCAGATCGCGCAGGTTCTTGTTGGGATCAAACTCCCGTTTGTCTTCGGGATCAACCAGCCAATGAAAACCGCGCGCGCACAATTCAGTGACGCAATCGTGCCATAAAAGAAAAAAGGCTATCGCAATAAACAGCAGAATCGGCACAATCTCCGACGATGCCGGCAGCCTAAGAAAAACTCCCGCGAGGAGCAGCGTCAGGCCGCACCGGATTCCCCGGCGGATTAAATCTTCCCATTTATTTTCACCGCTTAACTTCGAGTCATATCCACTCAACCACCAGGCCGTCCATGCTGCGAACAACAGCGCAGTTATTTCCGTGAGGCGCGTCATGAATTTCCAACACAGGCGATTGAATCACCTTTTTTATTTCTTCAAAAACGCGCTGAACAAATCTATCGGCAGCGGCAGAAACGTCGTCGTGTTCCGGTCGCTGGCCATTTCCCGCATCGTTTGCAGATACCGCAATTGCAGCGCAATCGGCTCCTTGGCAATCAACGCGGCGGCCTGCACCATTTTTTCGGCGGCCTGAAATTCGCCTTCCGCGTTCACAATCTTCGCGCGGCGTTCGCGTTCGGCCTCGGCCTGCCGGGCCATCGCGCGCTTCATGCTGTCCGGCAGCGCCACGTCCTTGATTTCCACGGCGGTGACCTTAATGCCCCACGGCTCGGTCTGGCGGTCAATGATTTCCTGCAGCTTCTGGTTGATGACGTCGCGCTGCGACAGCAAATCGTCCAGCGACGCCTGGCCAAGCACGCTCCGCAGCGTCGTCTGCGCGATGAGCGAGGTCGCCTTCCAGAAATTCTCCACCTTCACGACCGCGTCCATCGGGTTGATGACGCGGAAATAAACCACCGCGTCCACCGTGGCCGGCACGTTGTCCTTGGTCATGATTTCCTGCTTGGAAACGTCAATCGTCACCACGCGCAAATCCATCCTCACAATCTTGTCCACGATGGGAATGAGAAAAATGATGCCCGGCCCTTTCGCGCCGAGCAGTTTGCCGAGCCGGAAAATGACGCCGCGCTCATATTCGCGCAAAATGCGGATGGCCTGCGGCAGGATGATGGCCAGCACGATAAAAACAGTGACAACAACGGCGAGTCCGCCGCCAAGGAGACGTTCAAGTGAATCTGTGGGCATAATTTTTTAAGTTGAATGATTGAGCCGATTAACAACTCAACGGTTTAACTCCAATCCGCCGGAACGCAATGAAATTTTCAAAATAAATTCCCATCCCGCCAGCTCAAATGAACCGGGAACACTGCGGGCGACGGTGTGAATGCCCTCATCGCCCAAATAAAAAATTCTCGACACGGTTGTGAAACGGGCGTATTCAGCGAACAAGTAGAAAATCCGAATTTCAAAGTGCCATGCAGTGCTGTTTCAGAAAGCTCACAAATCTTTATGTAACCCAAACCATCCATAAATTCAATGAACACAAGAAAACGGCTTACAGCCAGTAAAATAATTGGACAGAAGATAGAATGCGTATATGAAAAGAAAATCGCAAAAATTCAGCGATATCAATTTATAGAAACATTTGTTCGCCTTAGTAATAATAGTTTGTTTGTATTGAACGACCTTGATGTATCTGAAAAAAATGCGAGCCTGGATATATTTGATTGTGACTACGATGAATCGTTTGTTCAGGTGCTTTCAATCGAGCAGGAGCCTAATTTAAATTCACCGATAAAATCAATTATATTTCGAGAAGGTATAGATGTGTCGATGTATACAGCGATTCTTTTGGAAAATGAATTCATACTTACAATTGGCATCGGAGAGTTTTTTGCCAAGCATTTGTTTTACGAGCCTTCTGTGGAATTTAAAGGAGGTATTCCACTTAAAATCGCGTGCTGAATGGCAAATTGAATCTTAAATCCATTTAATCATTTCCGTGAAATAAATGGATTGGTGGTGTCTTTTTTTCAATTTCAATTCATCCATCATTTTTTCAACCAAGCCTTCGCCATGGTGATTTTCAAGTTCTCGATGCTGTCATCCGACCCGGCAAAAAGCGTGTTGGGAAATTTGCGATAGGCAATCATGTCTTCGTAAATGCTTTCATTATGATACCAGTTTGAGGAAAGTCCCGCCAGATATTGCAGGCGTAAATTGCGGTCGCGGTTGATCTGGGCATTTTTCAACCACGGGGCCAGGTCGCACGCCTGCCCAGCGTAGGTGGCGAACACATCAAACGCGGAGTCAAAGCCGACTTCCCGCAACGAACCGGCCAGGGCGGAATACTGCGGCTGCGCGAGCCGCGCGGCGATTTCATCGAGGTTGATTTTGGTCGGCCCGGCCTGGCCGAGCAAAACCAGGTCGTAGCCCTTGCCGTTCTGGTCATTGCTCCAGATTGTGCCGTCGGGAAAAACTTCAAAGAAGGTGGCGATTTCGCTTTTCACGGCATCCGTGTCGCTTTCGTAAAGCGGCACCCATTGCGTGACGATGCCGCCGGGGTTCAAATGTGCCTTCACCAGTTCAAAATACTCCTTCGTGTAAAGCGTCGCCGAGCCTTTGACCCACGGATGAATTGGGTCGGAAGTGATGACGTCGAATTTTTCGCGAGTCGTAAGAATGTAATGCCGCGCGTCGTCGTAAATAATCCGGGTACGCGGGTCGTTAACCACGTTGTAGTTTTCCTCGCCGAAGTATTCGGCGGCGATTTTTGGGACGAGCGGTTCCAGTTCGCAGATGGTGATTTGCTTGATGTCCGGCAACACCGTGAACGCGCCGGCCGTCACTCCCGCGCCGCAGCCGACGACCAGCACCGAGCGCAGATGCGGGTGAATCAGCGCGGGAATGTCGCTCAGCATCCGTTGCAGCCGCATGTCCTGCGGATCGCTCGACGCCTCGATTTTGCCGCTAATGTGGAAGTTCCGGAAATCGTCGTCCCATCCCTGCGACACGGCGACCGAATTGTTCATGCCCTCGCCGACGTAAAGAATGTCTATCTGGCCGAACTCGGTCGCCGCGTAACGGCCGTAAGCGATTAATTCGCCGGGAACTTTCGCAATGCCGCGCGCGAGCGCGAGCGGAACGAGCACTAGCGCCGCCAAAATCACGGCGCCACCGAAAGCCGAGGCGAAGGACTTGCGGAATTTTCCAATGAATGCGGCGAAGACCAGCAGCGCCGCCGCCGCGGCTAGGCCGACCAGCAACCGCTGGCTTTGCTGCGTTCCAATCAGTGGAATAAAGACGATGCTGAAACCGATGCCGCCGAGAATTCCGCCGACGGTATTCGCCGCGTAAATTCCGCCGACGAGCCGCGCGGGTTCCTGAATGCGCACCGCCGCCAGCGCGAGCGGAAAACTCGCGCCCCACAAAACCGCCCCCGGCAGCAAGGCCCAAAGGCAGCGGACCAAATCCAGTTGAAAATTCAGCCACACGCTCCTAGTAAGCGACGGGTCAATTGGCCAATACGGCAGGGATTGGGCCAGCATATACGCCGTCCAGGCGATGGCGCCGGTCAGAAGCAACTGGCAGCAACCCAACAGCGCCCAAGGCTGCCGGCTGCTGCGGGCGAGCGTCGCGCCGATGCCGCTGCCGACGCCCAATCCGAAAAGAAACACGGCCAGAATGATGGAGAAAGTATAAACCGTCCCGCCGAGCGTCAGCGACAGCAGCCGCGTCCAGACCACTTCGGCGCCCAACGCGGACATTCCCGACAAAGCGATGGTCACATAAACCAGCCACGGGGTTTTTTTGGAAACGGGAAAATTTTCTTCAGCCGCGTCCGGCGGCGGTTGCGTTTCAGCCGATATTTCATGCCGTGCCGCGAAGGAAAAGACAAACGCCGCGAGCGCGACCGCGCCGTTGATGGCCGCCGCGACAAAGGTGGCGACGACGGAATCATAAATCCGCAGCAGGTAAAATCCAGCCAGCAGACAGCCGAACACCGCGCCGGCAATGTTGCTGCCGTAAAAAAATCCGAGCCACGAAATGCCGCCGGGCGTGGCCTTGACCCAGCGCGCGATGGCCGGCAGCGTCGCACCCATCAGAATGGTCGGCGGCAGCAGGCAGACGGCGGCGAACAATCCGCGCAACCGGATGCCGCCCAATCCGCTTCCGACGTGGGCCGCGTAAACCCACGCCGCCGCGGGCATTCCGAACAAAATTAAAATTCCGAAAATGCCGATGCCCAGTTCGAGCAGCATGTAAATCCGCAGCGGATGCCGGGCGGCGGAAATCATTCGCGGCAGCAGCAGGCTGCCCAGGCACATTCCGCCCATGAACGTTCCGAGCAGCACGCCCATCGAAACCGCCGAGGAGCCGATGACCAGTTGCAGCATCTGGAACCAGACGATTTCATAAATCAGCGCCGCGCAGCCGCTGCCGAAAAACAGCAAAAGCAAAATGGGCTGCAACGGGCACGACGCTGTGGAATTGGATTCTTTCGAAACCCCGTTGTGCATAATCAGACGGCGCGTGTGCGTGTTGGGTTTATGTCAAAAATTTCAGCCCTGTTTGGGCTTCACCTGCAAGGTCAATCCTTCGATGCCGGTGACTTCGACATTTTGTCCGGCGTCCACGGGCGTTTCGCTCACGGCGTTCCAGAGTTCGCCCTCGATGAACACCCGGCCGCCCGCCGAATCAATCCGCGATTGCGCCTTCACAATTTTGCCGATCATCGTTTCCTTGCCGGATTGTTTCGGCAGAAATTGGGCGCGAATGCCTTTCGTCACGAAGAAGATGAAAAACGCCGCGGTGACAAGCGTTGCGGAAACAATCCACGTCATGGGCAATTGATAAACCTTTGGCTCGTGATTGAACAGCAGCAACGCGCCGAGAAAAAACGCGATGATGCCGCCGCCCGTCAGCACTCCGTGCGTTGGCGCAAAAATATCAATGACGAATAGCGCGACGGCCAGGAGAATCAGCGCGACGCCGGCGATGTTGACCGGCAGCGTCGCCGACATGTAAAGCAGCAGAATCAGCGCCAGTGCGCCGGCCACGCCGGGAAAAATCGCGCCAGGATGGCTGATTTCAGCGATGATGCCGTAAATCGCGATGAGCATCAATATCATCATCACCTCCGGTTGCCAGAAGAGTTGAAACAATTGTTCCGCCGGCGTCATTGGAATTTCCACGACGTCCGCGCTGGCGGTTTTGAGAATCTTGTCGCCGACTTTCCTTCCATTCAATTTTTGCAGCAAGTCGGGAACGTTGGTCGCAATCAGATTGATCACGTTCAGATTGAGCGCTTCCTCGGAAGTAATGGCCTTGCTGGCCGTGACGGATGATTCCGCCCACTCGACGTTGCGATGCCGTTTTTCGGCGATGGTCTGCATCACCGCCGTGTAGGCGTTGCCGATTTTTTGCATCATGATGCTGTTGGTCGTTTCCTCCATTTCACCGCCGCCCATCTCGACGGGATGCGCCGCGCCGATGACGGTGTGCGGCGCCATCGCCGCGATGTCCGCCGCCAGCGTGATATAAACGCCCGCGCTGCCGGCCATTGCGCCTTCGGGGGCGACATAAACCACGGTGGGCACCGGCGATTGATAAAAATCCTGAACGATGTCGTCCATCGAAGTCGCCAGGCCGCCGGGCGTGTTGAGTTCGATGATAAGGCACTGGTCGTTTTGACTGGCGGCAACGCCGAGCGCGCGCGAAATGTAGTTGGCCGTGGCCGGGCCGATGGCACCGTCAATTTTAATCAAGCCGACCTGCGCCGCGTGGGTCGTGATGCCCGGAAGCAGTGCCGCCATCGCAATGAAAAGCCAGCGCTTCATATCTTTCCCGTTCAAATCCACCCTAGCAAAAAACCCGGTTTCCGCAATCAAATTCCCGCCATCCTGACAAAGGAATTGTGTGGCGGCAATCGCTCTGCCAGCGTAATCAGGAACCGGCATGACAAATTTGCAAACTTCTGAAATCAGCGACGCCGAAATGGTGCGCCGCGCCAAAGCCGGCGAACTTCCGGCGTTCGAGGCGCTGACGGCGCGGCATGAGCAGCGGGTTTATTCGCTGGCCATGCGGATGCTGCGGCAGGAACAGGACGCCGAGGACGTGACGCAGCAGACTTTTTTGAGCGCGCTCGAAAATCTCGACGGCTTCCGCGGGGAGGCGGGCTTTTCCACCTGGCTGCTGCGGATTGCCACCCACGCCGCGCTGAAAATCATCCGCAAACGCAAAGGGCTGGACGTTGTTTCACTGGAGGCGGCCACGGAAGAGCGCGACAGCTTTGACGCCGTGCCGCATCCGGAATATATCGCCGACTGGCGGCAATCGCCGGAGGAACTGGTTCACAAAAACGAAATCCACCGGCTGCTCGACGAAGCCCTGGCAAAACTGGACGAAAAGCACCGGCTCATTTTTCTGCTGCGTGATGTCGAGGGGCTTTCCATCCAGGAAACCGCTGGGGCGCTGGGGTTGAGCGAGGCCAACGTCAAGGTGCGCCTGTTGCGCGCCCGCCTGCAATTGCGCGAGCATCTGACCGCGGCCCTCGGCGACCCGGCCACGCGCCTAATTCGCCACCACGACCATGCGCCTTAAAATTTCAACAAACATGCTTGTAACTTTTCCCGCGCTGGCGGCTCAAATGGAAAGGAACAAATGAAATGCGAAGAACTCCTGGCGATGCTGAACGAATACGTGGACGGCACGGTTGATCCCGCCGTCTGCGCAGAATTCCAGCAACACATGGCCGGCTGCAACCCGTGCCAGGTGGTCGTGGACAACATCCGCAAGACCATCACGCTCTACCAGGCGGGCCAGCCCTACGAAATTCCCGTTCAATTTCGCGAGCGCCTCCACGATGCGTTGCGGAAAAAATGGCGCGAGAAACATCCGGGTAAATAGTTTCTTCGCAGGTTGAAATTTTGAAACCATGTGGATTCCCATTCTGATTCTTGCGGCGGTCGTCGCCGCTGTGCTGATTATGAAAAAAGCCGGGCAGATTTCTGCCAAAGACGCCGCGGCGCACTTGAAAAACGGCGCGCCGGTGATTGACGTGCGCAGTCCGGGCGAATTCAACTCTGGCCACCTGCCGGACGCGCTTAATTTTCCGCTGGATGAAGTCGAAACCGCCGTGCCCCGCCGGTTCAAAGACAAAAGCCAGGTGCTCCTGCTGCATTGCCTGAGCGGAATGCGCAGCGGCATGGCGCGGCGCAAATTGAAAAGCCTCGGCTACGCCAACGTTTTCAACCTCGGTTCGCTCGCCCGCGCCCAAAAAGTTGCCGACGACGCGAAGAACAATTGACGGTCACACAAAAGAAATTCGCGCCGCCGCCACTTTCAATTATCTTTTCGCACATGAATGCAAATCTAAAAGGAAAAGTCGCGCTCGTCACCGGCGCTTCGCGCGGCATCGGTCGCGCCATCGCCCAATGCCTCGCCCGCGACGGCGCGGCGGTGGCCGTCAATTATTCGCGCAGCGCGGAGAAAGCGGCGAAATTGAAAAAGGAAATCAAATCCGCCGGCGGAAAGGCGCTGGTCGTCCAAGGCGATGTCGGTCGTATCGCCGATGTCGTCCGGCTGTTCGATGAAACGCTCGCGCACTTCGGCAGGCTGGACATTCTGGTCAACAATGCCGGCATCATGTTCAGCAAACCCGTCAGCGCCGTGACCGAGGCGGAGTTCGACCAGATTTTCGCCGTGAATGTGAAGGGGCTGTTTTTCGCCTGCCAGCAGGCGGCGAAGCGATTGGCCGACGGCGGACGCATCATCAACATTTCCAGTTCCACGACCGCCCGGCCCATGCCCACTTACGGCGCTTACGTCGCGACCAAGGGCGCGGTGGAACAACTCACGCGCTCGCTCGCCGGCGAACTGGGCCCGCGCGGCATCACCGTCAACGCGCTTTCGCCTGGCCCGACGGAAACCGAACTGTTCGTGGAGGGCAAAACGGCGGAACAGATTGAACGGTTCGCCAAACTTTCCGCGTTTGGCCGGCTCGGCCAGCCGCCGGAAATCGCCGAAGTGGTCGCCTTTCTCGCCAGCGATGCCGCCGGCTGGGTCACCGGCCAGAACATCCGCGTGAACGGCGGCCTGGTATGAATTCAATGGACGTCGCATTTTGGAACCAGCGTTTCGCCGCCGCCGATTACGCTTATGGCGAAACGCCAAACGCCTTCGTGGCGGAATCTGCGCCGCAAATTCCCACCGGCCCGGTACTGTGCCTGGCCGAAGGCGAAGGCCGGAACGCCGTTCACCTCGCTACGCTTGGCCATTGCGTGACCGCTGTGGACCAATCGGAAGTCGGTCTGGCCAAGGCGCGGCGGCTCGCGGCGAAACGCGGCGTTGCGATTGAAACCGTCGTCACCGATTTGGAAAATTTCACCATCGCGCACGGCGCGTGGGCGGGCATCGTCGCCACGTTTGCGCATTTTCCGCCGGAGCTGCGGCGTCGGGTTCATCGCGCGGTTGCCGCCGGACTTCAACCGGGCGGCGCTTTTATTTTGGAAGCCTACACGCCGGCGCAACTGGCGTTCGGCACCGGCGGCCCAAAATCGCACGAACTCCTCATGACGCTGGCGGCGTTGCGCGAAGAATTGTCCGGCCTGGATTTTTTGGTCGCCCGCGAACTCGAACGCGACGTGATTGAAGGCGGCGGCCACACCGGACGCGGCGCGGTGGTGCAAATTCTGGCGCGACGAGCGTGATGATTTGGCTTAAGCGGTTGTTAACTTTGTAACTTTCCAGCCTGTCGCGGCTCGGTAAGGGTGTATGAAAATGCAACTCATCGTCCGCCGCTTCGCTGGCGCGTTCATTCTCGTCAGCCTGTTGCTGGCGCATTTCCAGAGCGCCGACTGGCTCTGGTTCACGGCGTTTGTCGGCTTCAACCTGCTGCAATCATCGTTCACCAACTTCTGTCCGTTGGAAATGATTTTGAAAAAAATTGGCGTCGGGCGCGATGCCGGAAGCTGCTGTGCGGCCGAACCGGCTCAACCGGCACAAGGAAAATGAACCGGTTGAAATTTCTCACCGCCACGCTGCTCGCAATGTTTGTCCTGAGCGGCTGCGGACGCAAACCTGCGGACAGCACAGCTTCGCTGCCGCCGGTTTCCGTGCGGACGCAGGTCGCGGAATACAAAAATCGCGTCGCCACGGAAGACGACATCGGCACGGTGCGCGCCAAATTGCACGCGGTCATCGAGGCCAAAGTCAGCGGCAAAATCGAGCAGATGCTCGTCGTGCCCGGCCAGGACGTGACCAACGGCGAATTGCTGGCGACGATTGACGCCCGCGAAATCCAGGCGCAATACGATCAGGCGCTCGCCGTCCGGCAGCAGGCGGAAAGCGATTTGAAACGCGCCACCAATCTGTTCGGGCAAAACATCCTCTCGCAATCCGAATACGACAGCGTGCAGTCCAAATTCCGCGTGGCGGACGCGGCGGCGGTGGCGGCCAATACGCTGCTCGGCTACACGAAAGTGACCGCGCCGTTTGCCGGCGTCATCACCCGCAAGGATGCCGACATGGGCGACCTCGCCGCGCCGGGCAAACCGCTGCTGGAAATGGAAGACCCGCAGCATCTGCGTCTCGAAGCCGACGTGCCGGAGGCGCTCGTGGACAAAGTCAAACTCGGCGACAAGCTGGCCGTCCGCGTGGACGCACTGGAAACCAATTTCACCGGCGTCGTCAGCGAAATCGCGCCGTCCGCCGATTCGGACAGCCGCACCTTCGTCGTTAAATTGGATTTGCCGTCCGTGCCCGGCTTGCGCGCCGGCCAATTTGGCCGCGTGGCGGTTCCGACCGGCGAAGTTTCCGCGTTGCGCGTCCCGGCGTCGGAGGTGATTCAGCGCGGCGACATGCAATTGCTTTTTGTCGTGGCCGACAATCATGCGCAATTGCGCATCGTCAAAACCGGCGCGCGCGTCGGCGACGAAGTGGAAATCGTTTCCGGCCTCAACGCCGGCGAACAAGCTGTCACGAGCGGCGTAAATGATTTGACGGACGGCCAGCCCGTCGTGGTTAAACCGTGAACATCGTGCCTGATAATTCTTCCGCCGCGCTGCACGGCTTCGCCGGACGCGTTGCGCGGATGTTCATTGATTCCAAGCTCACGCCGCTCATCATCCTCGCGTCGGTATTGCTCGGAGTGTTCGCGGTGCTGATGCTGCCGCGCGAGGAGGAGCCGCAAATCAAGGTGCCGATGGTGGATGTGCTCGTCACGATGCCCGGCGCCGGCGCCAAGGAAGTCGAGGAGCGCGTCACCCGTCCGATGGAAAAGCTGCTCTGGGAAATTCCCGGCGTCGAATACATTTACTCGACTTCCAGCGAAGGCCAATCGCTCGCCATCGTCCGGTTCAAGGTCGGCGAAGACATGGACAGCAGCTTGGTGAAGCTGAACCAAAAGCTGCAATCCAATTACGACAAAATTCCGCACGGCGTTTCCCAGCCGCTCATCAAAGCGTGGTCCATTGACGACGTGCCGATCCTCTGCCTGACGTTTCACAGTTCGGTTTACGATCATTTGACGTTGCACCGGCTTGTCGCGCAAGTGGACGACTCGGTGAAACAAGTTCACGACGTCGCCGGCACAACCATCATCGGCGGCGCGCACCGGCAAATCCGCGTGCTGCTCGACCCGGCGAAACTGGCCGCGCGCAATTTGAGTCCCGCCGGTTTGGTGCCAATGTTGCAACAGGCCGACCGCCAATACGTCGCCGGCGAAGTGACCAGCAACAACAAGGAAGTCGTGCTGGAAACCGGGGCGTTTTTACGAAGCGTCGAGGACGTTGGCGACGTGGTTGTGGGCGTTTATGGCGGCAAACCCATTTATCTCCGCGACGTGGCGACCATCGTGGACGGCGCGGAAGAGCCGACGCAGTATGTGCTCTTCGGTTCCGGCGCGGCGTCCGGGAAAATGGTGTCCGCCCAGCCCGCCGTCACGCTGGCCATTGCCAAACGTCCGGGCGCGAACGCCACTCAAGTAGCTGATCAAGTTTTGAAGAAAGTGGCCACGCTCAAAGGCCGCATCATTCCCAGCGACGTGCAGGTGACGGTCACGCGCAATTACGGCGCGACGGCGCAGGAAAAATCCAACGAACTGCTTTTCCACATGCTGCTCGCCGTCGTCGGCGTTTCGCTGTTGATTCTGCTTGCGCTCGGCTGGCGCGAATCGCTCATCGTGGCCGTCGCCATTCCGACGACGCTCGCGCTGACGCTGCTCGTTTTTTACCTCTACGGTTTCACACTGAATCGCATCACGCTGTTCGCGCTGATTTTTTCCATCGGCATTTTGGTGGACGACGCCATCGTGTTCGTTGAAAACATCGTCCGCCATTTTCATCTGCCGAAAAACAAAGGCCGGAATTGGGCGGCCATCGCGGTTGAAGCCGTGAACGAAGTCGGCAATCCGACCATTCTCGCCACGTTTGCGGTGATTGCCGCCGTGCTGCCGATGGCGTTTGTCGGCGGGATGATGGGGCCTTACATGCGGCCGATTCCGATTGGCTCGACGGCGGCGATGTTTTTTTCGCTGGCCATCGCGTTCATCGTCACGCCGTGGGCGAGCATCCGGATTTTGCGCTGGGGCCGGAAATATTCCTGCCTGACCGAAGGCGCGGCTTGTGTTGCCGAGAGTGGAAATCCGACGCTGCATTCCGCGCCGGTCGAGAATTTGTTCACGCGGGTGTATTGCCGGTTCATGGTGCCGTTGATCCAGCATCGGCGGCGGCGTTACCTTTTTCTCGGCGGACTGGTCGCGTTGCTGCTGGTTTCGATGGCGCTCGTCGTCGTCGGTTTCGTGAAAGTAAAAATGCTGCCGTTCGACAACAAGAGCGATTTCCAAATCATCCTGAACATGCCGGAAGGCAGTTCGCTGGAGCGCACCACGGAGGCCGCGCGCGAAATCGCCGCCGCCGTCCGCACCGAGCCGGAAGTGCTGAACTACCAGATTTACGCCGGCGTGGCCGCGCCGTTTAATTTCAACGGCCTCGTGCGCCATTATTTCATGCGGCGCGGCGCAAACGTGGCGGACATTCAAGTCAACCTGCTGCCGAAGAACGAGCGGAAGGCGTTGAGCCATGAAATCGCCGAACGGGTGCGTCCGCGCGTCGCCGCCATCGCCGCGAAATACGACGCGCGCGTGGCCATCGCCGAAGTGCCGCCCGGCCCGCCGGTATTGCAAACGCTCGTGGCGGAAATTTACGGGGAATCGGAAAAGGACCGGCTCGCACTGGCACACAAGGTGATTGACATTTTTCATCACACGCCCGGCGTCGTGGACACGGACTGGTATATCGAGGCCGACCAGCCGAAGGTGGAGTTCGTGATAGACAAGGAAAAGGCCGCGCTGCACGGCATCAGCGCCGAGACGATTTCGCAGACGCTCAAGATCGCCGTCGGCGGCGAGTCGGTGGATTTGTTGCATGTCCCGCGCGCGAAAGAGGACGTGGACATCGTCCTGCAACTGCCGCTGGCCGACCGGAGTAATCCCAACGACCTGCTGGCACTGCGCGTCCGTTCCGGCGATGCCAACGCGCTGCCCGAACCGGGTTCGACGAATGCCGCGCCGCCGCTGGTGCCGCTGCGCGAACTCGTGACCGTCGTTCACACGAATATTGACAAGAGCATTTACCACAAGAATCTCATGCCGGTGACCTATGTCATCGGCGATGTGGCAGGCCAGGTAGAAAGTCCGGTTTATGCGATTTTGAAAATGAACCAAGCGCTGGAAAAACTCGACACGCGCGAGTTCGGCGGCGACGGCTCGCCGTTGAAAATTTACAACTACCAGATGCCGTTCACCGATTATCAGCCGTCGCTCAAATGGGACGGCGAATGGCACATCACGATTGAGGTGTTCCGCGATCTCGGCGTGGCGCTCGGCGCGGTGCTGGTGTTGATTTACATTTTGATGGTCGGCTGGTTCCGGTCGTTCCTCACGCCGCTGATTGTGATGACGGTGATTCCGTTCTCGCTGGTCGGCATTTTGCCGGCGCACGGATTGCTCGGCGCGTTTTTCACGGCGACTTCGATGATCGGCTTCATGGCGGGCGCGGGCATTGTGGTGCGCAATTCGATCATTCTGGTGGACTTCATCGAACTGCGGCTGGCGGAAGGCCGGCCGCTGGCCGAAGCCGTGGTCGAGGCGGGCATGATCCGGTTCCGGCCCATCCTGCTCACCGCGCTGGCGGTTGTCGTGGGCGCGACGGTGATTTTATCCGACCCGATTTTCCAAGGCCTGGCCATTTCGCTGATGGCCGGCAGCCTAGTTTCGATGATTATCGCACCGATTGTCGTGCCGTTGCTTTATTTCATGGCGTTCTCGCGAAAAGGAAAGAATTAACAGTATCGAGTTTCCGGTGGAAACTTTGTTGAGAGGAGCTGGAATTTATTCTGTCGCGTAATCGCCGCGAACCGTGGCTTTGACTTGAGGCGTCAGCGGCGGCAGTTTGGATTGTTGCTCGAAGTTCACGTCGAAGCCCCATTGGCGATTGGGAGGATTGTAATAAACTCCGGTGGTTTGCCAGGGGCTGGTAGCGTATTGGCTGGGAAACATGACTACAATGGAACCGTTGTAGGTGAGGGTAGTGGAGCCAGACCAATTTTCCAGCAACCGAAGGAAATTTTCCACGCCGCCGCTGTAATGCGATCCGTTGGAAGGCACAATGCCCTCCAACGTAGCCGCGTTGATGGTGGTGCTGACGGGATTACGACTGCTTAAACTCGTGCTGGAATTGTAACTGTCCTTCCAGTTCGACGAGAGAATGGTGACGGCATCACCCAGCAGCGAAGCAGGAACGGTATTGGTGGTGTCGCCGAGCGATTCCGAGTAATGAATGTCGTCGGTAGTGACGTTGTAATTACCCTCCACATAAATCGGCAGTGCTGTGGCGACCGTAAGTCCGGCTGGCGGCAATTGCGATCCGTCGGTCAAACGAACAGCCGGGAGCGTGGAGGTGCTCAAGGGAACGGCACTATAGACGTAAATGGAATTGATGCTGTGTCCTTTGTCAGTGGAGCCGCCAGTGTTAAACAGCTCATACTGATTTCCTCCGTTCGTCGCGTTGTTAGTCAGCCAAGCATCCAGATTGGCGACATTAATTTGAACTGCCTGGACGGTTTTTGATTCGCGATAGTCGTAGAACGTGACGTTGGTGACGAAGGAATAATAGTAATTGGTGATGTAAGTGTAGGTGGTTGTCACATTCGTGACAGTGGTTGAAACGATGTTGGTGGTGTAGGTGGTTCTATGGCCGTGAGTGCTTGAATTGATGTTTGTGGTGTAAGTCGTGGTATAGGTGTAGGAATTGGACGCCAAGTCTTGGATGTCCTGAAAATCTGGTGCTACGGCGGCCAATGCCATTGCGCGGTTGGGATTTTGATAAAAAACAGTCAGGGCGTTGGTTGAGCTGTTGCCGTTGATGCCGGTGGCGGAATTGGAAACAATCAGGTCGGCTTCATTGAAAAGATAGGTCTGTCCGTTGGTGGAGTAGGCGGCGGCCAACGGCGCTCTGATGTCATCTGGAGGCAGATTGAGGATGGCCGTGATGTTGGTGGGATCATTATTGGTGGTGGTGCCGATGGGCAAATTGAGGGAATCGGAATTTTGCACCGGGCTGTTCGGGTCCAAATAGACCACGTTGCCGGAACGGTGGCCGTAGTTTTGAGGATCCTCCGGACTTGGCGTGTTGGTGATTATCCCAGCCGCATCCACATTGGTGCTAAATATCAGCGGCGTGCTTGAGCTGCTGCCGGTCGCCCAAATGTCGCCGTTGGAATGGACGCGACCATTGACGTCCATTGAGGCACCGGGATTGATCTCCAAATCCATGTTGTAGAATATTGCGTATTGAAACACAGGAATGATTCCAAACCAGATCGACTGGGCGACGGTACTGGACACATTATAGCGCTGTCCAACCGTGGTTGCGGTGGACGCGATGACACAGGTCTGACCGTAACCATACAAACCTTGGAACTGGGACGGCAACGCTCCCCAAGTGTCGGCGCCAATATCAACCGACGTTTGGTTGGCGACACCGTTGGTATCGCTGAATTTGAACAGCGCGGGCCAACCATTGGTGTCGGGAATGAGTGAATCGTAACTGCTGACTGGGTTAAGCTCGCCATAGGTGAAATCGCGCATCATCGTGGTGATGACATTTTCCGTGGCGGATTCGGCGGCGGCCTGCGCCGAAACGTAAAGGTTGTTACGCTTCGTGAGCAGGGCGTTTGACGACGCCCAATACATGATGCTGCCAAGCGTCATCAACGCGACGGTGAGAAACACCAGCGTTATCATTAGGGCATAGCCGGCTGCTGGCGGCGGTTGGGAGGCAGATGTGATTTTCATGCGGATTTCGTCATTCCTTCGCGCGTCGGGAGACCAGCGTTTGCAGGCGGTAAAAATTGTAGGCGTTGATCGCATTGGTGCCGACAAAACCGATGGGATACTCCCATTGGTCAAATTGCAGCGTGACACGGATGACGGGATTGTTTTCGTAACTGGTCAGGACGTTGGCCTGGTAATCTTCGGCCGTGAAGACGTAGTAGTTCGTCACATAATTCGCCAGCAGGCTCACTGTGCCATCGTTGGCACTGTAGAGCGCATTTGAGGAACCGGACGAATTCTGATAGTAAATGACCGGCACTTGGCCAGGATCGTCGTTGGTGTCGGCAAAATAAATTTCCAGTGCATTACCGGTTTGCGGCAGACTGTTGGAGATTCGGGAAAAAGTGTTGTTGGTGTAGATGCCTACATACACGAGCTTTGCCGACCGGATATCCGCGCGCAAAGCGTTCAACGTCTGGCGCGCGTCCGTCGTGGCACTCAACTTGGTAGCCGCCAGCGTGTAGACGCGCAGCCCGAAAATTTGCAACCCCACCATGACGCCGATGAAAATGCCCAGGAAAATCCCGACCGAAACCATCATTTCCACCAGCGTGAAGGCGGACGTCGGACGGTGTTGCCGTAGGCGCGGTTGATTGAAAGACGTTTTCATTGGTCGGGCGCACGCAGAAGGACAATGCTGTTAGTATAAATTTTACCTGTCAGGGGGAATCTCCAAATGGCATCCGACAAAATTTCGCGCAAATACGGATCACTGGAAATGTTCGTGACCCATACATAGTTTGTGACCCACATGTCGAAGTTCGTTGACGACGGACTGCCCTTGCTCGGAATGTCAAAATAATCCACGTTTGTAAGAACCGGCCCGCCGTTCGCAGAAGGCGGCAGTTCATCCATCGTTCCAGGGCCATTCGTTGGCGGGTAATCCCGCGGACGCCAGTTGGCCGCGCGCGCCCGCTCCGCGCCCTGTGAGGCGGACGATTGTGCGGCCAGCGACATCGAACTCCATTCCGCCATCCGGTTTGCCATCAGATAGCCGTAAACCAGTCCGGACGTCACCATGCCAAAAATGACAAATGAAACCATGACCTCCACCAGCGTGAAAGCTGTGCAGTGTGTATGATTTTTTGACTGTGTAAAATGCAATAACATGTTTCAAAACGCTGATTACTCGTTTGCAAGCGTCCGTGTGGCCGCATTGATTTTGAAACAGCAATTGCATTTCCACGCAAGAGAAAGCGGTATAGGGCTAAAGCCTAAAATACTATAGGAAATTACCCTACAAATATTCGTTGGATTATTTTACGTGCTGACTTTCGTGCCAGCGCACCGCTTGCGTAATCAATTCGTTGATATTGGCGAGATTCAACTTTTCCTTGATGCGGGCGCAATAGACCTGAACGGTTTTGAAGCTCAAATTCAACTGGTCGGAAATTTGCCGCGTGTTGCAGCCGTGCCCGAGCAGATCAAACACCTCCAGTTCCCGGTCGCTCAAATCCGCGACCGGCGAATCCGGCGTGTTCATGGCCCCCCGCGCCAGTTTTTGGGCCATCGTCGCGTTGACGGCGTTGCTGAAATACGTTTTCCCTTCGAGCACCGACTTGATGGCGTCGAGCACCTTGTCGGTTGCCTCGCGTTTCATGATGTAGCTACGCGCGCCAGCGCGCATCGCGCGTTCGGCGTAAAGCGCCTCGTCATGCATGGAGAGCACAATGGCCGCCACGCCGGGATATGCGGCCTTGATGTCCTTGATCAATTCGATGCCCGAACCGCCTTCCAGAGAAATATCCACAATGACGCTGGCCGGTTGGGTGGAAGCAATCAATTGCAGCGCCTCGCGCGCCGAACCGGTTTCGCCGCAAACTTCAAATTGAAGTTCCTGGTTGATCAAATTGGCGAGCCATTCGCGCACGAGCGGATGATCGTCCACCAGCAGGATTTTATTTTTGTTCGACATGGGCTTCTAAAAAAATTTTGTCGGGTTCCGGCAAAATGCAGGTGACGCGCGTGCCCTGCGTCGGCAGCTTTTTGATCTGGAGGCTCGCCCCGATCATTTCGGCGCGGTAATTCATGATATGCAATCCCATTCCGTTCTTGTCCCAGGCATCGGCCGGCAGGCCGACGCCATCGTCGGTGATGGTGAGCACGATTTCATTTTCCGCCATTTCAAGATGGATGGCGATGTTTTTGGCCCGGCCGTGCCGGATGGCGTTGCTGATGGCTTCCTGTGTAATACGATATAAATGCATATTGGCATCCACGGTCGCCAGCGACACGGTTTCGGAACATTCCAATTTGCAAGCAACCGAAAATCCTTTGCTGATGTTGGCCGCCAGTTCCCGAAGCCCATCCACCAAGCCTTCCTCGTCCATTTCGATCGGATGCAAGCTGCGGGCCAGTGTGCGGGTGAGTTCAATTCCCTGCTCAACCATGACCACGAGATGATTGGCCGCATCCGCTTCCGGCGGTGATTTGTCCGCAAGCTTTTTGGCCAGCACCTTGCCCGCCAGCGCCGTGGCCGTGAGATGCTGGCATAAGCTGTCGTGCAAATCGTGACCGATCTTCCGCTGTTCGCGCTCGCTGGCTTCCAGCACCTCCTTTTCCAGCCGGCCGCGTTTCTGGATTTCCAGGTTCAAAGCGCTCGTGCTTTGGCTGACTTGTTTTTCCAACTTTCCGCGCATGGCAAACAGGCCTACCACCAGCAGAAAAACCAGCAGCCGCAGCGTTGTATTCCAGAACGGTGTCAGCCAGCCGTTGTAAGTTTGCCCCGCAATCATGTTGCTGACCAGCCAGACTAGCGCGGACAACACGCACATTACAATGGCCGAAGCCATCCCCAGTCGCCTCAACGTGAAAACGATGGGGACCAGATAAAACAGGAAGAATGACTTGTTGTAACCCGTCCAATAATCCAGATAGCCGGTTACGGCCAGCAGTCCCAAGCAAATCAACACATCCAGCCACTGGATCATTTTTTGGGGTTGATGCGGCATATTCAATGCGAAGCCAGCCTGATGATTTAATGATTCATGATTCCCGCGCAAAACTTTCCGCCATCGCAACCGCCTTGCGCATCGCCATGGATTTGTTGACTGTCTCCTGAAATTCCCCTTCCGGCGTTGAATCATTCACCCAGCCGCCGCCGGCCTGCACGTAAGCCCGGCCATCCTTGATGAGCGCGGTGCGCAGCGTGATGCACGTGTCCAGATTTCCGTTGAAGGAAAAATAACCGACGCAGCCCGCATACGGCCCGCGCGCGGTCTGTTCGAGTTCGGCAATGATCTGCATCGCGCGGATTTTCGGCGCGCCGCTGACCGTGCCCGCCGGAAACGTCGCGCGCATCAAATCGTAAGGCGTTTTGCCGGCGGACAATTTGCCCTCGACCTGCGTCACGATGTGCATGACGTGGCTGTAACGCTCGATAATCATCAAATCCTTCACCTGCACCGAGCCGAAATCACAGACGCGGCCAATGTCGTTGCGCGCAAGGTCCACGAGCATGACGTGCTCGGCGCGTTCCTTCGGATCGGCGAGCAGTTCCTTTTCCAGCGCCAAATCCTCCGCTTCATTTTTGCCGCGCCGCCGTGTGCCGGCAATCGGGCGGATTTCCACCTTGTCGTCCTCGCAACGGACGTGAATTTCCGGCGACGCGCCGACGAGCGAAAAGCCTTCCAGTTCCAGCAAAAACATGTATGGCGATGGATTGATGGAACGCACGGCGCGGTAAATGTCGAGCGGTGAAGCCTTGATCGGCGCGGAAAATCGCTGCGAGCCGACAACCTGGATGATGTCGCCGGCGGTGATCAATTTTTTCGCCGCCTCGACGTTCGCGAAAAAGTTTTCCTTCGTCTGGTTGGATTCAAATTCAACGGGCGGCTTTGTTTCCGGCGAAATGTCCACGGATTTGTGCTCGCCCGGCTGTTCGAGCAGGGAAATAATGCGATCAATTTCGCTCGCCGCATTTTCGTAGGCGTCGGTTGGATTTTCCGCGTCATCCAAAATTGCGTTGACCAGAATTGTGATGGTCTGCGCCACGCGGTCAAAAACCAGAAGCTGGTCGGCAATGAGAAAATACATGACGGGCGTTTTCAATTCGTCATTTGCCGGACGCGGGACGACCGGCTCGACGTCGTGGATGAATTCGTAGCCGATGAAGCCGACCGCGCCGCCGGTGAACCGTGGCAATCCCGGCACGGCCACGACGCGATATTTTTTCATCAGGCGCTCGACGACTTCGAGGCCGTCCTTCACGTCCTTGCCGACGATAAATGTTTCAACAACTTTTCCATTGTCCAAAACCTCGACACGATTTCCCGTTTGCTTGATGACCGCGCGCGGATTGCAGCCGACAAATGAATAGCGTCCAATGTGTTCGCCGCCCTCGACGGATTCAAACAGAAAGGATTCGCCCTGCCCGCGGATTTTCCAATAGGCCGAAAGTGGGGTTTCCAAATCAGCAAGGATGCGGCGCGTGACGGGAATCAAATTCCCCCGCGCCGCCAGCTTCAAAAATTCATCCAGTGTCGGCGAATACATCGCCGGCAGTTTAAACGATTTGATCGGGCGGGCGCGAGCAAGTTTCGACGACAAACCTGCGGGCATTGACGGATTGATTTCGCATCGCCTCCAACTGGCGCGCCTCGCGTTTGGCGGCGCGATGCAATCGCCAAATCGCGAGCACCGAGTAAAATGCGACCGCAAGCGCGTAGGCGTCCATGCCCATGCCGATGGCAAACGGCACGAGTTGCAGGTCGCTGAAATAAATCAGCGCCGCGCCGACAGCGCCGGTCAGCAGCGTATTGCCGGCGAGGCAAAAGAGGTAAAGCGTGACACGCGTTTCCTGGATGCGCTGGACGTGCCATTCGCGGTAGGCGGCTTCGCCGAGCGAGCGCATGAGCCAGGCGGATTGAAAATTACGCGCGGCGACCAGCACGCTGGCGGTGGCAACGACGATGGCCGACAGCGGCCACATGGCCAGCACGACGACGAGCGCGACGTTGAGCGCAACGCCCCATTTCCAGCCGAGTTTTTTGGCGATCGGGTTGCCTTCCAGCACGAGGTTGGGCGTGGCGACCCACGTGCTCAAGAAATCCATACCGCGCGCAAAAATCAGCAGCGCGAGCATTAAAAAATACCCGCGACTGGCGAATGGAAACATTTCATCCATGATTTTTCAGCCGCAATATAACGCAAAGGACTTAAATGAAAATTTATTTTCTTGCGCGACCGGCTTCAAAAATTCATCAGACGCCGGCAAATACATGAAATCATTTTTAGCCGAAGCGCGGAGAAAACAAAAGCAGGAAGCCACGCTTAAATTACTGTTTTACAAAATTCGGATTCAAGCGATACATTTTTGCGGTGTATTCATTAATTTTAGTTTTTAATTGGGCTTCGTATTGAGGCGTTACAGATAATTTTTTCTGCAACATACCTAATCCCATAGTAAATTTTGCACCTTGAAGATTGTCTGTGGAAATATAAATGATGTTTTCAATAGTCGTTTTGTTTTCTGGGTCGTATAAATTTCCAAATTCTAATGCGGCAATCAGAAGACGACATTGTTGCAAGTAATCCGGCCATGCGTTGTTCAGTTTGATAAATTGTTTCAAATGTTTTTTCGCCATACCATACAAAGTCGAAGTGAGATGATTAATTAAATTGGCAAGGTAAATTTGCATAGCTTGCTTCTCGGATTCAGGTGCGTATTTAATCGCATTGTCAAAATCCGAAATCATTTCCAATGTTCTGATGTTGGATAAACTTGATTGCCAACCAGCGGCTTCGCCTTTTCCAGCCCACACTTGAAAATTCATCGGTTCATATTCAAGCACTTTGGTATAATAATCGTAAGCTTCTTTGTAATTGAGTGCTTTTGCAGCAGCTTTTGCGAGTTCAATTAGATTTGCCACGTTCACACCGGAAACTAATTGTATTGCCTGATTTACAATTACAGTCCCGCCGCAATACATACATTTCACTTCTTCGCGGTTGTTCGGAACTTGTAAATCACCTTTGCAACTTGGACATTTCGCGGCGACAAATTGTGGGCGTGGTTCAACGATGGGCGTCAGTTTCGCCGGTAATTCTTTTTTTGTTTGATTTGGAATTTCAAGTTCGCATTGACAAGAAGGACATTCGGCTTTCATTCCAATCATTTCTGCGGGCGCTTCAATTTTGTGCTCGCAATGTGGGCAATTGAAATTGATGTCGCTCATAAAATTTATTTTTTCTTTTTATAAATCTCCTCCGGCTTTTGCAATTGGGCTTCGGTGATTTTGAAACCGCCATTTTCGACCGAGCGGAAAAAGCAGGACTTGTAGCCTTCGTGGCAGGCCGCGCCGATTTGCTCGACTTGAATGAGCAAGGTGTCGCCGTCGCAATCAAAGGCGATGTCCTTGACGGTTTGCGTGTGGCCGCTCTCCTCGCCTTTCATCCAGAATTTTTTCCGCGAGCGGCTCCAGAAATGTGTTTTGCCGGTGGCGATGGTGCTTTCGAGCGAGGCGCGGTTCATCCATGCCATCATCAGCACGCGGCCGGTTTTCTGTTCCTGAATGATGGCGGGAATCAAACCGGCGGAATCAAATTTCAATTTCTCGTAAAAGTTCATGTGGGAAATTTACGATATGCGATTTACGATTTACGAGCCTTTTCTTAAAAAGCAGTGCCGCGTGTGAATCGTGAGTTGTAAATCGAAATAAATTTTTTGAGTTGTCTCCTACTGGTTTGAAGCCGGCGCGTTTGTTGGCGAAACGGCGGCATTGGTCGAAGCGATTGGGGAATTAGTTGCCGCCGCCTCGCGTTCAACGATATTTTTTCCGAGCCGGTCTTTGAGATCGGCATACATGGAATTGGTCACGGCCTCCAGTTGTGCGCGGGCTTCGTCATAAAGACCGGCGGCGATTTTGATGCGCGCGAGGTGAATGTAAACGCCTTCACGCTCGACGTCGTTGCGGGCGATTTTGAGCGCGTTGGTCCACGCGACGAGCGCGTCATTGGTGCGGAGCGGCCGGATGCCGTAGTACGTCATCGCATAATCGGTCGCGAGCGGGAAATCATCCGGATCGAGTTGAACCGCCTTGCGATAAAGCGCGAGCGCCTTGTCGAAAACCTGCTGCTCGTTCAGGCCGTAAAATTGTTCCGCGTCCTTGCGGTAAAGATAGACGGTCGTCGCCAGATTTTGATAATACACCGGCTCATTCGGATCCAATGCAATCGCCTTGCCGTAATCCGCGAACGCGTTGGTAAGCGGGCCATGTTCGCCGTAGTAATTGGCGAGGTTGTTCCAAGCCGCCGGATTTTTGGGGTCGAGCCGCGCGGCGATTTCAATTTGCGCCGCCGCCGCGTCTTCGTCGCCGATGTAGTTGAGGAAACTGCCGTAAGCCAGATGCCCGCGCGCGTCGTTGGGATAACGCTGCAAAAAATCCTCGTAGCCTTTGCGGACGGTATCCAGCCGCGCCAAAATGCGCTGGTTCAATTCCGCCTTCGGCGCGCCCGCGCCCTGTGCCGCGAAGGCGTTGTTATCGCGAATCCATCCGTCCACTTCGGCGCACGCCGCGTCGTCGTCGGCCATCAACTTTTGCAATTCCATTTCCTCCGGGTCATTGGGATTATAAATGGCGACCGATGCGCCGGTATCCTGATGAACCAGATTGCTGACGGCCTGCGGCTGGTTTGTAGCCAGCAGTGCGCCCAAAAGTCCGATGGTTAGGTTGCTCACGCTGGCAAAATATCACTTTGGGAGCGCGAGTCGAGCGCGGGCGTTATCACGCCACCAATCGAGTCATGTCTTCGCTGCCGAACGGATTCGGCTCGCGGAGAGCGCATTCCGGGTCGTTGCGCCACTCGCCGTCCACAACAAACCGGTAGTGATGCGTACCCGGCGTCAGCTTCACCTTTGTCTGCCACAGGCCGTCCGCGCCTTTTTGCAAACTGATGGGATGTTCCTGCCATTGCGTGAAGTCGCCGACCAGTTGCACGTTCGAAGCGTCCGGCGCACGGAACGAAAAGTTTTGCGCCCGGCCGTTGCCGGTGTTTTTTGAACTTGTTTTTTTTGCCATAAACTTTTTCTTTCCGAAGCAATTGAAACGGGCTTTCAAACCCATTTCACAAGCTACGCCTGCGTTTCAGAAAAGCAAATGGGCGGCGTGGGCTTTATTCATTGATGCCCCAATGCGGCGGCACAGGCGGATTTTCGGCGTAAGATTGAAATGCCGCCGAAACCAGCTGTTCCCGCCGCCATAGTTGCCGGATGAAGCGCAGCGACGAATCCTCGTCCCATGGATTGTGGCTGCCCAAAAAAGTCAGGCTGCGTCGTTTCGCCAGCCGTTCCAGTTCGCTCCCCAACGGTTCGCCGACGCCGGCCCGGCCGCAAAACAGCAGCAGCGCGGCATCTTCCCATTGCCGGCGCGACGCCCAATCACTCAACCAGCGCAGCAATGCTTCCGTGGCTACCGTCGCCCGGTTCAAGACCAGAATGACCAGATCCGCGTCAGCGGCTTCCGCCGCGGCGGCGCTGGCTTGAGTCGGCTGCTTCAGCGCATCGAGCCGCCAGGGTTTGACGCGCCACTTCATGGCTTCGTCCAAGCGCAAAGCTGACCGCTGCAACGAGGCGACGGCGCGCGTGGCCAAATCGAAGTCGTCGTAAATCACTGCGGCCTTCAAGGTCGCTTCAAAAACATTTTCCTCTTTTATGGCAACTGCATTCATATGACTTCACCTCCGTTTTGCTTTTCTATTTCCGACACGGCCGCACAGAAATAGTTCAACCAAATGGAAAAATTTCAGAAAAAGTTTTCGGCGGCACGTTGCAGCATTAGCGCCGCCCGCTCAAACTTCCCTTACCACGCCCCAATAAACGTCCAGCCGCTTGCCAAGATAAAGCTTCACGGCTTTGACGAGAACCGCGGCTTCAATTTTCCGGCCGGCAGAAATGATTTCCTTGAGCGTCATGCCCGGACGAACCAGAAACGAACCTTGCGCGATAATCGGCCCTTCATCCAGCCGCATCGAAACAAAATGCGCCGTGACACCGGCGATTTTCACGCCCTGCTCATAAGCCTGCCGATACGCCTGCGGGCCGGGAAAACTCGGCAGCAGCGACGGGTGGATGTTGATGATTTTGTTTTTGAACCGCCAGACGAAGTTCGGCGAGAGGATTTTCATGAAGCGCGCCAGCACGACAAAATCAATTTTATTTTCCTCGAGCAATTGCAGCGCGCGCGCCTCCGCCTTGGCGCGGTCATTCCAATTGATGTGAGCGAACGGCAGCTTGAATTTTTTCGCGAGCGGTGCAAAGTCGGCATGATTGCCGATGACCAATGCGGCGTCGGCCTTCAATTTCGCGGCCAGCAGCGCGTCGAAGCAATGCGTTTCCTTCGTGACCAGGATGGCGAATTTCTGGCGGCGATTGGGTTCGGCCAGGCGGACTTTGATTTCCATCCCCAGTTGCCGCGCCAGTTTTTCCAAACCGGCGCGGAGTGAATTGGAATTTAATTCGGATTCTTTCCACGAAGCTTGCAGCGTCATGCTGAACTGGCCGCGGGTGACCTGCTCTTCGAGCGCCTCGATGTTGGCCTTTTGCTCGAAGAGAAAATTCGTGACACGCGCGATGACACCGGTCTTGTCGCGCCCAATGACGGTGACGGTGGCAAATTGTCTCATGTCAAAACCACGAATAAACATAAATGGACATGAATTCAAAAGAATTTAACGGGGCAGCTTTCCGGCATTCGTGTTCATTAGTGATTTGAATTGTAATCCTGCGGATTTTCCGCAACTTTTCGCGGCTTTGGCTGTTGAACCAGAAGCAATAGATGGCATTCAGTTCCGTAAAAAATTTAGTCGCCGAAGTCGCCGAAGCGTCGCCAAACCAGTTTGACGACTGGCGCAAGGCGTGGCGCGCGGCGGCGGACGGCGGTTCGCAGGAGCCGCTGCTGACGTTTATTGCGCGCGAACGCGGCCTGGCCGAGGACGTTTTTGTCCAGCGGCTCGCGGCTTCGCTCGGCTGGCCGTATTTGGACTTGCCGAAGCTTTCCGTTCCGACGGAGGCGCGGAACAAAATTTCCACGAAGGTCGCCTTCCAATATTCCATCCTGCCCGTGGCGGTGAACGACAACGTGCTGCAGGTCGCCGTGAGCGATCCGTTCGACGCGGCGATGATGAATTCCGTTCGTTATGACGCGCGGATGCCGGTGCAATTTGCGCTGTCAACCAAGCCCGAAATTGAAAAGGCGCTGAAAAAATACTACGGCGTCGGCGCCGAAACGCTCGACGAACTCGGCGAAGGCGAAGCGATGGAACTTGAAATCGCCAACGACAAGGAAATCACCGAAGATGACCAGGAAGCCAGCGTCATCAAATTCGTCAACCAAGTCATTTGGGAGGCGCACAAGGACCGCGCGACGGACATCCATTTCGAACCGGCGGAGGATGAATTGCGGATTCGTTACCGCATTGACGGCATTTTGCACCAGACGCCGATGCCGCCGCAGCTCAAGCGTTATCAAGCCGCACTCATCTCGCGCATCAAGGTGATGAGCGGCATGAACATTTCCGAAAAACGCCTGCCGCAGGACGGTCGCATCAACGTCCGCATCAAGGGCGAGGAAATTGACATCCGCGTTTCCACCGTGCCGACGGTTTACGGTGAAAGCGTCTCGCTCCGCCTGCTCACGCGCGGAAAAATTTTCTTGAGCCTGGACAAACTCGGCTTTGCGCCGCACGAGGAGACGATGATCCGCGAAATCATCGTCAAGCCGCACGGGATTTTTCTCGTCACCGGCCCGACTGGTTCCGGCAAATCCACCTCGCTTTACGCATTCCTCGCGGCAATCAATTCCGTCCACAAACGCATCATCACGATTGAGGAGCCGGTCGAATACGAATTGAAAGGCATCAACCAAATCGCCGTGCGTCCGGACATCGGTCTGACGTTCGCGATGGGATTGCGCCACATTCTGCGCCAAGACCCGAACGTGGTGATGGTCGGCGAAATCCGCGACATGGAGACGGCGGAAATCGCCATCCGCGCCTCGCTCACCGGCCACTTGGTTTTTTCCACGCTGCACACGAACGATGCGCCGAGCGCGTTTACGCGGCTCATTGACATGGGCATCGAGCCGTTCCTGGTGGCGTCGTCCGTCGAAGCAATCATGGCGCAACGACTGGTGCGCACGATTTGCACCGGCTGCAAGACCGAACAGAAAGTTGAGGCGGATTATCTGCGCAAAATCGGTTTTCCCGAGAACGAAATCGGCACGGCGAAATTCTGGCGCGGCGCCGGCTGCGAGGATTGCCGGCAATTCGGCTATCAAGGACGCAAAGGCATTTACGAATTGCTCACTGTCAGCGAAGCCATCCGTCCGCTGATTTTGGGCCGCGCGGCGGCCACGACCATTGCGGCGAAAGCCATCGAACTGGGCATGCGCACGCTGCGGACCGACGGCTGGAACAAGGTGAGGAACGGCGAAACCACCATCGAGGAAGTCCTGCGCGTCACGCAAATCGAGGAGCACATGGACGCACTGGCGGGCGACGAGAAAACACAATTCATTCCGCGTTGAGAGATGACCACAGCCGCAACATTTATGATTTATGATTTGCGATTTATGATTCCTCAATCGTTGGCCGGGCAAATCATCAATCATCAATAATAAATCAAAAATTTCTCATGGCCCGCTGGCATTCCTGTAACATCCTGCAATCCGCACCCGGCGCGACCCGCCTCTGGCAGTTTGCCGCCAAAGGTGGCGGTTTTGTTTTGAACCGTGAATACACCGGCACGTCCGGCGAGCCGCTGCCGTCCCGTTTCGTCGCCAAATCGTGGAGTTCGCTCTGGCAACCGCGTCTGAACGCCGCGTGGCTGCCGCCGGAAAGCGTTTTCCTGCGTGTCATTGAACTGCCGAAAAGCAATTTCGAGGAAACGCTCGCGATGGTGGAATTGCAGTTGGAAAAACTGTCGCCGATGCCCGTCGCGCAAATCGTCTGGACGATTCATGTTCTGTCGCAGTCGCCGGAAAATTTGCAAACCGTCGTGGTCGTCATCGCCGCGCGGAGCGCAGTGGAGGAATTTCTTGGCAAGCTTGAAAGCCAGGGCTATCTCGCCGACCGGCTTGAAGCGCCGATGCTGGATGAACTGGAAGCCGCGACCGGAACCGGTTCGCCACGCCAAAACGAAACAGCGGTGGGAGCGTGGATTTATCCGGCGCTGCAAAATGGCCGGAACGTCGCGCTGGTGGCGTGGCGCGCCGGCGGCGTGCTGCGGAGCTTGAGCTTCATCATGCTGCCGCTGGGCGCCGACCGGGCGAAAAATTTGAAGGAGCAGCTCGCGCATCTGATCTGGGCGGGCGAACTCGAAGGTTGGCTGACGCAACCGGTGGAATGGCATTTGGTCGCTGATCCGGCCGCCGCCGTCGAATGGGAAACCTTGTTGCGTGCTGCCGTGGACGGGCCGGTGCAGGTGACGAAGCCGCTGCCGCCGGCGGAACTGGCTGCGCGCACCGCCCGCCGCGCCGCGGCGGCGGCGAATTCTGTCGGCGCCGCTTTGTTGCCGGCGGAATTTTCCGCGCGCTACCATCATCAATTTGTTGACCGCCTGTGGCTGCGCGGGCTGGCGGCTGCGGGGATTTTATACGCGATTGGCGTGGTGATTTATTTTTGCGCGACGAGTTGGGTCGGTTATCAGACCGGCAAAGTTGAACAGCAAGTCGCGGCGATCAGCGGGGATTACACCAATGCGATGGAACTCAAGGCGCGCTACCAAATTTTGAAGGAACGGGAAAATTTGAAATATGCCGCGCTGGACTGCTGGAAAGTGGTCGCGGAACAATTACCGCAGGGAATTTCTCTGGAGCGGCTTTCTTTTGCCGGCGGACAAACGCTTACGTTGAGCGGCACGACGACGCAGGACCAAATCAACGCGCTCTTTGATTTCAACAGCGCGATAAAAAAAGCCGTGGTCAACGGCCAGCCAATGTTCAAACCGCAAGGCGGTGAGGACGTCAATCCGCGCGTGGGCGCGAACGGTGTCGTCTCTTGGAGCTTAACGTTGTTGTTGGCAAACGCGGAGGCGTCACCGTGAAAAAATACCTGGCACAACTGCGTCCCATGGAGCGCCGTCTGGCCGTCGGCGTGCTGGTGGTTGTCATTTTGGTTTTGAACTGGTGGTTTATCTGGCCGCATTTTTCAGATTTTAGAAATTTGCGGAGCGAGGGGAACGACGCCCGCCGAAAGCTGGCGCTTTACCAGACCGCGATTGCGCAATCGGCGAATTATGCGGCGCAGGTCAAAAGTCTGGAAGGCCAGGGCGGAAACGTCGCCCCCGAAGACCAGGCCGTCAATTTCATGCGCACCATCCAGGCGCAAGCCGCCGCCAGCGGTTTTACTCCAAGTGATTACTCGCGTTCGCAAACGCGCACGAACGACGCGTTTTTCGTCGAGCAGGAGCAGACTATCACCGTCGTCGCCGACGACAAGCAACTGGTGGACTTTCTTTACCGGCTTGGCAGCGGCTCTTCGATGGTGCGCGTGCGCGACTTGGAATTGCGACCCGACGCGTCGCGCGAGCAACTCAGCGCCAACATCCAGCTCGTCGCCAGTTTCCAGAAAAATCCCCCGCAAGATTTGAAATCCACAACCGCAAACGCACAATGAAAACAACCGCGCTCTTCCTGATTTTATTTTTAACCGGCCTAAGCCTCCGGGCGCAAACTCTGCCCCGAGTGCCCGGCGCCTTCCCTACCAACATTATTGCCTTGCCACCGGCCACCAATGCGCCGCCGGAACAAATGATTCCGGCGGGCGACATTGATTTTGAGGGCGTGGATGTGGATCAGGTGCTCGACGTGTATGCGAAATTGGTCGGGCGCACGTTGTTGCACGCCGGTTTGCCATCAGCTTCCATTGTGTTGAAAACGGAAACGCCGTTGACCAAAACCGAGGCGATTGAAGCCTTGCAGGAGGTGCTCGCGCTCAACGGCATTTCGGTCATAAACGTCGGTGACAAATTCGTGAAAGTGGTGCCATCGGACCAAGCCAACGCTTCCGGAGCGCCATTTAACAACGAGACGGCGGCGCAACTGCCGGACATGGGTTCCTATGTGACGCGCATTGTGCAATTGCAATACGTCAAGCCAAGTGAAATAATGCCGGCCCTAACACCGTTCGCAAAATTGCCCAACTCCATTATTCCGCTGGACAGCAACGGCATCCTCATCATCCGCGACTATGCTGAAAACGTGAAGCGGATGCTGGAAATGATCAAGCAGGTGGATGTGAACATACCGGAGGAATACATTTCCAAGGTCATTCCCATCAAATACGCGCTGGCGTCGGATATTGCCAGCGCGCTGAACAGCCTTGGCGGCAGCGGCACTGCCACCGTCTCCTTCGGCAACAATGCGTCGTCCGCGTCACCCATCAGCGGACTTCCGAGCAACCACATCGGTACAACAGGGTTTGGATCCGGGATTGAAGGAGTGGGCAACACACAGCCTAACGGCATTAACCAGCCGCAGGCGACGACCACGCCCAACGGCACGCCCACAGGCGGAACAACGTTCCAGCAGCGGTTGCAGCAAATCATCAATCGTGCCTCGGAGCCTGCTGTCAGCGGCGGGCAGCAGAACCAAATTCAGGTTTTTGGCGAGGCGAAAATCATCGCCGATGAGCGGAGTAATTCACTTTTGGTTTTTGCGACGCGAGATGACATGGAAAGAATCGAGCATGTGGTTTCGCAACTGGACGTGCTGCTTTCGCAGGTGCTCATCCAGGCGGTCATCATTGACTACAACCTTGGTCCCAACACGTTCACTTTCGGTGTTTCCGCGGCACAAAATCCGCAAATCTACAGCCCCAGCCAGGGAATCGTCGGGGGCGGCGGTATGGGCAATGGCCAGTCATTACTCTCGCTTTTGAGTGACTTTGGCACCGTCAGCAATGGTGTTTCCGGTTTTGCCAACACCCTTAGCCCGGGCCTGAACTATTTCGGAAACATTGGCCCGAATTGGGACGTGGCAATACAGGCGGCGGAGAATGACAGCCATGCGACCATTGTCCAGCAGCCGCGCATCCAGACCTCACAGGCCAAGCCCGCGCAATTCTTTGTGGGCGAAACCGTGCCCTATGTCACGAGCACTTACAACTATGGCGGGGTCGAAGGCACTCAGAACTCTTACTCGCAGTTGTCCGTCGGCGTGGAATTGGATGTGACGCCGTTCATCAACCCGGACGGCCTCGTCGTCATGGACATCCAGCAGGAAATTGACGACATTGACGGCTACACCACCATCAGCGGCGTCGGCAATATCCCCAACACGGACAAACGGACGCTCTCCTCTGAAATCGCCG